>Ga0307377_10001145_pt1 | contig 34717 bp, 43 predicted proteins | sample TR3MG_FD_202535 | JGI IMG/M metagenome (GOLD analysis project Ga0307377, IMG submission 202535) | Soil microbial communities from Risofladan, Vaasa, Finland - TR-3 | ecosystem: Environmental > Terrestrial > Soil > Coastal area > Acid sulfate soil | place: Finland: Risofladan, Vaasa | collected... | reverse complement strand
CCAGCCGTTCCGAGATGTCCGGCGCCGACGTGTCGCGCCAGGGGGTGCAGCGCGACCTGCTGCCTTTGGTCGAGGGCACCACGGTCACGACCAAGTACGGCATGGTCAAGACCGACCACATCCTGTTCATCGCCAGCGGCGCCTTCCACATGGCCAAGCCATCGGATCTCATCCCCGAGCTGCAGGGGCGGCTGCCGATACGGGTGGAGCTCGATTCGCTGTCGGCAGCCGATTTCGAAAGCATCCTTACGCAGACCGACGCCTGCCTCACGCGGCAGTATCAGGCCCTGCTCGAGACCGAGGGCGTGACGCTGCGCTTCCAGCCGGATGGCATCAAACGTCTGGCCGAGATCGCGTACGCAGTCAACGAGAAAACCGAGAACATAGGCGCGCGGCGCCTGTATACGGTGATGGAAAAGCTGCTGGAGGAAATTTCCTTCGACGCGGGCAAGCGCAATGACGAGACCCTCACCATAGACGCTGCCTATGTCGACGCGCGGCTCAAAGAGCTGGCGCAGTCCGAGGACCTGGCGCGGTATGTGCTGTAAGCGGCCGTCGCGAAATGACCGAAACGGCGCCTGATTCAAGCGAGCATGAGGGGAAGGATTTCCGGATTTTGCAATTAGGGAAGCTCTAATTTTCCATGGAGACAAACATGAAACATTCCACACGAGCCGTGCTGTTCGGTTCCATCGGCCTGGTGATCGGAGGCGGGCTCCCGACCAGCGTGGTCCACGCCCAGGAGGTAACCATCAGGGAACCTTGGGTGCACGGCACGGTGCGCGGTCAAAAGGCAACCGGCGCTTTCATGCAGCTCACCGCCACCGAGGCGGCGACCCTGGTTGCGGTGGAGAGCCCGGTCGCGGGCTCGGTGCAGATCCACGGCATGACGATGGAGGACAACGTGATGCATATGCGCCCGATCTCCAGGCTGGACCTGCCAGCAGGTAAATCGGTGGAGCTGAAACCCGGCGGCTACCACGTCATGCTGATGGACCTGAAACAGCCGTTGAAAAAAGGCAAATCCGTGCCGATCAAATTGCGCTTCGAGGCCAAGGACAAGACCTTCAAGACCATAGAAATTCAGGCGCAGGTGCGCGATCTCGGCGTCAGCGCGAAAAGTTAGACCCTTGAAACCGGCGGGCTCTTCCCCATATTGAGTGTATCGGCCGCAGGGCCGCTAACCAACAATTTTGGAAGGAGCATGACCATGGCGATTATTTCGCGTAATGACCCTTTCGGTGACGTATTCGACGATCTTCTGAGGGGGTTCCTTGTCCGGCCGGTGGCGTACGAGGGGCAGCAGGTTGCGCCGGGGCGGATTAAAATCGACGTGACCGAGAGGGACGGCGCCTATGTGGTGCAAGCCGAAATCCCCGGGGTGAAGAAGGAAGACATTCAAGTCAACATCGACGGCGACCAAGTATCGATCAGCGCGGAGGCGCGCGCGGAAAAGGAAGTCAAGGAAAACGAGCAGGTGTTGCACCGCGAACGCTATTACGGCAAGGCTGCGCGCGCGTTCCGCCTCGGAGCGGATATAGACCAGTCGGCCGCCAGCGCCAAATACGCGGACGGAGTGCTCGAGCTGACCCTGCCGAAAAAGGTCGACGCGGCCGGGCGGCAGCTGACGATTCAGTAACAGGCCGTTGCAGCCGGCGGAAGTACCGGTATCGGAAAAAGGCGGCGCCAAGCCGCCTTTTTTCGTTGTGCTGTAAAATGAGGGCATCCGTTTAAGAGACTCATTCAGCGAGATTGAATCAGTCCCTTCTGCACGGAAGCGCGAGGGGGTGGCCCCTCATTTTGCAACGGACTCCAAGGTTGAATTCCATGTCCAGCCCTGCCGCACCCGCGTTCAAGGCCCAGACGCTGGCCGAAGCGCTGCCTTACATCAAGCGCTTTCACGGCAAGACCATCGTCGTCAAGTACGGCGGCAACGCCATGACCGACCCCGCTTTGCAGAAGAGTTTCGCCCACGACGTGGTGCTGCTGAAGCTGGTGGGAATGAATCCGGTAGTCGTGCACGGTGGCGGCCCGCAGATCGAGGCCCTGCTCACGCGCATCGGCAAGAAGGGCGAGTTCGTGCAGGGCATGCGCGTCACCGACGCCGAGACCATGGATGTGGTCGAGATGGTGCTGGGCGGGGCGGTCAACAAGGACATCGTCACGCTGATCAATCAGGCTGGCGGCAAAGCGGTGGGCCTCACCGGCCAGGACGGCGCGTTCATCCGCGCGAAAAAACTGATGCTGCCCGACAAGGACAAACCGAAGCAAATGCTCGATATCGGCCAAGTCGGTGAAATCGACTCGATCGATCCACAGGTGATTTCGGTGCTCGAAGCCGGCGGCTTCATCCCGGTAGTGGCCCCGATCGGGGTGGGTGCCAACGGCGAATCCTTCAATATCAACGCCGACCTGGTCGCAGGCAAGCTTGCCGAAATCCTGAGGGCGGAAAAGCTGGTGCTGCTCACCAATACCCCTGGCGTACTGGACAAGGACGGCAAGCTGCTCACCGGCCTGACGGCAAAACACATCGACGCCTTGTTCGCCGACGGCACGCTCTCCGGCGGCATGCTGCCTAAAATCAGTTCCGCCCTGGATGCAGCGAGGAGCGGGGTGAAAAGCGTGCACATCATCGACGGCCGGGTCGAACATGCGCTGTTGCTGGAAATCCTCACCGACGAGGGCGTAGGCACGCTGATACGCGGAAAGTGACATTGCCGGCGAGCCGGCAATGTCATCCCGAGGCGCGCAGCGCCGAGGGATCTGCTGTAACTTTCGGAGGCGCGCAGCGCCGAGGGATCTGCTGTAACTTTCGGAGGCGCGCAGCGCCGAGGGATCTGCTGTAACCTTCGGAGGCGCACAGCGCCGAGGAATCTGCTGTTGCGCTGTCTAAGCTATTCGCCTGCCGTTTTCGTCGAGCAGCCCATCGAGATAACCTTCCGCGGGATCATAAATTGTCAGCAGCCTGCCGCGCGGCGCCTTGCTGAAGGAGATATGCACCCATTTCGCGTACTCCAGGATGCATTGGTCGAATTCGATGTCGGAATCGCGGATGGCTTTGATAATATCCACGGGCGATCCGAATTCGCTGCAGGTGAAGTCGGCGGCCAGCCCCAAGGTGTGCTGCGAGGCCTTGGCGCCGCCGACGCGCAGGTTGAGCTCGGGGGAGCGGTAGCCGCTGGAGATTTCCAGTGGGAAGCCGGTGAGCATGCGTACCCGCTCCAGACCCTCGGCCAGCAGCCGCAGGTTGTCGATGATGTCCGCGCCCGGTGTGTTGTCGATGCGCTCGCGCGCCGCGATCTCGGAATAGGTCAATTGCTCGAGCGAGAAGCTTGGTGTCAGCCGCATGCGGCGATTTTAGATTGGACCGGCGACTATGCCAACAAAGCCTGACTGGGTCTTCGACCTGGACAACACCCTGCACAACGCTACGCCGCATATCTTTCCGCATATCAACCGCAGCATGACCGCGTACCTGCAGCGGCATCTGCGCCTGAACGAAGAAGACGCCGGCAATTTACGCGCGCAGTACTGGCGCAAATACGGCGCGACACTGCTGGGAATGATGCGCCATCACGGCACCGATCCGGTGCACTTCCTGCGCGAGACCCATGCGTTTCCAGATCTGTCCGGCATGGTGGTATACGAGCGTGGACTCGCCGCTATGCTGCGCCGTCTGCCCGGCCGCAAGCTGGTCCTGTCCAACGCGCCGCGCGAGTATGCGCTCGCGGTGCTGCAGCTGATGGGCGTAGCGAGCCACTTCGACGCCCTGCACTGCATCGAGTCCACCGGCTACCAGCCCAAGCCTTCGCTTGCTGCGTTTCGCAGCCTGCTGCGCGCCCGCGGCCTCATCGCCTCGCGCTGCATTATGGTGGAGGATAGCCGCGAAAACCTGCGGCCGGCAAAGCGCCTGGGGATGAAGACGGTGTGGATCACGCGCGAGCCGCGCACCCCAGGCTACGTCGATGTCAAGACCGCTTCGGTGCTTGACCTGCCGCGCCTGCTGGGGCGCCTTTGGGTGTAAAAAGGTTAGCGCTCACCAACCGTATAGGCTAGAATCCGCGCACGTCTGCCTATCCAGGGAGGAGATCATGGCGACCCGCGCCGGTGAACGCAAGAACCAGATCCTGCAAGTATTGGCGCAGATGCTGCAGGCGCCGAAGAGCGAAAAAATCACTACCGCCACGCTCGCCGCCCGGCTCGACGTGTCGGAAGCCGCACTCTATCGCCACTTCGCCAGCAAGGCGCAGATGTACGAGGGTCTGATCGGCTTCGTCGAGGAGACCATATTCGGCCTGATCAACAAAATCAGCGCGGAACAGGAAAGCGGATTGAAACAGACGCATGCCATTGCCGCGATGCTGCTGTCTTTTGCCGAAAAAAACCCCGGCATGACGCGAGTGCTGATCGGCGACGCACTGGTGAACGAGGACGCGCGCCTACAGGCGCGGATCAACCAGCTGCACGACCGGCTCGAGGCCGCGCTCAAGCAATCGCTGCGGTTGGCGGCGACCCAGGGCGAGATCGACAACGACGCCGCCGTCTCCGCCCAGGCCAACCTGCTGCTCGCCTACATCGTCGGCCGCTGGCACCAGTACGCCAAGAGCGGCTTCAAGCGCCTGCCGACAGAACTGTGGCAGCAGCAGGCGCCGATGCTGCTAGCTTGAGGCGGCGCAGACCTTGCAGGCTGGATCTTTGGACAGCCTGACCGAGCGCCACTCCATTGCCAGGCAATCCAGCAGCAGCAGACGGCCATTGAGCGTATCGCCCGCGCCGCAGAGCAGCTTCAGCGCTTCGGCTGCTTGCACCGCGCCGATGATGCCGGTAAGCGGCGCGAATACACCCATCACCGCGCAGCGCGTTTCCTCGGCTTCGGTATCTTCTGGAAACAGGCAGTTATAGCAGGGGGCGTCGCGCTGGCGCAGGTCGAATACGGTTACCTGTCCGTCGAAACGCACGCCGGCGCCGGAGACTAGCGGCTTGCGGTATGCGACGCAGCCGCGGTTGACCGCATGGCGGGTGGCGAAATTGTCGGAGCAGTCGAGGACGACGTCGGCGTTCGCAATGCACCGGGACAGGCGCTCTCCCTCCAGGCGCTCCGGGATCGCGACGACCTCGATCTCCGGATTCAGCTGCGCCAGGGTGTCCTTGCCGGAATACGCTTTTGCCCGGCCCACCGCCGCCGTGGTATGCACAATCTGGCGCTGCAGGTTGGTGAGATCGACCGAATCGCCATCGGCAAGCGTAATGCGTCCGACGCCGGCGGAGGCAAGATACATGGACACCGGTGAGCCCAAGCCGCCTGCGCCGATGACCAGCGCATGCGCCGCAAGCAGTTTCTCCTGGCCCTCGATGCCGATCTCGGGCAGCAGAATGTGCCGGCTATAGCGCAGCAGCTGCTGGTCATTCATCGGGCGGGAAACCCAAGGGGCCGGGCATCAGCGAGGACGCTTCCCGCGCCGCTTTTCCCAAAGCTAGCGCCCCTCGAGGATCCGCAGGCCTTTGAGCATGTCGATGGCCTGATTCAGTTGATAGTCCTGGGCCGAGCCGAATTTTACCGGCTTGACCGGCGCCGCGCCATTCTCGTTCCCGGGTTGCTCGTCTGGTTGCGCCTCGGGCTTTTCTTTGCCTGCGGCGGGGTCCTTGTCATTGGACAAGTGCTTGTTGAGGTCCGCTTCGCGCAGGAACGCGTGCCCATCGATGCCGGGTTCCTGAACGACGATGTCCGGGGTTATGCCCTCGGCCTGGATCGAGCGCCCTTTGGGCGTGTAATAGCGCGCGGTCGTCAGTTTGATCGCAGTGTTGTTGCCCAGCGGTATGATCGTCTGCACCGATCCCTTGCCGAAACTCTGGGTGCCCATGATCAAGGCGCGCTTGTGGTCCTGCAGCGCGCCCGTCACGATCTCCGAGGCGGAGGCCGTACCGCCGTTGATCAGAACCACCATCGGCACCGTCTTGACCGCCGCCGGCAGGCCTTTCAGATAGTCGTCGCTGGTGCCGCGCAGATAGTCTTCCGGGTTGGCGATGTACTTGCGCTTGGCGTCGGCGGTGCGGCCGTCGGTCGTGACTACGACCGAGTCGTGCGGCAAGAACGCTGCGGAAACGCCGACCGCCGCGTTGAGCAATCCGCCCGGGTCGTCGCGCAGGTCGAGCACCAGGCCCTTTAGCGGACCTTTCTTGTAAAGGGCCTCGAGTTGGTGCGCCAAGTCCTCGCCGGAGCGCTCCTGGAACTGCACCACGCGCAGGTAGCCGTAGCCCGGTTGAGCCATTTTCGACCTGACGCTCTGCACCTTGATCACGGCCCTCTTCAGGGTGAACTCCAGCGGTTTGGATTGGCCTTTGCGCAGCACGGTAAGCTTGATGGTCGTGTCGGGTTTGCCGCGCATGCGCTTGACTGCGTCATTCAGGCTCATGCCCTTCACCGGCGTTTCATCAAGTCGGATGATCAGGTCGCCCGGTTTGATGCCGGCGCGGAAAGCCGGCGTGTCTTCGATCGGTGAAATCACTTTGACGAACCCGTCCTCCATGCCGACCTCGATGCCCAGGCCGCCAAATTCGCCTTGCGTGCCGACCTGCAGCTCGCGGTAGGCGTCACGGTCCAGGTAGGCGGAGTGCGGATCCAGCCCGGAGAGCATGCCGTTGATGGCGCTGGTGATGAGGGTCTTGTCCGAAACCGGTTCGACGTAATTGTTCTTGACCGCGCCGAACACCTCGGCAAACGCGCGCAGTTCCTCCACCGGCAGCGGCGATTGCGACTTTTCGGCGACCGCGGAGTAATTGAGCGACAGCAGAATCCCCGCCATGACTCCCAGCAGAACCAATCCGGCTTTGTGTAACTTGCTTTTCATGAAAGACACCACCCCTCTACTTCAAAGAAACCCAACTCAACGGATCGAAGGCTTTGCCCTGATAGCGAATTTCGAAGTATAAACCCGAATCTGCGTTGCCGCCGCTGTTGCCGACCGTTGCCACGACATCGCCCGCCGCGACTTTATCGCCCACCTTCTTGAGCAGCGCCTCGTTATCACCGTAGATGGTGAGGTAGCCCCGGCCGTGGTCGATGATCAGCAGATTGCCGAAGCCACGCATCCAGTCGGCGAACACCACCCGCCCGGCGGCGACGGCACGCACCTCCTCGCCGCTCGGGCCACGAATGAACAAACCCTTCCAGCGCAGCCGGCCACCGCTACGTGGACCGCCGAAACGGTTCATTAGTTCCCCGCGGATCGGCAGCCTGAGTTTGCCTTTGAGCGAGGCAAACGACACTCCCTCGTGACCGGGTTGCGGCAGTCTTTCGTTGCGCAGGCCATTCGATGGCGGAGAGGTAGTCGTTCTCAGCTTATCGACTAGGCGCGACAGCCGCGCTTCGTCGCGCTGCAGTGATTCTATCTGGCGGCGCTGCGAGCGGATCTTCGTTGCCAGGCGCGCCAGCACCAGACGCCGCGCCTTTTGCTGCGCGAGCAGTTCCTTGCGGGCTTCGCGCTGTTGTGCCTCCAGTTCCGCCAGTTCGGCGCTCTTGCCGCGCGCTTCGCCCTCGAGTTGCGCCAGCCCGGCGAGGTTGGACCGCAGCGCGCGGATGGAATCGGCCTGGGCGCGCGAGATGTAGCTGTAGTACTGCAGTTCGCGCGCGGTCTGATTCGGGTCCCGGCCGGAGAGCAACAGCCTCAGGTAATTCTGTCGCCCCGATGCGTAGCGCATGGCCAACAGCTGCCCGAGTTCGCGCTGCTGCGAGGCGATGGTTGCCTTTAGCGAGCGCGTCTGAGCGCCCACGCGGACGAGGTCGGCGCGCGCCGCGCGCTGCTTCACACCGATATTGTGCAGCATGCGATTGGCTTCCGACACGCCGCGTTCCGACGCGCGCAGCGCGTCGCTCGCTTCCGACCGGTTCTCCTCTGTGCCGCTCAGATTCTTTTTCAGCGTTTCGATGCGGCCGTGAAGCGCTTCGAGCTCGGTCTTGCTGGCGGCGCATGCCGCAGGTACTGCGATCAGCGCCAAAGCCAAAGCCGGAAACAAACCCTTGGCGCAAAGGGCGCGCACGACGCGGCGGAAGTTCGAATCGTTGCCTCGCGTCCCGCGCGCCGCCTGCGCCGAATTCAAGCCTTCGCCTTGCCCTGGTTCGCGACCGCCTGCATGGCTTTTTCGATTTCCGCCGTATCGCCCAGGTAGTAGTGGCGAAGGGGTTTGAGGGCATCGTCCAGTTCGTATACCAGCGGCACTCCGGTGGGAATGTTGAGGCCGACGATATCCTGGTCGCTGATCTTGTCCAGATACTTCACCAGCGCGCGTATCGAATTGCCATGCGCGGCGATGAGCACGCGCTTGCCCGCGCGTATGTCGGGGGCGATCGCCTGGTTCCAGTAGGGCAGAACGCGCGCCACCGTGTCCTTGAGGCATTCCGTGAGCGGCAACTGGCTGGGCGGAAGGCCGCGGTAGCGCGGGTCGTTGCCGGGGTAGCGCGGATCGTCTGCGCTGAGCGCGGGCGGCGGGACATCGTAGCTGCGGCGCCAGGCGAGCACTTGCGCGTCGCCGAACTTGCCCGCCGTTTCGGCTTTGTTCAGTCCCTGCAAGGCTCCGTAGTGGCGCTCGTTCAGCCGCCAGGAATGGAGCACCGGTATCCACATCAGGTCCATGCGCTCCAGCGCCAGCCACAGGGTCTTGATCGCGCGCCTGAGCACCGAGGTGTGCGCCAGATCGAACACAAAGCCCGCATCCCGCATCAACTCGCCCGATTTTGCCGCCTCTTCCACGCCTTTTGCCGTAAGATCGACGTCGGTCCATCCGGTGAACCTGTTTTCCTTGTTCCAGACGGACTCGCCGTGCCTGAGCAAAATGACTTTTTTCATGAACTTCCTTTTTTTACCGTACGGTAAGGCTGCGAATATTTTATAATATTCCGGCATCAGAAACCGTGCACAGGCTGCCTCGGCGCGAGATATTTCCGATCCGGCCGATAAGCAAGGAGGCCACTGGACGCGCTGTGCGCACCGTGACGCCGAGCGACAGGATGGGCGCAATTCCCGGCGCTATTCCGGTCCAAGCCTTGGAGGCCATTTCGGATTCCGGGAACGGCCCGCGAATTGGGGGAGCGTAAGGGACGCGCCCCGCAGGTCTCGCTCTCCCCATCCTCGGTCCCGCTTGGCGGGAGTTGGAAAAGTCCCATCGGGGGAATGTCACATCATTTTTGTCATGAATTAGGAGCAGGCGTGAAATTCGTAATGGACAATATTTTCCTCGTGGCAGTCGCCGTCGTGAGCGGCGCGATGCTGATATGGCCGCTGCTGCGGCGGGGCGCGGGCGGCCCGTCGGTCAACACGCTAGAAGCGACGCAGATGATCAACCGGCAGGATGCGCTGGTGCTCGATGTGCGCGAGCAGGCCGAGTACGCACAATCGCACATCCTCAATGCGCGCGGGCTGCCGCTGTCGCAACTCGAGGCGCGGATCGGCGATATCGAGAAATTCAAGGACAAACCGTTGATCGTGTATTGCGCCACTAACAATCGATCGAGTGCAGCCGTCGCAACGCTGAAGAAGCGCGGGTTTACCAACGCAGTCGTTCTGAGCGGCGGGTTCGCGGCCTGGCAGCAAGCCGGCCTGCCGGTGCAGAAATAAGCATAGCCGGGAGCCGCTGCAAGGCGGATTTTGCAATAGCCCAATTTCAGGGACCACGAGGGGAAGTTTCACCTCATATTGAACGAGATTCTCATGCCCACGATCCGCATGTACAGTACCGCCGTATGCCCGTTCTGCCAGCGCGCCGAGATGCTGCTCAAATCGAAGGGCGTCACTGAAATCGAGAAGATCCGTATCGACCTCGATTCGGCGCGCCGCGACGAGATGATGCAAAAGACCGGCCGCCGCACCGTGCCGCAGATCTACATCGGCGAGGTTCACGTCGGCGGCTTCGACGATCTGGCTGCCCTTGATCGCGCCGGAAAGCTCGATCCGCTGCTGCGCGGGCAGGCCTGAGCGCAGCACTTTATTTTCAATCATTGGAACAAAAATGGACGAACCGCAACAGCCGACATTCGGCATCGAGAAGATTTACGTCAAGGACCTGTCGCTGGAGATTCCGCATGCGCCGGAGATATTCCTGTCCGGCGAGCAGCCGCAAGTGGACGTGCAACTGCACAACGAGACCGCGGCCGTAAGCGAGGGACTTTACCAGGTAGTGTTGACCGTGACGGTGACGGCGAAGGCGGGCGACAAGACGATGTTCCTGGTGGAGGCGGCTCAGGCCGGCATTTTCCAAGTTCGCAACGTGCCGAAAGCCGACATCGAGCCCCTGCTCGCGACCGCCTGCCCGAACATACTTTTTCCGTATGCGCGCGAGGCGGTATCGGACATCGTCGGCCGCGCCGGTTTCCCGCCGGTGTACTTGGCGCCGGTGAATTTCGATGCGATTTACCTGCAACGGCTGCAGCAGGAGCAGGAGCAGGCCGGACCGAAGATAGAAATCGCGCATTGACCGGACGCAACCATGCGGCGCTTCCTTTTCCTGCTTTTGCTGATCGCTTCGCCCGCGGTTATGGCGGCGGAGTTCCGCTCCATCGCCGACAGTGCGGTGGTGATGTACGATGCACCCTCGGTCAAGGCGAACAAACTGTTCGTCGCGAGCAGGTATTACCCGGTGGAAGTCATCGTGCAGGTCGATAACTGGACCAAGGTGCGCGATGTCGCCGGCGATCTCGCCTGGGTGCAGAAAAAAGACCTGTCCGACAGGCGCACGGTAGTGGTGACGGTGCCCCTCGCCGACGTGCGCCAGCAAGCTGACGATGCCGCGCCGCTGGCGTTTCAGGCGCGCCAGGGGGTCGCGCTGGAAATAGTCGAACTCGGGCCGGGTCCGTGGGCCAAGGTCCGTCTCCTCAATGGCCAGACCGGGTACGTTCGCGCGAACCAAGTCTGGGGATTGTAAGGGCTTGGCGCCCCCGCCAGACTAGCCGTTATGAAAATTGCCGTACTCGGTGCCGGCGCCTGGGGCACGGCGATCGCGGTTAGCCTCAGCATGCGACACGAGGTGGTGCTGTGGGCGCGCGACCGCGAGCAATGCGAGTCGATCGCTGCGGCCCGCTGCAACCGGCGCTATCTGCCTGAGATCGCCTTGCCGCCGCAACTCCGGGTCGAGGCAGAATTTTCTGGCGCAGTCTCTGCCGCGGAACTCGTGCTGGTGGCGACGCCGACGGCGGCGTTGCGCGAGCTGCTGGCCCGGCTCGCCCCCTTGCACAAGCCGGTTGTGTGGCTGTGCAAGGGTTTCGAACCACAAACCGCCGAATTGCCGCATCAAATTGCCGCGCGCGTGCTGACCAGCGGCAACGCTTTCGGCGCCTTGTCCGGCCCCAGTTTCGCGCTCGAGGTCGCGCGTGGCTTGCCGACGGCGCTCACGCTCGCTTCCGCCGATGCCGCGTTCAGCCAGGCCACCGCACGCGCGCTGCACGGTCCCCGCCTGCGCGTCTACTTCAGCAGCGACATCGCCGGCGTCGAGATCGGCGGCGCGGTAAAGAACGTCATGGCCATCGCCACCGGCATCGCCGACGGCCTGGGACTGGGTTCCAATGCGCGCGCGGCGCTGATTACCCGCGGGCTGGCTGAAATCACCCGCCTCGGGGTGAAACTCGGCGGACGTATCGAGACTTTCACCGGGCTCACCGGCGCCGGCGATTTGATTCTGACCTGCACCGGCGAGCTGTCGCGCAACCGGCGCGTCGGCCTCGGCCTCGCACAAGGCAGGAAGCTGGAGGACATCCTGCGCGAGCTCGGGCATGTGGCGGAGGGCGTGGCTACGGCCGCCGCGGTCGAGAAACGCGCCGCGCAGTCAGGCGTCGACATGCCGATTACCCGCGAGGTCTGCGCCGTTCTGTCAGGCAGCGTCTCGCCGCGCGAGGCGGTGGAGCAGCTGCTTGCGCGCGACCCAAAAGGGGAAACTTAGAGGCGAACCCTTAGGCGCAGCCGGTAAAGTCCTGCTGCCGCCACGCTTCATATACTGCCACCGCTACCGCATTGGAAAGATTGAGGCTGCGGTTGCCGGGCCGCAGCGGCAGCCGCAGGCGCCGTTCTTCGGGCACGCTGCCGAGTATTTCCGGCGGCAGGCCGCGCGTTTCGGGCCCGAACAGCAGCGCGTCGCCTGCACGGTACGCAGGCTCGGTGTGGCGGCGCAGCGCACGCGTGGAAAAGGCAAACATGCGCTTGCCTCGCAGCTGTTCGCGGGCAGCTTCCCAGTTCTTGTGCACGATCACGCCGACATACTCGTGATAATCGAGTCCGGCGCGCTTCAGTTCGCGGTCCTCAAGGCGAAACCCCAGCGGCTCGACCAGGTGCAAAGTGGCGCCGGTGTTGGCGGCAAGGCGGATGATGTTTCCGGTATTGGGCGGGATCTCCGGCTGGTAGAGAACGATGTCAAACATCGCGCGCGGTCCGTGCCATCACCCAGTTTTCGACGCGTGCGGCGCCGCTCTTCTTGAGCGTGCGCGCGAATTCGTCCAGCGTCGCGCCGGTGGTCATGACGTCGTCCACGACGGCGATGTTCAGGCCGCCGAGGTCTGCATCGCAGGCGAAGGCCCCACGCACATTGGTCGCGCGCTCGCGCCAGGGCAGCATGGTCTGCGCGGCGGTGTCGCGCACGCGCCGCGCGAGCCGCGCGTCCATGGCGACGCCGCTCAGGCGCGCCAATACCCTGGCGATCTCGGCCGCCTGATTGAAGCCGCGCTCCGCAAGGCGCGCAGGATGCAGGGGCAGCGGCACGATCAGGTCGAAGCGGCCCGTGGCACCGATGCGCTGGTACCACTCGTGCGCGAACAGCCCGGCGAGCGCGAGCTGACCGCCATACTTGAGGGACTGTATCAGCGCGTCCACGGGGAAGGCGTATACGAACGCGGCACGGCTGGCGTCGTAATGCGGCGGGTCGGCGATGCAGGCACCGCACTCGGCCGCGTCCGCACTGGGCGCAGCGCAGCGCGGGCAGGCCGACGCGACGAATGGCAGTTCGCGCGCGCAAGCCTCGCACAACAGCTTCTCGCCGCTTGCCGCCTGGCACAGCACACAGTCCTGGGCCAGCAGCGTATGCCCGATTTTTCCGCCCATTTTCAGAAACGGGCGCAACGAAATTGACAAGTGGAAATGCTTCCCTGAAGATGCGCTGGTCGCTCAAGCGGGAACAGAGTAAACATGAACCGGATGGTGGTCAAATCCGGCGCCGCCGGCGTCGGGCGCGAATGAAACCGATAATGACGCTGGCGGGGGAGCTTGCCGCGGGCAAGACGACGAGCCAGGCTTTGGTCGAGGATGCGCTGACGCGCATCGCTGCTTCCTCCGGCGAGGGCGCGCGCGTGTTTCTGCGCACGCACCGCGAATCGGCCCTGGCCGAAGCCCGGGCGAGCGATGCGCTGCGCGTGCACGGAATTGTGCACTCGCCGCTTGCCGGCATACCGATATCGGTAAAGGATCTGTTCGATGTCGCCGGCGACATCACCCGCGCCGGGTCGAAGGTGCTCTCCGGTTCCGCGCCGGCCAAGACCGATGCCCTGGTGGTGCGCAGGCTGCGCCAGGCGGGCGCCGTCATCGTCGGCCGTACCAATATGGTCGAATTCGCGTTCTCCGGACTGGGCCTCAATCCGCACTACGGCACGCCGAAGAACCCTTGGGACAGGGCGACAGGCCGGATTCCGGGCGGCTCGTCTTCGGGGGCGGCGGTGTCGGTATCGGACGGCATGGCGGCGATGGGCCTGGGGACGGACACCGGCGGTTCTGTGCGCATTCCCGCCGCGCTGTGCGGCCTTACCGGTTTCAAGCCCACGGCAAAGCGAATAAGCAAAGACGGAACTTTCCCGCTCTCGGACACGCTCGATTCGATCGGTCCGATCGCGCGCGACGTCGCCTGTTGCGCCCTCGTCGACAGCATCCTCGCGGGCGAAGCGCCGCTGGTGCCGCCGGCCCTGCCGCTCAAGGGCCTGCGCCTGGGTCTGGTGCAGGACTATGTACTGGACGGATTGGACAGCGCCGTGGCGGCGGCTTTCGGCAAGGCGCTCACCCGGCTGTCGCAGGCGGGCGCGCAGCTGAGCGAAGTGCGCTTCGAGGCTTTGCGGCGGTTGCCGCAGATCAATCAGAAAGGCGGTCTGGTGGTGGCCGAGGCCTATGCCGTGCATCGCGAGCTGATCGCGCGGCGCAAGGACGAGTACGACCCGCGCGTGGTATCGCGCGCCCTGCGCGGTGCCGAGGTCGGCGCGGCCGAGTATATCGACGTATTGAACCAGCGCGCGGCCATGATCGCCGAGAGCGTGCGCCTGGCCGCGCCTTACGATGCGCTGCTGATGCCTACCGTGGTCATGGTCGCGCCCGCCATCGCGCCCCTGGAGACCGACGATGGGCTCTACGGCAAGACCAATCTCGCCATGCTGCGCAATCCGAGCGTGGTGAACTTTCTCGACGGCTGCGCCTTGTCCATCCCGTGCCACGAGCCGGGCTCCGCCCCGGTGGGCCTGATGGTTGTGGGGCAGGCCGGCGAGGACCGGCGTCTGCTCGCAGTCGGGCAGGCGCTGGAGGCGGCATTGCGCGCGTGAGGTCCGCGAGCGGCATGGGCGCGGCGCCCGAGCCTCCGGAGGGAAGCGCGCCGAACGCGCCCGCGATAGACCGCCGGGCCGCGCGCCGCGCGAGTTCCCGCGCGGCTGCCACCTACGCCGGCGCCGCGGTGCTCGCGCGCGAAGTGGAGATGCGCATGCTGGAGCGCCTGCAGTACATCAAGCTCGCGCCGCAGTGCGTACTGGACGCGGGCTGCGGCGATGGCCACGGCGCCAGGCGCCTGGCTGAGATGTATCCGCAGGCACAGGTGCTGGGACTGGATTTCGCCTATCCGATGCTGCAGGCCGCGCGTGGCCACGGCGCGTGGCTGCGGCGAATCATCGCGGGCGAGCGCGTGGCGTGCGTGTGCGCTGATCTGGCTGCCGTGCCTCTGGCCGCGGCGAGCGTGGATCTCGCCTGGTCGAATCTGGCGCTGCATTGCATGGGAGACCCGCTGCCGGCACTGAAGGAACTGCGGCGCGTGTTGAAAGTTGGGGGGCTGCTGATGTTCAGCTGCTACGGGCCGGACACCCTGAAGGAACTCAGGAGTGCGTTTGCCGCGCGCGACAGCGCGCCGCATGTGCACCCCTTTGTCGACATGCATGATCTGGGCGATATGCTCTCGGCATGCGGCTATGCCGAACCGGTGATGGACATGGAACTCATCACCCTGACCTACGCCGACGTCGACGCGCTGTTCGCCGACCTGCGCGCGACCGGCCAGGTGAATGCGCTCGCCGGGCGCAGGCGCGGGCTCAGCGGCAAGGGCGTGTTCGGCGCCGTACGCGCGGCCTACGCGAACCTGCGCCGCGACGGCAGGCTGCCGGCAAGTTTCGAAATCGTCTACGGGCACGCGTGGAAGCCGCAGCAGCGCATCGCCGAAGACGGGCGCGCCATTGTCAGGCTCGAACCATCGCGCGCGAAGCGGCGTTGATTTGATTTTTTGATTTCTGGATTACCGATGGCAATCCGAGGGAAAAGCTTGATCAACTCGCCTTTCCTATGATACGGTACCGAACTTTTTTTGGCTCGGTCTACATGTTTGGTACGATCTACATGTTGGGCTCGATCTACCTGCCAGTGAGAGGGAACGATGAATAGGGTGCTTGGACGACTAATTGGTGGCCTGCTGCTGGCGCTCTACACGGCGCTGGCCTCCGCCGCCTACCGAGTCAATTTTCAGCCGCCCGTGACCCGGATCGCGGACGATATCTACCATCTGCACATGCTGATGATGTATGTGATCGTGGTGATTTTCTGCCTTGTCTTCGGCGTGATGTTCTATTCGATCTACGCCCACCGCAAATCCGTCGGGCACAAGGCCGCGCAGTTCCACGAAAACACCACCGTTGAAATCATCTGGACCATCGTCCCGTTCCTGATCCTGATCGGCATCGCCTGGCCCGCGACCAAAGTCGTGATTGCCTACAAGGACACGTCCGACCCGGACATCACGATCAAGGCCACCGGCTACCAGTGGAAATGGGGCTACGACTACCTCAAGGGCGAGGGCGCGGGCATTTCGTTCCTGTCCACCCTCGACACGCCGCAGGATGAAATTTACAACCGCAAGCCGAAAGACGCACACTACCTGCTCGAAGTGGATCACCCGCTGGTGGTGCCGGTGGGCAAGAAAGTCCGCGTCCTGACGACCGCCGACGACGTGATCCACTCTTTCTGGGTGCCGGCCTTTGGCATCAAGCAGGATGCCATTCCGGGCTTCGTGCGCGACACCTGGTTCAGGGCCGACAAGGAAGGCACCTACCGCGGCCAGTGCGCGGAACTGTGCGGCAGGGGCCACGGTTTCATGCCGATCGTGGTCAAGGTGGTCTCGGGGCAACAGTACGCCCAGTGGGTCGCCGAGCAGCAGAAGAAGTCTGCCGCCGCCACCGAGGATACGAACAAGCAGTGGACGCTGGCCGAGCTCAAGGCCAGGGGCGCGAAAGTATATGCTGCCAACTGCGTGGCTTGCCACCAGGCGAACGGAAAGGGACTGCCACCGACCTTCCCTGCGCTGGACGGCTCCAAGATCGTGACCGGCAGCAAAGCGGGCCATATCAACAGGGTGCTCAACGGCAAGCCCGGTACTGCCATGGTGGCGTTCGGCAAGCAGCTGTCGGACACCGACATCGCCGCGGTGATCACCTATGAGCGTAACAGCTGGGGCAACAAGATGGGCGACATGGTGCTGCCGGCCGAAGTCAAGGCAGCGCGCAAGAAGTAACAATTCGAATTCCAGGAGAAACGCATGAGCGCAGTCATCGATACCCCCCTCGGTCACGCAGCGGATCACGACGATCACGCGCACCCCCCATCGGGATTGATGCGTTGGGTGACGACCACCAACCACAAGGACATCGGCACGATGTACCTGTGGTTTTCGTTCACCATGCTGCTGGTGGGCGGCACGCTGGCGATGACCATTCGCGCCGAGCTGTTCGAGCCCGGTCTTCAGATCGTGACACCGGAGTTCTTCAACCAGCTCACCACCATGCACGGCCTGATCATGGTGTTCGGCGCGATCATGCCGGCCTTCGTCGGCTTCGCCAACTGGCAGATCCCGATGATGATAGGCGCGCCCGACATGGCATTCGCGCGCATGAACAACTGGAGCTTCTGGCTGCTGCCGGTGGCGGGGGTGTTGCTGATCTCGTCGTTTTTCGTCCCGGGCGGCGCACCTGCGGCCGGCTGGACCATCTACGCGCCGCTGTCGATCCAGATGGGGCCGGGCATGGATCTCGGCATATTCGCGCTGCATATCATGGGCGCATCGAGCATCATGGGCTCGATCAACATCATCACCACCATCCTGAACATGCGCGCTCCCGGGATGACGCTGATGAAAATGCCGATGTTCGTTTGGACCTGGCTGATCACCGCCTACCTGCTGATCGCGGTGATGCCGGTGCTCGCCGGCGCCATCACCATGACGCTGACCGACCGGCATTTCGGCACTTCATTCTTCAACGCGGCCGGCGGCGGCGACCCGGTGATGTTCCAGCATATTTTCTGGTTCTTCGGCCATCCCGAGGTCTACATCATGATCCTGCCGGCGTTCGGCATCATCAGCCAGGTGATCCCGGCGTTCTCGCGCAAGCCGCTGTTCGGCTACGCCTCGATGGTGTACGCTACCTCGTCGATCGCGATCCTGTCCTTCATCGTCTGGGCGCACCACATGTTCACCGTGGGGCTGCCGACCGCCGGTCTCCTGTTTTTCATGTACTCCACCATGCTGATCGCCGTGCCCACCGGGGTGAAGGTGTTCAACTGGCTCGCTACCATGTGGAGAGGCTCGATGACCTTCGAGACGCCGATGCTGTTCGCGGTCGGTTTCCTGTTCGTGTTTACCATGGGCGGGTTCACCGGACTGATGCTCGCGATCATGCCGGTGGACGTGCAGTTGCAGGACACCTATTACGTCGTAGCGCATTTCCACTACGTGCTGGTGGGCGGCGCGCTGTTCGCGATATTCGCCGGCGTTTATTTCTGGATCCCGAAGTGGACCGGGCGCATGTACGACGAGACACTGGGCAAGTGGCACTTCTGGCTGTCGATCGTGTTCTTCAACATCACCTTCTTCCCGATGCATTTTCTCGGTCTTGCCGGCATGCCGCGGCGCATCCCCGACTATGCCAGCCAGTTCACCGATTTCAACCAGATCGCCAGCCTGGGCGCGTTCGGCTTCGGCCTGGCCCAGTTGCTGTTTCTGTACATCGTGCTGAAGTGCAGCGTATTCCGCAAGGGCGAGAAGGCGCCGGCGAAGCCGTGGGAAGGCGCCGATTCCCTGGAGTGGACGCACCTGCCGAGTCCTGCGCCCTATCACAGCTTTCATGAGCAGCCGGAAGTGAAGTGATGCGCGGTGATAGCATGAGCGGCGGGAACCCGAAAAACACGAGAACGGCACTGATCCTGACCGGGTTGGCGCTCGCGTTCTTCGTTGCGACTTTGCTCAAGTACTGGTTGGCGCAATGAGCGCGGCTTCCGCCCCGCCGAAAGGACTGCTGAAGAGCCTGCGAACGGCGGCGTCGGGCATGTTCGGCGACCGCGTGAAGCGCAACGCGGGCCGGGGGTGACGGTGGCGCAGGCTGAAAGAAAGGCGTCGCCGCTGCAAGTGGCGAAGGCGGTGTTCTGGTCCTTCTTCGGCATACGCAAGCGCCGCGACTACGAGACGGACAGTGTGCAGATCAAGCCGCATCAGGTGATTGTCGCCGGCCTGATCGGGGCAGCGGTTCTGGTAGTGAGTTTGATACTGCTGGTGCATTATGTCATCGGCAAGCTGACTTAAATCGAGGAGAAGAACATGAGCGATCACGCTCAACACTATTTCGTACCGCAGCCCTCTCATTGGATGATCGTAGGCTCGTTCGCGCTGTTGTTCATGGCGGGCGGGGCGGCGATGTGGTTCAACGGAACGGAGATCGGCCGCTATGGCGTGCTCGTCGGTTTTGCACTGCTCGTGTACATGATGTTTCGCTGGTTCGGGGACGTGGTGCGCGAATCCGAAGGCGGCAAGTACGGAAAGTGGGAGGACGTCTCGTTCCGCTGGGGCATGAGCTGGTTCATTTTCTCGGAGGTGATGTTTTTTGCCGCGTTCTTCGGCGCGTTGTTCTACACCCGCGTGCTCTCGGTTCCCGACCTCGGCAGCATGCTCAGCCGGGAAGTGCTGTGGCCGCATTTCAGCGGCCAATGGCCGAGCGCGGGTCCTGGCTTCAAGGACGTATTCACGCCAATGGCGGCCTGGGGCATTCCCGCGCTCAACACGCTGTTGCTGCTGAGCTCGGGCGTGACCATCACTATCGCCCACTACGGCATGATCGAGGGCAACCGCGCAAAGCTCAAGCTGTGGCTGTTCCTGACCATCGCCCTGGGAATCACTTTTCTCTGCTTCCAGGTTCACGAATATTCGCATGCCTATTCGGAGCTGAACCTCAAGCTGACCACGGGGGTCTACGGCTCGACCTTTTTCTTGCTTACCGGTTTTCACGGTTTCCACGTGACCGTAGGCGTGATCATGCTTACCACCATGCTGTTCCGCTCGTTCGCCGGCCATTTCAAACCGGAGCACCATTTCGCCTTCGAGGCCGTGGCCTGGTACTGGCACTTCGTCGACGTGGTGTGGCTGCTGCTGTTCATCTTCGTCTATTGGATATAGCGGCGGCAAACCGGCTGCGGCCGGGGCAAAGGGTCGGCGACAGTCGGGCAGTAATGGGCGATTTCGGTGCGCCGCGCGCTGTGCGGCGCATTTCACGCGGCGTGAGCGCAGCCGCCGCGCAAGGCCGGAAGGGCTGCTCTAGCTGAGCCTTCCCGGAATGAGGCCAAAGTAGTAGCCTGCCATGAGCATCAGGAACAGGGCGAACGACAGGCCGACGCGCAGTGCCAGGGCTCTGACGGTGCGCTTTGAGTGACCGTGATCGGTGACCAGGAAAAACAGGGCCGAGCCCAGGCTGGCGAGGATCAGGAGTACGAATATGATAACGACGATTTTCATTGCGGGCAGCGACGGAATTTGCTGAGTGTATCCCAGTCAAACAAGCGCTGCCAGAAAAAAGGCCATTCCACTCATGCCAGGAAACCGGCGTTTTCGCCCTGCCTTCGTGCCGAGCATTGCGGCGCTGGCAGCGATCGCGCTCACCGTGTCGCTCGGCAACTGGCAGACGCGCCGCGCCGCGGAAAGGGTCGCGCTCGGCCGCAGGCTTGACGACGCCGCGCAGCAGGCGGCGCGTACCCTGCCGCCAAACGCTGTCGACGTGCATGATTACGAATTCCGCCGCATCCGCGCGCGCGGCGAGTATTCGGCCGGGCACACCATCCTGCTCGACAACAAGGTGCTGCAAGGCGTCCCCGGCTACCAGGTGCTGACGCCGCTGAGGATAGCCGGTGGCGCCAGGTACGTGTTGGTGAACCGGGGCTGGGTGGCCGCAGGAGCCCGGCGCGACGTCCTGCCGCAGATCAAGACGCCCGCCGGGACCCAGACCGTGGAAGGCATCGGCGTCGTGCCCAGCAAGTACATCCTCGAGCTGGGCGCGCAGACCGAGAAAGGCATCGTGTGGGAGAACCTGGTGCTCGCGCGCTATGAAAAATGGTCCGGACTGAAGTTGCAGCCGATCGTGCTGCAGCAGACGAGCGAGGCCGCCGACGGACTGGTGCGCAAATGGAGGCGCCCGGACACCGGCGCGGACCGCAACCGCGGCTACGCCGTCCAGTGGTATGCAATGGCAATCACCATTCTGATTATCTATGTCGCGCTCAGCTTCAAACGAACTGCCTGACCCGCTTCCCGGGCGCCTTAAGATGCTGGCGATCGCGGCGCTGTGCCTCGCGCCCTTCATTGCCGCGCTGATTGCCTATTATTACTGGCACCCGCAGGGCCGAATGAACTACGGCGAACTGATTACGCCGCGTACCCTCAGCGATCCGCCGCTGCGCCGGCTGGATCAGCGCCCGTTCAAGTTGTCGTCGCTCAGGGGCAAGTGGGTCCTGCTGCAACTCGATCAGGCGGCCTGCCCGGCGGAATGCCAGGCCAAACTCTATGCGATGCGCCAGGTGCGCCTCGCGCAGGGAAGCGAGATGGAGCGCGTCGAGCGTGTCTGGCTGATTCTGGACGACGCGCCGCTGCAGACGCTGCTGATACGCGAGTACGACGGCACGCACATGCTGCGCGCGGCCGGCAGCCCGATCATCTCCGAGTTTCCGCCGGCGGGCGGCGCGCGCGATCACATCTACGTGATCGACCCTCATGGCAATCTGATGCTGCGCTTCCCAAAGAACGCCGATCCGACGCGGATGTACAAGGACCTGAAGCTATTGCTGCGGGCTTCGCGCATAGGCTAGACGCGCTTACCCACCGTGATAAACCCCCCCCTCATTTTTATTCGATAAACTCATGGCGACGCAACTCATTTTGCACGACACCGCGCAGCGCATGCGCCAGTTCTACGTTCTGACCAAGCCGCGCGTGACCATGCTCGCCGTATTCTGCGCGGTGATCGGCATGTTCCTTTCCACGCCGGGCATGGTGCCCTTGCGCGTGCTGTTCGCCGGCACCGCCGGCATCGCGCTGCTCGCGGGCGCGGCTTTTGCCGTCAACTGCCTGATCGAGAGCGGGATCGACGCAAAAATGGCGCGCACCCGGTGGCGCCCGTCGGCGCGCGGGGAGCTGACGTCCCTGCAGACCGTCGTCTTCGCCGGCGTGATCGGCGGTATCGGCATGTTCCTGCTCTACCGTTATGTGAACGCACTCACCATGTGGCTCACTTTCGGCACTTTCGTCGGCTACGCGATTGTCTACACTATCCTGCTGAAGCCCGCGACGCCGCAAAACATCGTCATCGGCGGACTTTCCGGCGCAATGCCGCCGCTGCTGGGCTGGACCGCGGTCACCGGGAACGTGGCGCCGGATGCGCTGTTGCTGGTGTTGATTATCTATGCCTGGACGCCGCCGCATTTCTGGGCGCTCGCGCTGTACCGCGCCGACGATTTCAGCCGCGCGGGGCTGCCGATGCTGCCGGTCACGCACGGACAGAAATTCACGCGGCTGTTTGTGTTGCTGTATACCGTGATTCTGATCGCGAGCACCCTGCTGCCATTCGTCTATGGCATGAGCGGTTGGATCTATCTGGGCGCAGCGGTCGCGCTGGACGGCGTGTTCCTCTACTACGCGATCAGAATCTACACCGCCTACAGCGACCGGCTGGCGCAACAGACGTTCCGTTATTCCGTGATCTACCTGGCCGGACTGTTTACCGCGCTGCTAGTGGACCACTATTTCTGAGCGTGCGCCTCAGCCCGGCTGAGACGACCCCTGCTGCAGGAGGAGCATGAATCTGCCTCCCCTAGTCTTATCGTGAGCGCCAGTGTCTTGCGCCGCTTTTGCGTTCTGCTCTTGGGGTTGGTCCTTGCCGGCTGTGGTTTGCCCAAGCCGGGGTTCAAGAGCAGTGACATCACCGGCAGCGACTGCTGCCGGGATTTCCGTCTGACCGACCAAAACGGCAAGACGCGCACACTCGCGGATTTTCGCGGCAAGGCGGTGGTGATATTTTTCGGCTATACGCAGTGCCCCGACGTTTGCCCGACCACCATGGCGGACCTGAAGTGGGTGAGGCAACAGCTCGGGGCCGACGCGCAGCGGGTGCAGGTCCTGTTCGTGACGCTCGATCCGGAGCGCGACACACGCGCGCTGCTGGCTCAATATGTCGCCGCGTTCGACCCGAGCTTTCTCGGCTTGTACGGCGACGTCGAGACGACGGCAAAGACCGCCAGGGAATTCCGCGTGTTTTACCAGAAGCAGCCGGGCCCCACGCCCGACAGCTACACGCTGGACCATACCGCCGGCAGTTATGTCTTCGATCCTGAAGGGCGGGTGCGGCTGTTCGTGCACTACGGCGACCCCGAGGGGAACCTGGTCGCCGATCTGCGTACCCTGCTCAGGCAAGGCTGAGCGCGCCGGTGCCGGCTTAGAGTTTGCTTCAAAATGAGGGCATATCCCCTTCGGGGACTTTCCCCTCAGGGGGATCGAGACCTTCGGGGCGCCTCCCCTTACCCTTCCCTGGATTGGCCTGCTGCAAAATTAATTTCGCGACAGGTTGTTAGGCGGCTTCGAGTAGGCCCTTCATTTTCTGCATTGCCTTGGCCTCGACCTGGCGGATACGCTCGGCCGAAACCTTGAATTCGGCCGCAAGATCGTGCAGCGTCGCCGGGTCCTTCTCGCGCAGCCAGCGCGCTTCGATAATGCGCCGGCTGCGCTCATCCAGGCTGGCAAGGGCTGTTTTCAGGCCCTGCGCATCGACCCGCTCGGATTCGTCGGTTTCGAGCAAATTGGAGGGTTCATTGTCCGCGTCCGACAGGTAGGCGATGGGCGCGTAGCTTTGCTCGTCATCGTCGCTGCCTTCCAAGGCGACGTCCTGGCCGGAGATGCGCATTTCCATTTCCCTGACCTCCTCCGGCTTGACGCGGAGCTGCCGCGCCATGTCTTCGATCGCCTCCTGCGACAGCGGCCCCAATCCTGTTTTCATCGAGCGCAAATTGAAGAACAGCTTTCTTTGCGCCTTGGTGGTGGCAATCTTCACCAGCCGCCAGTTCTTCAGGATGAACTCGTGCATTTCTGCCTTGATCCAGTGAATGGCAAAAGACACGAGGCGCACATTGCGCTCGGGGTCGAAGCGCTTCACCGCCTTCATCAGACCGATGTTGCCTTCCTGGATCAAGTCGGCGTGCGGCAGGCCGTAGCCAAGGTAGCCGCGGGCGATGGACACGACCACGCGCAGGTGCGAAACGACCAAAGCGCGCGCGGCGTCGATGTCGTTCTCGTCGCGCAGCTTGCGCGCCAGGCGCAACTCTTCCTCCGCGCTCAGCAGGGGAAAGCGGTTCACCGTCGCGATATAGGTCTCCAGGCTTCCGACCAGGGAAGGCACAGGTAAGGTCATAACTTGATTCATGTTTTGGCTTCCTTTCAAGGTGGCGTTCAGCGACGCGCCCATTAACGCCCTGCGCCGCATCGCGCGCCAACACAAACTAATTTTAGCACTCCAGACGTTCGAGTGCCAATGGGTGAAATAAGTTCCGCCCCTATTCCTTGGGAGCGGTGTCGCGGCAGTTTGTCAGGCTTTATCTGGGCTCTATTCCAGATAAGTGTCTACTCACTGACATATACGCCCCCAGCCAGCCGAGAACAGCGGAAAAGGCGAGCAGGGCGAGGCAGTCGGAAAGACCGAAAAAGCTGAGCCTGAAGTCCGAGCCGTAGAGCTGCGCCAGTTCGACGATACCGCGGTTCAGGATGCGCATGCACAGGTAGACGATGGCGAGCGCAGCAAGCCCCCCCAGCGCGCCCTGGATGAAGCCCAAGTGGAAAAAGGGCCGGCGGATGAATGCGTCGGTTGCGCCGATCAGTTTGCTCACTTCGATCTCATCCTTTTGTGTCAGGATCTGCAGCCGTATGGTGTTAAAGGTCACTGCCACCAGTCCTGTGGCCAGCAGTGCGGCGAGGATCAGGACCGCCGTCCGGCCGATCTGCAGCAGGCTTTCCAGCCGCTTCACCCAGGCCGAATCGAGTTGAACGTGGTCGACTTTGGGCAGGGCTTGCAGCTGTGGTTCGAGTTTTTCCAGGTCCGCCGCGCTGCTCCCGGTCTCGAGCACGAAAACGTCGGGCAGGGGATTGCTTTGCAGGGTGGCGATCACATCGGACAGGTTCTCTGACTGTTTCAGATTCTCCAGGGCCTGATCGCGCGAAATGAAACGGAGCGCGCGTACGCCGGGAAGCTGCTTCAGGCGCGTTTCCAACGCGGCGATATCTGCCTTGTTGGCGTCGCGCGCAAGGAACAGGCTGACCTGCGGGTTGCCGGCGAACTGCTGCGCGATGCCGCCGAGGTTCTGCAGCAGCATATAGCCTCCCAGGGGCAACGCCAGGGCGACTCCGATCACCGTTACATTGAGCAGCGTCCCCAGCGGATTGCCCGCCAGCCGCCTGAGCGTGAGACTCAGCGTCTGCCAGTGATGGCGCAGCCAGGCGCTCACTGCTCCAGCCTGCCTTGCTTGAGGGCGAGCACGCGCGGCTTCAGGCGTTGCAGCAGCGCTTCGTCGTGGGTGGCGATCAGCACGGTCACGCCGACCTGGTTGAAGGCGCGGAACATCTCCATGATCTCCTCGGCCGAGGCGGAGTCCAGACTGGCCGTCGGCTCGTCGGCGAGCAGGATACCGGGGCGGTTCACCACGGCGCGTGCGATGCACAAGCGCTGTTGCTCCCCTCCGGAAAGCGTAATCGGCTTGGCCCGCTCCCGCGCCAGCAGGCCCACTTTGTCCAGCGCGGCGCGTGCGCGCCGCGCCGCTTCCTTGTGCGGGTGGCCGGTGAGCGCGAGCGGCAGTATCACGTTGTCGAATACGCTCCGGTCATAGAGCAGTTTCTGGTCCTGGAAGATGAGACCGAGATTGCGCCGCAGATAGGGGATGGCAGCGCGGCGCATGCTGCCGATGTTTTGACCGTTTACCAGCACGGTGCCGCTGGTCGGACGCTCGATCGCGGGGATCAATTTGAGCAGCGTGCTCTTGCCCGCACCGGAGCGGCCGGTAATGAACACCAGTTCGCCGGGCTCGATGTCGAAGGACACTTCGGCGAGCGCCTCGTGGCCGCCGCGATAACTCTTGCGCACCTGGCTGAAGCTGATCATGGGGAAAGGGGCACCAAGCGCAAGCTCAGTCCGCATCCACCAGTGCGGCGGCGAAATCCTGTGCCAGGAACGGGCGCAGGTCGTCTATGCCCTCGCCGACGCCGATGAAGCGTATCGGCACCGGGCGCTCGCGCGCGATCGCGGCGATGACCCCGCCCTTGGCCGTGCCGTCGAGCTTGGTAACGACCAGTCCCGTCAGGCCGAGCGCGTCGTCGAAGGCTTTCACCTGGCTGAGCGCGTTCTGGCCGGTATTGGCATCCAGCACCAGCAACACCTCGTGCGGCGCGCTCGCGTCGGCCTTGGCGATAACCCGCTTGACCTTGCGAATCTCCTCCATCAGATGCAGCTGGGTCGGAAGCCTCCCGGCCGTATCGGCGAGCACGATGTCGATCTTGCGCGCTCGCGCCGCCTGGATTGCATCGAAGATCACCGCCGCCGGATCGCCGCCCTGCTGCGTGATCACGGCAACCTGGTTGCGTTCGCCCCAGATCACGAGCTGTTCGCGCGCGGCCGCGCGGAAGGTATCTCCCGCGGCGAGCAGCACGCTCTTGCCCTGTGCCTGGAAAAATTTTGCCAGTTTGCCGATAGAGGTGGTTTTGCCGGCGCCGTTGACCCCGGCCAGCATGATGATGAACGGATGATGTCCCTCAAGCTGCAGCGGCTGCTCCAGCGGCGCGATCAGCGCGGCGAAGACCTCGCGCAGCGCAGCCTTGAGCTGCGCGCGCTCGGTCAGGCCCTTTTTCCGCACCTGCTGGCGCAAATTCTCCAGCAGGAACTGCGTGGCCGGCACGCCGGCGTCGGCACATAGCAGCGCCGTTTCCAGTTCCTCGTACAAAGCGGCGTCGATCTTGCCGCCGCCGAAAAGGCCGCCGATCTGCACCCGCGTGCGTGTCAGACCGGCCTTGAGGCGTTCACGCCAGGATGGAGTCGGTGTCGTTTCTTCGGATTTCTTGAGAAAACTGAACATAACAGCTTACGCGGCTGGCTAAAAAACCCGCTAAGATAGGGCCCGATTTTAGCAGAAGGGTGTGCATGCGATTCCGGATGTTTCGCTGCTCGTTTGCGCTGGCCGCGGGGCTTGCCGCGAGCGTCGTGGCCCAGGGCGCGGTGGCGGAGCGCAAGCCCGCCAACATCCTGCGCGTGACAGCAAAGAAGGACCATCGTGTCCCCGCCGCGGTGCGCATAGTCTGGCATATCTCCGGCAGTGGCCAGAAGTAACCAGGTCCGCATCATCGGTGGCCAATGGCGCAGCCGCCGCATCAGTTTTCCCGATCATGAAGGCCTGCGGCCCAGCGCCGACCGCGTGCGCGAAACGCTGTTCAATTGGCTGGGTCAGGACCTGGATGGCCGGACCTGTCTCGACTTGTTCGCCGGCAGCGGCGCGCTCGGCTTCGAAGCCTTGTCGCGCGGCGCCGCCAGTGTGGTGATGGTGGAAAAAAGCCGCAGCGCGTGCGCTGCGCTGCGCCGCAATGCCGAATTGTTGGGAGCGAAAAACCTGCAATTGCGCTGTGCGGATGCGCTAGAATTCGCCACTGCTGCGGCCGCAGACGCGGCGGCGCGCTTCGACGTCGTGTTTCTCGATCCGCCGTTCGCCTCGGGTCTGCTGGCGCAGGTGCTGCCGCTGACGGTGCCGCTGCTGCGGCCTGACGCGCGGGTCTATGTCGAGAGCGCTGCGGCTTTCGCGCCGGCGGACGGCTGGAAGGTACTCAGGCACGGCCACGCCGGACAGGTGCACTACACATTGGTGACATATGGCGACTAGGGCGGTCTATCCGGGAACATTCGATCCTCTCACGCGCGGCCACGAGGACTTGGTACGGCGCGCGGCCCTGGTGTTCGGCGAACTGGTCGTCGGCGTCGCCGACAGCCGCGGCAAGCAGCCGTTCTTCACCCTGGAGGAGCGCGTGGCCATGGCGCGCGAGGTGCTGAAAGGCTACGCCAATGTGCGCGTGGAGAGCTTTCGCGGCCTGCTGATGAATTTCATCCGCGCGCAGAACGCGCGCGTCGTTCTGCGCGGTTTGCGCGCCGCCTCCGACTTCGAATACGAATTCCAGCTCGCGGGCATGAACCGCAACCTTTATCCCGATGTCGAAACTCTATTCCTCACGCCGGGCGAGCAGTATATGTTCGTATCCGCCACCATGGTGCGCGAAATCGCGACGCTGGGCGGAGACGTGAGCCAATTCGTGCAGCCGGCAGTGGAGATCCGCATCAAAGAGAAAGTGCGGCAGATGGGCAAATGATATGGCACTGATGATCACCGACGAGTGCATCAACTGCGACGTGTGCGAGCCGGAATGCCCGAACGGCGCGATATCGCAGGGGGAGGAAATATACGTCATCGATCCGGCAAAATGCACCGAGTGCGTGGGCCATTTTGACGAGCCACAATGCGTCGCGGTCTGCCCTGTGAACTGCATTCCGCACAATCCCGCCCATCCCGAGACCACGGAACAGTTGCAGCAGAAATATCAGCGCCTGATGGCGCAAAAACAGCACCGTTGAAAGACCCCTCCGTGCCGCTTGTCCACGGCTATTTTTGGCAAGCGGGGCAATAGAAGGTGGAGCGCTGGCCTTGGCGCAACTGGCGGATAGGCGTGCCGCAGACGCGGCAAGGCCGCCCGGCGCGTCCGTAGACGTAATACTGCTGCTGGAAATGACCCGAACTGCCGTCGCTGTGGACGAAGTCGCGCAGGCTGCTGCCGCCTGCGGCGAGCGCCTGCTCCAGCGTCGATTTGACTGCAGCCACAAGCGTTTCGCAACGCGCGAGCGACACGCGCTTTCCCGGCGTGCGCGGATCGATGCGGGCGTGGAACAGGCTTTCGTTGGCGTAGATGTTGCCGACGCCGACGATGATGCTCGGGTTCATCAGAACCAGCTTGATCGCCGCCTTGCGCGAGCGCGTGGACGCGTGCAGAAGCTTGCCGGTGAACGCGGCATCCAGCGGTTCGGCGCCCAAGCCTGCGAGCAGGGGATGGCGCGCGATTTCGCCTTCGGTCCAGAGTACGGCACCGAAGCGGCGCGGGTCGCGCAGGCGCAGCAACCTTTTGCCCAACAGAAGGTCGAAGTGCTCATGTTGTCGCGCTCTGACCCTGGCGTCCATGATGCGCAGGCTTCCGGACATCCCCAGGTGCAGGAGCAGCCAGCCCGTTTGCCCGTTTGCGCTGCAATCGATGAGGATGTATTTGCCGCGACGCGTTACGCGGGCGATGTGCCGGCCGGTAACGCGAGCCGCCAGATTGGACGGGATCGGCCAGCGCAGCCTGCGTTCGCTCACGCGCACGCCAGTAATGCGCTTGCCCGTCAGATGGGGTTCGATGCCGCGGCGGGTGATCTCGACTTCGGGCAGTTCGGGCATGGTTTGCGCAGACCGGTTATCCTTGTACTGGCGGAGAAATATACCTAATATGTACCCCCCACGCTGAGCTATTCACGCAACGATGACGTTTCCGCGCTTCTCCGCCTTTCCTCCCTTCATGCGTTGGGCCCTGTCCGCGGGCTTGGGTTTGATGCTGACCGCTTGCGCGCATCAGCCGCTGCAGCGCGCGGCGCCGGCTGCTGCGCCGGCGGCGATCCCGGGGCAAGGCGGGCAGAGCGCACCGAAGCAGGCCGTCGCGCCCGCAACCGCGCCCGCAACCGCACCCGCAGCCGCGCCTGCAGCCGCGGCCGAAGCGAATCTGCCCAAGGAGGAACTCACCCAGGACGTGTTGTACGAGTACCTGCTTGCGGAAATCGCCGGCCAGCGCGGCGCGCTTGGACTGTCGGCGCAGGCCTATGCCGATCTGGCCAAGAAAACGCGCGATCCGCGCATCGCGAAGCGGGCGGTCGAGATCGCTTTGTACGCGCACATGCCCGCGGCCGCGCTCGACGCTGCCAGGATCTGGTACGAGGCCGACCCGTCTTCGACACAGGCGTTGCAGGCGCTGACCACCCTGCTGATCGCTTCCAAACGCGAGGAGGAAGCGCTGCCCTATCTGCAAAAACTGCTCGCGCGCGACGCGAGCGGCAATGATTTTCTGCAATTGCACCGCCTGTTCGCCGGAAACCCGGACAAGGCGCTGACGCTCAAACTGGTACAGCAACTGGCGCAGCCCTACCCCAAAGTCGCGCAGGCGCATTTCGCCGTCGCCGAAGCAGCGGAAGGTGCCGGGAAGAGCGAACTCGCGCTGGCTGAGGTGCGGGAGGCATCCAAGCTCAAGCCGGATTGGGAATTGGCGGTGCTGCTCGAGGCGCAATTGTTGCAGCGGCAGTCGAACGCGTTGGCGCTGCAGCGCCTGGCCGCTTTCCTCGATCAGTATCCCAAGGCGCGGGAAGTGCGCATGAGTTACGCACGCCTGCTTATAGGCGAGCACAAATACGCCGCGGCGCGCGCGCAGTTCCAGACGCTGTCCAAGGATTTTCCGGACAATGCGGACGTGGTGTTTGCAGTCGGCGCGCTTTCGCTGCAGCTGCAGGACTATGCGCAGGCGGAAGCGAACTTCAAGCGTCTGCTCACAATGGCCTACCACGACAAGAACACGGTACGGCTGTACCTGGGCCAGATCGCCGAGGAACAGAAAAATTATCCGGAGGCGCTGCGCTGGTATGACGAAGTCACCAGCGGCGAGCTGTATCTGCAGGCGCAGATACGCCACGCGCTGGTGCTCAATAAACAAGGCAAGCTCGATGCGGCGCGCGCGTATCTGCAGCAAGTACGGACCGACAGCGTCGAGGGACGGGTGCAACTGTTGCAGGCCGAGGCACAGATGTTGCGCCAAGCCAAGCGGCCGCGCGAGGCCTTCGATCTGATCGGGCAGGCACTGAAGCACATGCCCGATCAGCCGGACCTGCTATACGACTACGCCATGCTGGCGGAGAAGCTTGGGCGCATGGATGTGCTCGAGACCAGTCTGAAGACGCTGATCCGACTGCAGCCCGACCATGCGCAGGCCTACAACGCGCTCGGCTATTCGCTTGCCGATCACAACGAGCGCCTGCCAGAGGCGCACCGGTTGATAAAGAAGGCGTTGCAGCTTGCGCCCGACGACCCGTTCATCATCGACAGCATGGGCTGGGTGCTCTATCGAATGGGCGAGAACGACCAGGCGCTGGAATATCTGCGCAAAGCCTATAGCGCGCGCCCCGATCCGGAGATTGCGGCACACCTGGGCGAAGTGCTGTGGGTTGAGGGACGGCACGGCGAAGCAGAGAAAATCTGGCTCGAAGCGGCCAAGAAAACGCCGGACAACGACGCTCTCAACAGCACCATCAAGCGCTTCAAACCTTAGATCGGATTGGCTGGACGCAAACAAGGTGCTTCCGGCCGGGATTCGAAGGTTTTGTCATGCGTAAGGCGCTCTTCTGGGTCTTGCTGTTGCTCGCGGGCTGCGCCGCGGTTCCACAGAAGACGCTGCCGATGGGGCCTATCGGCGAAGCCTTCTATCTTTCGGGCCGTGTGTCGGTGAAACACGGTACCGACGCGGCCAGCGGGAGAATCAGCTGGCAACACGACCGCGACGGCGATGATTTGCTGCTTTCGAATCCGTTTGGGCAGGGCGTGGCCCGCATCATCCGGCGCGACGGGCTGGTGACGCTTACCACGTCGGATCAAAAGGTGTATCGGGCGAAGGACGTAGAGGACCTGACCGAGCAGGTGCTGGGCTGGCGCCTGCCGCTCGCTGGCTTGCCCGACTGGGTGCGCGGTCGCGCAGCCGCCGGCGCGCCGGCGCAAACACGGCTGAACGGCGCTCATCGCCTCGCTGAGCTGAGGCAATCGGGCTGGGTGGTGAAATTTCTGGATTATGACGACGCCAGCGGATTGCCGTCACGGCTGAATCTGTCGCGCGGCGATACGCAGATCCGCATGGTGATCGATCAGTGGCGGGCCGTACCGTGAGCGCCTGGCAGCGCGCTTGGCCCGCGCCGGCCAAGCTGAACCTGTTTTTGCACGTCACCGGGCGGCGCGCCGACGGCTATCACACCCTTCAGACGGCATTTCAGCTGATAGATGTGGCCGACACATTGCGATTCACCCCGCGCGCCGACGGCAAGGTCGCGCTCGTGCGGCCGCTTGCGGGGGTACTGCCGGAGGAGGATCTTTGCCTGCGGGCCGCGGTTCTGCTGAAGCAGGCGACGGGGCACCAGGCAGGCGTCGCTATCGAACTCGATAAGCGCATACCCATCGGCGGCGGGCTGGGCGGCGGCAGTTCGGATGCCGCCACCACGCTTATCGCGCTCAATCACCTGTGGCAGTTGGGCCTGAAGCGCGGCGAGTTGCAGCAACTGGGACTTGAACTGGGTGCGGACGTGCCGGTATTCGTGTTTGGCGAGAATGCTTTTGCTGAAGGCGTGGGCGAGCAACTGACGCCATTGGCGCTGCCGGCGGCTTGGTATCTGGTGCTGGTGCCGCCGGTGCATGTGCCGACAGCCGCCGTTTTCGCCGCGCCCGAATTGACACGGAACGCAAATCCGATCAAAATTACGGCCTTTTTCGACGGGCTGAAACGACGCGCTTTGCGTAACGACCTGGAGCCCGTAGTGAGCAAACGCTATCCTGAAGTGGCGCGCCATCTGGCTTGGCTGAAGCAGCACGGCGCGGCGCGTATGAGCGGTTCCGGCGCCTGCGTGTACGCTGAATTTCCCACCGAATCTGCGGCGCGCGCGATCCATGCGCAGTTGCCGCCGGCAATGCGCGGGCTGGTGGCGCGAGGCTTGGAGCGTCATCCGCTGCATGGCTTGAGCGTGTAACCGGGTATTGAAAAAGGGGGCACGCCCCCTTTTATATCCCCCGAGTCAGAGGTCGTTGAGATGGGAGTATTTTCGTAATCGAGTCTTTTTTCGGCTGTTTCGATAGTTTTTCAACAGCCTGTTGGATTTTTGGGGAGTCGCCAAGTGGTAAGGCACCGGATTTTGATTCCGGCATTCGTAGGTTCGATCCCTACCTCCCCAGCCATTTAGATACTGGTTTCTAGAAACTAGAGACTGGAAATGTACGAGTCGCTCGCGCGGCTGGTTATGACGGACGACAAAGGGAGCACGGGACGCTGATGTCCGGCTTTTGGACATTAGTTTCTAGCATCTAAATGGCTTACGATCACCTGATGATTTTTGCCGGCAGCGCCAATCCGCAACTGGCGGCTGCCGTGGCGAAACGCCTCAATATTCCCCTGGGCAGCGCCAACGTCGGCCGCTTCTCCGACGGCGAGGTGATGATCGAGTTGATGGAAAACGTGCGCGGGCGGGATTGCTTCGTGCTGCAGTCCACCTGCATGCCCACCAACGACAACCTGATGGAAGTGCTGATCATGATCGATGCGCTCAAGCGTGCATCGGCCTCCCGGGTCACCGCCGCGCTTCCTTATTTCGGCTACGCGCGCCAGGACCGCCGGCCGCGTTCGGCGCGTGTGGCGATCAGCGCCAAGGTGGTCGCGAACATGCTGGAAGCCGCGGGCGTGGACCGGGTGCTCACCATGGATCTGCACGCCGACCAGATTCAGGGGTTCTTTGATGTGCCGGTGGACAACATCTACGCCGCGCCCATTCTGCTGGGCGATTTGTGGAAACACGGCCACGAGGACCTGCTGGTGGTTTCGCCCGACGTCGGCGGCGTGGTGCGCGCGCGTGCGCTCGCCAAACGCCTGGAATCGGACTTGGCCATCATCGACAAGCGCCGCCCCAGGGCGAATGACGCCGAAGTGATGAACATCATCGGCGACGTCACGGGCCGCACCTGCGTCATCATGGACGACATGGTCGACACCGCAGGCACGCTGGCCAAAGCGGCAGACGCGCTCAAGAGCGAGGGCGCGATCAAGGTGCTCGCCTACTGCACCCACCCGGTGCTTTCGGGCGGCGCAGTCGAGCGCATCGCGAATTCGGAGCTGGACGAGGTGGTTGTCACCGATTCCATTCCGCTGCGCGAGGACGCGAAGAAGTGCAGCAAGATACGCGTGCTATCCGTGGTCGACTTGCTCGCGGAAACGATATTGCGCATCAGCAACGAGGACTCGGTGAGTTCCTTGTTCAGCGAGTGAAGGACGCAGTCCGGATACGGATACCAGTTTTTCAAACGGCGGTGCCTGGTCGCGGGGCCGCCATAACCAGGAGTGCAACATGCAAATCGAAATCAACGCGCAAAAGCGCGTCAAGCAGGGCACCGGAGCGAGCCGCCGCCTGCGCCGTGAAGGCAAGACCCCCGGCATCGTCTACGGGGGCAAGCAGCCTGCGGTTGTAATCGAGCTCGACCACAACACGCTGTACCACCAGCTGCGGCAGGAACCGTTTCACGCTTCCGTGCTGACGCTCAACCTCGATGGCGCGAAGGAGCAGGTGTTGTTGCGCGCGGTCAACATGCATCCGTTCAGGCGCGAGGTCCAGCACGTCGATTTCCAGCGCGTCCAGGCGGATGTGAAAATCCAGATGAAGGTGCCGCTGCACTTCACCAATGCCGAGCAATCGCCGGGCGTGAAGGTGTCCGGCGGTCTCGTCAGCCATGTCATGAGCGAGCTCCTGATCCGCTGCCTGCCTGCCGACCTGCCCGAGTACATCGAAGTCGACCTGAAGGACATGGCGCTGGGCGACACTGTGCACGTCAGGGACCTGCAGCTCCCCAAGGGCGTGGAGGCGATCCTGCACGGGAGCGAGAATCCGCCCGTGGCCGTGGTGCAGATTCCGCGCGCGATGGTGGCGGACGAGGCTGCCGATGCTGCAGCCGCCGCCGAAGCGGCGCCGGCGGCGTCCGAGGTTCCGACCAGCAAGCAGTCCGCCGAACCGGCCGCTGCCGAAAAGGGCGGGGAAAAGGGCGGGGACAAGGGCGACAAGAAGTCCGAGAAATCGGACAAGAAATAGCAGGCTGCTTGTCCGCTACGACAACAGGCAGAGGCCAGCGCCTCTGCCTGTTTTTTTAGGTGCGCCCGGCAGGGCGCACATACTTGGGGGTGGAAGTCCCCTACATGCCCGGCAAGGGGAAGTGTTAGCCGAACGGCAAGGGTGTCGCGGGCGACTGCGAATCTGAAGGAAGCTGAAGGCAAA
>Ga0307377_10001144_pt1 | contig 34753 bp, 29 predicted proteins | sample TR3MG_FD_202535 | JGI IMG/M metagenome (GOLD analysis project Ga0307377, IMG submission 202535) | Soil microbial communities from Risofladan, Vaasa, Finland - TR-3 | ecosystem: Environmental > Terrestrial > Soil > Coastal area > Acid sulfate soil | place: Finland: Risofladan, Vaasa | collected... | reverse complement strand
TGCGTGTCCATTCGACGGGTTGGCCCGCACAAAATGGCCGGCAGGCAAATGATTGCTGGCAGCCGATCAAATCGCCGCCGATGTTTCTGGGCCACAGCCGATCCACGCGCGTCAACCCGCGCTGGCGGCCACTGCCGCCAGCTGCGGGAAGCGTGCGTGGATCGCGCGGCGGATGCCGGGCAGATCCAGGCCGGCCATGCTCAGCACTTCCTCGCGGCTGCCGTGTTCCAGATAGACGTCTGGAAGGCCGATGTGCAGGATCGGCTTGACGATGCCGTGGGCGGCGAGGCATTCGGCCACGCCCGAGCCGGCGCCGCCGGCGATGGCATTGTCTTCCAGCGTGACGAACGCGTCGTGGCTCTTCGCCAGATCGAGGATCATCGCCTCGTCCAGTGGCTTGACGAAGCGCATGTTGACCAGGGTGGCATCGATCTCGGCGGCGATCGTGGTGGCCGGCGACAGCATGGCGCCGAAGCTGAGCAGGGCAATGCCGTGGCCGCGACGGCGCAGCTCAGCCTTGCCGATCGGCAGCGTGTCCAGCGCTTTGCGGATGACCGTGCCCGGGCCGCTGCCGCGCGGGTAGCGCACCGCGGCGGGGCCGGCGTAATGGAAGCCGGTGGAGAGCATCATGCGGCATTCGTTCTCGTCGCCGGGGGCCATGATCACCATGTTCGGCAGGCAACGCAGGAAGCTGAGGTCGAAGCTGCCCGAATGCGTGGGGCCGTCCGGCCCGACCACACCGGCGCGGTCGATCGCGAAGGTGACGTCGAGGTTCTGCAGCGCCACGTCGTGGATCGCCTGGTCGTAGGCGCGCTGCAGGAAGGTCGAGTAGATCGCCACCACCGGCTTGGCGCCTTCGCAGGCCATGCCGGCGGCCAGGGTCACCGCGTGCTGCTCGGCGATCGCGACGTCGAAATAGCGCTCCGGGTATGCCTTCGAGAAGCGCACCAGGCCGGAGCCTTCGCGCATGGCCGGGGTGATGCCGAGCAGGCGTTCGTCGGCGGCGGCCATGTCGCACAGCCAGTCGCTGAAGATGTCGGTATAGGTCGGTTTGCCCGGCGCGGATTTCTTCACCAGGCCTGACTGCGGATCGAACGGTCCGACCGCGTGGTATTCGATCTGCGCCCGTTCGGCCGGTGCGTAGCCCTTGCCCTTGGTGGTGATCACGTGCAGCAGTTGCGGGCCGGGCAGGTCCTTCACCGTGCGCAGCGCAGCGAGCAGTTGCGGGATGTTGTGGCCGTCGATCGGGCCGGTGTAGTGGAAGCCCAGTTCCTCGAACAGCGTGCTGGGCACGAACATGCCCTTGGCGTGTTCCTCCCATTTCTTGAAGAACCGGCCGAACAGCGACTGTCGCGGGATCGCCCGCTTGGCGCGCTCGCGCCACATGTTGAGGGTGTGGTTGGCCATCGCGCGGGCCATGATCTTGGTCAGCCCGCCGACGTTCTCGCTGATCGACATGCCATTGTCGTTGAACACCACCAGCATGTCCGGCTCGACGTCGCCGCCATGGTTCAGCGCCTCGAACGCCATGCCGGCGGTCATCGCGCCGTCGCCGATCACCGCCACCACCTTGCGTTTGTCGCCTTTGCGCTGCGCGGCGATCGCCATGCCCAGCGCGGCCGAGATCGAGGTGGAGGAGTGGCCGACGCCGAAAGTGTCGTATTCGCTTTCCGCACGGCGCGGGAACGGGGCCAGGCCGTCCTTCTGCTTGATCGTGGTGATCCGTTCGCGGCGGCCGGTGAGGATCTTGTGCGGGTAGCACTGGTGGCCGACGTCCCATACCAGGCGGTCGTTCGGCGTGTCGAACACGTGGTGCAGAGCCACCGTCAACTCGACCACGCCCAGCCCCGCGCCGAAATGGCCGCCGGAGCTGGCGACCGCCTCGATCAGGTATTGGCGCAGTTCGTCGGCAACGGCGGGCAATTCATCGTCGGGGACGCGACGCAGGTCGGTCGGCGTCTCGATCGGCGCCAGATGGGGGAAGCGGTCAAGCTCGTTCATCTGCCTATTGTTGGCCCAGAGACGGGGCGGGGCAAGGGCGACTTGCTGAACAAACCGGGGCGGGCGCACCCGCATATGGCGCAATACGCCCTGAAACCGCGCATGATCCGCCCATCGATTCAAGGAGACCAGCCTATGTCCCTCCGCAAGCTTTTCCGTCGTCTGACCGAGAACACCTCGCGCTATGCCGGCAAGCCGGTGGCGTTCATTCTCGCCACCTCGCTGATCGTGTTGTGGGCGTTGACCGGGCCGCTGTTCGGCTTCGGCGACACCTGGCAACTGGTGATCAACACCTCCACCACGATCATCACGTTCCTGATGGTGTTTTTGATCCAGAGCAGTCAGAACCGCGATACCGCCGCGCTGCAGATCAAGCTGGACGAGTTGATCCGCACCAGCCGGGCGCACAACGCGCTGCTGAATCTGGAGCAACTGGACGAGGACGATCTGGAGCGCATCCGCAAGCATTATTTCAAGCTGGCGGATCAGGCATACGGCAGTCTCGACAGGATCGAGCGCGGCATCAACGACCTGCACAACGACGAGGACGACGCGGGCGACGCGGCCCGCCGGGACGGCGCCGACGACTGAGCGGGCCAGCCCGTGCTCGGGCCGAGCCTCGCTCAGGCCATCTGCGGGCGCCGGTCGCGCGGCAGGTGGTTGACCAGGAACTCCATCTGGTCGGCCAGGATGTTGCGGTTGGACAGGATCAGGTGCTCGACCCAGCTTGGCCGGTAGGGCACGGCGAGCAGCGGCATGTGAGCCTGCTGCGGCGTGCGGTTGCTCTTCTTCAGGTTGCATGCCAGGCAGGCGCTGACCACGTTCTCCCAGCTGTCGCGGCCGCCCTTGGAGACCGGCTGCACATGATCGCGGGTCAGTTCGCCGCGGCTGTAGTGATTGCCGCAGTACAGGCAGAGGTGGCGGTCGCGGGCGAACAGCGCGGTGTTGGTCAGCGCCGGCGCGGGGTCGATCGCGTGATCGCGGCAGTGGCCGGTGCTGGCGATGATCGGGTGCAGCTCGATCCGGCTTTGCCGGTCGAGTCGCCGGTTGTGGCCGCCATGCACGGTCAGGCAGGGGTCGCCCAGGGTCCAGGCGACGGCATCACGGACATACAGGCATACCGCGTCCTGCCAGCTGATCCAGTCGAGGATGCGTCCGGCGGAGTCCAGCGACAGCACCCGGGTCGCGTTGAGATCGGCTCGATTCGGCACTTCCATCAGCATGTAGAAAGGTCCTTCAGCCAAGGCTTTGAGAGCGTTTCAGTGGTGTATTTTTGCCAGCATAGAACAATTTGATTGCAAATCGCAGGCGCTGGTGGCATGCGCAGTGGTGGGGCTGCAAGTCGCCGCTGTACGGTGGCGCTGATATAGTTGGCAATCAACACAGACCCGACGCCGGGTTTGGGAGGGGGCGCTTCGGTGGCGACCCCGGCACGGCGGGGCTAGAGGTAAATGACGTGGCTGAAGTTATTTTCTATGAGCGTCCGGTGCCGCTCAATCGCGCAGAGCACAAAGATCTGCGCCTGAAGGGTGTGCCGAGCATGAAGTTCGCGATGAACGCGCATTCGGTGCCGCTGACCGGCACGGAGTTCGCCCTGGCCGCGCGCGATCTGGCGATCGTGTTCGCTGGCGCGGAAGCGAAGAATGCCGGCCCGATTGCATTGCTCGGGCTGCGCGAGAACGAAAACCTGTACGTCGATGCCGAGGGACAGTGGGCGGCCAACACGTATGTTCCGGCATTCGTGCGCCGCTACCCGTTCATCCTGGCCGAGAAGCCGGAGGGACAGGAGGGCGAGGAGCTCACCGTGTTCCTGGACGAGCAATACGAGGGCTTCGACAAGGTCGTGGGCGAGCGCCTGTTCAAGGAGGACGGCACCGACACCGAGCTGCTGACCAACGCGGTGAACTTCCTCGGCGAGTTCCAGCAAGGCGTGGCGCGTACCCGCTGGTTCATGCAGGTGCTGAACACGCACGAGCTGCTGGAGCCGCGCAATATCCAGTTGCAGAAGCCGGCGGTGGCTGGCGGGGATCCGAAGTCGATCAGCCTCAACGGCGTGTTCGTGATCAATGAGGAAAAGCTGCGCACCCTCGATGAGAAGACCGCTCACGAGTTCGCCCGCGAAGGCGTGTTCGGCTGGATCTACGCGCACTTGCTGTCGCTGACCAACATCGATCGCCTGGCCCAGCGTCTGGACGCGCGCGAACGGGCCGAAGCGGCCAGCGGCGCGACCAAGAACTGAAATCGGCATGCGGCCGCGCCCACGAGCGCGGCCGCGTAGGAGTGCACCCTGTGCGCGATGCTCTTGTGTCGGGTGAAAAGCATCGCGCACAGGGTGCGCTCCTACACATTCGGGATCATTCGAAATCCCCTTAAGTAACTCCTAAGCAGAAGACGCCATCATGCCGGCCATGAAGCATCCTGGCCGGCATTTTCGTGGAATCATCCCGTGGCAATTGCGCCGCTGTGGCGGAGCAGTCTTGCGGGCAGCGGCGACGCTGGGCCTGGCGGGCGTGTTGACGCTGTCCGGTTGCGCCACATACGCACCCGCGCCGCTCGGCAGCGGGCGCGGCGCGGACAGCGTGGCGCAACTGGGCGCACCGCTGGCGGACATGCCGATGCCGGCTCTGGCGAGCCATCGCTTCGATCCGTCCGACGGACTGGATGCGACCGAGGTGGCGATGCTGGCGGTGGCGAACAACCCCGCGCTGAAGCTCGCCCGCGACGAGCTGGGCATCGCCCGCGCGCAGGCGTTCGCCGCCGGTCTGCTGCCCGATCCGCAGTTGGGTTTCAGCGGCGACGTGCCGAAGGGTTCCGGTCAGGGCCTGACCAACGCGTACAGTCTCGGCCTGAGCGAGGACATCGGCGCCTTGCTGCTGCGCTCCTCGCGCAAGGCGGTGGCGCGCAGCCAGGTCGATCAGGTCAACCTCGACCTGCTGTGGGCCGAATGGCAAACCGTGGCGCAGGCGCGGCTGCTGTTCGACCAGGTGCTGACGCTGCGCGCGCAGCAGGCGCGGCTCGACGACGAACACACCGCCCTGGCCGCGGTCGCGAAAACCATCCGTGCCGCGCTGAGAGCCGGCAACCTCACCTATGACCGTGCCAGCGCCGGCCTCAACGCCGACGCCGACGTGCGCAAGCAGCAGGCCGACAATGCGATCGCGCTGCGTCAGGCCGACAGCGACCTGCACCTGCTGCTGGGCCTGGCGCCGAGCGCACCGCTCGATCTGGTCGGGCCGCCCTACCGGGCGATGCCGACGCCGGCGCAGGTGCGGGCGGCACTGGCCGACCTGCCGCGGCGGCGGCCCGATCTGCTTGCGCTGCAGGCCGGCTACCGGTCACAGGAAGCCCGGGTGCGCGGCGCCATCCTCGCCCAGTTTCCGGCGCTGACCATCGGCTTCAACACCGCCCGCGACACCAGCGCCGTGTATACCAACGGATTCAGCATCGGCATCACCCTGCCGCTGTTCGATCGCAACCGCGGCAACATCGCGATCGAGCGGGCGACCCGGCAGCAGCTCAGGGACGCCTACGCGGCCCGCGTGCTGACCACGCGCAGCGACATGCAACGCATCCTGGGCGACCTCGGCACGCTGGATCGGCAGGCCGGCAAATTGGCCGCGCATGCGCATCGGCTCGATCAGGCACGTCGTGCCGCCGGGCGTGCGTGGCGCGACGGCACGCTCGACTGGCCGACCTGGTTGGCGATCCGCAGCAGTGCGCTCGGCGCCGATCTCGGCCTGCTCGCCGTGCGGCAGGAGCAGGCCCGGCAATCGATCGCGCTGCAGGCTCTGCTCGGCAGCACCCGGCTTCGCAACACCCCGCCCGGCACCACCCATTCCGTTTCTGCGAAAGCGTCCAAGCCATGAATCGTCGATACCCTCTGCCGTGCCTGTGCACACTCCTGCTGATCGGTCTGCTGGCCGGCTGCAGTCATGGGGCGTCGGACGCCGCCGCCGCGGCCGCTCCGCTCGCCCAGGTTGCGGTCACCACCGCGACACCCGTGCGGCGGACGTTTCATGACACGATCGATGCCTGGGGCAGCGCGATGGGCGACCCGCATCGTGCACGCACGATCAGTCTGGCGCATGCCGGCCAGGTCGTCGCGTTGCAGGTGGCGGCGGGGCAAACCGTGAAACGCGGGCAGCCGCTGCTGACCGTCGCTCCCGATCCGCTGGCGCGCAGTGCGTACCGGCAGGCACAGAGCATGCTGACGCTGGCCCGCGGCGAACTGCGGCGCACCGAACAACTGGCGGCTCAGCGATTGGCCACGCAGTCGCAGCTGGCCAGCGCACGCAAGGCGCTGGCCGATGCGCAGGCCGCGCTCGATGCGCAGCACGCACTCGGCGGCGGTGCGGCACGGGAGATCGTCGATGCGCCGGCCGATGGCGTGGTTACCGCGCTGAACGTGGGCCTGGGCGAGCGCTTTGCCGCCAATGCGCCGCTGCTGGGCTTCACGCCCACCCATGCGCTGGTAGCCCAGCTCGGCGTGCAGCCGCAGGACGGCGCGCAGCTACATGTCGGCATGTCGGTGCAGCTGCGACGGGTGTATGGAACCGCAGCGGATTTTCTCGGCACGCTGAGCATGATCGGGCAATCGGTCGACCCGCAGACGCATCTGCTGCCGGCGCAGGTGCAACTGCCCGCGAGCGCCACTGCCGCCCTGCTTGCCGGCGTGCCGCTGGATGCCCGCATCCGCACCGCGGATTTCACCGCCTGGGCGGTGCCGCGTGCGTCCGTGCTGCGCGACGAGAAAGGCGATTACCTGTTCCAGGTGGAGAACGGGCACGCCAAGCGCATCGACGTGAAGCTGGCCAGCCCCGACGGTGATCCCGTCGGCGTGCAGGGGGCGCTCGATCCCAAGGCCAAGGTCATAGTGCTGGGCGTGTATGAACTCAGCGACGGGGATGCGGTCAGGGAGTCGGCCAAGTGAGTGTGACGGTGTGGATGCAGCGGCACCGCCGCTCGTTGCTGTTCCTGGCACTGATGCTCGCTCTTGGCGGCATGGCCAGCGCATTGATGATGCCGGTGGCGTTGTTCCCCAACGTGGCGTTTCCACGCGTGCAGGTGACGCTCGATGCCGGCGACCGACCGGCCGACCAGATGGCGATCGAGGTGACCACGCCGGTGGAGGAAGCGGTGCGGCGCGTGCGTGGCGTGCGCAGCGTGCGTTCCACCACCAGCCGCGGCAGCGCCGACATCGCGGTTACCTTTGATTGGGGCGCGGACATGGCGGCCGCGCTGCAGGGCGTCAATGCGGCGGCGGGTCAGGTATTGCCGCAGCTGCCCGCCGGCACCCGGCTCAGCACCCGGCGCATGGATCCCACCACCTTCCCGATGCTGGCTTACAGCTTGCGCTCGCACACCGTCTCGCCCAGCGCGCTGCATGATCTGGCCGAATACCAGTTGCGTCCGCTGCTCAGCGGTATTGCCGGGGTGGGGCAGGTCAAGGTGCAGGGCGGCGAGGTGGCCGAGTTTCATGCGGACGTCGATCCGGACAAGCTGCGCGGGCTCAACCTGAGCCTGGCCGAGGTGACCACGGCAGTCACCCAGGCCGCCACCATCCAAGCGATGGGCCGCGTGTCCGATCACTACAAGTTGTACCTGATGCTGGCCGACAACCAGCCGAAAACCCTGGCTGCCTTGCGCGACATCGTGCTGCGCGCCGGCCCGCAAGGCATGGTGCGCCTGGGCGACGTGGCGCGGGTCAGCCTCAGTCACGTGCCGCAGTGGATCAAGGTCAATGCGGATGGCCAGAACGCGGTGCTGCTGCAGGTCTACCAGCAGCCCAATGGCAACAGCGTGCAGATCGCCAGGGATGTCAAGCAGCGGCTGGCCGATTTCGCGCCGCAGATGCCGGCTGGCGTGCAGGTGGCCAACTGGTACGACCAGACCCAACTGGTCACCGGGGCGGCCAGCAGCGTGCGCGATGCGATCCTGATCGGCATCGTGCTGGCCGCGCTGGTGCTGTTCGTGTTCCTGCGCAACACGCGGGTGATCCTGATCGCGCTGATCGTGGTGCCAGCGGTGCTGGCGATCACCATACTGCTGCTGCGCGTGCTCGGCATGAGTTTCAACATGATGACGCTGGGCGGCATGGCGGCGGCCGTGGGCCTGATCATCGACGACGTGATCGTGATGCTCGAGCACATCATGCGCCGGCTGGGTGGCGACGGGGACCAGCGCCAGGTGCACGAACGCATCGCCGGCGCCGCGTGGGAGTTCACCCGGCCGCTGACCGGTTCCAGCGCGGCCACGGTGATCATCTTCCTGCCGCTGGCGTTTCTGTCCGGCGTGACCGGCGCGTTCTTCAAGGCGTTGTCGCTGACCATGGCCAGCGCGCTGATCATTTCCTATCTGCTGACCTGGATCGCCGTGCCGCTGCTGGCCGAGCGGTTCCTGGACAAGCGCCATCGCACCGAGCATCCGCCAGGTCGCTTCACCCAGCGCATGATGCAGGGTTACGAACGCACACTGCAGGCGTGGTTGAAACGGCCACTCTTGGTCCTGATTCTGGTGCTGCCGTTGTTGCTGGTGGGTGCCTTCGCCTTCACGCGAGTCGGTACCGGCTTCATGCCGGCGATGGACGAGGGCGGCTTCATCCTCGATTACCTGTCGCCGCCCGGCACCTCGCTGGAGGAGACCGATCGCCTGCTGCGTCAGGTCGAAACGATCATCCGTGCCAATCCCTACGTGGATACTTATTCCCGCCGCACCGGCCTGCAGCTGGGCGGCGGCGTCACGGAGGCCAATCAGGGCGACTTTTTCGTGCGTCTCAAGAGCGGTTCGCGACCGTCCACCGAACAGGTGATGGAGCAGATTCGCATCCAGGTCGAACACAAGGTGCCCGGGTTGGATATCGAGCTTTCGCAGCTGATGGAGGATCTGATCGGTGACCTGGTGGCGGTACCGCAGCCGATCGAGGTGAAACTCTACAGTGACGATGCAACGCAGCTCGATGCCGCTGCCGTGAGGGTGGCCGCTGCGGTGGGCAAGATCCACGGCGTGGTTGGTGTGCGCAACGGCATCAACCCCGCCGGAGATGCGCTGGAGGTGCGGGTGAATCCGGCCCAGGCGGCGCTGCAGGGACTCGATCCGGTCAGCGTCACCGACCAGGTGGCTGCGGCCGTCAACGGTACCGTCGCGGCGCAGTTGCCCGAGGGCAGCAAAGTGGTCGGCGTGCGCGTGCGCCTGCCCGAAAGTTCGCATCAGCGGCTGGAGCAGGTGGACGCACTGCCGATTCGCGCCGCCGACGGCCACCTGCTGCCGTTGTCCGAGGTGGCCACAGTCAAGCAGGTGCAGGGTCAGCCGGAAATCACCCGCGACAACCTCAAGCGCATGGTCGCGGTGACCGGCCGTATCAGCGGGCGCAGCCTTGGCTCGGCCATCACGGATGTGAAGAAGGTGATGAGTCAGAAAGGCCTGCTGCCCAAAGGCATGTTCTACGAGCTCGGTGGCGTGTACAAACAGCAGCAGCAGGCGTTTCGCGGACTCACCATCGTGATGCTGGCGGCGATCGCGCTGGTGTTCACGCTGTTGCTGTTCCTGTACGAGAGCTTCCGCGTGGCGTTGGCGATCCTGGCGATGCCGCTGCTGGCGCTGCCGGCGGTGTTCATCGGGCTGTGGGTGACCGGCATCGAGCTCAACATCTCCTCGATGATGGGCATGACCATGATCGTGGGCATCGTCACCGAGGTGGCCGTGTTCTACTTCTCCGAGCTGCAGCAGGCGGAAACCGGGCAGGCCGCGGATGGGTCGCTGCACGACGCCCTGCACGAAGCCGGTCGCCACCGCACCCGGCCCATCCTCATGTCGACGATTGCCGCCATGCTCACCCTGCTGCCGCTGGCGCTGGCGATCGGCCAGGGCTCGCAGATGCAGCAGCCGCTGGCGGTGGCGATCATCGCCGGCCTCCTGGTACAGGTGCCGCTAGTGCTGCTGGTGATGCCGGTGCTGTACGCGCGCCTGCGGCGACGCGATCAGAAGCCGGTAGTCTGATATCGAAAACTTCATCGTCGCGGATCCTCACGCAACCGCGAGGTCCAGGTGGACTCTGTCGCTTTGATGAACGGACGTATAAGTGGCGTCAGGCCATAAGGGCCAACTAAGCACGGGAGCACAGCCTCAAACGACCGAATACGAGCCCGTAATCTGTATCCGGCATCCCTTCTTTTCACGTCATTTGGAGAAACTCATGCGTAAATTACAGCTGATCGCTTCATCGCTCACACTGTCCATTGCCGCGTTTTCGGCTGCCGCCGCCAGCCACGAAAATCTCGCGGTCAAGGCGCACGTCAGCATGGCCGCGGCACGCAGCATCGCCCTCAAGACATTTCCCGGGAAAATCGTTTCGGCGGAGCTGGAAAAAGAAAAGGGCGGCAGCGGCCTGCGTTATTCCTTCGATATCAGCGCCGGCGGCGTGGTTCATGAAGTCGGTGTAGATGCCAAAGATGGCAAGGTGCTGGAGAACTCCATCGACAACGGCAAGGACTGAGATCGTCGTTGTCAGCTGCCATCGGGCAGGGCGTGCGAAGCTGCCACCACCACCCAATGCATGCAAGTCGAGGCGCGTACTTTCATCCAGCCGGTCAGCTTGAACACGTGAGATGACCGGCTTCGGCATGTCGCATCGCTTCAGTTCATGGAGCCGCCCCGGAACGCTGCTGTTGAACCATGCCACACACCTCGCGTCCACAGTCCCAAGGAATCGATCATGCCCTGGCTTTTGCGCAACCTCGTACCTTTCTCCGTGCTCGCCTTGCCGTTGATGGCCACCGCGGCGACCACGGCCATTCAAAAGCCTGCCGACTATCGGGTGCTCTCGCATGTCGCCTTGGGCGGCGAGGGTGGCTGGGATTATCTTGCCTTCGACCCCGGCACCCGCCATCTTTTCATCAGCCGCGGCGATCGCGTGCTGGTGGTGAACCCGCAGACACTCAAGGTGGTCGGCACGATCCCGGATACGGCCGGCGTGCATGGCATCGCCATCGCGCCGGACCTGCATCGCGGCTTCACCAGCGACGGCAAGAGCGCGTCGGTGACGGAGTTTGACCTGGCCACCCTGAAGACGGTGGCCACGATTCACGGCACCGGCGAGAATCCCGACGCGATCGTCTACGATGCCGCCTCGCATCACGTGTATACCTTCAACGGCAAGAGCCATTCGGCCAGCGTGATCGATCCGGTGCGCGGCGCGGTGATCGAAACGATCCCGCTGCCGGGCAAGCCGGAGTTCGCGGCGACCGACAATGCCGGCCACATCTACGTGAACATCGAGAACACCTCCGAGCTGGTCGAGATCGATACGACCGGCAACAAGGTGCTGCACATGTGGCCACTGAAACCCTGCCAGTCACCCAGCGGACTGGCGCTGGACAATGTCCATCACCGCCTGTTTTCGGTGTGCGACAACCGCACGATGGCGGTGACCGATGCGCGGGACGGCCATCAGGTGGCGCAGGTGCCGATCGACGAGGGCCCGGACGCGGTGGTGTTCGATGTGTCCCGGGCGATGATCTACAGCTCCAACGGCCACAGCGGCACGATCACCGCGGTGCACGAGCAAACGCCCGATGTGTACCGCGTCACGGCGACCATCCCCACTCGCATCAGCGCACGCACGCTGGCGCTGGATCCGCATGATCACCGCCTGTATCTGTCCTCGGCCCGGCTCGGGCCGCCGACCAAGCCTCACGGCTGGCCCAGCATCGTGCCGGGTAGCTACCGCCTGCTGGTGGTGGGACAACCGTGATCCCTTCGGTGGCTTGGGAGCCTGACGGACGCTGGTTGGCCGGACTGCAAATCCGCCCGTGCTGCTCATGGTCTGGCCAAATTTCCGCCTCGAACGCCACAGTCCGACAGGCTGCTAGCGCACTTGCTTGGCCAGCCGCAGCAGATCCGTTGCGTAACCGCTGGCCTCGTACAGCGCGCGGGCGCGTTCGTTGCCGGGGAACACCGCCAGCGTCACCAGTTGGCAATGATGTTCGCGCGCCCAATCTTCGGCATGCGCCAGCAAGGCCTGGCCGACGCCTTTGCCCTCGTGCTGCGGCAGCACCGCCAGGTCGGAGATATGGCAATTGCTGCGTCCGGTGAAGAAGTCCGCCGTTCGCTGGATGTGAATGAACCCGACCCGTTCGCCATCCGCATCCTCGGCCACGAACAGGTAGCTGTTCGCCGGCTGATCTTCCAGATGCTTCAGCAGATCGTCGCGGATGCCTTCGATGCATTCGTGCCGGCGTCGCCATGGCGGCAGGGTGAAATCCACGAAGCGCGGTACCAGCGCGAGAATGAAATCATCGTCGTCTTCGGCCAGACGGATCAACAGGGATGCGGCAGTCATGGGAATTCGGTGGGTTGCTGAGGGTGCCGTTGCCGTTTTTACACCTTGTGCCGTGGCCGTGGAAGCCCCAGCCGATCCCGATCCGTCGCAACCGTCCACGCCTGACCGCAAGCGAGCCTGCGTGTGTCTGGCGTTACCTGCACATAGAGCGGGCGCAGACCCCAAGCAACGCCCGGGCTTGCCGGGCATTGCTGTTGACCGGGCTCGAATAGCTGTCGCGGTGCAGACTCAGCCTTGCCGGTACAGCTTCATCAACCCGACCACGCCCAGGCCCCACACGCCGTTGAGCAGCAGCGCGCCGGCGATCAGTTTCGGGTCGAAGCCGCCGGCCATCGGCAGGCCGTGGAGCGGGAACACCACGAACAGTGCCACGATGCTGGGCAGCAGCGCACCCCAGATCGCACCCCACAGCCAGCGCTTGCCGCCGTGCTGATTGACGATAAGCGCCCACAGCGCGATGCCCCACAGGCCGCCCCAGAATGCCAGCGACAATACTGCCGGTACACCCAGCGGCGGCACCGGCGTCATGTTCCATGCCGGATGCGGAAATGCGCCGATCAGGTGCAGCAGTTGCAGCAGCCCCTGGTGGAACACCAGGGTGGAAACGAAACCCGCAACGAACGCCAGTAGCCACTTCATGGGAATCTCCTCAGCGGTGGGTGGGTCGAAACTGCAGCCGGCACGGCACCAGCCGGCTCCGGCGGTGCGTGCGATGGTGTCCGGTCGGGCGTTCCCTGGCGGAATGCCCGCTGCCGGATATGCGGTTGCCGCTCAGTGTGCCACCACCGGCAAGGCGATGTAGCTCGCTTCGCCCGGTGCGTGATAGATGCGCTGGGTGGCTTTGCGGTAGTCGCCCGGTCGGGCCAACAGGATGTTCGGCACGAAGGTCTGCGGGTTGCGGTCGTACAGCGGGAACCAGCTGGACTGCACCTGCACCATGATCCGGTGACCGGGCAGGAAGACGTGATTGGTTGCGGGCAGCGCGAAGTGATAGGCCAGTGGCCGATTGGCGACGAGTGGCTTCGGGTCGCTGAAGCTCTCCCGGTAGCGGCCGCGGAAGATGTCCATCGCCACCGCGAGCTGGTAACCGCCCAGCTCCCGCTGCGCGGCCACCTGATCGGGATAGACATCGATCAGCTTGACCACCCAGTCGCTGTCGGTGCCGCTGGTGGACGCCACCAGGTGCACCTCGGGCGTGCCGGCGACGGTCAGCGGCGCGCGCAGCACGTCGGAGGTGTAGGTCAGCACGTCGGTGCGCCCCGACGCTTCGCGCTGGTCGTCCACCAGCCACTGCGGCCAGGTCAGCCCGTGGTCGTAGCCGATCGGCTGGATCGGCCGCGCACGGAACGGCACCGGGTGGGCCGGGTCGGAGACATACTCGTCGTACGCGGCGCCGCCAGTCGGCGCGTCGAAGCCGAGCTTCAGACCCGGCTCCAGATACAGCGGCCGGCTGCTGTCGGGGCAGCCTTGCTCGCAGGCGAGCGGCCAGCGATCCAGCCGCTGCCAGCGATCGGTGCCGGTCTGGAAGGCGGTGACCGGGGCAAGGTTCGCCCTGGGCGCGCCATCCTTCAGGTATTGCGCGAGGAACGGCCGCAGGATGTGCTCACGGAAATACAGGCCGGTGTCGCTGCCGAAATGGATCGCGCCGAGCGAACTGCCGTCGCCGATTTCCTGGCCGTGGTGCCACGGACCCATCACCAACTTGACCATCCTGCCGCTGGTGTCCTTGGGCTTGATCGCGCGATAGACTGCGAGCGCACCGTAGATGTCTTCCTGGTCCCACAGGCTGTCCACCAGCATCACCGGCACTTTCAGCGGTTGCGCGGCCAGCAGCTTGTCCACCGCCTGGTCGCTCCAGAAGGCGTCATAGGCAGGATGCGCCTGCAGCTTGTTCCAGAAGCCGAGCTGCTGCATGCCGTAGGCCTGCGCCAGCGCGCCGGCCGAACCATAGTGCATGAACAGGTCGTATTCGTCGTGGTAGCTGGTCCACCACTTGACGGTGTTGTTGCGGCTGGCCTCCTGCTCGTAGATGTAGCTCATGTTCTGCTGCCGGAAGGCACCGTTGTGGAACCAGTCGTCGCCCCTCCAGCCGTCGACCATCGGATTCATCGGCACCGCCGCCTTCAGCGCCGGATGAGGGTGAACCAGCGACATCAGCGGCTCGAAGCCGTCGTAGGAGATGCCGATGGTGGCGACCTTGCCGTTGGACTCGGGGATGTTCTTCACCAGCCAGTCGATGGTGTCCCAGGTGTCGGTGGCATCGTCGACCGGCGTGGGGTTCAGCGGGCCGTGCACGGGCCGGTTCATCACATAATCGCCTTCGGAGCCGTACTTGCCGCGGATGTCCTGTACCACGCGGATGTAGCCGTCCTCGACGATCACGTCGGTGGCGTTGTCGTAGCCCTCGAGCATCGGGCCGAGGTGGCCGCTCATCCTGTGCGAAGTCAGCGCGTTGGCGTCGTAGGGCGTGCGGGTGAGCACGATACCGGCGTGGTGGGCGCCCTTCGGGATCAGGATGACGGTGTGCAGTTTCACGCCGTCGCGCATCGGGATCATCACCTCGCGGCGCACGTAGTCGAAGCTGCTGGCGACCGGCGTGAAGTTTGCCGGCGTCTCGCTGGGGTAGGTCGGGTACTTCGCGCCAGGCGGGTTCGCCGCCCATGCGGCGCCGCTCAACGTCAGCAGCAGGACAGACAGGGCAGGCAGCAAGCGGCGCCGTGCGGCGGCATGACGTGACTTCATGGCAACTCCCCCGGATGCGAGGCCCAAGCGTAACCGCAGCAGACACGGATCGCCAATCCGTACCTGGAGGATGCGCGGCGAGTGCCGGCAGCGATTTTTTTGCATCGACGCGCGCGGCAGGATGGCGGTTGGCAAGCCTGTTGCATGATCCCTGGCATGAGCGACCATGCCTACGACATCAGCTATCTGCTTGAATCCGAAATGACGACCGTTGACATGCCGGTTGCGCGGGTGCAAAAAGCGCCCCCGGCACGGCCGCTTCCCTCGCCCGTGGCTGCGGCGCAGGAAGCCATGGCGCGGGAACTGCTGCAGGCTGCCACAGCGCATGAGGCGCTGATCGAGCAGTATCTGCGAACCGCGGCTGTTTCGCCTTCAGGTGAATCCTTGTGGTGAATTGAGCGCATCGACACCGACGATGACGTTCTTGAACCAGAGTTGACCCTTTTCGGCACATTGTCCGTATCTGTCGATCGGCGCCTGTCGCTGCACGTCGCCGATCGGCCACACTGACCGATCGACTGCCATGAAAAAGCCCGGGCATGCCCGGGCTTTTTGCTTCAACGCACCGGCGGGCTCGATCAGTCGATCGGCGGCAGCGTGTCGACCCCGGCCTCGATGGCAGCCTTGTGCGTCAGCGTGCGCGGCAGGATACGGGCGAAGTAGAAGCTCGCGGTGTCGCGCTTGGCCTGCTTGAACGCGGCCGACTGCGTGCCGGCTTCGGCGGCGGCGACGCTGCGGGCCCACAGGTAGGCCAGCGTGACGTAGCCGGAGTAGTACAGGTAGTCGGTGGCGGCGGCGCCGAGTTCTTCCGGGTTGGCCTGCACGCGCTGGGCCAGTTGCAGGGTGAGATCGCCCCACTGCCTGGCGGCAATGGCAAGCGGCCCGATCAGCGTGCGCAAGGCCGCATCGGCACTGTGCTGTTGACAGAATGCGCTGATTTCCCCAAGGAAGTGCTTGAAACCCGCGCCTTGCAGTTGGAGGATCTTGCGACCCAGCAGGTCGGCGGCCTGGATGCCGGTGGTGCCTTCGTACAGGGTGATGATGCGGGCGTCGCGGACGAACTGCTCGACCCCGTTTTCCTTGATGTAGCCGTGGCCGCCGTAGATCTGCAACGCTTCCTTGGTGCACTCCTGCGCGAGCTCGGTGACCACGCCCTTGGCGATCGGAATCAGGAACGCGACCAGTTCGCCGGCCTGCTTGCGCGTGGCCTCATCGGCAGCGCGCGCTTCCACATCCGTCTGCAGCGCGGCATACAGGACCAGTGCGCGCGAGCCTTCGACAAAGGCGCGCTGGGTTAGCAGCATGCGGCGTACGTCCGGCTGCACCAGCAGGTTGTCGGCTGGCTTGTCGGGGAATTTCGGACCGGACAGCGCGCGCGACTGCAACCGTTCGCGGGCGTAGTTGAGGCTGTTCTGCAGCGCGCGCTCGGCCAGCGCCAGGCCTTGTACGCCGACCGACAGGCGCGCGGCGTTCATCATGGTGAACATCGCCATCAGGCCCTTGTGCGGCTTGCCGATCAGGTAGCCCTCGGCGTCATCGAAGTTCATCACGCAGGTGGAGCAGGCGTGGATGCCCATCTTGTGTTCGATCGCACCGGCGCTGACGGCGTTGCGCTCGCCGAGGGAACCGTCGGTGTTCACCTTGACCTTGGGCACGATGAACAACGAGATGCCGCGGCTGCCTTCCGGCGCGTCGGGCAGGCGGGCCAGCACCAGATGCACGATGTTCTCGGTGAGGTCATGCTCGCCGGCGCTGATGAAGATCTTGGTGCCGGTGATCTTGTATTTGGTGTTGCCGTTGGCGTCCTGCTCGCCGGGTTCGGCGCGGGTCTTGAGCAGGCCCAGATCGGAGCCGGCCTGCGGCTCGGTCAGGCACATGGTGCCGGTCCAGCGGCCCTCGACGATCGGTTTCATGTAGTTCTGGCGCTGCCATTCCTCGCCATGCACCTCCATCGCGTGGCAGGCCCCCTCGGACAGCAGCGGGTAGAGGCTCCAGGCGAGGTTGCCGGACTGGAAGATCTCGGTGGTGGCGGTACCCAGCACGGCGGGCAATGCCTGGCCACCGTAGATTTCCGGATTGGTCAGGCTGGTCCAGCCGCCGTCGGCGAACTGCTTGAATGCCTCCTTGAACGACTTCGGCGTGGTCACCGTCTGGGTGGCCTTGTCGTAGTGGCAACCCTCTTCGTCGCCCGGCCCGTTGGTGGGTGCCAGCACCTGTTCGGCGAGCTTGCCGGCCTCTTCCAGCACCGCCTCCAGCAGGTCGCGGGTGTGTTCCGTACCACCTACGAGTCGAGTGAGCACGGCGTCGGCACCGAGCACGTCGAAGAGGGCAAAGCGCTGGTCGTCCAGCGGGGCCTTGTACATGGTCATTGCAGGTTCCTTCGGTTGAATGCGTGGGGTGGGTGCAAGGGTCAGCGATAGGTGTCGGGGATGCCTGGTACCGGCGAGATCCAGTCGCTGCCACTGAAGTCGAAGTCGCGCGGCTTGTCTTCCTGATCCGGCTTGGCGCTGGCGCTGCCACTGATGCGATAAGCCAGTGAACCGGCGCTGCCCTTGTCGGCGACGGCTTGCAGCGCCTGTGCCATGGCCGTGGTGGGCAGCACGTCGAGCCGGATCACGTCGCCGGAAAGCGCCGGAATATCCCGGTGGAAATCCGCATGCAGGCGGATCGGTATCAGCGCGGCCACTTGCAGTCGGCCGTCGAGCGACTTGAAATCCATCCCGCTGTAGCTGTTGTTCTGGATGCGTACGGTCAGCCGCCACTGGCCATCGGGCTGCACCGACAGTTGCTGGATGCTCACGGTCGGCGGAAACACGCTCTTGCGCGGCTCGCCGCAGGCCACCAGGGCGCTTGCCAGAAGCAGCAGCACAACATGTCGCAGAAGTCGTTTCATGGAATTCTCTCAAACGATTGTTTGAATAGTAGCAGGGGAGCGGGGAGCGGGGAACGTTTAGCTCCGGGAAGGGCCGGGGTGGGGCGCTCTTGGGGCGTGGCGGCAACTTGACCTCCCCTCCTCAATCCTCCCCCAAGGGGGAGGAGGCAGTGGTGTGCGCTGCGCGCACGGTCTATTTCAGAAGGCCCATGGTTCCCATCGTGCGGCGCTGCGGGCATCATCGCGGACCGTTCCCTGAAATCAGTGGATTCATCCATGCCGTCGCCAGCGCGCACCCGTCGCATCGTTACCCGTCGTTCATCGATCCACGGCAATGGCGTTTTCGCCGCCGGCATCATCGCCAGGGGCGAAGAAATCATCGAGTACAAGGGCAAGCTGCTGACCCACGACGAGGCCGACGCGCTTTACGGCGACGGCGGCGAGACTGGTCATACTTTTCTGTTCACGCTCAACGAGCAGTACCTCATCGACGCCAACCAGCACGGCAACAGCGCGCGCTGGATCAACCACAGCTGCGCGCCGAACTGCCGCGCACTGGTCGAGGAAAGCGCCAGCGGCGACCCGCGCAAGGACCGGGTGGTGATCGAGGCGATACGCCGTATCAAGCCCGGCGAGGAACTCACCTACGACTACGGCATCGTGCTGGAGGTTCCGCACACCGCGCGCCTGAAGAAGTTGTGGGCGTGCCTGTGCGGTTCGCCGAAATGTACCGGTACGTTGCTCAAGCCCAGGCGCTGAGTTGCCTGGGCGAACCGGTGCGTTCGATCTGCGGGTCCGGCAGCCGGTCGTTGCTGCCGTTGCCCGCGATGGCGGCGGAGCTCAGTGAATGACCTCGCCGGGGACGCCGGGCCCGCTCGGCTTGCCGATCCATCGTGCGGTGTCCAGTTGCTGGTCGATGGTGCTGGCCAGTTTGTCGATGCGTGGACGTACCTGATTCGCGATCGCACCCCGGCAGCCGTAATAGAAGTTCACCGTCTTGCTGCCGTGGGCATCGCTGATGGTGATCTTGACGCCGTTCATGTCCATCATCAGCGGACTGCAGCCATCTGCATGCGTGGTGTAGTGGTCGCTCAGGCTGCGCAGATCGGCCTGGTCGATCGCGGCACGAACGGCTTCGAGCTGGGCCGGCGAGGCCTGGGCCGAGGCCGGACCCATGGTCTGGACATGCGCGATGCCATCGAAGGTGACGCGGCCATCGGTGGCGAGCGTGACGCGATAGGCCGGGCACATGCCGAAGCAGGTGGTGCGTTCCATGCTCACCATGGGGGCGGGTGTCGCGTTGTGGTGTTTGCCGGTCGCGGCCTGGGTGCTGCAGGCCATCAGCAGCAGGGTGCTGCCGGCGGCAATCAGACGGAACAGTTGCATGGCATGGTTACTCCTGTGGATGGATACGGGCCAGGCAGCCCCGCCCCGTCGATCGCCGGCCTGCTCAATCTTCCTCCATCCGCGGTTTCCATGCCTCGCTGAGTTGCTTCTGCACCGTCGAGGGCACCGTTTCGTAATGGCTGAGGTCGAGGCTGTAGCGACCGCGACCGCCGGTCATCGATTTCAGTTCGGTGGGGTAGTCGATCAGCTCGGCCAGCGGCGCCTGCGCCTTGATCACCAGCTCGCCGCCACGCTGGGTATCGGTGCCCATGATGCGCGCACGCTTGCCGGCGAGTCCGCCGGTGACGTCGCCCACGCTATGCTCGGGGATCGCCACTTCCACATTCACGATCGGTTCCAGTATCACCGGATGGGCCTTGCCGACGGCGTCCATGAAGGCCTTCTTGCCGGCGCTGACGAAGGCGACTTCCTTCGAATCGACCGCATGCGATTTGCCGTCGTATACGGTCACCCGCAGGTCCTGCAGCGGATAGCCGGCGATGGCGCCGTGCTGCATCGCCTGGCGCACGCCCTTTTCGATCGCCGGCAGGAACTGGCCGGGGATCACGCCACCCTTCACCGCATCGACGAACTCGAAGCCACCGCCGCGCGCGAGCGGCTCCACGCGCAGGAATACCTCGCCGAACTGGCCGGCGCCGCCGGTCTGCTTCTTGTGCCGGTGGTGGCCTTCGGCCTGGCCGGCGATGGTTTCGCGATAGGCGATGCGCGGCGGGTGGGTCGTCACCTCGACGCCGTAGCGTTCGCGCATGCGTTCAAGCATCACTTTCAGGTGCAGCTCGGAGATGCCTCGCACTACCGTCTCGTTGAGCTCCTTGCGATGTTCCACGCGAAAGCACGGGTCCTCCTCGGCCAGCCGCGCCAGCGCATTGGAAAGCTTCTGCTCCTGCCCCTTGTGCTTGGGCTCCAGCGCCAGGCCGAACATCGGCAACGGGAACGCCAGCGGTGCCAGCGCGATCAGGTCCTCGTCGTGCGAGTCGTGCAGCACCGCATCGAAGTGGATGTCCTCGATCTTGGCTACCGCGGCGAGGTCACCGGGGATGGCTTCGTCGATTTCCACGTGCGCCTTGCCCTGCAGGCGAAACAGATGGCCGACCTTGAACGGCTTGCGGCCATCGTCGATCAGCAGCTGGCTGTCGCGGCGGATCGTGCCCTGCCATACGCGGAACACACCGAGCTTGCCCACGAACGGGTCGTTGACGATCTTGAACACGTCGGCGACCACATGCCGGGCCGGGTCGGCGTGGACTTCAAGCGGCGTGCCGTCGCCGCGCACGAACGGCGGCGGGTTGCCTTCGGCCGGATTCGGCAACAGTCGCGCGGCCAGTTCCAGCAGTTCGTTGACGCCGGCGCCGGTGCGCGCACTGACGAAGCAGATCGGCACCAGGTGGCCTTCGCGCAGGCACTGCTCGAACGCATCGTGCAATTGCTGCGGGCTCAGTGAGTCCTCGCCGGCGTCGAGGTACTGGCCCATCATGGTTTCGTTGATCTCGACCACCTGGTCGAGAATGCGCTGGTGCGCCTCGGCCAGCGAGGAAAAATCGGTGGTGCCGTCGCTGTGGAAGAAGCAGTCCAGCACGCGCTTGCCGTGGCCGGCGGGCAGGTTCACCGGCAGGCATTCGCTGCCGAACTCGGTGCGCAGCGCCTCGACCAGTGCGCCCAGGTCCGCGCCGTCGAAGTCGATCTTGTTGATCACCAGCACGCGCGCCAGCTTGCGCGCTCGTGCGTGCGCCATCATGCGGCGGGTGCTGTGCTCGATGCCGTTGATCGCGTTGACCACCACCGCCACGGTTTCCACCGCGGCCAGCGCGGCCAGCGTGGCGCCGCGAAAATCATCGTAACCGGCGGTGTCGATCAGGTTGAGCTGGCAGCCGGCGTACTCGACGTGGGCGATGCAGCTGTCGATCGAGTGGACGCGGGCTTTCTCCTGGCTGTCGGTGTCCGAAACGGTGTTGCCGCGTTCGACCGTGCCGGGGGTCTGGATCACGCCGCCGGCCAGCAACAGGGCTTCGAACAGCGTGGTCTTGCCGGCGCCGGCATGACCGGTGAACGCGATGTTGCGGATGCTTTCCGTGGAATGCGTCACGATGCGACCCTCCTGTGCAGGGCGTGGCCTCGTGGCTTGAACGGCGCCGCAGGAGGCCGCGCGTTGGCGGCTGACGATGGCGGGGCCGTCATGATCGTCCGTACTCGCAGTGACAGGGCGGGGGCGGTCATGGCGGAGTGACGCGGTGCGCCACCTGTCTAGAGTCGAGCCAACGGCCGGCGCGGTCAAGCTGCATTGCAGGGAACCGCGATGGCGGTGCGTGGTCTGAGAGGCTGAGAAAAAATCGCCCGCCTACTGCGACCGCCGCCAAACGCCCGTGCCGGCGGCGCGCTGCGGGCAAATTCAGGTCATTTGGCTCGCCAAACTCCCCGAATTTGCCCACAACGCACCTTGTCACGAACGCCTGGCGACGCTCTCGCTACGGCGGTCGAATTTTTCTCAGCCTCTGAGGGCACGCGACTGTTCCGGCATGTAGCCGCCGGCGTGGTCGTCGGGTTCATGTGTGATGCCCCATCCTGCGTGCAGCGGTCCGCACCCTATCGAGACATCGTCATCGCTCAGCCATCCAAGGTCGAACATCATCGCTGGACATCGCCGCGGCAGGATCCGCCGGCGCGCGGGTTGATGCCGCTGGATGCCGCGACGCGGGCCATGCTGTGGCAGTTGCGCGGGCGCAAGCCGCCGCCGGATCGCCGGCAGTGGTGGCTGGCGCTGACGGTGGTGGTTCTGCTGCATGGGTTGTTCATGCTGCTGATCTGGCGGGAAATGCGCCCGCCGGCCGTATCGAGCGTGGTGCATCTGCGGCTGGACGAGTCGATGCAGCTGCGTTTCGTCGCCAGCGCACCGGCAGCAACGGTCAAGCCGGCGCCGGCCATGCGGCCACCGCCGGCGCCACCGCCGCCAGCGCCTGTGATCCGGACCCACGAGCCGGCCGCCCCCGATGCGATGACCGTGCAGTTGCCCGCACCCAGGCCGCCCCCCCGGGCGCTGCGACTGTACGACCGCGATGGCCAGCCGCTATTGCCGGCGCAAGCGGCCAGCGCACCGGCAGCCGGATCCCCGGCGCTGGCCGGCGATGCGCAGATCATGCGCCACACCGATCCGGTCAAATACCGCGCCACGCGGTTCGAGCAGTATTTCCCGCCGCCGGACGAAACCCTCGGTGGTGCAGCGGTGCGGCATGTGGTCGAGGCCGTGGTGAAATCGACCGCGGTCGACCTGCCGCGCGGCATCCATCTGAAATGCACCACCGTGCTGGGCATTCCCATCCCGAACTGCATCAATCCTCCCGCACCACCCTCGGCGAAGGAGGGCGATGAGCGGCTGAGCATGGCGCCGGCCAAGCCGCTGGCGATCGACCCCCATGCGCCGGCAGCACCGGGCGTGGCGGCCTGCATCGCGATGTATCGCGCCGGCCAGCCGCTCGCGCCGGGGTGCCCGGTCGACACGCCCAATCGCTCGGTCGATGCCGAGCTGCGCGCGCGCAGGGCGGGTGCCGCCCGTCACCCCTGATCCGTCACGCAGGGCCCCATCGGCGCCCATTACACTGGCGGCATGCCATCGTTGCCACCGGGTCATCCTGCTGCCCGCTATCCTGCGGGCCATCCTGCGCGGATCATGCTCGATTCGCCGCTGGCGGCTGCCACTCGGTCGATCGTGTATCGGCGGCGCAATCGCCAGCGACCGCGCGAACGCGGCCTGCGCCTGGCCGCAGTTGCCGGCTCGCTGCTGCTGCATGTGTTGTTCCTGTTGAGCTTCGTGCTCGGTCCGGCCTATGTGGCTACGCAGCGGCCCGAGCCGAAGGAACAATTCATGCAGATACGCCTGATCGAAAAGCCCGAGCCGCCACCGCCACCGCCCGTGCGCGGCACGCCGCCGAAAGAACTGGGGCCACGGCATCAGGGCCGCGCCAGCCAACTCGCGGCTAGCCGTCGGCAGGCGCCTGCGGCGGCGACAGGGCAACCGGTGGTGCCGCACGCGCCGGCCCCCGCCGTGCGCGCGTTGCCGGCACAACCGCGGGTGCCCGCGCCCGCAGCGATCGCGGTAGCCAGGCCGCCGTTGAGCGTGACTCCGCCGAAGTTGCCATCGATCCCATTGGCCGAGCAGCCGCCGACCGTGAAGCTGACCATCCCCACGTTGCTGCCGCCGATGCCGCCGAAATTCCAGCCCGAACCGGTGCGCAAACCGCAACTGGAAGGCAATCGCCCGCAGTTGCCGCCCACCTCGATGACGTTGACGGAGGTGCCGGCGCAGACGTTGCCCACGATGGATATCCCGGTCATCCCATCGAATCTGGCCGTGCCCCCGGTCGGCACGTCCGGCCAGCTGACGCCGCTCCGTGCGCAGGTCGCGGCCGCAGCGCCGGTACCCGAGCAACCACCGATCCCGCTGCCGGCACCGCCCGCCCCGACGGTGAACCTGCAAGTGGCGCCGCTGAAGGTGCCGGCATCCAGCGTGCCGCCCGATCTGCCGCAGTTGCCGGCAACGGCCATCCAGGTCACCGAGGCGCCAGCGCAGCCGGTGCCGGTGCCGACGGTGGCGTCAGCGCAAGTCGAACTTCACATGCCGGCGGTCAAGATCGATGTGGCGGCCAAACTGCCGACGGCGGCGATCCAGCCGCCGGTGGTGGTGGAATCGCCGCCATCGAGCAGCACGGCGGCGACCGTGGCTACCGCGGCGACTGTGGCGGCATCCCCGTCGGCGGTCCGGCAGGCAGCGACATCGCCGGCACCGGCCAAGGCAGAACAATCCGCCGCCATCAGCAGTCCGCACCAGGCCGATTCCACTCAGCCGAACAGTGCACGCGATGTCAGCTCCGCACCGAACGCCACACCGCTGGGCAGCGACAGCGCCACGCCGGGTGAGCCCAACGGCGTGACCGCAGCAGCGCAACCCACCGTCAGCCACGGCACTGTCCAGGCGTCAGCGCAGGGCAACGGCACGGAAGCAGGCCCCGGCAAAGTCGGCGGCAAACAGCCCGGTGCCGCGCAGGGCGAGTTGCATGGTGCACTGGGTGGCTACGTGCAGCTGAAGCCGCACGGCGATACCCAGATCATGAATCACAGCGCGCCGAACATCGGCTACCGGCCGACCCGCTTCGATCCGGACTGGACGCCGGACGGCGAGAGCTCGATCGACACCGCATTGCGCCACGCGGTGGAAAAAACCACCATCAAGCACACCTTCCACTTGCCGCGCGGCGTGCGTGTCGGCTGCGCACTGCGACCGTTGCTGCCGATCGCCTTGTTCGGTTGCGGCAATCCCGATCCGCCGCCCACCCCGGTTGCGCAAAAGGTCTACGATCAGATGGATCTGCCACCTGCCAGGCCGCTGGCGCCACCCGCGCCGGCCAGCGCGGCCGCGCCGGCAGTGGTCACGCCGATCAAACTGGACAACAGTGCCGAATGCGCCACCGCTCGCATCACTGGCGGGCCATTGCCGCCGGGATGCGAGGATTCGTCAGCGATCCATCCATCGCTTACGCCGTCACGGGTGCCGGCCGCCTCGTCCAGCTCATGGGTGCCGGCCAGCGATCAGTTTCATTGAGGCCGCATTGGCAGCACCGTCAGCAGCGATGTTTTCCCCGGCCTCAACCGCCGTCGCGATCGGCGAAGGAGCAGTATGAGAGTTTCCGTCAAACCATTGCACGAATACCCCTGGCTTCTGCGGCCATTCTTCTGGAGCCAGCAACGGAAATATGGCGCCGTGCTGCAGCCGGGACTGCTGTGGGCAAGAGTACCCAAACTGTTCGCCGCCGTGGCCGCCCTGTACGGCGTGCTGGACCGGAAAAGCTCGCCGTTGAGTCCGGTGCTGCGCTCGCTGGTGACGGTCAGGGTGTCACAAATCAACTGGTGCCGTTTCTGCGTGGACATCAATTCCGCCACCCTGGCCAAACGCTCCGGTTCCATGGAAAAAGTGCAGCAGCTGGCGCAATGGAAGGAAAGCGATCTGTTCGACGAGAAAGAAAAAGCGGTACTCGAATATACCGAAGCCGTTACCTGTTCCGGTCGCCAGGTGACTGACGAATTGGTGGATCGGTTGAAGGTTTTCTTCGACGACGACGCCATCGTGGAACTGACCGGGCTGATCGCCTTCCAGAACCTGTCCAGCAAATTCAACAGCGCGCTGGACGTGCCGTCGCAGGGTTTCTGCGAAATCCCGCAGCCCTGAACGATCGAACCGGCCCATGAACAGTAGTCCTGCCGGCACCCTTCGCCTTCGCTGCGCTACGCCTGTCCTGACCTCGTCGAAGGGCTCAGGGCGAACGGGCTTTTGTACTCTTTGCGGGCTGGGTCAATAAGGAGCATCCATGAAAGTGATCGGTCTGATCGGGGGCATGAGCTGGGAGTCGACCGTGTCGTACTATCGCCAGATCAATGAATCGATCAAGGCGCAGCTGGGCGGGCTGCACAGCGCAAAGCTGATTCTCTACAGCGTCGACTTCCACGAGATCGAACGCCTGCAGGATGCCGGCGATTGGGTCGCCGCCGGCGAGTTGCTGGCCGCGGCGGCGCGTTCGCTGCAGTCGGCCGGCGCGGATTTCCTGGTGCTGTGCACGAACACCATGCACAAGGTGGCGTCCGCCATCGAGGACGCGGTCGGCATCCCGCTGCTGCACATCGCCGATGCCACGGCCGACGAAATCCACCAGGCCGGATTCGCCACCGTCGGTCTGCTGGGCACTCGCTTCACCATGGAGCAGGCGTTCTACCGCGAGCGGCTGCAATCGCGTCACGGGCTGCGCGTGCTGATCCCGGACGCCGAGGATCGCGCACTGGTGCACCGGGTGATCTACGACGAACTGTGCCTGGGCCGGATCGAGCCGGATTCCCGCGCCGCCTATCGCGGCGTGATGGCGCGGCTCGCGGCGCAGGGCGCCCAGGCGATCATTCTGGGCTGTACCGAGATTGCGCTGCTGGTCGATCGCGGCGATGCGGACGTGCCCTTGTTCGATACCACGAGCATCCACGCGCGCAAGGCGGCGCAGTGGGCATTGTCGACGGCGTGAGCGCGCGCGGCGGATCGGCGGCACGGAGAAATCCCGTCGCGCACGAGCGCGCTGGGCCGTGGCGGTAGTATCTTCACGCACTGATTACCTTTCACTCCTCGCAGGTACCCCATGCCGATCCGTCATGCCCTCCGTTCTTTCGCTGCCGTCGTCGGCCTGTTGTGGCTGGCGTCGACCCCGATCCTCGCTGCCGGATCGCCGGTGCCGGCCGGCGTGTCCGGCGCGCTGGAGTGGCGCCTGCTCGGACCGTTCCGCGGTGGTTGGGCAACGATGGGTGTAGGTGTGCCCACGCAGCCGGACACGTTCTACATCGGCGCGGCCGGTGGCGGGGTGTGGAAGACCGACGATGCGGGGCGCACCTGGCATTCGCTGTTCGACCGGCAGCCGGCTTCGTCCGTGGGTGCGCTGGCGGTGGCGCCGTCGAACCCTAACGTGATCTACGTGGGCACCGGCCAGGTGGCCGCGCGTTACGACGTGGCTGCCGGCAACGGCGTGTACCGCTCGGACGATGCTGGCCGGCACTGGCAACACGTGGGGCTGGACGACAGCCGCCACATCGGCAAGATCCTGGTCGACCCGCAGCATCCGGATACCGTGCTGGTCGGTGCACTCGGCCACTACTTCGGGCCGAACCACGAGCGCGGCGTGTTCCGTTCCACCGATGGTGGCAAGACCTGGAAGCAGACGCTGTTCATCGATGCCGACACCGGCGTGGTGGATCTGGCGGCCGACCCGGCCAACCCACAGATCGTCTACGCGGCGGCGTGGCAGGTGCGCAATTATCCGTGGCTGTCGTATTTCCAGCCGAATGCGGGGCCGGGCAGCGGGCTGTATCGCTCCAGCGATGGCGGCATCAGCTGGCAGCGGATCAGCGGCCACGGCTGGCCGAGCGGTTCGCTGGGCCGCATCGGCATCGCCACCGCCAGCGGCGGCCGGGTCTATGCAGTGATCAACGCGGCACCGAACAGCGGCAACGTTCCGCATGCCGCCTCGAAGGATCAGGGCGGGCTGTACCGCTCCGATGACGGCGGCACCAGCTGGCAACTCGTCAGCCAGGAGGGCTGGCTGGAAAACGACTACTTCAGCCGCCTCACCGTGGACCCCAGCGACCGCGACCGCCTCTACTCGGCCGGCCAGTCGATCCGCCGATCCGACGACGGTGGCAAGACCTGGAACGTGTTCAAGGGCGCACCCGGCGGCGACGACTACCATTATCTGTGGATCAACCCGAACGACACCCGGCGGATGATCACCGCGAGCGACCAGGGCGCGGTGGTCACGCTCAATGGCGGGCAGAGCTGGGGCAGCTGGTACAACCAGCCGACCGGCCAGTTCTATCATCTGGCCACCGACAACCAGTTCCCGTACTGGGTCTATTCCGGCCAGCAGGATTCGGGCACGGTGGGCATCGCCAGCCGCAGCGACTATGGCTCGATCTCCTTCCGCGACTGGCGTCCGGTCGGCGGCGACGAGCGCGATTACGATCTGCCCGATCCGGCCGACCCGAACATCGTGTTCGGCTCCGGCCTGGGGGGGCGCGTGTCGCGCTGGAACCGGCACACCGGCGTGGTGCAGAACGTCACGCCGTGGCCGGTCAACAGCTACGGCGAGCGCCCCACCGAGTACAAGTACCACTACACCTGGATCACCCCGATCGCGTTCGCGGCCAAGCCGCCGTATGCGCTGTACATGGGCGCGCAGGTGTTGTTCCGCACCACCGATCAGGGCCAGCACTGGGACGTCATCAGTCCTGCGTTGAACGGCAAGGCCAGCGGCGCGAAAAACTGCGATGGCAACCCGACTGAGCCGCAGGCGCGTGCCTGCGGCTATGGAGTGATCTACACCATCGCGCCCTCGCCGCTGGACAACGACGAGATCTGGGTCGGCACCGACGACGGTCTGGTCCAGCTCACCCGCGATGGTGGCAAGCATTGGAAAAACGTGACCCCGAAGGGCCTGCCCGCATGGGCCAAGATCAGCACGCTGGATGTCTCCGCGCTGCAGCCGGGCACCGCCTATGCGGCGGTCGATACGCACCGCCAGGATGATTTCAGTCCGCACGTGTGGCGCACACACGACTACGGCGCCCGCTGGACCGACATCTCTGCCGGCCTGCCGAAGGGCAGTTTCGTCGCGGTGGTGCGTGCCGATCCGGTGCGGGCAGGGCTGCTCTATGCCGGCACCGACCAGGGCGTGTTCGTCTCCTTCGATGATGGCGCGCACTGGCAGTCGCTGCAGCGCAACCTGCCTACCGCGTGGGTGCGCGATCTGCTGGTGCACGGCAACGACCTGATCGCCGCCACCCAGGGGCGCGCGATCTGGATCCTCGACGACGTCACTCCGTTGCGCCAAGCCAGCGCTGCGATCGCCCGCGCCCCGGCTTACCTCTTCACGCCGGCACCGGCCGTGCGCGTGCGCGCCGATGAGAACAAGGACACCCCGTTGCCGCCGGAAACCCCGCTGGGGAAGAACCCGCCGGCCGGCGCGGTGATCGACTATTACCTCGCCGCCGCCGCGAAAGGCCCGGTGACGCTGGATATCCTGGACGGCAAGGGGCAACTGGTGCGCCATTTCTCCAGCGCCGACCGGCCGGCCAAGCTGGACGCCGACCGCTACTTCGCCAAGGGCTGGCTGCGGCCCGGTGTGCCGTTGTCGGCTGCTGCCGGCGCGCACCGGTTCGTGTGGAACCTGCGCTACCCGCGGCCGCAGGCGCTGAAGTACGGCTACAGCATCGCCGCCACCTGGGATTCGGACACGCCGGTGACGCCCGAAGGGCCGCTGGCGCTGCCGGGCGACTATCAGTTGGTGCTGCACGTGGACGGCAAGTCGTACCGCGCCCCGCTGCGGCTGACGATGGATCCGCGGGTGCATGCCGATCCCGCCGCGCTGGCCGCCGGGCTCGCGTTCTCGCGCGATGTCGGTGCCACCTTGCAGCGCGTCTGGCAGGGTTACGCGGAGATACAGGCCGTGCGCAAGCAACTGGATGCACGCGAGCAGACGCTGGGCCGCAAGGCGGACACCGGCGCCGTGCATCAGGCACTGCTGGCCGCGGTCGATGCACTGCGCCGCCAGACCGAGCCGCTGGTCAGCGGCAGCGGCGAGGCGACCACGAACCTGCGTGCGATCAACGACACGTTGACCGGCATTGCCACCGACGTCGAGGGCGCCGACAGCGCCCCCACCGACGGTCAGCGGCAGGCCTATGCCGAGTACCAGGCGAATACCGACAAGGCATTGCAGCAATGGCGCACGATCCGCGCCGTGGATCTGCCCCGGTTCAATCAGCAACTGCTCGCCGCCGGCTTGAAGGCGGTCAGCGTGCCGGCAACGGGCAAGCAGCATCACGGCGCGCTGGTGGAGTCGCACCACCTGCCGTGAAAGCAGGCAACCGGCCGGTCTTCGACCGGCCGGTTCGCGCAAAAGCCGTCACCCCCATTGCATGTATTCTTGGCAGTTCGTTACGCGGCAGCATGGTCAGCATGCCGCCGTGGCCATCGCGACCAGCGGTATCCGACTCCCAGTGAAGCCAGTCCATGCAATCCATTGAAACCCTGATCAACGACGCCTTCGAGCGTCGCCACGAACTCGGCTCGACCGAGATCGAGACCCATCTGCGGCCGGCCATCCACAAGCTGCTGGGCCTGCTCGAATCCGGCGAGTGCCGCGTCGCCGAACCGGACGGGCACGGCGGCTGGATCGTGAACCAGTGGATCAAGAAAGCGGTGCTGCTGTACTTCCGCATCAACGCCAACCAGGTGGTCGACGGCGGCTCGGCACTGGCATTCGACAAGGTGCCGCTGCGCTTCGCCCACGGCAACGATCACGAACTGCAGGCGCTGGGCGCGCGGGTGGTGCCGGGCGCGCTGGTGCGCCGTGGCGCGCACATCGCGAAAGACGCGGTGCTGATGCCCAGCTACGTCAACATCGGGGCCTACGTCGGCGCCGGCACGATGGTCGACACCTGGGCCACGGTCGGTTCCTGCGCGCAGATCGGCGCGGGCGTGCATCTGTCCGGCGGCGTCGGCATCGGCGGCGTGCTGGAACCGCTGCAGGCCAACCCCACCATCATCGAGGACAACTGTTTCATCGGCGCGCGCTCCGAAGTGGTCGAAGGCGTGATCGTGGAGAAGGGCAGCGTGATCGGCATGGGCGTGTTCCTGGGCCAGTCCACCCGCATCTACAACCGCGCTACCGGCGAAGTCAGCTACGGCCGCGTCCCGGCCGGCAGCGTGGTGGTAGCCGGCAGCCTGCCGGCGAAGGACGGCAGCCACAGCCTGTATGCGGCGATCATCGTCAAGCAGGTTGACGAGAAAACCCGCAGCAAAACCGGCATCAACGAACTGCTGCGCGCCGTGTAGGAGCGCACCTTGTGCGCGATGCTCTTGTCCAGCATGTTTCGCCCACAAGGTGGGCTCCTACAGGAAAAATCCGCATGACCGAACCTGTCATCTACGGCCTGCCTACCTGCGACACCTGCCGCAAGGCGCGCAACTGGCTGGCCCGTTTCGAGGTGCCGCACACCTTCGTCGATTACCGCGCCAACCCGGTGCCGGCGGCCACGTTGAGGGCCTGGGCGCAGCAGCTCGGCGGCTGGGAGCCGCTGGTCAACAAATCCTCCACCACCTGGCGCAACCTGCTGCCGCAGCGCAAGAACCCGGGGAGCGATCCGGAGTGGACGCTGCTGCTGAAGGAATACCCCGCGCTGATCCGCCGCCCGCTGGTGGCGCAGGCCGACGGCGGCATCAGCGTCGGTTTCACCGACAACGGCTTCAAGAAGCTGTTCGGCAAGTAAGCCCGCGATCTGCTGAGACCAACCCGCCATGTCCGATGTTCTCGACCTCACCTGTAACCTGATCCGGCGCCGTTCGGTAACGCCGGAAGACGCCGGTTGCCTGCCGCTGATCGGCGAACGTCTGGCGCGCGCGGGTTTCCGCATCGAGCACCTGCGCTACGGCGAGGTCGACAACCTGTGGGCCACGCATGGCCGCCACAACGAACCGGGCGACGGGCCGACGCTGGTCTTTCTGGGCCATACCGACGTGGTGCCGACCGGGCCGGAGACGGCGTGGCGCAGTCCGCCGTTCGAGCCGACCATCCGCGACGGCGATTATTTTTGCGATCGTCCTGATCGCGGGAATCAAAAAGCGGCCATCCATGGCCGCACTCCTCACCTGTACGGCCGCGGCGCCGCCGACATGAAGGGTTCGGTGGCGGCGATGGTGGTGGCGCTGGAGCAGTTCGTGGCGGCCCACCCCGGCCACCGCGGCCGGGTCGGCCTGCTGCTCACCAGCGACGAGGAAGGCCCGACCAATCTCGACGGCGTGCGCCGCGTGGCCGAGCACTTCCGTGCCGGCGGCGAGCGCATCGACTGGTGCGTGGTAGGCGAGCCGTCGTCGCGGGAAAAACTCGGCGACCTGATCCGCGTGGGCCGGCGCGGCTCGCTGTCCGGTACGCTCGTGGTGCACGGCGTGCAGGGTCACGTGGCGTATCCGGAAAAGGCGCTCAATCCGATCCATGCCTTCGCGCCCGCGCTGACCGAGCTGGCCGCCGAGCACTGGGACAGCGGCAACGCGGACTTCCCGCCCACCTCGTTCCAGGTTTCCAACCTGCACGCCGGCACCGGCGCCAACAACGTCATCCCCGGCACGCTGAGCGCGCTGATCAACTTCCGCTACGGCACCGCCAGCACCGCCGGGGAACTGCGTGCGCGCACCGAGGCGATCCTGCAGTGGCATGGCCTGGATTACGTGCTGGACTGGAACCTCTCCGGCGAACCGTTCCTCACTCCGCCGGAAGGCCGGCTGCGCGAAACCGTCGTCGCCATCTGCCGCAAGCTGTGCGGCCTCGACCCCGAACAAAGCACCGGCGGCGGCACCTCCGACGGCCGTTTCATCGCACCGCTCGGCGCCGAGGTGGTGGAGCTCGGTCCGGTCAACGCTACCATCCACAAGGTGGACGAGTGCGTGGCCGTGCAGGATCTCGAACGGCTGCCGGCGCTGTATCGAGCGGTGTGCGAACGGTTGCTGGGCTGAGGCACGCGGAGTCGGCAGTTGCAAGCCGGTTCATCCCCGCCGGGCGGTCCCGCTTTTCCCGCAATCTGCCGCTGCGGGTGAACCATCTGCCAGGTGGCGACCCGGTATTCGCCAACCAGGTCCGTGGCGCTACGCGTTGAGCTTTTCGTCGAGCGAGATGTCGCGGAAGGAGAGAACCTCGAGCTGGGTATCCGCCAGTACCGTGCGCTTGTCCTTGCCGGACAAGGCCGCGTCCCGCTCGGCAAGCAGTGCGCGGATATCGTCCATGCACAGCGCGACGACGCACTCCAGCACGGTATCGATGGTGCGGTGGCCGGTGTGCAGGCGCATGTCGGTGAGGATTCGTTCGGTGCCGGCCGCGCTCAGCATCAGGTCGCCGGTGACCCAGCTGTTGACGGTGAACAGGCTGATCGGAAGCCCCTTTGGATCCATCCCGATAGTCAGCAGGTGCCGAGTGGCGACGTGGTTGTCCGGGTGCCCCGTCAGGGCCGCGAAGTCGCGCTCGGCCTTCGACTGCAGGCGCCGTGACCACAGCGAGCGGCGGGCGAACAGGTGGAAGTGGCCGTGCTCGCTGGCATCGGGGCGATCCTCCGGCGAGTGCGAGTGGTAGAACCACTGATAGCCGCGGTCGCGGTCGATCGCATCGTCTTCGGGATAATGCTGCCACTGATGCGGCATCTGCCCGTCGAGCAGGTTGTGCAGCAGGTGTTCGCCGCGGGCGGCAAGTGCCGTGTAGGTGTCGATCAAGCGCTGGCCGGCGGACCTCGTTCGGCGCGCAGCCGAGTTCGATGACCGCCGACCAGACGCTGCTGTCATTTTATTACTTGGCGCCGCACTTCGGTGCGCACTTGCTGGCGCCGCACTTGGACATCATGTGGTGCTTCATGGCGTGATGCTTCACGTGGCGCTTCTTCGGGGCGCACTTGCTGGCGCACTTGCCGCCACACTTGGCCATGCTCGCCGCCGGCTGGCACTTGGCGTGGGCCGCACCCATGCCGGTTGCCGCGGCGGGCAGCGCAACGATGGCAGCGGTCAGGGCGGCCAGCGAGGCCAGCTTCAAAGAGGTTTTCATCAGTGTTCTCCAGAGTGGATGTCGGATTTGGTATAGAGACGCATGGTCTCCGGGTATAGAGATGCACCCGTACCCAAAAGATTCACGCCAGCAGAAATTAAATTCTTGGTGTCTCCACGTCGCGTCGGCCCGCTGCCTTGATCGCAGGCACGCGCCCCACGCTTGACCCGTGTCCGGACAGGTTCGATGCCGTTGCAGCTGAAACCGTTGAACCGTTCCGACAGGCTGCCAGGATAGTGGCCGAATGCATGGACAATCCGGCAGACAGGCGCCGGCCGCTCCTGGCCGATGTCTGCCGGCGAGTCTATACACGCCACGCCCGCGCATTCAATGTGCCGTCAACGCCCCGCGGAATTCCGGCGCCGCGCCGATCGTCTCGATCAGCAGGCGGCGGAACCATTCGTGGGCGCGGTCGTTGTTCTTGGACTGGTGCCAGTAGGCGAGTATCGGGATCGGCTTGAGTTTGATCGGCAGCGGTTGGGTGACGATCGGCAGCAGTGTCGAAAAGCTGGCGGCGTAGGAGCGCGGCATGGTCAGCAGCAGGTCGGTCGCGGCGGCTACCTGGCAGGCCGAAAAATAATGCTGGCAGACCAGCCGGACCTGGCGCGAGCGGCCGTCCTGGGCCAACAGCACGTCGAGCGGCGCCGCTTCGCCCAGCTGCGATACGGCGACGTGCCGCGCATTGAGGTAATCGCTCTTGCGCAGCCAGCCTGCCGCTAGCGGATGCTTGCGGCGCATCACCACCACCAGCGATTCGTCGAGCAGGTGTTCGCTGGACAGGCGCGGGCCGGCCGGCAGGCGCCGGTCGATCACCAGGTCGATCGTGCCCGCGCCGAGTTCGCGATCCACCTCGCTGGCGGCGATGCGTCGGCTGACCAGGCGCACGTTGGGGGCGAGCTTCTCGATCCGCGCCAGCAGCGGCGGAAACGCGATGGACTCCAGCACGTCGCGAAAGCCGACGCTGAATTGCCGATCCAGTTCGGCGGCACGGAACGCCGACTGCATCCGCGTCGTGGCCTGCAGGCCTTTCAGGTGCAGCTGCACCTCGGTCATCACGGTGCGCGCCTTGTCGGTGGGCACGACCCGGTTGCCCTGGCGCACGAACAGCGGGTCGCCGAACAGCTCGCGCAGGCGGTTCAGCGAGTGGGTGATCGCCGGCTGCGTCAGGTGCAGCGCACGCGCCGCCGCGCTGATGCCGCCCTGGGTGTAGATCGCATCCAGCACGCGGAACAGGTTCAG
>Ga0307377_10001142_pt1 | contig 34769 bp, 35 predicted proteins | sample TR3MG_FD_202535 | JGI IMG/M metagenome (GOLD analysis project Ga0307377, IMG submission 202535) | Soil microbial communities from Risofladan, Vaasa, Finland - TR-3 | ecosystem: Environmental > Terrestrial > Soil > Coastal area > Acid sulfate soil | place: Finland: Risofladan, Vaasa | collected... | reverse complement strand
GTCGTGAGCCTGGTAGTCCTTGATGATCTGCTGCTTCTCAGCCATAACGTATTTTGCCTTATGAGTCGGGGGTCCCGTTGCGAGTCGCCAACGTGACGACCCACACGATCAGCGTCGCTGACCGAGACTCCATCCTAGCAGCGGATACGACTCGGCCGAGAACTTCTTGAAGATATCCAGCGTTTGACCCACGTCATGGCCCATTTGGGCCATCAGTGCGGGTACGTTGTCGAAGGTCATCTCGCCACGCAAACGTCGCAAGAAGGCCACGTCGAGTTCGGTGTCGTAGAGGTCGCCCGAGAAACCCGGGATGTGGGCCTCGACCAGGACTTCTCCCGCTTCGTAGAACTGGGGACGGGTGCCGACCGAGATTGCGGCCGGCCACCAGGTGTCGTCGGGCAAGCGCACCGATCCGGCGTAGATCCCGATGGCGGGCACCTGCTGAAACGGCGCCAGACCGAGGTTGGCCGTCGGGAATCCCAGGTCCGCCCCTCGGGCGTCGCCGTGCTCGACCACGCCGCGCAGCGTGAAAGGGCGGCCGAGGGTGGCGTTGGCGAGTTCAAGGTCACCGCCGCTCAGGGCCTGGCGCACCACCGTCGAACTCCATCGCGTAGCCGCCCCGTAAATCGGCGCGGCCAGGACTTCGAAACCCCTCGACGCGCCCTCGTGTTCAAGCAGGGCCACGTCGCCCGCACGATCACGCCCGAAATGGAAATCGCGGCCGACGACGACGTGAACCACCTGCAGCTCATTTACCAACACCCGATCGATGAAGTCGACCGGTGATTCGCTAGCCAACTCACGATCGAAGGTGAGGATGCGCACCAGGTCGACGCCAAGCCGTTCGAGCAATTCGACCCGCTGACCAATGGTGCCGATTGAGTGTGGTGCGCGAAGTGGCGCCAGCAACCTCGCCGGATGGGGGTCAAAGGTCACCACGACGGCGCGGGCGCCCTTTTCGTCGGCGATACGACGGGCTTTGCCGATCACCTTCTGGTGGCCGAGGTGGACCCCGTCAAAGACCCCGATCGCCACGACGCTGGGTTCGGTGAGCACGCGTCGTTCGGAGTCGCGGATCACTATCACGTCAGCAACCTACCCGCGCGCCGGCTCACCACTGGCCGGCAGGACGAGTTCGGGCTGCCAGGTATCCCCGCGACGCTTCAATATTCCGAGCAGATTCCTCCGGGCATCGAACGCCGCGATTTCGGGACCGACGAAAGGCTCCGCGAGTTCGAGTCGCTGTCCCATGCGCATCTTGGACTCCTGCGTAATATCAATCACGGTCCGTTCAAGGCCAGCCACGAAATCCGCCGGTGGGGATAGCGGGTCTTCCCCACGCTCCACCCGTTGTGCCAGTCCCTCGAGCGATACTGCATCGTCAACCCGATGGATGCCGCTCGATAGCCGGCGCAGAGCCGTCAGGTGCCCCACCGTCCCGAGCGCGACCGCCATGTCACTCAGCAGGACTCGCACGTAGGTTCCGACACTGCAAACGACGTCAAAATTCCAGAGAGCCGGGTCGTCGGTCGGTTCGAGGCGAAACTCGCTGACCGTGATCTCCCGAGGCTGCCGCTCGACCTCGACCCCTTCGCGGGCCAATTCGTGGAGCCGGCGTCCGCCGACCTTGAGGGCCGACACCATCGGGGGCGTCTGCAGCTGGGTCCCGAGCATGGACGCGACGACCTCGTCGACCTCGGCACCGCTGAGCTGAGGCACCGGTCCTTCGGCGATGACCGCCCCGTCGGCGTCCAGTGAGTCAGTGGCGACGCCGAACTTGAACGTGCCGCTGTAGTGCTTCACTTCAGCCTGGGCGAAGCGCAGGAGCCGAGTCGAGGGGCCAACCGCGAGTACGAGCAGACCCGTCGCCAACGGGTCAAGGGTGCCTGCATGGCCGACCCGGCGCTCACCAAGAATCTTGCGCACCCGGGCGACCACGTCATGGCTGGTCATCCCCGACGACTTGTCGACGAGCAGCAGCCCGTTATTCCTCGTCATTGCTGTGCCGGCGCAGGATTTCGTCCACCGCCTCGCCACCGGCGACCGCGGGGTCGGCCATGAAGCTCAACTTCGGCGTCCGCTTGAGCCGCGTCTGTTGGTTGACCGCGGACTGGAGTTGCGCGCGACGTTCCTCGAGCACGGCCCGGACCTCATCGTTCAGCGAATCGAAGAAGACGATGGCCTGACGCAGGTCGGGTGTCGTCTCAACGCCGGTCACGGTCAAGATTCCGAAACGGTCGTCAACGTCGGAGATTCGCATCAATTCATCCGAGATCACTTCTCGCAGAATCTGATTGACCCGCGCCAGACGCGGATATGAATGGTGCTTTCCGGAAGAGTGGGCCATGGCTTAGGCCGTTCTTGGAATCTCGCGCTCTTCGAATGTCTCGATGATGTCGCCTGGCTTGAGGTCCTGGTAGTCCGAAAGTCCGACACCGCACTCGAAGCCCGACTGCACTTCGCGCGCGTCGTCCTTGAAGCGGCGCAGCGACGTGATCGAACCCTTCCAAATGATCGCTCCCTCGCGCAGGAAGCGCACCTTCGAGCCACGGGTGATGACACCGTCTCGAACCATGCACCCGGCAATGGCGCCGATCTTGGGAACACGGAAGATCTCCCGAACCTCTGCCTCACCGGTGACAACCTCTTCGAAGACCGGCGAGAGCATGCCGAGCATGGCCGCCTCGATCTCCTCGATCAACTTGTAGATGATCTCGTAGGTACGGATCTGCACGGCCTCGTTCTCGGCGAGTTCACGACTGCGCTTGTCGGGGCGGACGTTGAATCCGATGATGGTGGCGTTGGACGCCTTGGCGAGTTGCACGTCATTCTCAGTGATCCCGCCGACACCGCGGTGCACGATGACGAGCTTCACGTCCTCGCGTTCGAGCTTGCGAAGCGACTCGGTGCAGGCCTCCAGCGAGCCTTGCACGTCAGCTTTGAGCACGATGTTGAGCGTGGCCGTCTCGCCACGCTGAATCTGCTCGAAGAGGTCCTCGAGTCGGGCACCGCTGGCTGACGCGACCGGCTGGTGACCGATGAGACGGGCACGCTGGGCACGGGCCTCGGCCAGCGAGCGGGCGTGGCCCAGGTCGTGCGCCACACGCATCTCGTCGCCCGCGAACGGGGGCTCGGAGAAACCGAGGATCTGGACTGGCGTCGAGGGACCGGCACTCTTGATCTGCTCACCCTGGTCATTGATGAGAGCCTTCACCTTGCCGTAGGCGGCACCGGCGACGACCGGGTCCCCCACGCTCAAGAGACCCTTTTGAACCATCACGGTGGCGACTGGACCACGACCCACCTCGAGATTGGCTTCGAGCACGGTGCCCATCGCGCGACCCGTGGGGCGCGCGGTGAGCTCTTCGAGGTCGGCCACGAGAAGCACCTGCTCGAGGAGTTCGTCGATTCCCACGCCTTGCAGAGCGGAAATCTCGACACAAATGGTGTCGCCACCCCACTTCTCGGGGACCAGACCGTGTTCGCTGATCTGTTGGAGCACCCGGTCGGGATTTGCGTCCGCTTTGTCGATCTTGTTGACCGCGACGATGAGTGGCGCGTTCGCGGCCTTGGCGTGGTTGATCGCCTCGATGGTCTGGGGCATGACGCCGTCATCGGCAGCCACGACCAGGATGATGATGTCAGTGACCTTGGCGCCGCGTGCTCGCATGGCCGTGAAGGCCTCGTGACCGGGCGTGTCGATGAAGGCGATGGACCGTCCCTTCCACTGGACCTGATACGCACCAATGTGCTGGGTGATGCCACCGGCTTCGCCGGCCACCACGTTGGTTTTGCGGATCTTGTCGAGGAGCATCGTCTTGCCGTGGTCGACGTGACCCATCACGGTCACTACCGGCGGACGCGGGATTGCCGCGATCACGTCGTCCTCGTCGTCCTCATCGAAGAACTTGGCCAGCAGTGCGGCCTCCTGCTGTTCGCCCGGGTCGACCATACGAATGCTGGCCCCGACCTCGGCGGCGTAGAGCTCGATCATGTCGTCACTCAGTCCCTGCACGGCGGTGATGATCTCCCCCTGAAGGAACAGGAACCGCATGATGTCGGCGGCGCTGCGGTTGAGCTTTGGACCGACATCCTTGGCGGTCGAACCGCGCTCGATGATGATCTCTTCGCTGGGCACCGGAGCGTTGCTCGGCTGCCACGTGGTCATCTGGGTCGGCTCCAGCTCTTCCACGTTGCGACGACGACGCCGAGTGGCCTTGCGCTGGGAGCCGCGTGGCCCACCGGTGCCTCGACTGGGAGGGCCACCGCGGTTCGGACCTGCGGCGGCACCGGCTGGAGCGCCGGGGCGCGAGCCCGAGAAACCGCCAGCTCCGCCGGGACGCGAGGAGGGGCCACCGGGGCGTGGGGCGCCCGTAGTTGGACGCGGACCACCGGGACGGGCACCGGGACCGCCGGTCGGCCGACCGGTCGAGCCAGGCATTGGACGGCGTGCCCCGGGGGGCGGCGGGATCGGACGACCGGTTGCGCTCAGGGGGCGGCCGGGCGGCGGCGGGATCGGACGACCGGTCGCGCTCAGGGGTGGACGGTTCGACGGAGCCGATCCCTCGGCACCGTCACCGGCGCTCGGGCGCTGGGTTGGACGGATCGTGGTCGGGCCGTCGGGCGACGTGGTGCGCGTGGGCACTGGCTTGGGCGCGATCGAACTGGAGCGCACGACCTTCGGCGCGAGGGGCTCGGCGACTGGTGCGGGTGCCGGAGCAGGCGCCTCACCGGCGACAGCGGCAGGAGCCGCCGGAGCCTCGTCAACAACGGGCGTCGGAATCCGAGTCGATCGCGTCGACACGGCCTCGACCTCTGGACTCGGCACGACGGGCGGCGCTTCGACCGGTGCCGTAGCCGACTTCGTGGCCTTGGTTGCCTTGGCAGCCTTGGCCGGCTCTTCGGGCTGGACCTCGCGACGTAGGCCGTCAGCGTCAGCACGCCGTCGGATGCGGTCGGCCTGAGCATCCTCGATCGACGCCGAGGGGCTCGTGGCACCAATGCCTAGTTTTTGGGCGAGCGCGAGCAACTCTTTGCTCGTGAGACCGAGTTCTTTAGAGAGCTCGTGCACTCGGATCTTCTTCTGCGCCAAAACATTTCCTTGCTTCAGTGTCCCCGCCATCGCGGGCACAACAGTTATCTATTCTTCCACAACTTCGGCTATTTCAAACCGCTTCCGGCCCGTACCACCCTGAGATCGGCCAAGTCGCCATCACTCAGTGCCGCGCGTAGCGCCCGGGCCACTTGGCCCACTCGCAACGCCCCTTCGCAACCAGCGTCACGACACCACCAGACGCCCCGCCCAGTCCCACGCCCCAGGTACCACTGACCCTCAGGCGAACGACCGGCTCGGACCATCTCGGTGTCGTCTCGCCGGGCACGACAGACAACACAGGTACGAACTGGAATTATGCCTCTTCCTCGACTATCTCTTCCGAAACGATCACTTCCACGTGAGCGCCTTGGGCATCCGTGATTACCTCGTCCACGACGACCCCCGTGGGCTCGCCCTGGCCGTCGGTCACCACGACAATTGTGTCATCAACGACTTCGTCACCATCGGTCCACACTTCCTCGACGACCTCGTCGTTGACACCCTCGTTCTCCGAACGGATATCAATGCGCCATCCGGTGAGTCGGGCTGCGAGTCGGGCGTTCTGGCCCTCCTTGCCGATCGCGAGCGAGAGTTGCTGGTCGTGAACGATGACCGTAGCGATGCCCTCTTCCTCGTTCAGCTGGACTTCGCGCACGCGCGCGGGCTGCAGTGCCGCTTGGATGAATTGAATTGGGTCGTCGCTATAGGGCACGACATCGATACGCTCACTGCGCAATTCGTTGGTGATGTTGCGCACACGGCTACCGCGAGCGCCCACGCAGGCGCCGACCGGGTCGACCATGCCATCGTTGGAGGCCACAGCGATCTTGCTGCGGTGACCGGGCTCGCGAGCGAGCGCCTTGATCTCCACGATGCCATTGGCGATCTCGGGGACCTCAATCTCGAACAGCTTGGCGACCAGGGCCGGGTGGGTGCGACTCACGACGATCTGGGGGCCCTTGTTGGTCTTGCGAACTTCGACGATGTACACCTTGATGCGCGCACCGTGCTCGTAGCGCTCGAAGGCGATCTGCTCGGCCTGTGGCAGCAGCGCCTCGACGCGGCCGAGGTCGAGCAACGTGTAGCGGTTGTCGTTCTGTTGGACGGTGCCCGAGACGATGTCGCCTTCGCGGTTCGCGAACTCCTCGTACATCTGTCGACGCTGTATGTCGCGGATCAACTGCATCAGGACCTGCTTGGCCGTCTGAGCGGCGATGCGACCGAAGTCCTCGGGCGTGGCGTCCCACTCGCGCGTGACGTTGCCCTCGAGGTCGAGTTCCAGTCCCCAAACCTTGATCTCGCCGGTCTCTGGGTTGATCTCGACCTCGGCATCTTCGGCCGAATCGGGACGGCGCTTATAAGCGGCGAGGAGCGCGTTCGCGAGGGCGATCAGCAACTCTCCCTCGTCGATGTTCTGATCACGCGCAATCTGCCCCAGGGCTTCCAGGAATTCGAAGTTAGCCATGTCTAACCTTTCTTGCTCGTAGATGAAGATTTCGGGATGCCGCGCGAGGGGGTGGGCTTGGCCTCAGCTCCCCATTTGAAGACCGTGCGCGCACGCTCAATCGCGACGAACTCCACGACCACCGATCCCTGCTCGGCATCCTCGAGGGTCACGCTCTTCTCGTCGACCGCGGTCACGGTTCCTTCAAGGCGACGAGTGGGCTGGCCTTCGCGGATCTCGCGCAAAGTCACGACTTCGCCGAGGGTTGACTGGAAGTGCGACGGCGTGCGCAGTTTCCGCTCGAGGCCGGGGCTCGACACGTCCAGGGTGAACCGTCCGGGAATCGGGTCGTTCACGTCCAGCCACTCCGACACGGCACGATTGGCCTTGGTGAGCGACTCGAGGTCCACGCCTCCGGCCTTGGTGACCACCACATTGAGGGTCCCTTTGGCGAGTTCGACATCGTAAAGGTCGAGACCGAGGTCAGATAGGAGCGAGCGCAATGGTGTCTCCAAATCCATGGCCATCGCGCTCCTCTCTATGTCGCCCAGCCGTTCGGACAAAGAAAAAGCGCGGGCCCGAGGCCCGCGCTTAAACGAGTCCAAACGTCCTGAGCGGACTGTAGAGAACAATTGTAGCAGGCGTGACCGCCCGCGACAATTGGTTCCGAGGGCAAGAAAACGTGCCAAATCAGGGAAATCAATGGCTACTCCCCATCATAGGACCCACCCGGGGTGTACGGGGGTCGCGGACAGGCAGAACTTTCAACCGAGGTCCGTGCGGTCCCCCACGAGACGGGCCGTGCGGTCCCGCCACCATGGCGCGCAGTAGGTTGAGCCAAAGGATTTGACCGTACCGGGAGACGCCAATGGCCCCCTCATCGTGCGAGATCCGCTTCCAACCCGTCGAGGGAGGACTCGTGAGTCCTGATCACCCGGCAATCGACCCTCGAACGTCCGCCAAGGCCGCCGGTCTGGAGCGTTGGTTTCGCTCCCGCACGATCGACCTCATCAACCGCGTCGTCGTGGCGCTGATGACAGTTGGTGGCCTTGCGACTGCGATGAGCTTGCGGACGCCTGGTGCCATGCTGCCGACGGCCCTCGTGAGCCTCGGTGTCGGCCATCGCACTACTCGTCCTGCGGTACTTCGGAATCCGGAGGCGCCTCACCACGAACCCGGCGACTGAGGTCGCCCGGTTGAGTCGAAAGCCCGGCCGTTACCAGCGCGAGTTCTTCGCCGGCGCAGAGTTGAGGGGAAGGAGGCCCCGAGCCGGAGAGTTCAGTGAGGACTTCGACCGCGACGAGCCCGATCCCTACGCCGCGCTGCGGGCCGTCGATGTGCTGGGACAGAAATCCGAGGCCAGCCAGGACGGCGTGAACCGGACCTCCGATCCGCGCCGCGGAGACGTCGACTAGCCGCAGTTGAGGTCGATCAGTACGACTTGGCCACGATGCAGACCAGGCCCTCTTCCTGGTCAGTGACGGGCATGGAGCCGTCGGCGCGCATCAGGCAACGCACCGTGATGGCCTCCGCCTTGAGCGCCTGTTCGCCCGCACCTTCGACCAGGCTCCACGCCAGTCTTGCGAAACCATCTTGAGCCGCCTCAATCGCCTCAGCGATGCTCTCGACGTCGCGGGTCCGATCGTTGCGACGGCTCAGCGCGTCGGCGTACATGTCGGCTTGCATCTGCTCTAGCGCCGCGGCGGCCCGCTCCGCGATGGCGTCGACTTCGACCGGTAGCTTTTCGCCATTGTCACGTCGAACGAGGGTCGCGAGACCCTGGGCGAGGTCACGAGGACCGACTTCGATGCGCAGCGGCACGCCCTTGATCTCCCAGTCGGTGAGCCGACGTCCGAAGCTCCCTCGGCCCCGGTCGATCTGCACGCGCACGCCCGACGACTTGAGTGACGCGGCGATCCGCTCACACGCCTCGTTGACCTCGGGCTCATCGCGCACCGCGATGACGATCGCCTGAATGGGTGCCAGGCGCGGTGGTACGACGAGACCGTCGTCGTCACCGTGCGCCATGATGAGGCCGCCGACCAGTCGGGTTGACGCGCCCCAGGAGGTGGTGTAGCAAAGGGCGGCCTGACCGTCTTCGTTCTGGTAATAGATGTCGAACGCCCGAGCGAAGTTCTGGCCGAGTTCGTGACTGGTGGCCATCTGCAGGGCCTTGCCGTCGCGCATCATGCCCTCACAGGTCATCGTGTTGATGGCCCCGGCGAAGCGCTCGCTCGGCGGCTTGATGCCCAGGTAGGTCGGCATCGCCAGCACCTTCTCGAGGAAGTCGTTGTACACCTCGGTGTGGATCTGGATCGCGTAGGCGGCGGCGTCCTCGTAGGTGGCGTGGGCGGTGTGCCCCTCCTGCCAGAGGAACTCCGATGAGCGCAGGAACAGCCGCGGGCGAAGTTCCCAACGCACCACGTTCGCCCACTGGTTGAGCAGCAGCGGCAGATCCCGGTAACTCTGGATCCACTTGGCCATGAACTCGCCGATCACGGTCTCCGAAGTCGGTCGCACCACGATTGGTTCGGCCAGTTCCTCTCCCCCGGCGTGAGTCACCACCGCCAGTTCGGGGCTAAAACCCTCAACGTGGTCGGCCTCCTTCGAAAGGTAACTCTGGGGGATGAACAGTGGAAAGTAGGCGTTCTGGGCCCCGGCGAGCTTGATGCGCTCATCGATGGCGGCCTGCATGCGTTCCCAGATGGCGTAGCCGTAGGGACGGATCACCATGGTGCCGCGTACGGGTCCGTTATCGGCCATCTCCGCCTTGGCGACGACGTCCTGGTACCAGCGGGGGAAATCCTCGGCTTGGGGGGTGAGAACGCTTTGCGATGCCACGGTGCTCCTTCGATTCGTTGCGCCAGCCTAGCCAGCGAGTACCTACGCTCCGGTGCGCCGACGAATCTTGTCGATCCGCTCGTTGGACCGGTTGGCGTCCAGTCCCCGGTCGTCGAGCAGCGCGGCACGGTCGGCCTCCGCCTCGGCCTCGGCCGACTTATCCCGGGCGGCCAGTCGTGCGGCCACGCCCTCGGAGGCGATCTTCCGGGCCTCTTCTACGAGCGCCTCAACCATCTCGTCCTCGGGCACGACTCGGATGATCTGGCCCTGGATGAAGAGATGTCCACGCTTCTTGCCGGCGGCAATTCCGAGGTCGGCGTGGCGAGCCTCGCCGGGTCCGTTCACCACACAGCCCATCACCGCTACTTGGATCGGTATGTTGAGCTCGGACAGGGCCGCCTGCGCTTCGTTGGCCACCTTGATGACATCGACCTCGGCTCGTCCGCAACTGGGGCAGGCGATGAGGTCGAGCCCCTTTCGTTCGCGCAGACCGAGCACCTCGAGCAGTTGGCGACCGGCGCGGGCTTCTTCGACGGGATCGGCCGTGAGTGAGTAACGAAGGGTGTCACCAATGCCCTCGGCGAGCAATGTGGCGATGCCCGCGGTGCCCTTCACGAGCCCCATCGGCAAGGGGCCGGCCTCGGTGACCCCCAGGTGGAGGGGGTGGTTGAAGGTCTCCGACGCCAGTCGGTAGGCGGCGATCATCGTCGCCACCGACGACGCCTTCACCGAGATCTTCACGTCGGAGAAGCCCACCTCTTCGAAGTAGGCCAGTTCAATTCGAGCCGACTCCACGAGGGCCTCGGGCGTCGCCCCGCCGAAGCGCTCATAGATGTCGGGGTGCAGGCTGCCCGCGTTCACACCAATACGGATGGGCACCCCGCGGTCGCGGGCTTCGCTCGCCACGAGGCGGATCTCTTCGGGCTTGCGCAGGTTGCCCGGGTTCAGACGCAGGCCGTGCACGCCAGCCTCGAGCGCAGCGAGGGCCATCTCGACGTGGAAGTGAATGTCGGCGACGATTGGCACCGGCGAGCGCGGGACGATCTGGGCGAGCCCCTCGGCGGCGGCGCGGTCGTTGCAGGTACAGCGCACGATGTCGGCGCCGGCGCCGGCCAGCGCATAGATCTGTTCGAGAGTGCCGTCGACGTTCGCGGTCTTGGTCGTCGTCATCGATTGGACCGAGACCGGGGCACTGCCCCCTACTTTGACCGACCCAACGGAAATCTGTCGGGTCTCGCGACGCGGGCTGAGATAACTGGAGGTTACATCCACCTCACCATTCTGCCGTGTGGGCGGGCAGCCCCGAGCAACTACTGGAAGGGGTTGGCGATCGGGTGGACAATGTCGAGGTACAACGTGCTGGCGAAGAGCACCAGTAGCACCGTCATGAAGGCGTAGACGACGGGCGCGAGGCGGTTGATGTCAGCGTGATAGCGCTGTCCACGCCGACTGCGCAGTCGTTCGTAGGTCGCGACCGCCACGTAGCCGCCGTCGAGGGGCAGCATCGGGAGCATGTTCAACAGGCCCACGAAGATGTTGACCGCCATGAGGATTGCGAGCAGGGTGCCCGGGCCGGACCGTGTGCTCTGGACCGCCGTGCGCACGACCCCCACGATGGACTCTGGGCGACTCAGCTGATTGGTCCGGTTGTTCGCCGCCGCGGGTGAAGCGACCTGGTGAAACAGGCTCGCGAACTGACCCGGTGAGAAGACGTGGACCATTGCGTGGGCCGCCACGCCGATCATGGAACCCACCTGCGTGAAGGACTGGGGAATTGCCCGCCACCAAGTGGTGCGCACGGTCTGGAGATTCAATTCGATGCCGAGGTATCCATCGGGCGCAGTGCCGCTACTTAGTGGCACGCCGCCGACCTTGATCGACCGGCCGTCGACCGGACTCGCGTGCAAGGTGATCTCTCGACCTTGTCGCTCGACGACCAGGGTGATCCGCTTGCCGGCGTCGGCGTGGACGAGGCCGACGAGTTGGTCGGCCGACGTGATGACGCGGCCGTCAATCGAGACAATGCGGTCACCGAGATGCAGTCCCGCGAGTTGGGCGGCGTTCTTCGCGTGACCGTCCCAGGGGGTGAAGCCACCGATACCGACGTGACTGGAGGACGGCACGCCCACCAGCGTGAGCGAAGCGAAGGCTAGCGCCAGGGCCATCACCACGTGCATCAGTGATCCCGCCGAAGCGAAGATTACTTTGCGAGGGTAACTGGCAGACCGGTACGTCCGCGACTCGATCGCCGGATCGACCTTCGTGTCGGCCCAGGACATCCCCGGGACTTTGACGTACCCTCCGGCGAGGATCGCGCGCACCCCGTATCGGGTCTCACCGATCTTGGTCGACCAGAGAACGGGACCGAACCCGACGAAGAAGTCAGTGACTTGCATCCCCGAGCGCTTGGCGGTGATGTAGTGGCCGAACTCGTGGCCCATCACCATGACGATGATCGCACCGACCACGACCGGCCACGCCCACCCGACCCAGATGGTCAAGAGTGCCACGACCCCGACGAGACCCACCAGCAGTGTCACCAGGGACCGACGGGTTGAGAACTCGGTTTCCATAACTACTTCTGGAGGATACCGTGAGCCCGTCGCCGCGCCAGCGCATCATTGGCGACCAGGTCTTCGAGGGAACGCAGGGGGTCGGGCTCATACCCGTCCATGACCCCGGCCACGAGGGGCACGATGTCGCACCACTCGATCTGATCGGCCAGGAAAGCCGCCACGGCGACTTCGTTGGCCGCACTTAGCCACGCCGGAGCCGCACCACCGAATCGTGCCGCTTCGTAGGCGAGGTCGATGGCGGGAAAGGCCTCACGGTCCGGTTCCTCAAACGTCAATTCGAGGCCCTGGCGGAAGTCGATATGACCCCAGCGGTGGTCGAGCCTCTCTGGCATACCGAGGCAGTACGCAATCGGCAATCGCATGTCGGGCTGCGACAATTGGGCAAGGACGGAACCGTCCACGTACTCGACCATCGAATGGACGATGGACTGAGGATGGACCACCACGTCCACCCGATCGACCTCAATGCCGAAGAGGGCCGAAGCCTCGAGGACCTCCAGTCCCTTGTTCATGAGCGTCGAAGAGTCGATGGTGATCTTGGCCCCCATTGACCAGGTGGGGTGGTTCAAGGCATCCCGCTTGGTGGCGTGGCGCAGCTGCTCGACCGTCCAGCCACGGAACGGTCCACCCGACGCGGTGAGCAGTAGTCGCGCGACGTCGGGGTAGCCCGGATGTGAGGGCGACCCCGCGAGGCACTGGTGGATTGCACAGTGCTCCGAGTCAATCGGCAGCAGCGACGAGCCCGGCGTCGAGCGCACCTGCGCGACCAGCGGCGCAGCCGCGATGAGTGACTCCTTGTTCGCCAACGCCAGACGCTTGCCCGACTCGAGTGCCGTCAACGTCACTGGCAGGCCCGCGAAGCCCAGCACCGCGTTGACGATGATGTCCGCACTACGCGAGAGCTCGGAGAGTCCCTCTGGTCCGACCACGATCTCGACGTCGGCGTCAACCAGTTCGGCCAGGGTGTCGCGGTGTTCGGCCGTGATCACACCGATGCGGCGAACCCGGAACTCGTGCGCAATCGCTGCCAGCTCGCTGAGGTGCTCCCCGCCCGCGATGGCCACCAACTCGAAGGCATCGATTTCACGACGCAAGACGTCGAGGGTCTGGGTGCCAATGGAGCCTGTGGCTCCCAGAAGCGCCACGCTGCGGCGCGTCGACGACATCGTCAGCCCAGTTTGAGAATATGGGTCAAGTAGTACACGGTTGGCAACGCGAAGAGCAGGCCGTCGACGCGGTCGAGCATGCCCCCGTGGCCGGGGAGCAGTCGACCAAGGTCCTTCACGCCGAGTGTTCGCTTGATCATGGACTCAAAGAGATCCCCGAGGGGAACCATTACCGAGAGCGCGACCGCCATCTCGAGTGCCGAGGTCCTAGTCCACGGGCTCATCAATGGCAGCAACGCTACGCCGACGACCACCGCAATCAACGCGCCACCGATGGTGCCTTCACGGGTCTTGTTTGGTGACAGGGCCTTGTTGAGCGGATGGCGTCCGAGCCAACGTCCCACGAAGAGCGCGCCCGAATCATTGGCCACCGTCAGCAGAATCGTGCCGAACAAGTACGTCATGCCGTGACCACTGGCGTAGGTCGAGGGCGCGATCATCAGCAGGGCGAACGAGCCGAATACCCCGACCCATACGTACACGAAGATTGTGGCGCCGAGACCATCGAGGACGTCGACCGACTTGGTCGCTCTCAGGTACCAAATGAAGCCGAACACGACGAGCAGCACGGTGACCGCTCCGTAGGCAATCGCCCCCTTGTTGTAGATGGCGACTCCGAGGGTGAGCACCGCGACGATGCCGAGTACCGACGCAGGGTGGGCACCCACTGAGCGAAAGCCCGCATACGCTTCGGCGCTGGCGAGCCCGAGGGCGATCAGCACCATGGCGGCCACCGGCAAGGGACCCGCAACGAAGATTGCAGACACGGCCAGCGCCAGCAGCACGCCGGTCATCGTGGCTCGCGTGACGCTGCGTTCGGTTCCTCGGCGAACCGCACGACCAGCCAGAGGGTTCTCTGATGCCGTGCGTCGAGTTCGCTGAGCGCGCATGGGCTCCGGTCGAACCGCCTCGACGAGCACTTCTTCTTCTGCGACGACTTCTTCGGGCAGCGTGAACTCCCACGGGCGGGCCGAGTCTTCCTTCTCTTGACCCGCGAGGAACGACGCGTCGAACTGGTCCTCATGGGCTACCCAGTCGGCTTCGCCCTCGCGCCAGGCCGGTGCAGGGATGGCCGACCAGGGGTCGTCGCTCACCGCAGCTTCGCGGGCCACGACGATCGGCACTTGACCGGTCGGTGCGTCAGTCCAGTGGGGCAACAACGTGTGCGGGTCGACCGTGATGGACTCCTCGACGAGTTCGGCGGCCAGCTCGGCGCCGGTGATGGTCACCCTCGAGTCGGTCGAACTGACGACCGGCACTTCGCCGGTCGGCTCGTCGAGAAAGGTGCCGTCGTCAGACTTCAAGTAGCTCGTGCTCCTTGTGCGACAGGAGCGCGTCGACTTGGGCGACCTCATCCTGCGTCATCTTGTCGAGGACCTTCTCCAGACGTTCGATCTCATCTTTGGGGAGGCCGTGTTCCTTCTCGAGGTTCTCGAGCTCTTGGCGAGCGTGGCGACGCACACCGCGTAGGGCGACCTTGCCCTCTTCGGCCTTCGCGCGCACGATCTTCACGAACGCCTTCCGACGTTCTTCGGTAAGGGAAGGGAAGTTCAATCGGATGATAACGCCGTCGTTGGAGGGGTTGAGTCCGAGGTCGGCGTTGCCGATCGCCTTTTCAATGGACGCCATCGCACCCTTGTCGAACGGCGACACGATGAGCAAGCGGGGCTCGGGCACCGAGAAATTGGCCAACTGCTTGAGTGGCGTATCGGTGCCGTAGTAGTCCACCAAGAGATTTTCGATCAGCGCGGACGAGGCTCGACCGGTGCGCACCGATGCAAACTCGCTCTTCACGTGCTCGATGGCTCGGGCCATTCGCTCGCGCGTGTCATCCATCACCAGTTCAACGAGTTCGTTATCCATTACCTCACCAGCGTACCGACGGCTTCACCGTCGAGCGCGCGACCCAGATTGCCCCCCGCCATCAGGTCAAAAACCCGAAGTGGCAGTCGATTGTCCTTGCAGAATGTGATTGCCGTCATGTCCATGACACGCAGATCCCTAGCGATTACCTCGTCGAAGGAGATCTCCTCGAACTTCGTGGCCGCGGGATTCTTACGGGGATCCTCCGTGTACACCCCGTCGACTCCACCGTGGGTGCCCTTCAGCACGATGTCCGCTTCGATCTCGGCGGCGCGTTGCGCGGCTGGGGTGTCGGTCGTGAAGTAGGGGTTTCCCATGCCCGCAGCGAAGATTACGACTCGGCCCTTCTCAAGGTGACGCACAGCGCGACGACGAATGTAAGGCTCCGCAACCTGGTCCATGCCGATTGCCGACATGACCCGGGTCGGACGACCGTGGGTTTCAATGGCGTCCTGAAGGGCGAGGGCATTTATCACCGTGCCGAGCATTCCCATGAGGTCACTGTTCGCGCGGTTCATTCCCGCCATGGCCCCGGTCGCGCCACGCCAGATGTTGCCGCCACCCACGACCACGGCGAGTTCAAGTCCACCCCGTTCCATGGCACTCGAAATCTCGCGGGCGAGGAAGTCGACCGTCGATGCGTCAATGGTTTCGTCACTCGCAGCCGAGGCCAGCGCCTCACCCGATAGTTTCAAGACCACTCGTCGCACGGTGATGTCCTATCCTCCGATTACGACTTGAGCGTAGGCGCGAATCGAGGCGCCACCGAGGAACTGCGCAATAGTCTGCTTCTCATCCTTGACGTAACTCTGTTCGACCAGGACTCGCTCTTTGAACCAGCCGTTGAGTCGGCCCTCAATGATCTTGGGCAGTGCCGCTTCGGGCTTACCCTCGTTACGAGAAATCTCCTCAACCGTCTTGCGCTCGGCGTCTACCTCAGACTGAGGAACTTCGTCACGCGACAGGAACGACGGCTTAGCGAATGCGATGTGCACACAGATCTCGTGGGCGGTCTCCTCGCTGCCGTTCTTCAATACCACGATGACGGCATTGACGCCACGACCGGCCTGCTGATGGATGTAGGTCTCGACGACCTCGCCCTCGCCGGCTTCAAGTCGGTAGACGCGACCAATGGAGATGTTCTCCTTCAGCGTCGTGAGCATCTTCTCGATCTGCTCTTGGAACTGAGCGGTGGCGCCTTCGCCCTCGGCGCAGACGCGCGCAGCCATCTCATCGACCAGCGCGACGAATTCGTCAGACTTGGCGACAAAGTCGGTCTCACAGCGCAACTCAACGATCGCGGCGACGTTACCGTTGCGTACCACCGCGACGGCGCCTTCACCGGCTTCTCGGTCGGCGCGCTGGGCGGCCTTGGCCAATCCCTGTACGCGAAGCCACTGAACGGAGGCCTCCATGTCGCCGTTGTTAGCCTCAAGGGCCTTCTTGGCATCCATCATGCCCACACCCGTTGACTGGCGCAGCGCTTGTACGTCTTTCGCGGTGATAGCCACCTTATTCTCCTCTTTGATTCTCTACTAACGAATTAGGCGCTAGCCGAGGCGGAGTCCGGCTCGGCGTAGGGGGCAACTGACTCTGGGACGGATGCAGCCGGCGCTTCTTCCACGACCACGACTTCCTCAGTCACAGGAACTGCGGCTACAGGTGCCTCTTCGGCGACCGGGGCTACAGGTGCCTCTTCGACGACCGGGGCCACGGGTGCCTCTTCGACGACCGGTGCCACGGGTGCCTCTTCGACGACCGGGGCCACCGGTGCCTCTTCGACTATCGGGGCGGCGACAACGGGCGCTGCTGCGACGGGCGCTGCGGGCTTTGGCGTCACCACTGGGCGGTTCTGTCGAATGTAACGACCTTCGGTGACCGCGTCAGCAATCAGACGGCTGAGAAGCGCGCCCGAACGGATGGCGTCGTCATTGCCGGGGATTACGTAGTCGATCACGTCGGGGTCGCAGTTCGTGTCCACGACCGCCACAACGGGCAAGCCCAACTTTCGGGCCTCAGTGACGGCGATGTGCTCCTTCTTCGTGTCGATGACGAAGATGGCATCGGGCACGCGGTCTAGATTCGCGATACCGCTCAGGTTGCGGTCGAGCTTCTCGAGCTCACGGCTGTGGCGCAGGGCCTCACGCTTCGGCATGTTGTTGAAGTCGCCCGCACGCTCCATGGCACGGAGTTCGATCATGCGCTTCACACGACCGGCGACGGTGGAGAAGTTGGTGAGCATGCCCCCGAGCCAACGCTGGTTGACGAACGGCATTCCACAGGCCTGCGCGTAGTCCGCGATCGGTCCCTGGGTCTGCTTCTTTGTACCGACGAAGAGGATGATGCCACCGTCGGCGACGAGGTCGCGTACGTAGGCGTAACTCGACTCGATGCCCGCGAGGGTCTTGCGAAGGTCGATCAGGTAGATCCCATTGCGCTCACCCAGGATGAATCGGCGCATTTTGGGGTTCCACCGACGGGTCTGGTGACCGAAGTGTACGCCCGAGTCCAATAGTTCTTGCAGAGTGACTAGTGCCACGATATTTTCCTTCCGTTCGGTTGATCGACCCCCGTGGAGCACCGCGAGCGGCGACCGTACGAAACCACGGAGGATTTTCTTCAACTCCTCCACCTTGGAGGAGCCTGACCATGTTAGTCGCTCGAAAGTGCCTAACCCCTCGGGTGAGTCGCCCGGTGAACTTTTTGCAGTCGCGACTTCGAGACGTGGGTGTAGATCTGGGTGGTCGTGAGGCTTTCGTGGCCCAACAATTCTTGGACGACGCGTAAATCCGCGCCTCCTTCGAGTAGATGCGTGGCGTACGTGTGACGAAGTGCGTGAGGATGGACGTGCCCCCTTGCCACTCGACTGTCGAGGATTCGGCGCACGTCTCGCGGTCCCAGCCGTCGACCACGTCGATTGAAGAAGAGCGCCTCGGGTGGAGATTCCTTAGTGATGACCTCATCTCGGGCGTCGTCGATCCAGAGCCGTACGGCCTCGAGTCCGCGCTGATGCAGGGGAACGATGCGCTCCTTGCTCCCCTTGCCCATCACCCGCATGAGGCCCTGGGTGAAATCCACGCTGTCGAGGTCGAGTCCGCAGAGTTCACTCACTCGCAGACCCGCCCCGTAGAGCACTTCACACACGGCGCGGTCCAAGGTCGCCCACTCATCGTCGCCCCAATCCTCATCGAGCAACGCTTCCAGTTGCTCGCGCACCACGATCTTGGGCAAGGTGACGTTGGGTTTGGGGGCACTCAATCTGGCGGCGGGACTCTCTTCGAGGTGGCCCCGCTCGACCAACCAAGCGAAATAGGCGCGCAGTGACGCGCGACGGCGGCCGATTGAGGTCCTCGCGTCGCCGCGCGTGGTCATGTAAGCGAGGTAGTCGCGCAGGACCGCGAGGTCCACCCCGAGGGGGCCCGCTACGCCGGTGGTCGCTCCCCAATCAACGAAAGCCTGCAGGTCGGCGAGGTAGGCGCGTTGGGTCGCCACCGCGCGGTTCGAGGCGCGCAGCGTCTGGGCGTACCCATCGAGTCGCCACGAATCCTTGGCTCGGCCGGGCTCGTTCACGCGTGACACGACCCAAGGCTACTGATGGGTACCGAATCGCCTCGGGACCTCACTAGTCTTGGCGGAGATTCCAAAGGAGACTCGGTGCCCCGCATTTTGATCGTTGAAGACGACGACCACATCCGCACCGCCCTTCGCCTCATGTTCGAAGGTGAGGGTTTCGTCGTTGACGACGCCTCAACCGGTGAGGTCGGCGTGGCGATGTTCTCGAGAATGACGAGCGACATCGCGATAGTCGACGTCATGTTGCCTGGAATGTCCGGTTTTGACACCTGCCTCGCGCTTCGCGCCGAGAGCGATCTGCCGATCGTCATCGTCTCGGCACGCGACGACACCGCCGACGTGGTACTCGGACTCGAGTCAGGGGCTGACGACTATGTGACGAAGCCCTTCGTCCCCGAGGAACTCCTGGCTCGCGTCAAGGCCCACCTCCGACGCCGCCCAGACAACAGTACGAATGCGTTCAAACTCGGTGACCTGCACGTCATCCCTGACGAAGGTCTGGTTCGTCACCGTGACGGTGATGAGCTCCACCTCACCTCGACCGAGTTCCGACTACTGACCGATCTCGCGTCGGTCAACGGGCGGGTGCTGTCTCGCGAGGACCTGCTGGAGCGTGTGTGGGGCTACGACTATTTCGGTGACAGCCGCCTGGTGGACGTTCACATCCGCCGTCTGCGGATGAAGATCGAACCCGATCCGGCCAACCCGACGTTCTTGGTGACGGTCCGAGGCACCGGGTACAAGTTGGTGCTCTGATGCGCCGACGGAGTCTCCGACTTCGCCTGCTCATCACCTTCGGACTCGGCGCACTTGCCCTTAGTTCACTCTTCGCCTCCCTTACCTACGTCGGCGTCCAACACCTGCTGGTCTCAAATCGCCAGCAGAACGATTTGCGCCAGAGTTACGTGAACGCGGCGCTCGTACGCAACACGCTCTTCACTTCGCCGCCCGAACTCGCCAACCTCTTGAACTCGATTCAGAATGCGACATCTTCGAGCGTGCTCGTCCAGACCCACCACCAGTGGCTGTCACGCAGCTTCGGGGCGTCGACCGAAGACGTCTCGAGTGACATCATCAAACAAGTCATCGCCGGTCACGCAGTACAACAGACGCTGCTTTCGAAGGGCCGACTCATCTTCGTCGTCGGTGTTCCCATTCCCGCCGTCGAGACGCAGTTCTTCGAGGTCTTCCAGCTGAACAGCCTGGAGCGCACGCTGCGGCTTCTGTTGCTCGTCTTAGCGGCCGGCGCGTTATTGACTTCGCTCGTCGGCATCAGCGGCGGACTGTGGGTGAGCCGGCGAGCCGTACGTCCACTCGAGGAGGTATCGCTCGCCGCTGCGATGATCGCCGACGGGTCTCTGACGACCCGCCTCGTTGTAACCCGAGCCGACCGCGAGGTCCAGCGCCTGACCGAATCTTTCAACCAAATGGTGAGCCGTCTCGTGGAGCGGCTCGAACGCGACGCCCGCTTCGCCAGCGACGTCAGTCACGAACTCCGCTCGCCGCTCACCACATTGGCCACGACCGCTTCGGTACTGCAACAGCACCGCGACGAGCTCTCGTCCGCGGGCCAGGAGAGTCTTGATCTCCTGGTCGCTGACCTGTCGATCTTTCAGTCACTCGTCGAGGATCTACTTGAGATGGCCCGGAGCGACGCCGGCGCCGTTCCCCTCATGATCGAGACCGTGCCGGCCATTGAATTGGTACGCCAATCGGCACGCTCGGGCGCGCGACGACACGGTATCGACGAGCCGGCTATTGAAGTCTCGAGTGGCCTCGACGAGCCCTTCGTGAGGGTCGACCGTCGCCGGTTCGAGCGGGTCATCACCAACCTGATCGACAACGCCCACCGGTACGCGCACGGCGCCGTGGCGATCCGACTCAGTCGCGAGGGCGAGCAATTGGCGATCAACGTCGACGACGCAGGTTCGGGAGTGGCGCTCGAAGAACGCTCGCAGGTCTTCGAGCGATTCTTTCGTGGACGAGCCGCCCACGATCGCGGCATCGCGCGCGGGACGGGACTCGGCCTCGCCCTCGTGCGTGATCACGTGCGCGCCTTCGGCGGATCGATCTCGGTCGAGGAGAGCCCCGAAGGTGGCGCGCGCTTTCAGATCCTGCTGCCCTTGGTCACCGAGGAGCAGGAATGAGCAGGCTGCGAACCATTCTCGTGATCGGGCTCGGCTCCCTGACGCTGAGCTCGTGCTCGCTGGTGCCTACCGCGTCGGCTCCCCAGCGCCTGTCACCCGATCACATCCCATTCGGGCTGCTCGACAAGACCATTCCAGCCACCAACGGCGGACGGGTTCGTTTCATCACTCAACCCGTGTACATCGTCGACGCCACGGGACACCTCGCCCCCTCGAGCCGCATCGTGCCCTCCCCTCCCGATCTCGTGACGGTGTTGCGCCAGCTGATCCTCGGGCCGACCGAAATTGAACGGGCCGCGGGATACAGTTCGGCGCTGCCCAAGAACCTTGTCGTCATCTCCGCCGAGGTCAAGAAATCGGTGGCCTACATCGATCTCGCCACACCGCTCTCGTCGTTGCCTCGAAGTCAGCAGATACTCGCGGCCGGCCAACTTGCGCTGACCGCCAACGACGTGGGGGCCGTGAACGGCCTCGAGGTCTCCGTCGGGGGCGTACTCCAACCACTGCTTCTCCCCAACGAGTCGACGGCGCGAGTGGTCTTGGTGAAGGACTTCCAGCGACTGCTGAACGGCTAACGCACCGGCTGGGGCCGAAACGCCGGCGCCGCGTTCCAGAGATGCTCGAGGTCGTAGTACTCGCGCGCCGCGTCATCGAAGACGTGGACGATGACGTCGCCGTAGTCGAGTGCGATCCACTCGCCACTCGCCCAGCCCTCCACACGAAGCGGCTTCACGTCGAGCGCAAGGTCGATGAGCCGCTCGACCTCCTCAGCAATGGCGCGCACCTGCCGATCATTGCGACCCGACACGACCACGAGGGCGTCGAAGGAGTCGACCAGTTCGCGCAGGTCCAGCACGACCGAGTCACGCCCCAACTTCTCGTCTGCGGCAACGAAGGCAGCGTTGATGAGAGTGGCGACGAAATTAGTGTGTGGGCCGCGAACCGTCTCGCCGCTGTTCACGGAAGCACTCAGTGGGCCACCCCGAGCGCGACGAGTGCGGCGATGAATGGGACGGTGAGCGCGACGACGCCGACAATGGCGTAGCGCTGCTTGGAGCGTCGGATGTCGCGGCGCCGTGGGGACGCCGATTCCAAAGCCCTCAGGCGGGGAGCCTGCGGTTCGGTCAAGTCGAATGCTCGAACTGCCATCGCTCCGACTCTAGCGTCGAGCACCCTCGAAGAGTGCAATTACCGGGGCCGGAACGAACTTGCTGAGGTTTTCGCCTGAATTCCCGAGACCCCGGATGAAGGTGCTCGAAAGATCCACCGGATCCATTGGAATCTCATAACCGTCCCATCCCTCGGGCAGCACCGTCACCGAACCCGGCCGGGGTACGACACCCACTCGCACCAAGGTCCGCAACGTGTCCGACTCGCGCCAACCGTTGAGTTGCAGCGCGAGGTCGGCTCCGACGATCAGATCGACCGAGTCTGCCTCGGCGAGCAATTCGCGCACGGTGTCAATCGTGTAGGAGGGCCCCTCCCGGCGGATCTCGCGATCCGACACGACGACGAGCGGCAGATCGGCGAAGGCCACTTGGGCCATTGCCAGCCGGACCGACGCCGTCAGGACGGACCCGTCACCGCTCTTGCGGTACGGATCACCCGCGACCGTAACCTCGATGCGATCGAAGCGGCCGGTCGCCGCAGCGGCCCTCAGCGCCGCGACGTGACCGAAATGCGGCGGGTCGAAGGTCCCACCGAAGAGACCAATGCGCCGAGAGTTCACACCCCGAGCCTAGGTCGCGATTGCCGGTCCACTCGTCCAGCCCCTACGCTTGAGTAATGGAACCGCCCCGCAACGAATGGTCCCCCACCTCGTGGCGTTCGCACGACGTCGCCCAGAGCCCCACGTGGCCCGACATCGATCACCTCGAGCGTGTCGAGCGGGAATTGGCCACCAAGCCACCGCTGGTCTTCGCTGGCGAGGCGCGGCGACTCCAAGAACACTTGGCCCTGGTGAGCCGCGGCGAAGCCTTCCTGCTCCAGGCCGGCGACTGCGCCGAATCCTTCAACGAGGGTTCCGCCGATGCCATTCGCGACAAGCTCAAAGTGATCCTGCAGATGGCCGTCGCCCTTACGTACGCGGCCGGCGTGCCGGTCATCAAGGTCGGTCGCATCGCCGGACAGTTCGCCAAGCCCCGATCCACGCCCTACGAAGAGCAGAACGGCGTGCGACTCGAAGCCTTCCGTGGCCACATCGTGAACGGCGAAGAGTTCACCCCCGAAGCCCGTCGTCCCGACCCCGATCGCCTCTTGGCCGCCTACCACCAGAGCGTCGCCACCCTCAACCTGCTGCGCGCCTTCACCACGGGTGGGTTCGCCGCGCTGTCGCGGGTGCACGCGTGGAATCAGGAGTTCGTGGCCAACTCCCTCGAGGGCAAGCGCTACGAAGTCGTCGCCGACGACATCGAACGCGCCCTCAAGTTCATGCGGGCTTGCGGCATCGACCTGCACGACGACAGCGCTCTGCAGGGTGTCGATTTCTATACGAGTCACGAAGCCCTCATCCTCCCCTACGAGCAGGCCCTGACGCGCCGTGACTCGTTGACCGGTGACTGGTACGACTGCTCGGCCCACATGCTGTGGATCGGCGACCGCACCCGCCAACTCGACGGTGCGCACGTTGAGTTCTTGAAGGGCGTGTCGAACCCGCTCGGTCTGAAGGTCGGCCCGAGTGTGACCCCGGACGAGTTGATGCGACTCGTGGACGTGCTGAACCCCGACAACGCACCGGGCCGTTTGACGCTCATCTCTCGGATGGGGCGCGAGGGGATCGCCGAACGGCTGCCCTGGCTCATCGGACGCCTGCGGGACGAAGGACGGTCAGTCGTGTGGGCCTGTGACCCGATGCACGGCAACACCTTTGTGGCCTCGGGTGGGCAGAAGACCCGTCACTTCGACGACGTCCTCGCCGAGACGGCCCAGTTCTTCGAGGTCCACCAAGCACTCGGCACCTGGCCCGGTGGCATCCACGTCGAATTGACCGGTGACAACGTCACCGAGTGTCTGGGCGGCGGCTCGCGCCTCGGTGAGGGCGACCTCGAGTTGAACTACACCTCGATCTGCGATCCCCGTCTGAACGCCACCCAGAGCCTCGACATGGCCTTCCACGTCGCCGAGTTCCTGCAGCGCTACTCGGCAGGAAGCGGCGCGCGGTCGTTGTAGCGCAGCAGTCGACGGCGATCGCCGTCGAACTCGATCTCGGTCATCGAACAGTTCTCGATTCGCGGCTTCAGTCGCACGTGGCCGGCCACCCCGAGGTAGACCTTCATGGCCTGTTCGATGAACCCCCCGTGCACGACGAGCACGACCAACTCGCCCGGGTGACTCGCGACCAATCGTTCGATTGCGAGTCGACAACGTTCGTAGAAACTCATCAGCGACTCACCACCCGGTGCGGTGATCTGAAATGGATCAACGTCCCAATCGGGCGATCCGAAGCGCTCGGTGAACTCAGCCCAGGTGAGTCCGTCGCCCTCGCCCACGCTGATTTCGCACAGGTCGTCGTCCTTGATCGGTTCATTGGGGGTCAGCGCTCGGCGAAGATAGTTCCCCGTCTCGATGGCCCGGGGCATCGTCGAGGTGTAGAACGCCGTGGCGCCATCGAGTTCGCGGCTCGTCTCGAGTCGGGCCGCCAGGGCCTCGGCCTGACGCCGACCCAATTCGGTGAGGCCGCCGTCGCCCTGGTGGCCCCCCGCCAGGCCCCGAGCGTTGGCTTGACTCTCACCGTGACGCACCATCAACAGTCGGGTTCCACTGGGCAATGGGCCTCGCTGGCGGAACCCCACGGGCGGCAGCAGATTGTCTTCGCTCACCCCAGCTCCCCCACGAAGGCCTCGAGCTGGCGAAGCGTGCGGCACTCGATGACCCGGTCGCAGTAGGGCGCGTATTGGTTGACGATCGAGTCACCACTGTTCCAGTACGCCGTTGGTTCAGGATTGAGCCAGTACACCGCCTTGGCGCGGTACTGCAGGTCAGCGACTACCTCCGCATGGGCTTGGTGATAGTTATTGCGGGCGTCGCCGAGGATGAGGACCGTGGCCCTGCGAGTCACGTCCTTGGCGAAACGTTCGTGGAAACTGAGCAGGGCCCGGCCGTAGTCGGAGTGACCGTCAAATGCGATCACGTCGGCTTCGGCATTGATGCGCGCCACCGCCTCGGCGGGATCGTCCACCCCCTCGAAGAGCCGGCTCACCTCGTCGAGACCGTCGACGAAGACGAAGCTGCGGACCTTGGAGAACTGCGAACTGATCGCGTGCACGAGGTGCAGCGTGAATCGCGCGAACGACGCGACCGAACCCGAGATGTCGGCGATGACGAAGATCTCGGGTTTGGCCGGGTGGGGCGGCTTGAAGCGCAGATCAATGGGTACGCCGCCGGTCGACAGGCTGCGTCGCACCGTGTGGCGCAGGTCCACCGGTCCGCGGCGCCGACGACGGCGCCGACGGGCGAGACGCACGGCGAGTTTGCGGCTCAGTGGGCGCAGGGCCCGTTCGAGTTGGGCCATCTCCTCGCGATTGGCGTGCATCACGTCAAGATCCTCGGGCAGCGGCTTGCGCACGGACTTGGCAAGCGCTTCGGCACCGCGGTCCTCGACCAAACGTTCGCGGATTTCGCGCTCGACCTCAGCCTTCAGCTGTTCGATCCTGGCGCGGGCCTCGTCACGGGCGAGTCGCTCGGCGAGCACATCCTCGACCGGACCCTCTCCGGCGCCGCTGAGGCGTCGTTCCAGGTTCTCGAGGTCGAGGTTGCGCAGCGTACGAAACAGGTAGTAGGTCCCGCCAACCGGACGACCGGGCTCGATGCCGGCGTAGCGGTCGACCGCCTGACCGGCCGCCTGACGAATCGCCGAACGGTCCCCATCACGCAAGGCCCGAAACAACATGTCGGCGAGCTCCTGGGCGCTGAGGGACGATGAGGCACCGCCGCCCTCCCCGCGGGACTGGCCCGGTCCGGTCGCGCCCGCGGCGCCCTCGGCGGATGACTGATCGTCCGCGTCCTCGTCACCCATGAACTCCTCGGCGTTCAGCCACGAGCGGGTGGAAAAGAAGACTTCGAACGCGGTGTTGAACGTGGGCAGATGGTCGCCGTCCTTGACGAGCGTCGCCGCGAGGGAACTCCGCACCAATTCGCGGTCGCTGAGATCGATGACCTCCATCGCCCTCGCCGCGTCGACGTGCTCGCTCATGGAAATCGGAATCCCCGCGGCGCGCAACTCGCCGATGAAGTCACCTAGGAGGTTAAGCACCGGGCTTCGGGCGCCCGAGGAGTTCCTTGGTGGCCCGCTCGATGTCGGTCTGGTACTTCAGCAAGATGTGTAGCGTTTCGGCCGCGTCCTGGGCGCCGATCTCCTCGCGACCAAGGACCACCAGGGTGCGAGCCCAGTCCAGGGTCTCCGACACCGAGGGTGACTTCTTCAGGTCGAGGGTGCGGAGCGAGCGCACGACCTGGGCAATCTGTTCGGCCAAGGTCGTCGAAATTCCCGGTACTCGGCTGAGGATGATGTCACGCTCGCGCTCGACGGTGGGATAGCCCACGTAGAGGTAGAGGCAGCGGCGCTTCAGCGCCTCGGAGAGCTCGCGGGTGTTGTTCGACGTGAGAAAGACCATGGGAATCTGCTTGGCGCGCACGGTACCCAGTTCAGGGATCGACACCTGGTACTCCGAGAGGATCTCGAGGAGCAGGGCCTCGGTCTCGAGCTCGACCCGGTCGACCTCGTCGATGAGCAACACCACCGGGTCGGTTGCGGAGATGGCCTCGAGCAATGGTCGGGTGAGCAGGAACTCCTCGCCGAAGATGTCCTCTTCGAGGTGTCCCCAGTCCTCCGATCCGGTGCCCTCGGGGCGTCCGGCCTGGATGCGCAGTAGTTGCTTTCGGTAGTTCCACTCGTAGAGCGCCTTGGACTCGTCGAGGCCCTCGTAGCACTGCAGTCGGATCAGCCGCGCGCCAATCGAGTCCGCCACGGCCTTCGCCAGCGCCGTCTTGCCCGTTCCGGCGGGACCCTCGACGAGGATCGGCTTGGCCAGCCGATCGGCCAGGAAAGTGACCGACGCGATTGACTCGTCACTCAGGTAATCGTGTTCGGCGAGCCGGGTTCGCACGTCCTCAGGCGAGTCGAACCGGACCGGCGGCACCTCATCCAGGCCCAGTCGTTGGGCCAGCTCCACTCGCGGATCTAGCGCACTCATCGAATCTGTCCCTCTCCTCTAACTACCCACTTGAGACACGTCAGCTCGCGCAGGCCCATCGGACCACGGGCGTGCAGCTTCTGGGTGGAGATGCCCACCTCGCCACCGAGACCGAGTTCACCCCCGTCGATGAATCGCGTTGAAGTGTTCACCAGCACCGCCGCCGCGTCGACGCGGCGAACCCATTGGTCCGCGTGTTCGGCGTCCTCGGTGAGAATGGCTTCACTATGGCCGGTGCCATATCGGGTCACGTGCTCGATCGCCTCGTCGAGCGACCCGACCACCTTGACCGCCAGAATGAGGTCGAGGAACTCGCGCTCGTAGTCCTCTTCGGTGGCCGGCGTCGCGTCCACCAATCGCCGGGTCGCCTCGTCGCCGCGCAGCTCGACCTCCGGGGCGGCGGCCGCCAGCGCGGGTAGGAACTGAGCGGCGACGCGTTCGTGCACCAGCACGGTCTCGGCGGCATTGCACACCCCGGGTCGTGACGTCTTCGCGTTGACCACGATCGAGACCGCCCGTTCGAGCTGGGCGGTCTCGTCGACGTAGATGTGGCAGTTGCCGTCACCGTCGAGTACGTAGGGCACGCGCGCATGTTCGCGCATCGCGGCGATGAGACTCGGTCCCCCGCGCGGAATCAGGCAATCCAGTACGTCGGTGAGCTGCATGAACGCAACGGCGACCTCGTGTGAGGGATCCTCGACGAGCGACACCCCGGCCTCGGGCAGTCCCACGCTGGCGAGGGCTTCGCGCCACAGTGCCACGATGAATCGATTGGTCTGCATCGCCGATGAGGAACCTCGCAAGAAGGCGGCGTTGCCGCTGCGCACGCACAGGCCCGCCACGTCGCTCGTGACATTCGGTCGGTTCTCGTAGACGACGCCGATGACGCCGAGCGGCACGCGCAGTCGCTCGACTCTCAGTCCGTTGGGTCGCGTACTCCGGTCGAGGGACTCAAAGAGCGGGTCGGGGGCAGCGGCGATGTCGCGCAGCGCGGCCGCCATCGAGGTGATCCGTACCGGGGTCAAGGTCAGTCGGTCACGACCGGCCCCGGATTCGGCGTAAGCGGCCACCTCCACGCCGTTGACCGCCAGGAGTTCGGCCTGCAGGGCCTCCAGACGGTCGGCGACACGGACCAGCACGGCGCGGCGCTGGTCGTTCGAGGCTTGTCCGAGGGCGATGGCGGCCTCTCGCACGGCACGGCCCTGCGCCGCCAGGTCGGTCATCGTCATGCCCCAAGCGTAATGGAGCAGGACTAGGCCTGGCGAAGGAGCACGAGATCATCGCGATGAACGACCACGTCGTCACCCTCGAAGAACGCCTCACTGCTCACTCGACTGAGCCCCTTGGCGATCACTTGCCCCTCGGGGCCCTTGACGTCGATGGCGTCGCCTTCGACGAATGTGCCGTCGAAGGACTCGACCCCCACGCGCAACAGACTTCGTCCGTGATGCTCGAGGGCTTCGAGCGCCCCTTGATTGATCTGCACCGCGCCGTGACTCGCGACCGCGAACGCGATCCAAGACTTGCGCGCGCTGAGTCGCTCGGACCGGGGGCGAAAGGTGGTGCCCACCCCGGGACCCCCGCTCAAGGCTTGACGGACCGGATTGTGCACTCGCGCGGGGGCGATCACGGTGGTGACGCCGGACCAGGTGGCCATTCGGGCGGCCGCCAACTTCGAGGCCATGCCTCCGCTGCCCACGCCAGAACGGCTCTGACCGGCCAGTCTCTCGAGGTCTGCGTCGAAGTTGGCGACTTCCTCGATGAGAGTCGCGGTGGGGTCGACGCGTGGATCCGCCGTCAGCAGTCCATCGGTGTCCGTGAGCAGCACGAGGTGCGACGCGCTCACCAGATTCGCCACCAGCGCCGCCAAACGGTCGTTGTCGCCGAAGCGGATCTCCTCGTCGGCGACGGCGTCGTTCTCGTTCACCACCGCCACCACGCCGAGTGACGCCAAGGCTGCGAGGGTGCCGCGTGCGTGCAGGTACTGGCCCCGATGTGAGAAATCAAGCGGGGCCAAGAGGACCTGACCCACATCGAGACCGACCTCGGCGAAGGCATTGCGCCACGCGTGCATCAACAGTGGTTGGCCCACCGCCGAGACCGCCTGCAACGTCGAGGCGTCGGTCGGTCGGGGGCGACCTTTGCCGACTTCGAACCAGCCCGCGGTGATTGCACCCGAAGTGACGACGACGACCGACCAACCCTGTTCGAGCAGGTCCGCGACGTCGAGGGCGACGTTGACCAGGACGCCGTAGGCAACGCCACCGGCATCGTCGGTCACCGAGGAGGTGCCGATCTTCACCACGACGCTACGACTCGTCATCGGCGTCCCCCAGGTCCAGTCGCCCGTGGCGCGCCAGGCGCTCGCGGCGGGTCGCGCGGTGGTGCCCACGGTCGAGCCCGGCGCCCACGTCGTCGCGGAACCATTCAAACGAAAGCGGCCCGATGGTGACGACGTCGCCATCCTTCACCCCGGCCCGGTTCAATAATCGGTCGACACCGAGGTCGCGGAGACGGCGCACAATCTCGGCGAGTGCCTCGTCGTCGGTGAGGTCCTGGAAGCGCACTGCACGAATCGCGGGTCGCCCTTCGACCACCCAGTCATTGGCCCCGGCCCGCTCGACGTGAATCTCGTCGGGCAAGGGCTTGTGAACGACGACCTCGTGGGTAATCAGTTCGGCCTCCTCCTTGCGCACTTGGACGACCAGGCCGGCGAGTTGGCCCACCAGAAGGTCGATCCCCTCACCCGTGACCGACGAAATGGTGAGGATATCGGGCATCTCGTGGGCGGCGACGTCGCCCTTGGAGCCGACGACCACACGCGGCCGTTCGAGCAAGTCCGCCTGATAGTCACCGAGTTCGCGCAGCAAGACCTCCAACTGGGCCTCGGGTCCGATCGGCGCGAGTTCGGATAGATCGAGCAGCACACAGAGCACTCGTGCCCGTTCGACGTGGCGCAGGAAATCGTGACCCAAGCCACGACCCTGCGCAGCGCCTTCAATGAGGCCCGGAATGTCGGCCATGACGAATTCGGTGGCGTCGCTGGGTCGCCCCGAGCGGGCGCCAACTCGCACCACCCCTAGATTCGGCACCAAGGTGGTGAATGGGTAGTCGGCAATCTTCGGACGCGCGGCCGACACGCGGGCGATCAGCGTCGATTTTCCCACGTTCGGAAAACCGATCAAGGCCACGTCGGCCTGGAGTTTCAGTTCGAGGTTGTACCACTTCTCCTCGCCCACCTCGCCCTGCTCGGCAAAGGCCGGCGCACGACGCTTGTTGGAGAGGAACCGGGCATTTCCCTGACCACCGAGACCGCCTTCGGCTGCGAGCCAGCGGTCTCCGGGGCCACTCAGGTCCACGAGCATCTCACCGTCACGGTCGTAGACGAGGGTACCGACGGGTACCGTCACGACGATGTCCTTGCCCCCTGAGCCGTGTTGGCGCTTGGAGGTGCCGTGTTGTCCGTCGGTGGCCCGGCGAAAGGGGTGATCTCGAAAACCCAGCAGGGAGGCCTGATTATGGTCGGCGACGATCCACACGCTGCCCCCGCGACCGCCATCGCCCCCATCAGGTCCACCCTTGGCGACGTGGGCTTCTCGGCGAAAACTCACGCAACCCGCGCCGCCATCACCAGCCTTGGCGTGGAGTTGGGCGGAATCTACGAAGGAGGACACGATCCCATCCTACGGGTCGGCCCCAAAAGCGCCCAGGAGCTACACGAGCAGCGCGTCGACCGCCGCGTCGAAGACCTCCTGGTGGCGGTCGACGTGGGCGACCGTGGTCGCCGGACACATGAGTGCCATGTTGTGAAAGGGCGTGAGCATCACCCCACGGTTGATGCAGTACAGGTGGAGGAAATCTTCGAGCTCCGGGTCCGAGCTCTTCGCGGAGTCCCCTCCGTTGGTCGGAGCGGGGTTGGCGAACCGGTATTCGCACCGGGCCCCGAGTTGGCTGATCGACCAGGGCAGGCCGTGCCGATCGATGGTGCCCTGCACCCCAGCCGCGAAACGGGTGGCCAACGCCTCCATTGGACCGAATGCCTCGTCGGTGAGGACCTCGCCCAGCACCGCACGCATGGCGGCCAGGCTCATCGGGTTGCCGGCCAGGGTTCCGCCGACGCCACCCACATCAGCGATGTCGGCACCCCCCTCGACGGCCGCGAGCACGCGCTCGGCGAGTTCGGCCGTGAGTCCAAAGGCGCCACACGGCACGCCACCACCGAGCGACTTGCCAATGGTGACGGCGTCGGGGCGCAGTCCGAATCGCTGGGTCGACCCGCCGGGCCCCGCCGAGAACGTGTGGGTCTCGTCGATGATCAAGAGTGTTCCGGCACGATTGCAGAGTTCGCGGACCCCCTCGAGGAATCCCGGTTGGGGCAGCACGATGCCAATGTTGGTCAATGCCGGCTCGGTGAGCACCGCCGCCACGTCGCCGTGGGCCAGCTCGCGCTCAAGCGCCGCGAGGTCATTGAACTCGACCACCCGAGTGGTCGTCGAGGGATCGACGGCTGGCGCGACATTGCCCGGTCGCGACACCGCTTGACCGGACTCGCCAATGATGACGAGCGTCTCGTCGACCGAGCCGTGGTACGAGTAGGAAAAGACGAGAATCTTGGGACGGCCCGTCACGAGGCGAACGAGGCGCAGGAGCCATCGGTTCGCGTCGGTCGCTGACAGGCTGAACGACCACTGGGGCAGGCCAAAACGACGGGTCATCTCCGCGGCCACCCATTCGGCATCCTCATTGGGCAGCATCGTCGTCACTCCCCCGTCAACTCCAAGACGTCGCGCGACCGCCGCGACCAGGGGCGCCGGGGAGTGGCCGGCCATCGCCCCGGTGTCGCCAAGGGCGAAGTCGATCAGTTCGTGCCCGTCGAGGTCGGTGATGGTGGCGCCGTGGGCTTGGGCGAATCCGAGCGGAAAACCACCCGCCCACTTGCCCATCCAGGTCATGGGAACTCGGGCAAAGAGGTGATTGGCGTTGGCGTGCAGGGCGCGCGACGCAGGATGGGCCACCTCGTAGTTGCGCCGTTCGGCCGCGACCAGGCGAGTCAGTTTCTGTCGATCGAAAAAGTCCATGGCGCCATGGTAGAGGCCAATTTGCCCCCACTTTGACGGGGTCCTCGTAAGAAAGTGGTCCTGAACAGCAATTATGATGAATCAATGGCGCGGCTCACAGCGAAAACTTAAGAGAAATCCCTATTTTCCTTGATTTTTGCGGTAAAGATGGCAGGGGTTGCTGGGAACACTCCCAGTCCGTTTCAACGAAGAGTAAGGAGTCGACCGGTGAACAAGGCCGAGTTGGTAGAAGCAATTGTTGCCGAGAGTGGCGCGACCAAGAGCACGGTGGCTGAAGTTCTGAAGGCCTTTGAGGACGTCGTCGTCAGCAACGTGTCCAAGGGTGAGAAGATCGTGCTTTCTGGCTTCCTGTCGTTCGAGCAGGTGCAGCGCAAGGCCCGCACTGCCCGTAACCCTCAGACCGGAGAGGCCATTCAGGTCAAGGCCTCCAAGGCTCCGAAGGTCTCCATCGGATCGACCTTCAAGAAGGCCGTGAAGGGCTAAGAGTCCGCGCAACAAACAACAAACCCCCGGGCGCGAGCCCGGGGGTTTGTTGTTTTAGGAGGAAAACTCAGTCAACGAGAATGTCAACCAGTTTCCGGCCGCCTCGGAAACCGAACTTGACGGTTCCCTCGGCGAGCGCGAAGAGCGTGTCGTCCTTGCCGATGCCGACGTTGCGGCCCGGGTGAAACAAGGTCCCACGCTGACGAATGATGATGCTGCCCGTCTTCACGGCGGTACCATCGAAAGTCTTCACACCCAGTCGCTGGGCATTGGAGTCGCGGCCGTTCCGAGTGGAACCGCCACCTTTGGTCTTTGACATTGCTTCTCCTTAAGCCTTGGCCGAGATCTTGGTGATCTCAACGTTCGAATAGTGCTGACGGTGGCCCCAGCGCTTGCGCTGAATCGACTTCGCCTTATAGGTGAGGGCCCGAATCTTGGGTCCACGTGCATCGTGGTCCAGGATCTTGGCGGTAACGATGGCGCCCTTCAGTGCCGGACCGGCGACGACATTGTCGCCATCGACCAGCAAAACGGGCTCGAACTGAATTTCGGTGTCCTTCGCCTCAGAACGCAGGTCAACGCGGACCACTTGGCCCTCGGTGACGCGCTCTTGGGAAGTACCTACTCGGATGACGGCGTACATAGGGTTGCTATCTTAGCCGATGCCGAGTCAGTGATGTGATTTACAGCCCGGTCTCGACCACGAAGCCTCGACCGTCGCAGACCGCACAGATGCTGGACACCGATTCAAGCAGACCCTCGTTCACCCTCTTTCGGGTCATTTCCACCAGTCCCAGTTCGGAAATGTCGAATACTTGGGTCCGGGTCTTGTCGCGAGAAAGGGCCTGGCGCAGCGCTGAGGCGACCGCCTCACGGTTACCTTTGGCTTCCATGTCGATGAAGTCGATCACGATGATGCCACCGATATCGCGCAGCCGGAGTTGACGGGCCACTTCCTCGGCGGCCTCCAAGTTATTGCGGAAGACCGTCTCTTCCAGGTTGGTGGTTCCCACATTCTTTCCGGTGTTCACGTCGACCACGGTCAGGGCCTCGGTTCGCTCAATGATGAGTGAACCTCCCGAGGGCAGGAACACCTTGCGGTCGAGCGCCCGGTGGAGCTGCTCGTGGACGAAATAGCGCTCGAAGAGAGGCAACTCCTCGGCACCCCGGTCGTAGTACTCAATGCGGTCGGCCAACTCGGGATTGACGGCCAGGACGTACTCGCGAACCTTCTCGTAGAGGTCGCGATCGTCGATCAAGACACCGCGATAGTCATCGTTCAACTCCTCGCGCAGGACGCGCACGGCCAAGTCGAGATCGCGGTAGATGAGTCGGGGCTGGTTGGACTTGGCGACTTCGGCCTCAATCGCGGCCCACTTCTCTGACAGTGAGGTGACGTCACGGGCTAGGTCGTCAGCCGTCACGCCTTCGGCCGCGGTGCGGATGATGATGCCGTGGCGCTCAGGCTTGACGTCGTCAATAATCTTTCGAAGACGACGGCGCTCGCCATCGGGCAGGCGCTTGGAGATTCCGATCGTCGAAGAGTTCGGCACCAGGACCGCAAAACGTCCAGGCAGTGAGACCTCCTGAGTCAGACGCGCGCCCTTGGCTCCGATGGCGTTCTTGGTGACCTGACAAATGATGGTCTGGCCCGAACGGATCATCTGCTCGATGCGCTTGTCATTCGACGAGGATTCGACGTCCTCGTTGTCAAAGGAGATGTCACCACGGTAGAGCACGGCATTCTTAGGGATACCGATGTCCACGAACGCCAGCTCCATGCCGGGAAGCACGTTCTGGATCCGGCCCACGTAGATATTGCCATCAATCTGGTTGGTCTCATCAGCGGCCTTGGCAACCGTGTACTCAACCATGGTTCGCCCCTCGAGGGTAGCGATGTGGGTGGCCTCTTTGGTGGTGTGCACGCACATCAGGTAGCGACCCTGAGCTCGGGTTCGCCGCTCTCCCCCACGACGACGCTTGGTGCGACCACCGCGACTCTCGTCAGCGTTGGCCGCCTCCGGTGCTGATGCCTCGACGGGCGCTTCGCTCGGGCGACTTTGCGGACGAGGCTGATTTCCCTGCGAACCGCCCTGCGAACCTCGTCCGCGGCCACCGCGACGACGACGATTCCCTCCGCCTTGGCCGCCTTGGCCCGACCGACTTGGCAGGCTGGATTCGCCCGAAGTCTTCTGAAGGTTCGACGAGGGAGTACCCGGTCGAGTGTCGCCAATTTGCGGGGCTGGTCGGGTGTCGCCAATCCTCGGACTAGACGATGATTGGGTCTGGTTGTTGGTTTCGTCGCTCACGAC
>Ga0307377_10001141_pt1 | contig 34773 bp, 24 predicted proteins | sample TR3MG_FD_202535 | JGI IMG/M metagenome (GOLD analysis project Ga0307377, IMG submission 202535) | Soil microbial communities from Risofladan, Vaasa, Finland - TR-3 | ecosystem: Environmental > Terrestrial > Soil > Coastal area > Acid sulfate soil | place: Finland: Risofladan, Vaasa | collected... | reverse complement strand
ATTGCACCGAGGCGCTGTCATAGTCCACGACCCGGCGCAACTGGTCGAGGATGCGGGCCAGGACCTCGTCCAACTCGAGCGTCGAGCCGACGACCGAGGCGACCCGCAGCAGGGTATCGGCCTGGTGGCGCCGCGCCCGCTCGGCACCGTACAGCCGGGCATTCTCCACCGCGACGCCCACCTCGTCGGCGATGGAGGCCAGCAGGGTCACCTCCTCCGCCTTGAAGCGCCGTCCTGTCTCGCCGATCACGCTGAGCACACCCAACACCTGTCCCTTGGCCCGAATCGGCGCGCCGACGAAAGCATGCGTGCCGCTGAGGGGGAGCGCCAGGAGCGGCCGCAGATCGCTCGCCACGTTGGGCACGGCCAGCGGTTCGCCGCGCTCGACGACCCGGCCCGCCAGGCCGCTGTCCACCGGCACCGGGTCGATCTCTGCCAGGAGATCCTGCGGGATCCCCCGCCACGCAGCCAGGCGCAGCGTCCCTGTGGTTTCGTCGAGCAGGTGGATGGCCCCCACCTCGCTCCCCATCGCCGTCAACACCGGGTCCAGCGAGCTTTCCAGAACCGTCTGCAGGTCCAGCGAACCGCTGGTCACGGCCATCACGCCGTACAGTGCCGCCAGGTCCCGCGTGCGATCGGCCACCCGCTGTTCCAACGTCTGGTGGGCCAGCACCCGCTCCGTGGCGTCGATGACGTATCCCTCCAGCGCGAGCAAGTCCCCTCCAGGGGAGAACACCCCCCGGCCCTGTTCCCAGGCCCATTTTTCCTCTCCTGTGGCCGTGGTGATGCGATAGGTGACCTGGAAGGGGATGTGCTCCTGCAAGGCTGCCTGCACCTCGCTCCACACGGACTCACGATCGTCCGGATGGATCAGTTGGCCGTAGGAGACGGCCTGGTTGCCGACCAACTCGGAGGGCCGGTAATCGGTCAGGTCGAAGCAGCCGTCGCTGACGAAATCCATCGTCCGGGCCCGGTCGTTGCGGCAGCGATAGGCCATGCCGGGCAGGTTGCTCATCAGGGTTGAGAGCGCCCGTTGGCTCTCCCGCAGTTCCTCTTCCGCCCGATCGCGCTCGTCCACGCCCCGCTCCAGCGACGCGGCCAGCTCGTCAAATGCGTGAGCAAGCTGGCCGAGTTCCCCGCTCCCGTAGGGCAGCCCGGCGCGTGCACTCAGGTCGCCGGCGCTCAACCGCTTTGTCGCGCGCACCAGCATGTTCACCCGGCGCAGGATGAACGCGTCGCCACCGAGCCACGCCGCAGCCAGCGCCAACGCCGTGACCAGTCCCAGTCCGGCCAGGTTACGGGCCAGCACTCGATTCGCGTCGGCAAAGGCAACTGCGGTGGGGATGCCGATGCTCACGTATACGTCCCCACCCGCGGGCGCACCGGCCAGCGGCGTGAACGCAAACAGGCGTAGGATGCCGTCCACGCCATAGGCCTCGGCCGTGCCCTCACCTCGCTGGGCCAGAATGGTCTCGACGATAGGGGCCTCGTCCATGGTCAGTCCGACCCACGTCTCCGGATCGGGGTAGCGGACCAGGATGGTGCCGTTGCGGTCGATGACGGTGAACGTCGACCCCGCGGGCAACCGGGCTTGGGCAGCGAGTTGGTTGAGCCAGGTCAGGTCCAGCGAGGCGAAGACGACTGCCTGTACCTGGCCCGCTTCGTCGAGGACCGGGCGGGCGACGCCGAGCGTCGCCTTGCCGCTGATGGGGTCCCTCTGGTAGTCGCCTATGGCGAAGCCACGCGTCTGGAGGACGCGCTGGAAATAGTCGCGATCGGCCATGTTGACCGGGCGTTCGGTGGGGATGGCGCTGCAGAGGACGTCGCCGTCCCGCGCGATCACGCCGAGGAGGGCGTACTGCGGGTATTGGTTCAGCAACCGGGCAAAGAACTCGGAGCAGGCAGCCGGGTCGGTGCCATGCACCTGGGGGAGTTGTGCCAGCGCGAAGAGAAGCTGGCGGGTATCCTTGATCGCGTCCTCCTGGGCGCCGGCGGCGATCCGGGTCAACCGCAGGGCTTCGCGCCTGCCATCGCTGGCGGTCAGGCGGCGCAACTCGGTGTACGTGTAGAGCGTCAGCCCCAGGGCCGGGACGACGGCCAGGAGGACGAGCAGCAGCAGGCGGAAACGTAGACTGGAGAGCGAGAGACGTGGCATTGTCATGCCTCACTCCGCTGTGACAACTGAACTATCCGCTACCCCACGACAGGAGAAACGTGTGTCATCAGATCAATTGTACCCTGCAAGCGCCAAGATGACAACACGCCGCCCGCATCGTAGAGCAGGATTGGGAGAATGAACGGATTAGGAGCGCCTGCAAGTGCCAAGATGACAACACGCCGCTCGCATCGTAGAGCAGGATTGGGAGAATGAACGGATCAGGAGCGCCTGCAAGTGTCCGCTTGCAGCGGGTTCGCTTTTGACGCAGTGCTCCTGCCTGAGACGCCCTCGAGGACGAGGGCTGGGAGCTTTCGGGTGCGAGCGTGTCATCCCCTTTTCAGCGGCAGCCCGGCGGGGGTGGAATGTGCAAGTCCTGATCCGTCTTAATCCTCCCAATCCGTGTCAATGTTTCAGCGACAGCCCGGCGGGGGTGGGATGTGCAACCCGACCGTGACCGTCTGTCCCGCCGAGGTCACCGACGCTTTGCCCACGATGGCGGTGCCCCGGCTCGCGCTCTTGAGCTCAAAGGTCATCGAGTTGGGCGTGGGCCCGCCCCGAACCTGTCTCTCCCACGCATACGTGTACTGGCAGTCCCCGCCACGCCCCTCGACAAAGATCGTGGCCGTCCAACCGCCCCCGCCGCAGTCCCGCCCCACCGGCCAGGCGTCGAGGCGCAACGGGCCGCCAGCGCACGTTACGCTGGCGAGCCGGGGGGCGGGCGTCGGGGAGATGGCCGCAGCGCCGACCCGCTGCCAGGCCACGCGCGCCATCGCCGCCTGGCTCCGGTCAAAGTACTCGACGCGCACCGCGTGGTTCCCCTGGGAGAGCGAGGTATAGCCGGTGCGGGTCCCGCGCATGGGGCGCCAGGCGTCGACGATGGCCTGGTCGTCCACGTATAGCCGCACGCCGTCGTCCGTCGTGGTGGTGAAGCGGTAACGGCCGGCCTCGAAGGGAAAAGTCCCGCTCCAGCGCACGGAAAAGTCGTCGTGGTTCATCCCCGCTGCTGGGGCCTCCCAGCCCCAGTTAAAGTCGAGCGCGGCGTCGGTGCGCACGAGGACGGGCACGCCCGTGAGGCCCTGGTTGTTGAAATACTCCCCCTGCCAGGGGCCGGGTGAGGCAACCGCAGGCGCGGACGCCGGCGCCGGCGCGGGGCCGGTCGGAGACGGGGCCGTGCCACTGGGCTCCCACCAGAAGCGGATGCGAGCCCCACCGCCGTGCTCATAGTACTCTACCTTGACGGTATGCGTGCCCTCCAGGTAGGTCCCGTCCACATAGTGCCATTCATAGTCCATCGGCCGCCAGTAGTCCATCACCACTCCCTGGTCCAGCCAGACGCGCACACCATCGTCGGAGCGGACGTTGAAGCGGTAGTATCCGGGGCTAAAGGTCACCTGGCGGGTCCAGGCGACCGAAAAGTTGTCGTTCGGCATACCGGCGGTGGGAGCGCCCTCGCCCCAGTCAAAGTTGATCCCGCCCGTTTCGCGGTCGGCGGTGTCCTCGCGGATCAGCACCGGCCCGCCGCGCAGCTCGGCGTTGTCATAGTAACGGCCTTCCCAGCCGCCGAAGGCGCCCAGCCGGTCCCACCACACGTGGGCGCTGGCCCGGCCGCCGCGCTCATAGTACTTGACGACGACGGTGTGCTGCCCGCCGCCGAGCGTGACGTCGCCCCAGCGGGTGTTGGACTGGTGTGCGCCGCCCCAGGCGTCGACGACGCGATTGTCGTTCACATAGATGCGCACGCCGTCGTCGCTGCTGGTGTAGAAGCGGTAGGTGCCGGCGGCGAGCTCCACGGTGTGCGTCCAGCGCACGGAAAAGTCGTCGGCGGGAACGGCCGGATCGGGGCTGCCCTCCTTCCAGTCAAAGTCGATGGCCGGGTCGTAGCGCACCAGGACCGGCGAACCGGTGAGGTCGCGGTTGCCAAAGTACTCGCCCCGCCAGCCGGCGCGGCTGCTGACCCGCTCCCACCCTACCTGCAGCGCGGCGCCGCCGCTGTGCTCATAGTACTCGATGCGCACGCGGTGGGTGCCCCGGGGGATGAAGCGGTCCACGATGGACCAGGCCGCCTCGCGGTCGCGCCAGTCGTCCACGACGAGCGTATCCCCCACCCAGATGCGGATGCCGTCGTCGGAGCGGTAGGAGAAGCGGTAGGTGCCGCTCTCGAACCACTCGTCGCGGGTCCAGCGGGCGGAGAAATTGTCGGCGGGGACGCCCGGATCGGGGCTGCCGTTGCCCCACTCAAAGTGCAGCCTGTCCTCGTATCGCGTGACGGCCGGTCCACCGGCGAGGTCGCGGTTGGCATAGTACTCGGCGTACCAGGCACCTGTCGCCGCTGCCCGGACCGCCGGCGCGCCGAGGCTCAGCACGGTCAACAGCACGATGGCTACAGCGCCGAGACGGTAGATCTGTCTTTTCATTTCAGCACCTCCTCGTGTCCTGCGCAACACATTTGGTCGGCATCTTGCTCACCCAGCTCCTCGCTGGGCGTTGACATCATACCAGGCTTTGGCCCGGCGCGCATCGGCTGGAAGACCGATCTCGGCTCGGACAAAAAGACCGCTTCGGGCGCGGCCTCTGGTGGGTCAAATGACCGGTGCGGCTACGTCAAATGACACAGTCTCCTGATTGACTGGCAGATCCAATTCGGGACGCAGATTCACGCAGATTCACGCAGATAGGGCCGCTTCGCTCAAGGATCGGCGTGGATCAGTGTCAAGCATCGGCCAATTTTTCACCGATACCGGCCTGAAGCCGAATGCCAACAACAGCATTGTGATCACGGACACGACGCTGGCGGGCGCCTACGTGACTGAGTTTGAGGAGACGTGGGCGGGGAGCTTGCACGAGGACAAGGCCGACAACACGCTCCATCTCCTGGACTGGGATGGCACCGGCGTGGAGCACTTCGCGCCTACCGACCCGGGCGGCCTTCGAGGTGTGGGGTGAGTTGACTAATGCAGGCCAGACGATTCACTCTGGGATGTTCTGCTGAACGGATGACGCGCTGGCTGACCGGGTCGTGGAGCGTCTGAGGGCGGGTGTGGAGGAAGGACGAGGGGCCGCTGACGAGACGCGGGAGGCTGAAGGCGGATCAACGCCGATTGATGTATGATAGCGTCTGTCGAGTCGAATATGCTATTTCCGGCGGAAGCACAGCGGAAGCCAGACAGACGTAGCCCCAGGGTTGACCTCAGACGCGGTCAGGTCGTACGTGTCATCAGGGCCGCTGGTCGAAACCAGGTTGATGACCCTGATGTAGTAGTACCCATCGTAGGCAGCGTACCACTTGGCCTGCGAGCAGAAGCCAGGACCGTCGTCATCATCGGACTCTATCACGCTGTTATTTCGGTTGCGGATTTCCATGTACGTGTCGACGCCGATCAGATTCTCGGTCGTGGCCTGATACCAGCGCCCATCCTTGACGTAGAAGGCGAACCAGTCCTCGTCTGGCCCTGCTCGACCCTCGTAAGGATAAAAGTTGAGATCCGCCAGCACGATCGACATCGCAATCGGCACGTAGTATGCCTCGTTGAAACTATCGTTCGGTTCGCAATCGTCCCAATCAGTCGGCTCGGCCATCTCGAATACGTCCAAGCAATACCCGGCCGTCTTGACAGTACTGGTGCTGACACCGACCGCCTCGACGCGGATGTAATGGGAGGCCGTGTTCGCCGTCCAGGATATACTGGTACTGGTGGCCGATGGAGAACTGTTATCGATCCACTGTTCATTGCCATTCCATAGGCCTATTCGTAGACTTAGACCTTGTGGGCTGTCGATTGCAAGACTGGCCCTGTACTTGTGCCCGTCCAGGGTGCTCACGACAAAATAGTCCAACGTCTCCGTGACCGGCGTGTTATAGACTTCACCAATGATGAATCCCCCAACGGGCACAGCGTCGGCGTCGTCAAAACTGTTGTTGGGTTCCGACTCACTGCCCTGCAACAAAGGGGTGTTTTCTGGAGCAGCCAGCGTGGCGGAGATGAAGGCGAACACCAGAAGCGCAGACACCGCCAGCCCGAGAACGATCAGTTGACGTCTCATCGGCACATTCCTCCTGGCAGGACGTATCCTGCCCTACAAGGTGCCTCTGCCAAGATTACTATACTACAAACAGCTTCAGAGTTCAAGCGGTACCGTGATACCGGGTATAGTTCAGGATGTTGAGGAACTTTGAGTGGTACGCCTGCTTCCAGGCCCACTGGAAGCGCCTACTTTGTACCTCGCCAAGTAGGGAATGCCTATTTCCTCCAAGGCAACTCTGCCCAAGCTATCGCAGATCTTGGGGAGGTGCTGAAGTTGAGCAAAGACCCTGAACTACAGAGGGGCGTGAAGTACGTGCTGAAAGCCCTGAAGACGAAATAGTTGGCACCATCAAGTCTGACCTCTGGAAAGGAGTTTGGGATTGGAGTGAACAGATAACGTCACATGTCCCCACGTTAATCGTCTTGATAGAGCTTGGATGAGTGAAAACTGATGCAGCCGGATAGAGGGACCAGAACCGACGATCCGGGGTAACAGGGAGCGTCGTTTTTCGTGGTGGGTGGTGTAGACATAGCCGCCAGTAGAACCGTTTCCAGCGCTTGGAACGCAGGCCAAAGTATAGATTGAACCCGTCGATGTAGGTGATAACGTGCTTCTTGGGTCAAGTTGCGAGACAAAGAGACGGCCCCCCAGAGGGGGGCGTCGGGCTGGAGATGCTATCTCCAGCGGGGTTACGATAGTATTTTACCGCATATGGTAATTCAGTCAAGTGTTTTTAAGGTGTGTGTGAAAACTATTGACTTTCGCACAATCTTCTGTTATACTGATCATTGGTAGACAAACGAGAACGCCTCGTGGTTTGTCGAGCCAAAACACCGGCCGAGGCAGCAAGAGTGCTAAGGAGGTAAGGATTGAAGGTATAAGAGCCCGCCCGCCATCAAGGTGTGGTGGGCGTTCTGTTCCAAGGAAGGGGAGGGTGTTATGTCCAAGGAAGAGGAGGGTGTTATGAATATGGCTCAGACTGAATCTGGTGCCAAAAGGCCTATCGCTCTGGTCCTCTCCGGTGGGGGCGGGCGGGGCGCATTTGAGTGCGGCGCTATTGAGCGGCTGACCGAGTTGGCGGGACGGTCCAGCTCGTGGTGGCCACCGGACATCTTGGTTGGCACCTCTATCGGCGCGACGAACGCCGCCGTGTGGGCTGTCGGTGGGACAGACAGGGTCCACGATATGTGGGATAGCATCCGCCCTCGTGACATGCACTGTCTCTTGCGCCTGTCACCCTGGCACAGCATATTGGACCGTGCGGCGTGGAAGAAGACACTCGAACGTTACGCGCCGGAAAGCGAACTGGCGAAGTTGACGAAGAAGCTTTACATCGTAGCGACCGACACCAACATCGGCCGTACCATCATCTTCACCAACGATCGAAAGCTTGACGAAAGAAGCCTCCTACCACAGTACAAATACCTGAGGTACCAAAGGGTCCCTGCGATCACGCACGATCATCTGTTGGCGAGTTCTGCCATCCCGTATGTCTACCCGAAGGTGGAGTTACCGGTGAAAGTGCAGGTGAAAGTAAACGGGTCGTACAGGATCGAAACCCAAAAGCACAAGTTCTGGGATGGCGCGGTGACGTACAATTCTCCGCTCGAGCCGGCCATCGTCGCCGACGCCAAAAGAATTTGGGCTGTCCTCCTCTCACCTTTTCACGAGCAAGTCACCACGCCGCTACCGGAACCCGGGCGCCGTCTCGTTGCCAAGATCAGCTATTTGCTCGACTTGGGGATCACGGCCACGTTTGAGAATGACCTGTACCAGATGCTCGGACGAGACCGGGAGTGCGCGGTGATCGCTCCTGAGATGTGGTTGAGGCTGTTCGACCATGTCTGTTACCGTCCTAAGCGAATCAAAGTGTTGCGCCCACAAGGTCGGAAGCAGGCCGAGGACAAGTGGAAAAAGCTCCCTCCATAACCCCCTCCCGCCAACTCAGAACAATGCGTAGGCTGCGAGAATCCAAGTTATGGGCACCATCGAGTCCAGCGGCCCGTTTGAGCGGGCACTGGCCGCCTGCTGATGGTCGCCTCCAGGCGCCGTCTGTGGGCCATTGTCGGGGTCGCGCCTGCCTGGGTGAGCAGGGAGATACTGAGCGCGTCGGAGCGCATTGGGGATAATAGAGCAGTTCTGTGGATCGGTGACAACTGATGAGACTGTGCAAAAAGGCGCAGAAACGACGCTCCTGGGGCAACTGAGAGCGCCGTTTTTCGTGGTGATCACCGGGATGAGCCGAGAATTTCTGCTGCAGAACTCTGAACCTGTCCATAGGGCGGGCTGATGGAGGCGGCGCTGTCTCGGGGCCATCCCTGGCGGTCCCTTACCTGTCGATCTGTAGGTGCAAGTGTAGAGCGATGTTGGAGCTTGACCTGCCGGGCTCTCTAGCACAACCTCGCCCTCGACAGATCTACTCTGCGTGCCCGGTTGCTGTCCCTCCCCTACCGCTTGAGTGCCCAGCGAAAGGCTCGATGGGACAAAGATGACCGGAGAGAGCGGTTATTAAGCTCCAAGCTGTGTCTGTGACATCTGCAAGTACCGGTTGAACATCAGATCGTGGAAGAACCCGGCGAAGGTCGGATCGTCGTTCAGAAGCTTGGAGAACCTGAAGCTCACGTCTACCATGTCTTGGATGCAATCGTTGACGACTTGGTTGAAGGTGAGGCGCGCGTTCACGCGTTGCTTTCGAAGGTGTACTGGGAGCGTCTTTTCGACTGCGATGGGGGTGGGGTAGTGGCGGCGATACAGTGAGCTGCTGCGCTTACCCTCTATTTGACGGGCAAACAGAAGGGGCGTTTTCTTGTCCGTTGTTTGGCCATCGCTGGCGATGACAGTGGGCCAATCGAATTGCTTGAGGAGGAAATCGATGCGGGGAATCGATCTGGTGGTGTGGGGTTGTCCAGGTGGGGGCTTCATAATGAGGCCCAGCCATTGGCAGATGGGCAGATTGGCACCACTTCATGGTGGCTGTGATGTGGTTGCCCTCGGCGGAAGAGATGCAGCTGCTCGCTGACAGTGCAGGCTGAGTCAGGAATCCGCTCCGCTATGTGATTCATCAATCTGAATGAGTGTCCAGGGGACAAAGGCTGAGAGGCAAATAGAGCAGGTAAACTACTGCTGAACGCGCACTGCATACTGATTCGCGAAAAGCCTGTCCAGAGCACTGGCAGCTATGGCTGCTCCTGCTCCCTGCACGACTACTGCTATCTCATGATTGGCCAACAATCCTCGTCTGGACAGGTTGGATGAGCCGATCAGCGCTATGCGACGATCCACAACAACGACCTTTGCGTGTAGGTCAGCTTCACCTTCGTGGACAAAATCGTAGAGATGGAGATGGGGATAGTTGTCGGTCAGACAGCGAAGTCGGGAAACTACATCGAGCGGCTGCGTGGCCAGACGATTAACGATTAGTTTGACCTGCACTCCTCTGGCCAGTGAAGCTTCCAGCCATTCGAACAGACAATCAACACTGCTGATAGCATAGGCAGTTAGAGTGATCTCCTGCTCAGCTTCTCGAAACAACCGTTCCAATGTGGACTCAATAGATCCAATACCATGCCCCATCCACGCCACGCCAGTGACAACTACACTGTTGCCAATCTCATTCACGGCAGATTCTCCAATAGCAAATTGCGATCCAGCCGCATATTTCGATGCTCGCATGAGGTTTCCGATACCAGAGCGCAGGCATAGCAGGCTGCACCATTATACTTCCCCGGAGCAAACACTTCCTCTCCGCATAGAGGGTCATTGGAGCAAGCATCCAGATTTCGAAAAGCGGTGTCCAGAACACGATCGAACTCAGGCACCAACGCTACCAGGCCACCCAGAGTGCCATCACTGCCAGGTTGAGAGGTGTAGAGCAATACCCCCCCTCCTGCATCGCCGCTGTTTTGCTGCACATCGACAAATACACGTTCTCTCACCGCTGCTGACGAGTATCCGGAATCGATAGCCAGAGCATTGATAAGACGATGAGCCAGAGTATGCCACCAGACAAACACAGGATGGAGTTGATCACGGTCATCAGGGTGGATACGTTGTTCAAAGCAATCCGGATCAATCCAGCAGTCGAACCAATCATTGGCTGCTTTTCCGTTGAGCGTGAAGTGGCGTGCATCCCTGTCAGGCTGTGAACCTGGATCCAAATCAATGAAGATTCCCTCACCGAAAAGCTCAACGCCAGGATACCAGAGGCGTTGCCCATCGTTATACACACGATCCACTGGAGAAGAATCCATAGGATCCCCGCCTGGAGCACGTCGGTAGCCGGTTTGAACCATTACCACCCGCAGACGATTGATGGGTGTGACTCGCAGCCGACGTCCACCCGGCCCAACAAAAGTACAAACCTGATTCCGAACAACCTCAAACTGCGGCGGTGCACCTGGAGTAGGGGATGGCTGAGGAGGAGCACCGCATGCTGCAGCATGATGCAGGGCCTCAAACTCCTGCAGACGCAGATTGCGCGCAGTTGCCGGCAGGCTGCCAGCCACTGTATCATTAACAGCGGCCAGGATGGTATCCTCTTCAAAGTTCTGAACCTCAATGAGGACAGCCGGCCGAAGCAATCCCTGCTGTATCAGGGTCTGAAGTGCATTCAGTAAGTCCTGTTTACTGTGAATGGGCGCTGTAGACAACACAGCCCGTACCACCGTGATCTCCAGCAACCGGTGAAGACGAGTAGAACGCGGGGGTATAGTCAGAGCCGTCTGAAGTTCTGCGATACGCAGGTTGGCTGCACCGCGCTGGATGATTCTCGAAGGGGTATCACACCCCGGTCTATCTTTTCCCAGTTCCGGGAAACGCCCGGAGCAACGCCACTCTCTGGCATAGGCAAGACCCAGGTTGATACTCGCGTTGCAGTTGGGACAGACGATATTTATGTGACGCAGCGCTCCTCCTCCTCCGCGCCAGAATAGGTAAGAAGGGCGACAATCCTGTTTTGTGTGGGAAATGATTCCAACCCAATCTACATCATCCAGATGACCGTCAGCACAGGCCCGCACGAAGCGAATGGCCTGACGTCGGACCTGTGCCCAGGCTTCATATCTGTTAGACAGCGGCTCACACCGAGGGCAAGCACGATTGTCACTACGCTTCTTGAGATAAAGGATTCCATGTTGCAAACAAAGTGCCCAACTGGGAAAAGGATACGTATCATAAATCCACTGAAAGTCCGGTTCTCCCAATTCTGCATTGGAGGGCAAACGCAGAATACCTGCCCCTCCAAGCAATGCCTGTGACAGGCGTAGATCGGTGATTTCGAAGTCAGCCGGGCGATGCTGTTCAAACAATCCCGAGCCATCCAGGGTTGGAATAATGCGAGGGCCATCTGGACCTTCCAGGATAGCTCCTGGACCATAGGTGGTGATGAACTGGGAACGTCTCAGGGATTGAGTCATTGGTTAACTCCTGAATCCAGTAGTTTCTTCCACGTCCCTGAGAGACTGAGGAGCATTCTCATAGGCTTCAGCCAGACCACGGGACCGGTGTTGGGCATCTCCCAGGACGACGTGTCGTTCTGGGGGACGCAGCACAGCAGCTTCATTGTAGACAAAGCGATCAGGATCTGGATTCAGATGTGCCAGGGTAGCCCATCGATCCAGTTCTGAAGCAGTCTCTTGAGCTGTGATGCCTGCTGGCGGTCGGCGCCCGGCGGGTTGCTGACCAGCTCGACTCTCAAGCAAATCCGGGATGGCACTCACCTCCGGGGCATGGCGATGCAGCCCCATGTGTCTGGCCTCCGCGAAGAACGCTCCACTGAGCCGTTGCTGTACTGGCCAGTCAGGATGCACTGGCTGGCCATTCAGTTCAGTGGCCTGGCGCAGCAGGATGACTGATAGTGGTCCAAGGGCTCGCTCCCTGGCGCGTGGCGAAAAGGGAGCCACGGTGATGGGCTCTACGTGGCGATAAAGCGCCCGATGATACCCTGTGAAGAACTCGTAGTGATCCAGGTCACGTGGTCGGCTGGCCCGGAAGAAGGTCACAATCAGACCTCCGCTTTGCCGGCCTACCCGCCCTGTAGCCTGAATATAGGCGGAGGTGGTCTTTGGCTGCCCCTGAACTACCATCAAATTCAGCCGATCAACATCCACGCCAGTACCGAACATTGAAGTGGCAAATACGGCATCCAGAGCATCAGGTGCAGAAACAGTCAGGTGCTGCAATAATGAAGGTAAATCCAATGAATTGGCTCGACTTGAGAGTTCCAGCCATTGATCGAGGGGACGAGCGTCTTCACCGGCCTGGAATCTTATGCGCTCAGGTATATCCTGCCGGAACAGGGACAACGCTCCCGCCAGCTCGCGTATAGCATTGAAATAGCCAACCAGTGTGTAGAATCGGTCCACTTCCGATATCTGGTTGGCTGACCCCTGTCCATATGTGGTCTGCAGCAGGGCTGACCAGATGCGCACAATGGGAGTCTGCGCTCCCTTCCCGGGTGCACAGATAGCGACATATAGGCGCCCGGGTCGTTCACTCTCCAGAGGATGGATTTCTGAATCGCGAGCAAAGAAGCGGTCGTCAGCTGATATGGCCCAGGGAGGAAATATGGCCAGACGTCGATCAAAGAGGGCCTGAACCTGTGGTTCTGCCTGACGGACTGTGGCTGTCGATGCGATATATTTCGGCCCTACTGTCTGCTCATCCTGGTAACGCTGACAGAGCAGATCAATGGCTGTCTCGTAGAGTCCAACCATACTCCCCAAAGGCCCTTCGATTAGATGCAGTTCATCCTGAAGGATTAAATCAGGTGGCAGAAAAGGTGAAACAGGTACATGCAGTGGATTGCCACGGGAACGACCAGGAGGATGCGGCCTGCAGCTTTGTGCCAGGTTGCCACATGATGGAGGTGCACCTTCGCGGTAATATCCCCAGCGACTGTGGTAATGCGTCACATTGCCAAACAGGGCAGAAGCCTTCGGCTCAAAAGCCAGCCGGGCAAATTTGTCCACAGTGGCAATGACCAGAGACGGACAGCGATGGTAGATCTGATCATCTACTGTAAGAGCGGGAATTGGAATCCGATTTGAAGTCCATCTTGTTACACCCCGACGAGCCCACTCAGGCGTCTCCTGCCATTGCGTCCCTGGCATCATAGGTAGCGCCGCTGTATGCTCTGTTGCCCTCACACCCAGCGATAGCTGACTGCTGCCAGGAGATGGTGCTGATGAACTTGTACGTGGCAGTGGCGATTGCTCTGCCCAGGCATGTTGGTTGAGCTCGCAAGCTGGCCTGGGACAGTAGATATCGAAATCACACTGGCGAGCATTGTTCTGGCTGTTGTCATAGGTAAGGATGAAATAGCCAGGCCGGGCAGGACGAGCCGCCAGCAGCTTTGCCCGTTGCCCCAGGGCAGGAGCAATGATCTGATACCACCACTCATCAACCTGACGAGCACGCAGGTTTCCTCCATCCGGGATGGTGAAAGTCAGAGAGAGAGTGCGATAACCATCTGCGAGAGGTGTGAGAGTGACTGCATCCACAACAATCTGAGAGTCTGTCAACTGAAACCGGGCAGGCGGTGGTGTGGTGGCCTGTCCTCCCCGGAATATGTAGTGAAGCACATGCTGGCCTGGTCCAAGGCCCTGATCGGGCACAGCCAGAATGGTCTTGCAACATGGGCAGGTGAGAACTTGCGCCGGCTCACCACTGGCCTCTATATAACGGGCTGTTCGCAACTTTCATTGCAGTCTCTGAATAGGGCCATTGTAGTCCTTGTCGGTGGCGCCCCGAAGTATATCCAATGCCCCCACATAGAAATGATAGCCAGTACCATCAGGGCCGGGCACCGGCCCTATGCTAAGCAGGTTGTTGGGAGATACACCTCCTCCCACCCATAAACCAGCCGAGAAACGAATGCCACTCCACAGGAAAGCCTCCTGATTGGTACAGGCTCGTGGTCGCCAACCAACATGGCCGTCGGGTGAGTCAAGCCCCCACACCCGAAGCATCTCACAGGCGGTGATCAGTCCCAGTGCTCGACGGAACTGTTGGATTGTCAGAAGGCGCAGAGTATAGCGGGAAAGCACACCTACACCACAACCTGTGAATTCACCGGTTTTGCTGTTACAGGCCCGTCGGCGGCGCAGGGCCAGCGCAAAAGCCGCCAAACCTAGATATGCCTCGGTGTTGCCTCCACCAGTAGGAAACCAGAGCAAGTCACAGATACGACGGTCGGAATGCTGAGGATCAGCCAGAGCAGGATAAAAGCCAATTGGAAGGGACGCCAGGTAAGTATCTGTCCTCTGGCCCACTGTGACTGCAAAGCAATGGCTTTGTTGGCAAAGCAGAAGGCAAGCCTCACATCGTCATCACTGGCCAGAATCTCGACGGCCTGCTGAATACGATTGGCAGCTTGCTGGCACTGCTGCAGATGAGCTTCAGCAATAGGTTGCTGCGTCGCTGACAGATTGGCTATAAGCGATTCCTGCCCGGCGATCCACATATGATAGCCATCAATCAGCGGTTGCAGGTTCATTCTCACCTGCTCGGGATCCCAGATCTCGGCCAGCGCTCCGGGATTAAGTGTCGGAGGAGGGCCAGACTCCGTGCTCCAGTCCATTTGAGGAGCTTCGATAGGATAGCATGGCACCATCTCGGTGCGTACGTCCGCTGCAGAGAACCTGGCTCGTTCTGAAGCGGGCACTGCTTCAGCATCCGTCCAGGCAAAGGGGGCCTCATCAGGAGATGCAATTGCACCGTGACTGCGCTCCGGATCAATGGCCTTCCAAGTGGCACCACACAGATGTCCTCGGGCCAGTGCCGTGCGCTCGCGGTAAAGCAAGGCCAGTGAGGCATCTTCTGCTTACAGGGATTCCTGTGCCACACGAGTGGGACCCCCAACTTTACCCGTTCTTACAGGTACAAGAATAGTATTGGGACAAAAACAGGTGTGGCAAAACTCACATACAAAAATATTATGGTAACTTGGGGCACTCCGACCTCCTGTTATCGATGGTTATTCGGTGACCGACTCTGGGAGGTGCTATAATGCTTGAAACCTTCTCAGGAGTCAAGTCGATGCGGACAGCCAAAGACAACACCAATCTGCCGAGACGCTACTATCGGCCACAATTGCGGCGGTGTCCACACTGCCACTGGAAGCTAGAACGATGGTGTACGCTTTGGAGCAAATATCTGGTAACACTGGATGGTCGGGGCCATGTTTTCAGCCAAGGTTACCGTTGTTCCAACCCTGCTTGCCCACACCCAGAAGCAGTCTATCGCTCGGCCGAGGCCGAGGTATTGAACTTGCCGGGGTGCAGTTTTGGCGTCGACGTAGTAGTCGAAGTCGGCTATCAACGATTCTGGATGCGTCGCACGGTCTTGGAAATTCATGCATCGCTCAAAGACCGCATCCTGATCTCCGAACGCCAGATCTTGAATCTCCTTGGCAACTTTCTGGCCTTGCTGCGAGCCGCCCAACCAGTCAAAGTGACCAGTTTGCTACCGCAATGGAGGAAGCTGGGGGGGCTGATCCTATCCATAGATGGGATGCAGCCCGAGAAAGGTAACCATGTCCTGTATGTGGTCCGTGAAACGCAATTGGATATCACCTTGGCTGCCGAGATACTGAAGACAGGCGACCACAAAACCATCAAAGCCAAACTGATTGAACCCATCAAACAACTGGGTATCCCCATCCGTGGCGTGGTGAGCGATGCCCAAGAGTCCATCCAGATAGCGATCGAGCAGGCGTTACCCGGCGTGCCGCACCAGAATTGCCAGTATCATTGCCTGCGCGAGGCAGGCCGGCCGACGTTTCTGGCTGACCGGGCTATGAAGACCGAGTTGAAGAAGAAACTTCGGGGCCGTTTGGCTACGGCGCGGCGCGCTATCGGCCGGCTGCCCGATAGCAGCCCCTATCGGCCTGTGTTGCTGAAATATGCGCGTTATATCCGTTTCACCCTATTGGAAAAGAGCATCTTACCTTTTGACTTGGGCGGCCTCCGCATGTTTCAAGACTTGGCAGCCCTCGAAGCTTCTTTGCACCGTGCCCGGAAAAAAGGGGGCACCGATTGCTCGACCGACTTATCAAGATCGTGGCAGTTCGTGAGCCTTTCACTGCCCAATCTGCACGCTCGAAGCGTCAGCTAGAGTGGCTCGTTGACCTACAGCGACTCCTTAACTCGACGACTGAAACGCCTCCCCACCCACCTACAGGCGCTGAGGTCAGTGCACGAGTAGACAAGTATCTATGCGCCCTGAGCCAGCAGACTGACTTGGATGAGATGGACACAGCCATAGCTTAACACATCGCCCAAACCTTTCGCAACCGTTGGTGGGGCCTGTTTCGGTGCTACGATGTGCCTGACCTGCCACCCACCAACAATGATTTGGAAACGTTCTTCGGTCGGCTGAAGACCGGCCAGCGACGAGTGACAGGGCACAAAAGCGTGAACAGCTTCGTCTTACGCTATGGGGCCTACGCCGCCTTCGTTGACCTTTCTGAGTCCCAAACTGAATTACTGGCCCGGCTCCGGCAAGTCGACCGTGATGCCTATAAACGGGAACGGCAGCAACTCCAGACGATTCTGGCTGAAGCACGGGACCAACATCGCTTTCGACACAAACGCAACTTGGCGCTACAAGAATTGGAACTTGAATGGGCTGCCGCCGTCGAAGCGGCATCCCGGTTGCGAGAGGCCGAAGCATCAGCGAAGGATAGGCATCGGCCGATTAATTTGACATAATATTTTTGTATGTGACTTTTGCCATAGCTGGACAAAAATGCACCCGAATCTGAGGTTGAAAGAGGTGATCGCCAGTAGTTGGGCGACTGTCCTGTGTGATTCTGGTGGTGTTGACAAGAAAAAGCGAGACCCGCCAGCAGCTATCAGAAACCGGCCGCGTTCGCAGTTGTAGAGAGACCCCCTCGGCGGCACTCCAGACACCATCCTGATCCGCCCGGATAGGGCCTGTCAAAAAGGATGCTGGCTGACGTTGCCAAACCTTCTGATGGGGCTGGTAACGCGCCCAGGTAGCACACACTTCAATCTGTGGCAGTTTATTGGAGGCCCTGACAGTAAATGATAGACCAATCGAGCGCGCCAGGGATTTCGGATCCAGGGGAGGCGAGAACACACCTGGTACCACCGCATACCCATGAGAGCTTTGATCTTCTTCACCGGCTACTTCTTCGATGACTTCTTCTATGTCAGCATCGATGTCATCAGGTTGGCGAGAAGCACGATCTGGTGCCAACACACCAGTTATGTACTCATCGCGTGGATCCTGATCCTCGGGCAATGCCTCACAAAAGCCGTAGCGAGGTCCAAGCACCTCTTTGACTAGCTCAACCAGAATGCTGTCACGTTCAGACAATACAGCACCTCCCAATTTGGGTGTGTTCAGCTGAGAAACTCTTACAAGGCCATCGAGATACTGATACTGACAGAATCTAGTCCGTCTTCCTATCAGGCATAGATCTGTGCCTGGTGAGTACTGCCTCTAACTCAAGGTCTGGTGTTCCAAGGCGACCGAAAAACCGAGTAAACTGAGTCAGTACTGCGTCGGCAAACGGGTCATCCAGAGAAGTTAATCTATTCAGTTCCCCCAGGTGTTCGTGTGCCAGTACTACCAATTGCTGGAAATCCACTACCAGATCCGGCAAGTTAATTGCACCAGGCAAGAAGTAAAACCTGTCCTGTTGAGCTCTCTTTCGTCTGTTCTTCAAAAGCAACTTCAGTCTTTCTTCAATCTTTGGCGCAGTGTCTGGCAAGCTTTCTTCCCAGGATTTGTATTCATCCTGTTCAGCCAAGAGTAGACAGCGAGCAAAAAGAACCCACTCCGCCTTTTCTCGTCCAGTCACCAAGTCACAAGATGGTGTAACCAGTACCCAATATCCATCCTGTTCCTCGATTCTTCCTTGATAGATATCGCCTGCTAGCGGTGATGCTTCTACTGGTGGCATCACATAGTATTGCATTGGATGTACTCGCCCTTCAGCTGTGACAATGTCACCTAGCTCACCAAGATCACAGGCCAGCTGTCGAATTCCTGAGCCAGACAACGACATTGCCATTCTGCGAGCAAGCAAATAGGCCAGGGCAGTGCGATCGGATGTGCCGCCGAATTGATCCCAGTGTTCTGCCACAAAGCCCCACATATAGTCACGTTGAATTACCTTCAGATGACGAACGAGAGCACGATTCAGAGATGGTATGCCCGTTGCCAAAACTGTCTCTATTCTTGCCAACACTTGTTCTAGCCCTTCGGTTTTCTCTACAACCTGAATCAATGGTTTCTCTTTGCTTTCTATGTCTCTAACCAGATGCGGTACTGCAGTGTAGAATATCACAGGAACAAAACACCTTTGTTTGATGGATTGCAGAACGTCGTATCCCTTGTCCTCTTTCAACACTCCACCTGCGTCCAACTTGACGTCCAAGACTACCATGTCGAAATATCGTTTTTCCAGTTCGCTCAGAGTAACATCGAAATCGGTCGCAGTCTCTACTAGCAGACATTCTCCTGCATCATTAATGGGGTCTGCTTCCAAAAACTCCTTCGCACTTTTGCAGATTTCGCTATCGTCATCGACAAATAGAACATGCCATGGACTAGGCATCTGCTACCCTCCTACGCAATGTGATGCGAAAAGTGGCTCCTGATAATGGGCCGTTCTCTATCAATTCCAGGCTACCATCATAATAGTCACTGACGATCTCCCCCGCAATAGCCAGCCCCAGCCCTACACCATTAGGCTTGGTAGAGAAGTATGGCTCAAAGATACGTTCCTGGAATTCTGGATCCACACCAGGTCCACTGTCGGAAAAGAGAATCTCTACTTCGCTCGGACCTTTGCGCTGTACCTGTACTTCGATCTTGCGTTCATCTTGCGGCACTTGCTCCAGCCAATACAAGCTGTTGTCCAACAAGTTGATCAACATTTCTTGAATCTCGGCCGGGTCCAACGTTCCCCAAGTTGTAGTTTGGGGTAGTATCACTTTAGGGTTAATCTCGCCGATCTTCGTATCCAAAACAGCAAATGCGTCGGCAATAGTCTGCTCTAGCCGTATCCGTTTGGGACGTCCGCGCTTACGTCCACCAAAAGGTTCAATCCTGTTGAATACAATGGCCAGTAGACCAGATTGTGCGTCGCTGGTTTCAAAATCTTCATTCAATCGCCGGACCAAGTCCATAGTAGCGCCATGAGCACGCCGGATCGCACGCAATCCACTTTGAGTAGCATTACGGATCTTTGCCAGTGGAATTCGACCATCATGCAGCACTGTGTCAATCAATTGACCCAAAGTCGCCAATCGACGATAACGAGCCAGAACTGTTTGTACCTGGTCAACTCGTTGTTCCAGATCCTGCTCTTTTTCCCCTACCAGTTTGATTAAATCGGTATCATCAGGATACTTCTCTCGGATGAGTTCGGCAAGGGCCTTCAGATCAAAATCAACAAACAAACCCTTTGTAGGTATCTTCTCCTTGCGCGGACGCAGACTATAGCGCCGTGTTTCCAGTTCATTCAAGGCCAATTCAACCAGTTGGCGCAAATCATCCAATTCAGACCTGTCAACCAGGCCTTCCCGATTGCTCTGATCGCGCAATCCTGGATTCTTGTCGAAGGAAATGATAATGTACCCCACAATCTGATTGTTAGAGAGCCGCATAGTAGGATTTTGAACCCGGCGCAGGTCAAGGCGCAACCAGTCGTTTAATGGTTCGCCATACGGCAGAACTCTGAAGCCATCTCTATAAATACTGACGCCTGCCGCATCATTCAGATCCTTGCGCACATCTTTGAGAGTTGAGTTATACTCCCGGGCCAGTTGGGCCATAGATGTCTGATCTCGATCCCAAACGCGCAACTCGATATGAAACGTTCCACAAGTAGGCTCGCGCTTCCGTTTCTTTTTCTGTCCATCTTTCTCTCGTACCTCTTCGGTTATGAGGAACTGCCCGCGGATTGACTTTGGCTCATCTTGCCCTCTTAAACCAAGTCTCAAGCAGTAGCGACCTTTGTCATCTATATCTCCTCTGACTGTATAATGTGGATTTCTAATCGCTGTTGGAGGCTCGACAAGACCGGCTAAATCTCCGAACGAGTCAGGAAGTTGCAAGAAAACCTGAAACCTGTCTTCTTGCGATAGTCGTTCTTCATAAAAGAATGGAGAAACAAGCCTGGATAGATCCGTGCGCATTTTCTCCAGCAGATCCCTATCCCAGGCTGTGCGCAAACTCTCCATGCGCAGGATAGTACCGTGTGTGAGATCGCTGGGCTCTGGATCCTCTTCATCCACTTTCCACAATTTCTCAATGGTACCTTCGGGACAGATTTCGCCTGGGTCTGTTTCTTCCCACAAGACTTCTACCTGATCCAGGTATTTGCTCTCATCGTCAAACTGGCTCCAATCAAAGAATGCCCGTACCTCGCCGATTGCTCTGGGGCGCCGCGTCACAACCTCCAGGTAATTGGCCAGCTTGGCCGCAGCGAATCGTCCAATTCCTTTTTCTCCCAGAACGCGGCGCTTCTTCCCTTCGCTTTGGGGCTGACGTTTCTTGATCAGAGTGGCTGGCTCCATCCAGGTGGTTTTGATTGTCTTGAGAGTCATACCATGACCATTATCGATAACCTCAATGCTGCCCTTACCAATTTCTAATGGTTCATTGAAGCGTACCAGTACGCGGGTTGCATCAGCGTCATAAGAGTTCTTCACAAGTTCAAGGATAGCAACTGTTCCGTTGCTGATAAGCTCATCTCCCAGAGTGCGCATAATACGTGCTCTGGGACGCAAAGAGGTGCTTCCTGAGGAGTCTTCAACTCGTTTAGTCATCGGGTAGTAACTCCTTTCTTCGTTGTTCTGTTCCAGAAAACATCGACTTTAGCATAATGAATCCTCGATTGCTAGTCCAGGCAACTGTTTCCCTAGTTCGACAACTATTCCGGTTTGTCCCCTGGCGAAAACTGCGCCGCTGCATCTGCAGTTGGCTCTGTCACTGGCTCGTTTTCCTGTTGCCTGATTGCATCGATCAGCACCTCACCAATCGCCCTTGCCATCACAGGAGGCACCGCGTTGCCAATCTGAACAAACTGGGGGCCTCGACTTCCACAGAAGATATACTCGTCCGGGAATGACTGCAGTCGTGCTGCTTCTCTTACTGAAAGAGTGCGTGCCTGCAATGGATGTACGAAGCTATTTCCATCCTTGCGCAAATGAGAGACAATGGTCTTGGATTGCCCCTCCCACATCAGTCGATAGTATTTATCCTTGAAGGATCTCGTGCTGTATTTTGCGAAAGGCGGCTGTTCTCCCGTTTTTTTCTTCAGACGCTCCACCAGCCCAGCATATGTTTCGCCTTGCCGAAGATGCGAATACAGCGTGACGTCATCCTCATTGTTGTAGCGGGTCACGTGGTTGAAGAGAATTCTTGTGGTTCCACGGATGTCGAACCTGTCCAGATATGGACCGGACAATGCCCTATCAAGACCTGCCGGATCATTGTGCTCTGTCACCCACCGTCCATCTGCCGTATCGAGAGGTGGAAGATCAAAGAGCGCATGCTTGAGAGCGATATACTCTTCCTCAGGAATTGCAGGTCCCAGTCTTTCCAGGTCAGGGATCACCTCACCGTATCGCACCCCCACGATGAAATATCGGTGTCGTCTCTGGGGAATCCTGAAATCTACTGCCTCCAATCTAAGCACCTTTACACGGTACTTAGCTGTTGTCAGTCTTTCGGCAATGTACTCCGCGAAGGATTTCTCCTGGATCTCAGCGCTGCCCAGACCGGGCACATTTTCAATAACCACGTAACGGGGTTTCAGCCTCTGCGCAAGCTTGATTATCGCCTGGAACAAATGGTTCCGGTCGTCGTCCTCAAACCGGTAATCAGGCCCGAATCGCTTCTGCCCGTTCTTGAACTTGTGGGGTACTCGATTCCCCATTAATGAAAACCCCTGGCATGGTGGCCCACCTACCAGGAGGTCCAAGCCGCGATCACCCAGTAAAGCTGCCAGTTCCTCCACATCCACTTCGCGCGCGTCATGCTCGATGACTGCCTCGTCACGCATCCACGGGTGATTTAGACGGTAGGTCCTGATCGCATTGGGATCGTTGTCAATCGCGGCCACAATGTCGAAACCAGCCTGCTCAAGGCCCAGCGAAAATCCTCCAGCGCCGCTGAACACATCGATCGCTGTGGGATGTGTCCGCTCTACGGCCATCGTCTGCTGCTCGCAGCGATAGTGACGACAGAACTTTCTGATCTCGCATCCCTGACAGAACGGTTCACGCGGCTTGCAGACCTCGCGCCCCAGGGCTACAAGGTTTCTGTGGAGATCCCCCCGCATGTGTGGGGGGATCAGTATTCGCAGATCTCTTTCCGCCTGTTTATGGTCTTCCTGTGTCCACCCAAAACCAAGCGGCTCAAACACCCCCAATCGCGTTAAAGCGCGGATACAGTGTGTGTCAGCCGGGAAAATGTCTGTTCCCCGGGAATACATCAGAATGCAAGCTGACGATTTGGGGCCTATGCCGGGCAACCCCTGAAGAAACCTGTCTAACTCCTGGTCGGTCATCCGGGCAAGATCCGCTTCCTGGATTCGCCCGAACTCTTTGCGAATGCCCGACAGTACACCCTGGATGAATTTCACTTTATGGTCTTCCAGTCCACCTCCCATAATCACTGCTTTCAGATCTCTGGGGTGTGAATCCACAACTGCTTCCCAATCAACAAACCTTTCCCGGATAGCAGCAAAGTGTTGGATAGCATCTTCGATTTTCGACCGACGGGTAAGCAGGATAAATACAAGCTGATCAAGCACATGGGGTTGATTGCCCCAGTTCGGCGAGCCAAACCATACCATGAGGATTTCGTTCACTATTCTCAGCGTCAGTAGGGCTTCGGTAAGTTGGTCTCGGATCCACCGGCTTGCCCGGGCACGAATTTCCTTGTCTCCAAGCCATTGCTCCGGCTTATCACCTTTCGCAATCTCACGAATGCCCTCATGCAGAATCTTATGATGGCCCGAACCGAGGTCAAACTGCCCTAGAACAAAGCGTGCAGCGGCCTCTCGCCAGGACTTTTCCTCCGACGACGTAAACCTCAGACTGCGTGGGTAAATCTCGGCGCCGTGGTCGGTCTGATAGTACACTATGTGTGAAATAGGCTCAGTCATTTGTGTCTTGTGGTGTGAATTGGGTGCCATACCTGCAAGTGGGGATGGCCTGAGTGAAAGTATACTCCGCTGACGTGAGAGGTCAAGTAGCTGTATGCTCGGGATAGCACAGCAGGTGATATTCTCGCATCTCCATGGGAAGTTGATGGTCCGTTCTTGAAAGCGCTCCACACAGGGAACATAGCAGGGGCTCCATCCATCTGGGGGAGCCCCTGCTGCTCACCTACGATCCAGTTCCATTGGTTACGGGGCTGAAACGGCAGGTTGGCGTCCGAAGAGGTTCAACTGCTGTGCCACCACCGACTGGTTATTGCGTCCCTGCCGACCGGTCGGCTGCGCACCGTGGCGCTGGAAGAGGTCGGCCATCGCCCACTGGTGTACCATCTGCTGCGTCGGAGTGTGCTCGCAATCTGGCGCAGACTCCACGGTCAACTCTGGCACTGGTAGCGGCGCTCGCTCAACGGTGGGGACCGCCTGAGCCACCCGCATCTGCGCGCTGACCGCCCCAGCCCTCATCTGCTCGACGCTCTTGTACAACGCCTCCTTGTCGAACACCGCCCGCTGCGCCGCCGCCTATTAGCACGAACTGGCCGACACCATCTCCATCGTCAAGCACGCCGCCGTTGGGGGCCCCTCGCTCTCGGCCGAGGAGCGGGTGAACCGGGCCATGGCCCGGGTGCACGCGGGCAGGACGTTCACGCCGGAGCAGAAGCGCTGGCTGAACTTGATCCGCAACCACCTGGTCGAGAACCTGGCCGTCGACCGGGACGACTTTCGCCTTCACCCGCGTCGGCGCTACCTGGGGCCGCGTGAACCGCGATTTTGAAGGTCGACTGGAGGCCATCATCGGGCGGGAAGCAAGTACACTTGCTCTCTTCTGATGCTCTGATATACTAATACTCGGGCAATCAGAGAGAGGATATGGCAATGAGTACGATGACAGTGCGGGTCGCCAAGCGAGGGCTGCTGACCCTTCCGAAGGCGTTGCGGGACGCCTACAACATCGAGCCGGGTGACGCCCTCACGCTGCTTGACCTGGGCGGCGTCTTTGTGCTCTCTCCCCGTCTCTCAGAAGTCGACGCGCTGGCGGAACCCATCGCCGCCGACCTGCAGGCGCGGGGTGAGACGCTGGAATCGATGCTCCAGGCTCTGCGCGAGGAACGGGAAAAGGTTGCAGCCTGATGCAACCTGGGAGCGAATTGAGCAGCGGAACGGGGACTGCCGGACCCGTTCGCACGTAGGCGTGCTCACTCCTCGGGCGAATGATATCTCTGTCACCGTTCGGTAGGAGGGACTTGACGCTGTCGAACGACGCGAGGGAGGAACCAGGAGGCGGATGATGTCCAGACGATTACCCGACAAGCCCCGGTTTTCATCGAAGCACAAACGGCTGCTGCGGGACACGGTCATCGACGAGAGCGGCCCCGGCACCATTCTCCACGATTTCGACGCGCTGTTGGCGTTCATCGGGGAGCAAGAGTTCCCGGTCACGGGCATGCATCAACTGCCCCGGCGGACGCTGCCCGAGATCAACGCCCGGCTGGCGCGCCCCCTCCAACTGGGCCTGAAAAAGCCCCTGCAAAAGTCGTACCCCCACATCCACGGGCTGTACCTGCTGGTGCGGGCTTCGGGGCTGACCTGCGTCGAGGGGACGACCAGGAAGCCGCTGCTCGCCGTCGACGAGGCGGTCCACCGGGCGTGGGAGGGCCTGAACCCCACCGAACGGTACTGCACGCTGCTCGAGACCTGGCTGTTGCGGGGGCTCCCCGAGATCATCGGCGAAACGGGACGTTTCGGGGCTCGTGTTCCCGACATGTTCATGGAGTGGCAGTGGTTCTTTCTCCGCATCCCTGACGAAGGAATGCCGGTCGCCGGGGACAAGGAGGTCGAGGCCCCGCTGCGCTTCACACCGGGCTGGCACAACCTGGGCCTGTTGGAATTGTTCGGCCTGATATCGGTCCGGCACGGCCCGCCCGAGCCGGGAAAAGGCTGGCGCATCGAACGGATCGACCGCACGCCGCTGGGTGACGCGCTGCTGGCCCTGCTCCGGGCCGAGTCCTTTGGCGACTTTGGCAGTATCCTGTCGCTTGAAGCCGGGGAGAAAATGCGCTTTGGCGTGCTGCAGCCCGCGCTCCAGCCCTACTTCCCCGAGTGGAGGAACAACCTGTCCGTCCCCGAGTGGGCCTTCCGGGAGGGGACGCACGTCTTCAAGGTCTCGTGGGGATGGATGTGGCGCCGGATCGCGATTCCGGCCGGTCACACGCTGGACGCGCTGGCGTCCGCCATCCTGGATGCCATCGCGTTCAGCCACGATCACCTGTACGAGTTCACGTATCAGAACCGCTTTGGCGTTCTGGAGCGGGTCAGTCATCCTGACGTAGAAGAGGGACCGTGGACAAGGGATGTCCTGGTCGGCGACGTGCCGCTCCGGGTCGGTCAGACGATGACGTACGTGTTCGATTTTGGCGACTGGTGGGAGTTTGACGTCACGCTGGAGCGTGTCGACCCCGATATGGCGATCGAGAAGCCGGTCGTGCTGGAGAAGCACGGGGAGCCTCCGGAGCAGTACAGGTGATAATGAATGATGGGCGTATTCACCGTTCGTCTAAACTCGACAGACATGGTATACTCACCGTAATATGCACGCTCTAAACCTTGCGAAGGTTACACAGAGCCTCAGCCACTGCAGTACTCGGTTAGAAGAGACATCTCTGGTTTTCAAGCTTTCGCCAAACCTTCGCAAGGTTTCAGAGCCTCAGCCACTGCAGTACTCGGTTAGAAGAGACATCTCTGGTTTTCAAGCTTTCGCCAAACCTTCGCAAGGTTTCAGAGCCTCAGCCACTGCAGTACTCGGTTAGAAGAGGCATCTCTGGTTTTCAAGCTTTCGCTAAACCTTCGCAAGGTTTCAGAGCCTCAGCCACTGCAGGACTCCGTTAGAAGAGGCATCTCTGGTTTTAAGCTCTCGCCAAACCTTCGCAAGGTTCACGGAGGGCTTGGACGAGATTGATGGAAACGAGGAAATACTACCACAGCCTGCGCTTCAAGATCACGGTGGGGTTGCTGCTCGCCGTCATCGTGATCCTGGCGCTTTCGTCCTACCTGCGATACGTCAGCTTTCGCCACCTCCTGGTAGAGAGCCTGGAGCACCCTGCGGCCAGCACTGAGGAGGTGGTCCAGGCGCAGATGGCCGCCTACCTGCGCAGCAGGCTGATCCTGTCGGCCAGCTCGGTCGTCGTGATCCTGCTCATCAGCGACCTGATGATGAGCAGGATGGTCGTCGGCAGACTGAAGCGATTCTTGAGCGTGGTCAAACGGATCGGGCCTGGCAACCTGGATGCCCGGGTGACGGTCGGAGGCCGTGATGAGATCGCAGAGTTGGCCGAAGCGTTCAACCGCATGACGGGAGAGTTGCAGCGGCAGACTGAAAAGCTCTCGACGCTCAACACGCTTGCGGTCACGGTCGGCCAATCGTTGGACCTGGATGAGGTCCTGCGCAGCGCGCTGGACGAGGTACTCGAGTTGACGCGATTAGGGGCCGGCTGGATCAGCCTGCGGGATGAGCACGGAGCCAAGTCCCGCATCGTGGCCAGTCGTGGCCTGCCCGAGCGAGCGGCACTGGCACACGCGCATTGCGCGTGGAATCAGAGTGTCTGCGCCAGCGTGTTCGAGTCGGGCCGCCCCCAAGTCTTTCACGATGGACAACCGCATCCCTGCCCGGCTGCCGGGTACCTGCAAAAAGACGGGCTCGTTTTTCGCGCCTGTGTCCCTCTCAAATCCAAGGACCTCGTCCTGGGCGTGATGAGCCTGGCCGGGGGTGCTTCAAGTGACATGTGGATGTTCACCGAGGACTCGCTGGACATGCTGACGGCCATCGGCCGCCAGATCGGCATCGCCGTCGAAAACGCCAGCCTGTACGAGGAGTTGCGCCAGAAGGAAGTGCTCCGCAGGCAACTGCTGGAGAGGAGCATCACGCTCCAGGAAGAAGAGCGCAAGCGCATCGCACGCGAGTTGCACGATCAGACCGGCCAACGCCTGACCTCGATCATCATGACGCTCGGCGTCCTTGAAGAGGTGGTCTCCACGCCGGAAGCGCGGGCACACGTACACGATCTGCGTAACACGGTGGCCCAGATCCTGAAAGAGGTGCGTGACCTGGCGCTGCATCTCCGGCCGGCCGTCCTGGATGACCTGGGGCTGCTGGCGGCGCTGCGCCACTACCTCAAGGGGTATCAGAACCGGTTCCGCCTGCTCGTCGATTTCCACGTGCTCGGCCTGGACGGCAAACGGCTGCCCCCCGAGGTGGAGACGGCGCTCTTTCGCATCGCGCAGGAGGCGCTGACGAACGTGGCCCGGCACGCGCAGGCGCACAGCGTCACCGTGCTGCTGGAGGATCGCGGAGCCTCGGCCATGCTCATCGTCGAGGACGACGGGAGGGGGTTTGACGTGGCCCGGGTGATGGACTCGCGTCCGCACGAGGGGAATCTGGGGCTGTACGGCATGCGGGAACGGGCCTCTCTCCTCGGCGGGACGCTGACGGTCGAGTCCACGCCGGGAAGGGGCACGACCGTCTTTGTCCGCATACCCTTGGAAGGCAGGGAAGGCGACGATGGAAAAGATTCGTCTGCTCGTGGCGGATGACCACCCGGTCGTGCGGGCGGGGCTGCGCATGCTGCTGGCGGCCCAGCCTGACATGGAGGTGGTCGGGGAGGCCGTCGACGGCGATGCGGCCGTGGCGCGCGCGTTGCAACTGGAGCCCGACGTGGTCGTCATGGATCTGGCGATGGGAGGCACGGATGGGCTGGCGGCCACCCGGGAGATCGTGAACCGTCTCCCCCACACCAAGGTCGTCGTACTCACCATGCACGACAACGAAGAGTACCTGCGGCAGGCGCTGGACGCCGGCGCCACCGGGTACGTCCTGAAGGAGGCGGTCGACACAGAGATCGCGGTCGCCATCCGCGTCGTCCAGCGGGGCGAGGTGTTCCTGTATCCCTCTTTCACCCGGGTGTTGCTGGGAGACCTGATCCAGGTGGAGGAAGCCGACGATCGCTCCGAGCAGGACGGCTACGAGCTCTTGAGCGAGCGTGAAAAAGAGGTCCTGCGGCTGGTCGCGCTGGGCGACACCAATCGGGAGATCGCCGAGCGGCTCTTTCTCAGCGTCAGGACGGTCGAGACGTACCGCGCCCGGCTGATGGAAAAGCTGAACCTCAAGAGCCGGGGAGAGCTGGTGCGGTACGCGCTGCGCAAGGGGCTGAGGCCGGACGAGGTCGGAGATCCTTGACGTGAATGGATGCGCCAACTTGTTGGCGTCTTGGGTAGGCGTGGAGCCCCCCGTGGGCAATCGACGTCGGTGCCGGGCCGACCGCAACGAGTTGCGGCTTCCATCTGCGTCGCAGTAGTACGAAGAACTGGCCTGGCCCCCGTTTCGCCCCCTGCAACGTGAATGGATGCGCCGACTTGTTGGCGTCTTGGGCGGGCGTGGAGCCCCCCGTGGGCAATCGACGCCGGTGCAGGGCCGACCGCAACGAGTTGCGGCTTCCATCTGCATCGCAGTAGTACCAGGAAAGCCTGTGCAGGCTCAAACCTGCGCAGGCTCTTCGGTTTTCTACGGACACCCGTGAGGCCAAATGGCGGATTTCTACTCTAGACGCCACCTCGCTCATGTGCGATAATGGTGGTGGATAACCGTCGTAGAAAACCCATTTCGTCGACACACCCGGTCCTCTTCTTCATACACTCAACTTCTTCACCATAATCGATTTACATCCTCGCACGACCTGGCCACATTTAACATAGCTGACCTTCATCCTTGTACAACTGTACGGGAGTAAGGAGTAGGAAGTAGGGAGTAAGGGAGGGGAGCAGAGATGGACGCAGGGCGAAAAATCCTCGTCATTGATGACGATCCGATCTATGTCAAATCCACCACGGCCGTGCTGGAATCCCATGGCTACCAGGTGGACAGCGCCCAAAACGCGGAGGAGGCGTTGGCCAAGATGAGCCAGGAGCGGCCAGACCTGGTGCTCCTGGACGTGATGATGGATTGGGTCCTGGAAGGCGTGACCATAAGCCAGGAGATGATGAGCCAGAAGGAGTTGCAGCGCGTCCCCATCATCATGATCACCTCGATCCGGGATTCCGAGTATCGAGGCCTCTTCCCGCAGGATCAGTACCTGCACATCAACAGTTGGCTGGACAAGCCCTGTTCTCCGGACAAGCTCCTGTCCGAGGTCGAAAAGACGTTCGCCCGTCACGACAAATACAGGAAGGCCAACTGAGGCCGCTCAGGCCGCTGAGGGCGCTGAGGCACGCACACGTTCCGGGCTGGGCTGCCCTGGCACGGCTGCGCCGCCCCGGCACCTCGTCTCTGTGATCCATAGTTGGGGTCCGCCTTTATGTACTCGACTGTCGCTGCACCTCCGGCGGCGCTTCTCGTCGCCCTCGTAGCGCTGGGCCTGCTCCTGGTGGGCGGGCTGCTGGCCCTTTTCCTCTCCACCCGGGCCAGGCTGCAGCGCCAGCAAGAGGAACTCGCGACCACGAAAAAGGAGCTGCAGCAGCGATCCGCCGCGCTTGCCAAGGCGGAGAGCGAGGTGGAGCGGGTGAAGAAAATCCCCAAGGCAGAGCTCCTGCCCATGCTCAAACTGGCTCACGAACAGCGGTCTCCCCTGGCCGCCATTCAGAATGCCCTGGATATGGTCCTGCAGGGGTATGCCGCACATGACCCCGAGCTACAAGATGAGATGTTGGGCCTGGCGCGCGATCGGGCGGCGACGATGCTCGAGCGGGTCAACGACTTTTTGCGCCTGGGCTCCGTCCGCCACGCAGAGATCGAGAGAAAGGTGCGGCCCGTGCAATTGCTGGACGTCCTGGGACGAATGGTCTCCGAGAAGCGCGTCCAGGCCAGATGGCGGGCGGTGGATCTGCGCGTGGACGTCCCCGACGCGCTGCCCCTGGTGACCGCCACCGATGAGGACATGGAGCACCTGCTGTCGAACCTGATCAACAACGCCATCAAGTACACCAATCCAGGGGGCAAGGTCACGATCTCGCTCAAAGAGGAAGGTGGGAAGGTCGTCGGAGCCGTGGAGGACACGGGCATCGGGATTGCGCCCGATGAACTCCCCAGGATCTTTGACGAGTTCTACCGGGCGGAAAGCGCAAAGGACATGCACGCCAACGGCACGGGCCTGGGGCTGTCCATCGTGAAGCGGGTGGTCGATCTGTACGGTGGGCGGCTTGACGTGGAATCGGAACCAGGCAGGGGGAGCAAGTTCACCTTCATCTTCCCCCAGGAAACGTTCGCCAGGGAAGAGGAAAAGACCAAGACGTTCCGTGACCTGCAGGAAGAGGTGGTCCGCAAGGGCATATGTGGCCAGTGCAGTGGCTGTGTCTCGTTCTGCTCGGCGGGCAGGCTGAATGCGCTGGAACTGAACGGGGACGGCTTCCCGCGGTATGCGGATGAGGACAAGTGCCTCAGGTGTGGGATATGTTACCTGATCTGCCCGTTCACCCGGGACCTGGACACGGAGGTGCGCAGGCGGTTCGGGTGGCGACCGCCCGTAGGGACGGTTCAGACCATCACCTCGGCCCGGGCGACGGATGGCGCCATTCTGAGCGTGGCCGCTGATGGGGGGGTCGTGACCGCCCTGCTCCTGTACATGCTGGAAAACTATCTCATCCAGGGGGCCATCGTCTCCCGCAAAACGACCCCATTCACCCGCGAGCCCCTGATCGCCACGACGAGGGAGGAACTCATCTCCGCCGCTAGCTTCCACGTCGCCGGCCCCTCCCACCTCGAAGAGCCGGGTGAGGAGTACACGACCTATTCGCCCGCCCTCTCGGCGGTCAAAGAGCTGGGGGGCAGTCGCCTCGGCCACGTGGCCATGGTGGGCACTCCCTGCCAGGTCAAGACGGTCAGAAAGATGCAATGCCTGGGCATCGCGCCGGCCCACACCATCGGCTACACCGTCGGGCCGTTCTGCATGGAGAGTTTCTCCTTCGACGCGCTGGGCCGGAAGAAGCTGGAGGACAGGCTGCACATCGACCTCGCGGACGTGGCCAGGCTGGACGTCAGGGATGACCTGGGTATTTCGCTGCGCGATGGTAGGACGATTCGCGTGCCCTTCGAGGAGGTGGATGAGCTCGCCCATCCAGCGTGTCTGGCGTGCACCGAGTTCGCCAACGACTACGCCGACATCGCGGTCGGCGGGCTGGGCTCGCCGGACGGTTACGCCACCATGCTCATCCGCACGGAAAAGGGCAGCCGGGTGTACGATGGAGCGCTGCGCCAGGGCTACATCGAGGAGAGGAGGTTCACGGATGCGGCCGAGTTGCGCAGCGAGAGGACCAAGATGATGGCCAAAGTGGTGGCCTTCGCCCACCGGAAGCGGGAGCGCGGGGAGACGCGGCTCCGGGAACTCGGCATCTCCCCCTAGACATTGCCCGGGTCTTCTGAGACCCGCCGGGTCTTCCGAGACCCGCATAGACTTGGGAGAATATCTGATGGAAAGAATAGGCGTCTACATCTGCCACTGTGGGACGAACATCGCCGGCACCGTCGACGTGGAGGAGGTGACGGATTTCGCCTCCACGCTGGATCAGGTGGCCGTGGCGAGGCACTATGCGTACATGTGCTCCGACCCGGGCCAGGACCTCATCAAGCAGGACATCAAGGAAAATGGCCTGTCCAGGGTGGTCGTGGCCTCCTGCTCGCCGCTGATGCACGAACACACGTTCAGGCGAGCGTGCGAGGATGCCGGCCTCAATCCCTTCTTGTTCCAGATGGCCAACATCCGGGAGCAATGCTCGTGGGTGACGGAGGACCCGGCGAAGGCGACGCAAAAGGCGAAGGGGATCGTGGCCGCAGCGGTGAGGCGGGTGCTGTATCACGAGCCGCTGGAGATCAAGGAGGTACCGGTCAACCCGGCTGCGCTGGTCGTGGGCGGGGGGATCGCGGGGATCGAGGCGGCGCTCAGGATCGCGGACTCCGGTCGGAAGGTCTACCTGGTGGAGCGGGAGCCGTCGATCGGCGGGCACATGGCGCAGCTCTACAAGACGTTCCCGACGCTCGACTGTTCGGCGTGAATACTGACACCCAAGATGGTGTCCGTTGGACAGCATGAGAACATCGAGCTTCTGAGCTACAGCGAGGTGGAAGAGGTTTCCGGCTACGTCGGGAACTTTCAGGTCCAGGTGCGCAAGAAGGCCCGCTACGTGAACGAGGACCTGTGTACCGGCTGCGGGCTGTGCGAGGAAAAGTGCCCGGCCAGAAAGATACCCAGCGAGTTCAACCTCGGCCTGGGCACCCGGAAGGCCATCTACCGCCCCTTTGCTCAGGCGGTGCCGAATACCCCGGTCCTGGATCCGGAGCACTGCATCTATTTTCTAAGAGGCAAGTGCCGTGCCTGCGAAAAGCTGTGCCCCCGCCAGGCCATAGACTTTGAACAGCAGGACCGAATCGTGGAGTTCGACGTGGGGGCGATCATCCTGGCCACCGGCTACGACCTCTTTGACCCATCGGGAGCCGCCCAGTTCGGCTATGGGCTGGACAACGTGCTGACCGGCATGGAACTCGAGAGGCTGATCAGTGCCGACGGGCCGACGGGGGGCCAGGTCGTGCTGAAGGACGGCACCCCACCCAGGCGCATGGCCATCCTGCACTGCGTCGGCAGCCGGGATGAACAGTACCACGAGTACTGTTCGCGGGTGTGCTGCATGGTTTCCTTAAAGCTCGCCCACCTGGTCAAGGAAGCGACCGGGGCCGAGGTCTATGAGGTCTACAGGGACATGCGCGCCTTTGGCAAGGGCTATGAAGAGTTCTACAACCGGGTGGAGCACGAGGGGGTCGTTTTCATCCGCCGTGGCGAGGACGTCGAGGTGACCCGGCAGGACGGCAGGCTGCTCGTGACGGCCGGGGACGTCTTCTCTGGGGAGAGCGTCGAATTGCCGGTCGACATGGTCGTCCTGGGGGCCGGCCTGGAGCCCCGCCGGGACGCCGGCTCCGTGGCCCGCGTCTTTGGTATCGGCTGCGGTGAGGCGGGGTTCTTTACCGAGAGGCATCCCAAGTTGGCCCCGGTCGAAACCGCATCCGATGGCATCTTTATCGCCGGGGCTTGCCAGGGGCCCAAGGACATCCCCGACAGCGTGGCCCAGGGGGGCGCGGCCGCGGCGGCGGCTCTGGGCATGATCGACCTGGGCAAGGTGGAGGTGGAGCCCATCACCTCTTTCGTCGATAAGGAGCGGTGTGTCGGCTGCGGCGACTGTATCCTCGTTTGCTCGTACACCGCTATCTCGCGCATCGAGGGCAAGGCCGAGATCAACTCAGCGCTCTGCAAGGGATGTGGCGCCTGCGTGGCGACCTGCCCGGCCGGTGCCATCGAGGCGCTGCAATATACTGACGAGCAGATCGTCGCAGAAATCGAGGGGGCATTGCAATTCAGACCCTGGTGAAGACCCTTGAAGACCCTAAGGGTCTCTGAGACCCTTAGGGTCTCCTTAGGGTCTCCCTTAATGGAGGTGTTGCATGAATCCTGGAGAGAAAGTTGGCGTTTACGTCTGCCACTGTGGGACGAACATCGCCGGCACCGTGGACGTGGAGGAGGTGACGGATTTCGCCTCCACGCTGGATCGGGTGGCCGTGGCGAGACACTATGCGTACATGTGCTCCGATCCGGGCCAGGACCTGATCAAGGAGGACATCCAGGAGAAGGGGCTGGCCCGGGTGGTCGTGGCCTCCTGCTCGCCGCTGATGCACGAGCACACGTTCAGGCGGGCGTGCGAGGACGGGGGCCTCAATCCCTTCTTGTTCCAGATGGCCAACATCCGGGAGCAGTGCTCGTGGGTGACGGAGGACCCGGCGAAGGCGACGCAGAAGGCGAAGGGGATCGTGGCCGCAGCGGTGAAACGGGTGCTGTATCACGAGCCGCTGGAGATCAAGGAGGTGCCGGTCAACCCGGCTGCACTGGTGGTGGGTGGGGGCATCGCGGGGATCGAGGCGGCGCTCAAGATCGCCGACTCCGGTCGGAAGGTCTACCTGGTCGAGCGGGAGCCCTCGATCGGTGGGCACATGGCGCAGCTCTACAAGACATTCCCGACGCTCGACTGTTCGGCGTGAATACTGACACCCAAGATGGTGTCCGTTGGACAGCATGAGAACATCGAGCTTCTGAGCTACAGCGAGGTGGAAGAGGTTTCCGGCTACGTCGGGAACTTTCAGGTCCAGGTGCGTAAGAAGGCCCGCTACGTGAACGAGGACCTGTGTACCGGCTGCGGGCAGTGCGTCGAGAACTGCCCCGTCGAGGTCCCCAACGAGTTCGACCAGGGATTGAGCAAGCGCCACGCCATCTACCGTTCCTTCCCCCAGGCGGTGCCCGGTGCCTTTGTGATCGACAAAAAGATGCCTCCCTGCATGGCCGCCTGCCCGGCCCACGTCGGTGCGCCGGGG
>Ga0307377_10001140_pt1 | contig 34776 bp, 33 predicted proteins | sample TR3MG_FD_202535 | JGI IMG/M metagenome (GOLD analysis project Ga0307377, IMG submission 202535) | Soil microbial communities from Risofladan, Vaasa, Finland - TR-3 | ecosystem: Environmental > Terrestrial > Soil > Coastal area > Acid sulfate soil | place: Finland: Risofladan, Vaasa | collected... | reverse complement strand
GTGGGGAAAGCCTGACGAACAGGGGGTAGTGGAGCATGTATAGAGGCACAAGACTTGTATTTTGGGCGACCGGAGATCTCGAATATTTAGTGGAAATATATTAAAAAAGAAGGAGCGGACGAATAATTGCTCAAAAAGGCAGTTGTGGGAGAAGAAACACACAAACTCTACGAGGATGCTCATGTCGCATGGGGTAGATACAAAGCACTTGGGGAAAGTTTGGATTTAATCGACAGAATTTTTCGGGAGGAGCAAAATGGCAAAAAAGAAAACCGCGAGAATACTTGATATGAATACGATGGACTATATCACAGACAAAGAATGGGAATCGTTGAATATTCATCAATCCATTGTTGCAAAACTTCGTGACCAGGGTTGTTTGCCAGATGAATACAATTTACGGGAGGTAGTGGTAATACGTAAGGGTAAACGGAGTGTGTTTGTGAGATTTAAACCAATTTTATCCAAAAATCCAGCGTATTACTGGATTCATCGTCATAGTATTGTTGAAATTTTATCATAGAAGGATAGGGGTGTTCCTGGTCTGGCTTGTATTGGCGGACCAAAAGGTTAGTCAAAAGGGGCACCCCTGTTTTGAAATATGAAAGAAAACAAAAATATAACCATAATTGATGTGATTGCAAAGTATTGCAATGCTAAATTGATTAATATGTCGTCCCATATTGTCAAGGATAAAATACAAAAGCCTCTCAACGAACTTGCGGCCATATCGGATTTTTTTGGTTGCGAAAAACTTAATTCAATCAACCTTAAACACATAGAGAATGTAAGAAATTATTTCATCACAGAGGGACTTCCTCCATATAGAATTAATGAAAAACTCCGACTGTACTATAGTTTTTTTGAATATTGCAAATCGAGGGGATTTATAGATGAAAATCCAGTTGATGGCGTTAGTATGACTATTCCGCGTCCCGCCTCAAAAGCATCCACACACACATTAGTAGAAGTGGAAGCGGTTATAAATGAGATCAAAAATCCATACACAAAACAAGTGATACTGTTTATTTTCCATACAAAATTACGACCGAAGGAAGTATTTAGCCTAACAGTTGGGGATATTGATTTTAAAAATGATATAGTACGTTTTCGGAGAAATTGGAGTCGGAAAAAATACGAGGTTGATTCCATACAAATGCCGGAACCGGTCAAAGTTTTTTGCCTACAATGCGCTCACAGTAGAGACAAAGACGAAATTCTGTTTCCGTCGATACAACATAAACGGACGGGTAAACCGATAGTGAGCGTTCGGACAGCATTAAAAAACGCCAGTTTTAGAGCCGGGGTTTTCCCTGCCGTTACAATATCGTCAATTATTTCACCCCAGATTTAATCTTACCCTATATATGTTTGATTATAAAATTAAACAGTAAACATATAAAATATCTATTGACACTTTATCTTAAATGTGCATAGCACTAGTTCAGTTTATTAAAAATAAGGGTAAATGTTGTGAATTGTTTGAATTTTTTAATCACACTACTTGATGTGATTATCTTTTTTAATTTATATGGAACATTTGTTTGATGAATCCAACAGACGAACAAACCCGGTGCGGGACGGCATACATTAGATTGCTTTCGACAATCATTAATAGATTGGATAAGGAAGCGAAAAAAGACATTTTCACTACATTGGGGAAAAAGGAAGTTTTGGGGGTTTTGGAAATCATTGCTCCCCAATGTTTTGAAATTGTGAAAACAGCCCTCTCATTAGACAAAACTGGATTTTTGACTCAACAACTCAAAGCGGCAAAAGAAAGAATGCAAACAATGGTAGGAGACAAAGGTGGACCTGAAAACCAACCAAATGATACGGGATTATGAGATTTTAAAATCTCAAGCAATTGATGATCCCATTTCAAATGGCATAGCCGCGTGGAACCCATATACCGAAGAAATTGAATATTTAGGGTACTTTCCATTTCCGCACCAAGCACAGTTGCATACCTCAAGCGCAGATTTTAAAATGCTGATAGCCGGGAATAAAGCAGGGAAAAGTTCTTTCGCTGTAGTGGATGTGTTGATGCATTGCACCAAGATCTATCCCGATTGGTTGCCTGTAGATTTAAGACAGAAACAACTGATATCAGTTGCGTACTCAGGTCCATCATTCGAAGCAACGGGGAAAATTTTAAAAGCTAAAATTAATAAATTCTGTCCCAAAAATATACCATATAAGACACTTAAAAAAAATGGGGTTATCGCATATTATGAATTTCCTGACGGATCATACATTGATCTAAAATCATATACGCAAGAGACGGACAAATGGGCGGGGGGTGATTATCATATATGGGTATTTGATGAACCCCCACCAAAGGATTTGTTTTTAGAAGCGGCGCGAGCAATTGTTTCAAATGATGGCACATTGCTATTTGTATTCACTCCGCTCAAAAAATCATACTATGTGAAAGAGGATATAATTGACCGTAAAGAGATTTTAGAAGAATTGGGTATCGGTGAAATATTGATAGTCGGCGCAACTATTCACGATAACCCAACCCTATCGAGAAAACAAAAAAATAAATTACTTGTAAATTGTGATGATACTGAACTTCAAGCGAGAGAACATGGACAATTTACAAGATACTCAGGGGTTGTTTATCCTGAGTATTCCGAAATCAATAGAATTCCATTATCTACTATTCCCACAGACTTAACCATTTACCAATTCATTGATCCACATCCACGAAAACCGTTCGCGGCAATATGGGTTGGGGTAGATGATACAAATACGAAATATGTAATCGCGGAGTTTCCTACCGAACCATTTCATCGGATTGATACATCTCCGTATCGTTATGACGATTATAAAGAAATTTATATGCGAATAGAACAAGAGATTTCAGAGACGTTTCAATATAAACAAAACGTCAATGGAACTGATCAGATATTCCCACGTAAGGTTTATCGGCGTTATCGCGATCCTAAAACAAATTTGAGAGATATGAGTAGCGGAATTGATTTTGATCTGGAAATGAAGAAGAGGGGAATGCCCATCGCTCCGGCATATTTACCGGGAACGCGGAATGATATACGGCAAAGAACAAGAAATTGCTTAGCTTGTGATTGTGAAAAGCCAATAGATGCGTTTAATCATCCTATGGTTTATATCGCGGATCATTTGTATAATACCGATTATTCGTTTCGGCACCATGTGTATGATGAATATTCAGGTAGAATGGAAGAACGGAAAGGGAAGAGTGATAAAGAGGAAGAAAAATTCAAATGCTTTGTTAATTTAGTAGAAATGTCGGTTTTTCAAAAACTGTCTTATTCACGCCCATCTATGACAGATAAGTCATATAATGTCGGATTGCTTATAGAGAGTCCTTTTTTGGAATTAGTGGGAGGACATAAATGATTTTATTAAACAATCCCTGGATTCAGAAAATCGAGCAATTTATAGAAGATGCTTATAGCTATTCTTCACAAATTCGTGACAGTTATCCTTTTCGCTGCTTATCGCGTTGGAGGGATGCTGAAAAAAGGTTTCACCGGATATTAGAAAGCAAACAACTAAACGAGAGAGGATTTGACCAGGGGGGCGATTCTAAAGTTCGGGCGAATGTTACAACACGCATGTTGACACGTGCTGTAATAACGGTTGCGCCGTTACTCTATGAGAGCATCATACCGATAGGGGTAAGACCATACGCATTAATCCCTAAATCATTGGATGCGAATGAAAAAATAGAACCAAATTACCAGTTGCTTGATACTCAATTATACGAAATGCACTTTAATCGGGAGATGCGCCGTTTTCTCTATCAAATAGCAGAAAAAGGCACTGGTTTTTGTAGGTGCAGGATTAGACAAACACAGGAGATGGCGAAAGTTAGAAATAGAGATGAGAAAGCAAAAAGAAATGATCTTAAGTGGACGCCGTTTGCCGTAAACATGCCAACAATACGGAATTGGTCGCCATTTTTTGTATATGTGTCTAACCCAGAATTGCCAGATGTGAAGGATCAAGACAGCGTAATATTTTACAGCATGATAGGTATTGGGGATTTGGAATCCGCTGAGTTATCGGTAACAAAAGAAGATGGAAACTATACTCGAAAGGGAAGATTTTTTAATATTGACAAAGATTTTCTCGACAAAATTACAAAAGAGGTCAAGTATGAAGAAAACTTGAAAATGGGATTATCTTCCCTTCGTGTTCCAGGGCGGCGTTTAAATATAGAACCATCATTGGAATATTTAGAATATCAAGGCTATCTTCCACTCAAACAAATGCTGGCATCCGGCGATATTAAACAGAGCGATCTAAATTCACTCGGTATTACAGAAAAGGACGTGGATTATAATTTAATATGGTATGCTGATTTGTTGTATAGTGGGGCAGAAGCTGCGGGTAAAGGAGCTTCACGGTTAATTGGATTGCGTCCATGTCCGTATGCACCGCAGAGAACCGAATTAATAAAGGGGATTCTATTTCCCGATGAAGATAATTTTTATGGCAAGGGCTTGAATGATGTGGGGTACGATCTTGAGGATATAATTAACCACATATGCAACGAAAAAATCCTTTCAATCATATATAATAATAATCCTTCATGTGTTGTGTTCGAAGGCGCACTTAAAGATTCCGATCACCAGGATACGGCACTGGTGCCCGGAGGACGTATTGTATGCGATACGCTAGTGGAGAATCCCGATTCGGTAATTAAACCCATACGAAACGAGATCGTTGATCCAGAATTGCTAACGTGGTTTAGGTACCTAAATCAATACTATGAAGAAACCACTCTATCGCCTCGGCAACTACAGGGCGGCGAACCCAGAGCCGGGACCACTCTCGGAGAGTATGAAATGCGTATAAGCAAAGCAACTGGGAAATTGATGTACATAATTCGAGGGATAGAGAGCGAAGCGGTTTCAGAAGTGATACAAAGCATTTTGGAGATAAACCACCAATACCTGGATGAGGCGTTTGTTATAAAAAAAATAGGAACAATGGGGCTGAATTGGGAAAAAGCCGAAGCATACGATACTAATAATTTAACATTGGATATGGGCGTGATAGGGACAGGCTCGTTGTCGATGGGAAACCGTAGAGAGCAGGCAATGTTTAAAATGCAACTCGCACAACAATATCCAGATATTATCGACCGAAAGAAGGTTTTGATTGAAATTTTAATGGCGACAGGAGATGTGCACCCACGTTATTGGCTAAATCCAGATATCGCAATTGACCCAATGACACCAGAGGATGAATTAAAACTATTACAAAGCGGAGTTTCGATTAGACCAAGAGATGGTGAAAATTTCCAAGAACATCTCCAAAAGCACACAGAGCAACTCAAAGATGTAGAGTATAAAGAGTTGTATACATATCTCCAGGCACACATCCAAGATACAATGCAGCTGAGGGGCAAAATGGAAATGATGAGAGCAAACATGAACTTAGGTGGGATGAACGGACAATCTCCAGCGGGAATGGGGATGGATAATAATTTCATCAGAGCAATGCGGCAAGGAGGACAGGGAGAATGAGTAGATTTAGATTTCCCTTCTTCAAGCAACATTTTTCAGAATTAAAAACAGCGCGCGAAGAATTGTGTAAAGAATTAAGAGGGATAGAAAAAATACTTATTGACCATCAAGAATTCAGAGGGAAATTCCCAGCCCTTTATGAAAGATTTATAAAATTCAACATAGAACTTTTGACTGGAAATCAAAAAACATGCGATTTGATACCAACTGAGAAAAATTGGCACAGAATCGCAATAGCAAAATCGGTCCAGGAAGCGATTATTAAAAACATGCATTTTTTCGATAATGATTCTGCAAGTAATAAAAAACGACAGCAAGAGATAATTAAACTGCTGAAAGAAATAGAGGGAATGTTGGGAGAAGAATAAAACAATGCCGCGAATAGGTGGAAATTCTGGATTGCGAAAAAAACTTAAACAGCGAAGGCGAAAAATAAGACGCAAACAACGGGGAAAACTGAATAAATGAAAAACCATTATGCGAATTCATTGGCAGACGTTACAATTAAAGGCAGGAAAAAGTTGTGTTATTCGATATGTGGACGATGGATACCGGAACGAAATATAGCTAAAAAAACGCCACACGTAACGTGTTTTATGTGTGTCGATATAATAGCAAAAAAAGAAGAGGAGAAAAATCATGTTGACGCCTGGTGAAACGGGAAATGATGTCGGGGGACCTGACGAGGTTACGAACGACACCAATCCTGATACGAATCCTGTAGTGGATGGAGAAAAAAATTCAGATACTTCAGGAGAACCACAAGGGGCAACTGATAGTCCTATTGTGTTCAAAACAGACCTATTCGGGGGAGGGGAATATGATTTACGTTCTCTCGATCCCGAACAGGCAAGTGTTCTCAAGGAGCAACTTGAAAAGACCGCCAAAGGGTATAAAGCTCTTCAGGCGCAAGTCGATAAATTAAAAATCGGCTCTGTAAAAAAAGATCAAGATGATGTGATACCAGAATCACTGCACGAAGAATCTCATAGGGGACCAACACCGCAATTGCGTGTAGATGCAGATGGGATGCCGCTTCTATCACCTGAGTTACAACGTCAAATGGAGGATAGAAATCTCGAATTCGATAGGCAATTTGATAAAAATCCTCTAATGGCACTCTTTCAATATGTTGGCCCCATGATTGAAGAGAGGGTAAAAAAAATAGAAGCGACATTGAATTCTGTGCAAAGGAATATCGAAGCTCCGTCTCAAATCAAAGAATTTGTTCAATCTCAGTTAGAAGAACAACCCGATTTACGTCAATTCGAGAATGAAATTACATCTCGATTAATGCAAAATTGGGGACAGTACGGAACGTATGAGGACGCCAAAGGGGACATTTCTAGATGTGTGTTAGAAATGAAATATAAAGCCCTTTTAACTGAAAAAGAACAATTAGAGGAAAAGGTTTCGCAGTTTAATTCCGGCAATATCTCCGATACACCCGGAGGACCTCCGAAACCAAATGCACCGGAGTCTCCGAATCCTCCCTGGAAAGAAAAATCCTCTATTGAAATTCTTACAGGTGGATAAAATTTCTTGTGGCACATATCACTCATCTTTAATTTGTGGTAAATATGCCTACGATTGTCAAGCAAACAGGATCGGACAACCTCGGTGAAAAACGACCACAAGCAGATATTTCCGAAGAAATATTTCGTATCACAAAACCGAGAGAAACTCCCGTAGTCCGAATAATCAGAAAGATAAATAAGAGCAAGCCAAAAGGAACCACTTTTGTTACTCAAGTGGAAGAGGATGAACCAAGATATGATACTGTCAAATCAACCACCGTCGCGTCTGGTGCGGGGGCAACAGGAACAGTAACACCAGACAACCCCACGTATTTCCGTGTTGGAGCACTAATCCTCAACGAAACAACTGGAGTCCAGGTCATGGTTACGGCTAACGACCTGACCGATCTCACCGTGATCAATCTCGACAAAACCGCAACCACTGGAGCATGGACCGAAGATGATATTATTCTCATTTTCAGTGGCACATTTGAGGAAGGTTCTGAAAAACCCGGATTGCACATGGTTCAACCATCGTATGTGTACAATGTGACATGCACAAACAAAAGGCTTCTCCATGTAACGAGAACCACCGAGCAGATACAGCTTCACGGATTGCCCGAATTGACACGTCAACAGACAAACATGTTGAATGAAATGCTTAAAGACGTTGAGGGGCAACTGTTCTTTGGTCAACGAGAAGAAAATAACGATGTTGCCGCGATGAGGACGTACCACCGAATTGCGTCAACGGGTGGATTGGATGAGTTTATCACAACAAACCGATTCGATGCAGCAGGTATCACGCAAGCTGATTTTTTCGATGACCTACTCACCTGCTTTAGACATGGATCGGATGAGCGATATCTCGTCTTATCAAACAAAATGATCACCAAGCTGTCAACATGGGGATTGGCTTACGTCCAGGTTCCGCGCACCGAAGAAACATTGGGGATAGTAATCAACAAAATCAGGGATTTCGGCGGCGGTAATGCGTATGTCATTAACCATTCAATGCTCAATGAAAACACAGCATCCAAGTTCCACTCTTATGCGTATTGCCTGGACCTGAAAAACATAGGCTACAAAAGCCTCCAGGATGTTGTGTTGTCTGATGTGAATCCAACAGGTGGTGACTATACCGAAAAACAGGTCATAACCGAGTTTGGATTCGAGTTGGTCCAGGAAAAGGCGAACGGTGTTTGGTACGGAATCACGTAAGCAAACATCAACTCGGTAAAAATAATTGAACATTGGGGAAGGGGTCAAAACTCTTCCCCAATGCTAAATAAAAATACCATAATAAAGGAGAGAGTATCATGAAACGGATGAGAATAGGTGATGAATGGCGGGATGTTGACGAGAAATCGGTGTTGATGTTCAGGGCTAAAGCGGGTGGATTACGCCTGACTATCAAACCATCAGAAACCCGTGTCACCGGTACGGGTCAAGCAATTACAGAGCAAGGGCATCGAATTATTTTTCTCCCTCTTTCTCCTGTTAAGTGGTTGAAAATCGGACCTGGAAGTATGGCCGACAACAAACCCAATTCTTGGCTAAGGGGCAAATTCTCCGTGCTTCACGATCAATACGTTATTAATGGAAAAGCAACCATTGAGGATACCGAGAAGTTTTTGCTTGATCATCCAAATTACTGGAGGAACGTCCTCCTGAAAGACCCAAAAGCCCTACCAAATAATCCTTCAGTTTTCTTTATGACTGAGGAGGATTGGGATGAATGGGAAATCGAGGAGCATAAGCGCGTAAGGGAAATGGAAGAACGATACATTAAGGCAAAAGAAAAAATACGCGAAGAAAACAATGCTCGTCGTTCGAAACTCAGAGAACTCCATGTGAAAAAATACGCAAAAAAAGGTGATAAGAATGTGGAGACAAATCCAGCTATACCAGGGGATGAGACACAGAGCATTATCTGACTTTAATTCCCAAAGCGTATTGAGGATTGGAGAATTACTTTACCAAGCCGAACAAAACATTGCGCTCGAATTGAAATTGATGAGGGGGAAGTATCGTTTTAACCTGGAGCAAAATCAGGTTAAATATACTCCCCCTCCCAATATTATACGGGATTGGATACCCAAGAAAAGCATAAAATATTTAAATGGTACAACAAAGACTCATTTGTCTTGGTTAACAGAGCAAGAAGTTTTTGAAAAATACGATGATCTGGAAAATATACCTGTCGCGGATAAACCCCTCTACTGGTCATATCTGAAAGCTGAAAATAAAATACTTATTCTCCCCCCTGTTGCAACCACTGATTCAATTTTGACGAGCAAAATCAATTGTGATTCAATAACAGATTGGTCAAGTGATGATCATATCGTTGGCATTGATACTGAAAATAAAAAGGAGGGCACCGGCTCTATTACGATTACAATTGATAGATCGTCACAATCCGCAGCTCCAATTGCTAAAAACGATCTCACATCAATTAAACTCGGAGAATGGTTTGGTGTTGGATTATGGTTCAGATCGTCACAATATATACCATCAGGCAATATAGGGATAGGGGTTTATGATCAAACAGGGACAAAATATATATGGGTTCACAATATAGATTTTGATATACTTCCAGATCAATGGCATTGGGTACAGACCGAGATATTGGGAAACGAAACGGGAACTCATTTTTGTATTTTAGATTTTAATGAGTGGATAAAATATCACGGTGGGGGGGCTACGAATTTAATTTTATGGGTTGATAATATTTGTGAAGTGCAATCGTCAAAATCGTCAATCATTATAGATGATTACATCCGGTATCCTCGAAAGCCCCTTAATTATTTTTCATCTGTGTTATATCCCACAATCACTATCGCAACAACGAAAGGTTCTAACCGTATGGTTTTCTCTGCTAGCTACGCAGGGAAAATATCAGTCGGGGATTTTATTGGGATTTGTACAGATCAATATGGGCGCGAATGTCCTGATGACAACAATATGTATAGAATTGTTTATTTAGATACTCTCAATACAATTGTTGTTGACCGTCCGTATTTGCCAACGAGTGTGTTAACGGGGAAATTTATATGCGCCTCTCCGTCTGAGATGCGCCTAAATCATCCAGGGACAGGGATGGCAATTATCAATTACGCGCTATATTTAGACACATTGGGGCGCGATGATTTACGTGTTGAAAACAAGAATTATTATTCAGTATATCAGCAAAGTTTAGGCAGTTTATGGACTGATATCAAATGGCATCCAAGCGATGATAGAAGAATAACCAAACAATTTCCTGAAGAACTATTGCCAGAAAGAAATCAATGAAAACAAAAGACAAAATGAGAGCAACATGGGCGGGATTAAATTTAATAATCCCTTTAGAGAAAAGTGTTCCTTATACGCGAACGGTAAAAAATTTATCTATTGAATCGAATGGATCAAAAATAATGCCAATGCCGGGTTTTGAACGGTTGCACAATGAGCGTATTGGTACTGATGGGATAAATAGCGACATTAGTATTATGGCCATTGATCCTAGCCAATTAAATATCGGGATAAATAAAGGCATTGGAATGGTATTGGTTTTAAATGATGGCAAAAAAACTATAGAACAATTTTTCATAGATCGAACAGAAATGACCATTGGTTATGATACTATTCCAGCAAAACGGTTAATTATCTTGGGACATAAACGCCTATATTTTTCTTCTATCGAAGGACCGAATTTAATGTTTTATGCTCCAGAAATCAATAAAATAGATTTTGGTTTAGCAATGGATGATGGTATTATTCCATATTATGTTGGCTCTGGATTTTCGAATCCAACTCCATGCATAATGGGGTCGGATGGCGAATTATGGATCGTCCTGGAAAAAGCGAATGAGGATAAATTCTATATATACAAAATAAAAAAGGATTTTTCAGGGCATTGGTCAATAGCTATAAATAGAGGAGGTAGTGGAAGTGCGATAACAAAATTACTGTGTGACAAAAACGGGAATGCTCTCTTTGTTCTAAGTAACGCAACAGACAGTAAGGATCACTTGTATTATGTTCGGAGACTACAGGCGGATGTCACAAATATTTATAGTTCAGCAGCTAATGAAACATTAGAAATAGAATATGACACATTGAATTGGCTGGGTATATTGATCAAGACCAGCACTACGCTGAAATTTCGGAAATATGCAATGGATTGGGGTTCAGCTACCCCCTTCCTAATCTCCGTTTCAGACCTGCTGGACCTAACGAGCTACGTCGATGAAACAAATACTGCATCTTTGATGATTACTCAACAAAATGGATTCCAGGTTTTTGGGAAAATACATGATCCTTATGCTGAGACAGGTTTATGCGGTGGTTTCCTTTATTTAGGATGGTTATGTGATAAAGTGTACAGGAATTATCATTGGTTTTTCACAGATTTATCCCAAAACTTTGATGAAATGAAAATATTTTTTGCGGACCATACGGGTAATTTATGGATGCAACAGAGCAATAAAACAATAGCGGTTTTTAGCCCAATTTATGATGCGATATATCGTGTATATACACTTCCCACTACACTTGGGTCGAATGAATGCATTGAGGGTTTTTATCCCGGATCGGAAGGGGTTTGGGTGTTATGGAAATGCGAAAATAATTCAAAGTATGATTATTATCTTGGACTATTGAGCCGCTGGAATTCGGGTAGTGATTTTGATAGGGTTGAAATTGTTTTACAGAAAGACACAGCAGATATTAAAGGAAGATTTACGGGTCAAACAGCATGGGCCGATATCAATGGTTGGAAACATTGTTTTTTTTATGCTCCATAGGAGTCAAAATGTCGGATATCCAATACAATTTATTAAATATACCAAACAGTTTGGATTTGAGCGTCCAAAAAGTCTTTGATAAATGGTATATTTATAGCTCTGCAACGCGTCCGTGGGTTTTTAATGGAAAATATTTGCGGAAAGCGGGGTTAAAGGCTCCCGTTAGGCCATTGTGGTTAAGAGGTGCCTATGATAATTGTTTATCGTTGCAGGGCGATATGGCGTTGGACACCGATACATTTAATTCTTCAGTTGTTTTAGAAATACCTGGACTATACGTACCGGGAGAAAACATGAACCAGGCAGATTTTTTCATGTCTCCCCGTAGAGTTAGTTATGGGTATGAAATAAATTCCACAAATTTATCTGAAACGCCATTAATCGAATGGACACATAATTTAGGGGAATTGGGTACTAAATATACACATTTTGCATTTGCGTTAAAATCCAACAACCGAATACCTGATAGCACTCTTGTGTTTAAGTTTTTAAAGGATGATAAAATAAAGGGTTCTGCATTGGTAAAACATTCGGCACGGGGGGAGCCAGCAGATGTAGGATATGGGTGTACGGAACATTCTGAAATTATAGATTATGGAAATGGAGCGCAAACCAGTTTCCCGTTTGATGTTAAAGCAATAGTCCCCAAAAGTCTTTATGCTCAATCGGTCGTTAATGTAGATAGTAATGATGTTGTCGTGACGGGTACGGATGATGGGGTAGGGGGCATTGAATCAATAATACAGGCTACCGGATGTAGCGTAACTGGCACAATAACAAATTATTCTTCAGGAGAGGGCACTATTATATTTGGTACTGCCCCCAAAACAGATGAGCCTGTTCGTTTATTTTATAATGAGAATACTGATTATATTCCGCCGGGCGTTGATGTCGATACTGGATGGCAAGAGGAATCATTGGGAACGGGGGATGGGGTAGAAACAACCTTTTCAGGCACACTTGGAAAGAAACCCGTCACCAAAATTCTTGTCTCAATAAAAACATATATATTGGATGGGGAGGATGAAAAATTTATACAAATCATTGATGACGGTAGGGGGATTCTGACTGGTTATCCATTCTCCGATATGGCTCTGGGTTCTATTGATTATACCACGGGAGAATGGGAAATTAATTTTAAATACCCCGTAGTTGATGGGAAAAATATTCAATGCTCATACAAAGCTCCTACAGGTAATAAATATGACAATGGCGATTCGGGAACAAATGAAGATGACGATTGGAATCAACCAGGAATAATGGATATCCCCCCAAATCAATGGTTTTATACTGAACTGAAGATAAAATGGGAAGATGAAAAGGATACCGTAGTTGATAGAATACAACTCAATGCTCTCAAACCCATTCAGTGTTGTGTGTGGGTGGACGATTTTTGGTACAAAAACCACACTAAAGGGAAACTAACAGGGACCTATTCGGTTAAGCACACCTGGAAAAAAACAAATTGCCCCCCTAGTAATACATCTCCTCCAAGCGGACCCATTACCGTCCGGGATGGTGCGCTTACTATGGCGGTGGTCCGCTTTGAAGATGAAGTAGAGCAGGTATTTGAAATTATGGTATATGTTGCTCCATTAAACAAAATTTATAATTTGTATTTTGAGGGACCTATTATTTCAATTCCGCCAAAATTTGATGACATTGAAGAAGAAGTCTTATCTACAAAAATCTTGGCTTACGATTATTATGGCATTCCTCCCGCATGTGGTTTGTCCTTGTATCATAATGAAACGATTTTACTCGCAAACACAAAAGACCGTAATCCTCCACCAGAGGGCGTGTATCTAAGGACTCATAAGGGGAATAATATAGTCGCTTCAGTGGAAGCGTTTTTTGCAGAAGGGGATATTGGAAAAGTCATTGAAGTTAAAGATCATAAAGAATTTTATAATATCGTCAATTATATTGATGAATATAGGGTGCAGGTTTATCCCGCATGGCAGGGGAATACAGGGAATAGTTATGTTTTTAAAATCAGGGGGAATAAGAGTTGTATATATTGGACGGTTAAACTCTCCACTGGTATGGTTTATCCCGAATGTGTGTATGAGTACAATATGTTAAAACTCAGTTTATCGGAGGGTGACGAGATAACAGCGATGTATCTGTTGGGTGAATACCCAGGTGTATCATCGTTAAATACTACACTCATCTTACATGGCGGAGAGGGTATTGATGATGGTTCGTCACCAAGAACATATTCTCCTCGATTTATCAGTAATTCGATTGGTTGCGTTGCAAGCAAAACTCCAGCGCAAGATGAGTTCGGAAATGTTTTTCTTCTTACATCCAACTATCAAATCGCGTACATCACTCCCGATGGAATAAGAACCGTTGGAGATGATGAGGGAATCTCGGAATGGTTTAAAACAATAACAACCAATAGATTGCAAAAAGCGCGAGGATACTATTCTAATATTTCGGGATATTATAAAATAATAATCCCCCCTGCCGATGCTTCATCAGAGAGCGATTGTTTAATATTGGATATAAAAAACTCTACGCTTCGAGATGGAAAATCAAATAATTTTATAGTGCTTTCTGGTAATTCTATGGTGATTGAAAAAATAATCGTGAATGATACAAATTCGTCTATTGAAGTGGGTGGGGACGATTGTGGTTTTTTGAATAAAATCAATCTTAGTGATGTATATCAGTATGGTAAAATAGATGGACTGACTACAATTGAAGGCTCTGTTATTGCTTCTGATTCTACATCCGTCACGTTGGATACAAATATTAATGATTTGCCCTTCGATGAATCGTTGATGGGTTTATTTATTTGGGTGTTTGACCAGAACAATATCGCCAACACGTTACAGTGGAGGCGGATACGGAAAGTGGGTTTAGTTTCACTATCAACGATAGTGCATATACAAAATGCCTGGTCGATAAATCCCACAACCGCGTATTCATGGATGTTGTGTCCAATACCAATAGAATATGATGTTTTGTATTCACTCTATCCTGATTTTGGTGGTGTAGATTCATATAAGATAATTTCATATTATTCGTCTCTTCCAAAATTGTGGTGGGAGATATATTCATCGGGTACCGATATGAATATGGATAATCCAAGTGTAGCAACAGATGATATTACGATTGAGAAATTAAATGACGATAGACGTAGTTTTCCTGAAAATTTTGGACGGATGATAAATTTGAGAATAAAGGGATTGTGCCTACAATCAGGTATAGATATTTCCACAATCCAAATAAAAGAATATACAGCATGAGCCAATTTAGAAAATATCATGGAAGCTCTGGTTTAAACGCAGAATTTGATCGTTTGTGGAATGAGATTGTTCGCTTACAACAACAAATAACGAAAGGGGCGATAAAGCAAACAACAAAACAATTTAAGAGTATAACCACACAAGGAATCCAAGTGGGTTATTTGGTTGCGATAGTAAACAATGTATTACAAAGAGCTGATCATCGCAGTAAATCCGCTGAGTGGGTGGTGGTGAGAATGGAGAATGGATTTATATCAGCCGAATCGTGTGCTGACGCATTAGTTAAAACAATGGGGAAGAATAATATAGAAGCAGGCGATCCTTTATATTTGGCGATAAGTGGAAAATGCGCGAAAGAAAAACCTATAACGTCTGGAAGTTTTTTGCAACAAATAGGTGTTGCATCGGACAAGGAACGAAATGGGAGTGTTGATGCAAAAATACATATTAACCTTACTCATATTGTGGGTTAATTTCTCCCCAAGTCTATATGCTGGTGGAGTGCCCTTTTACCCCAATTATGATGATTATCCTTTTGCATTGAGTAAATCCAATTTGGAAATACTCAATAAAAATAGTCTCATAATCCCAAACAATCTCACAATTTCGAGTTTTACAGAAGAGGGCTTTGTTAAAAATTCATCATCCGGTTTATTTAGCGGAGGGAATACATTGGAAATGGTCGATCTACCCCTACATGCTGATAGACATGAATTTGGTGGCGATGATTTAGTACATCATGATGATCTTTCCGGTTATGTGTGGACGGAACATATTGATTGGACGGGAACGACACAAAATTTTGTAACAACCGGAAGCGGTTCATTTGGCACATTAACTGTTAATGGGGATTTAACGATTTATGATACGGTCGGTGGGCAGGACACGTTAAATTTTGAATCCATCTCCAACACATTTATTAGAGCTAATAACGGGACTGGCTCTATTGAAATTTATTACGACAACTTTCTCTGTGCGGAGATAAATGATTCAGCCTCAATCATAAATACATATACTCAAATCAATGAAAATTTTGTAAGTAGAGATAATGTCATTTTATGTGATGCCGCAGGTGAATATGTTAAAATTCAAGGAGGAAATACAGAGGGGATATTGCAAGCATCTGGTAATTTTTTATACCTGAACTATAATTGTTATATAGACTCGGTTGGAACATGGCACTCTCTCGATACAAGCAAACCGTGTACTATTCTTAGGATCGCAGCTTATACCGGTGACTCAAATATCGTTATAAAATACCATGATGGCGGCGAAGCAACATTTACCCCTGTCTCCACTTTTAGTTTTGATAACATGGAGGGGTGTATTGATATAATAGACGGACCCATATATCAATGGGGTACAACTCATCGAAACGTGTTTGAATCTGACATCAACGCCGAAGGAGGCATCAACGTCGGCACGGCGACCGGAGCGGCGGCGGGACAGATTTTCACCAGTGGCAAAATATACATCGGGACGGATGGTGGCGGCGACACAGGAAACAAAATCTATTCTTCAGATGCTGGTAAATATTGCGGAATTACCTCATACGGCACTAATAGCCAATTATTTACGGTCGGCGCAAATAACTATTTAGATATTCTTAGTGCCAGCTATATGAAGATGCGTACTGGCGGGGGGGAAAGTTTTTATTTTGACTGCGGTGCTATATTTAAATGGAGAGATGTAGATGCTAGTAACACTCAGAAAATGGCTCTATATTCGGATACGGGTTCACTTGAACTTAATTGCGCTGGTACGGGTACATATCAGAAATTCTTCATTCAAAATCTTAGCTGTGGGGACGATGCAGATAGAGTTGGTTTGAACTTAAGAGACGGGACAGACTCTTTAGCTTATATCTGGCTTGATGACAATGGTGATTTACGGTTCAAGACATCTGCACCAAATACTGATACAGATGGTACTCAATTAAATTGATTGGAGATTGATATGAAAAAATTAATTCTAATCGTCACAATCCTGTGCTTGGTCAATTTTACATGGGGGGCGGTAATAACACAATTCTCCCACTTCACGGGTTACGATAGGACATTAATAGAAATTTATGCCGATTCGCCAATCCCCCTTTCAGTGGCAATCCAGGAATCGGGTTCAACCGAAACAATTGCCGTCAAACATTTTGACGCCGCATCAAGTTTTACAATTAAATACAGTGAGCTTGATTATGATACACAATATGGGATTGGTGTAAAAATAAATGGGAAGTGGTTATTGCCAGAAGATACGGGATATTATGTTCACACTTTAGAGCGATGGCACTATGCGAAACGGGCGTTTAAAGACAATGACGCCGCGCCAATATTTATAAATGCTTTAGGTAATGTTGTCCCCGAAAAAACCAATGATGTTTTAGATGAAGTTGAAAGATTGACGGTGAGGGCATTGGTTAAGATTTACAACGATAAGCAAATCACAGAACAGAAAAATTTTATTATTTTGTTGGAGTCTTTAAAATAAAGGGGTGATTAAAATGCCGCAGGGTTTCTACGATCCATTATCATATTTACGATATGACAATAAACCATATTCTGATTGGATGGATAAAATCATGCAACAAATGTTATCACAGCAATCGGGAAATCAATCACAAGACTGGTTGCCTTTTGTCCAACAGATACTTGCGCAAAACTGGAATAGACCCTCTGAAGAACAATTGGGTTCATCAAAGAACTGGTTGCTAAATTTATTGGGCATCAAAGACATAAATAGTAATACAACTACTTCTGGAAGTTCAAGTTCTTCCAATCCCCAACCACAAAACACGACTTATCATTATAATCCCGAAACAAAACGATACGAACCTGTCAATCTTGATTGGAATCCAGAGGCAGACCGATGGCGACTCAGAAATGATTTCATAGCGAAACGCGAGAGTGAGAAATCTAATGCCAATGCCGATAATTCTGATACTTCTGAATTAGCGACAATGGGGGAAAATTATTTCAAGCAATGGCAGGATTATTTATCAAGAGTTTTTTCGAGGCAACATTATTTTAATCCAGAAGAAATGGAAAATATGCTTTCGAAGGGGGGAGCTGGATACCGCAATACCGCCGCAGGTGATATTGGCGGATTAATGAACAAGAGGGAATATCAGGGTGCGGGTTATGGAAGCGGACCTATAGTAAGACGAATTGGTGATATAAAAGACCGTCTATCTGGAGAATTGGGGGGAATGGGACTGGAAATGACTGAGTTAGATCGGAAATTATTGGAAGATTGGAAAAAGGGATATATCGGACCATCTATGGATATGGCGCGGATGTGGAAAGAGTTGTATGAAATGTTGTCGAGTTTAGAGCTTACGCAAACAGCAGATGAGGGGAGCGATGGTGGCGGCGGTGGCGGCGGTGGCGGCGGTGGTGATAACAGGTATTATCCCGCAGATTATGATAGGCCCTCCATCCGTTATGATCCGTTTAGAAAATATCGTCCTGGCCCAATTGATCCTAATTCATATCGTCCACGCGGAACTCCCTCTGGGGGGAATAAGGGCCGCGTAGAGCCTCCTCCATGGAAAAAAATACCTCCAGGATTGCCGTTTTACCCACCAGGTAGAGGACCAACAGCACAAAAAGGTTTCTGGGGATAAAGGGTAGGTGTATTATGAAATATGGATATGCTGATATAGAAGAAATTTTAAAGCTCTTAGAGGAGTATCAAAACAAAACCACCAATTTAACTAACACAATAAATCCTCGAACAGATAGAATAACAACAAACAGGGCGGGACAATTTAAGGGTACCTATTCTGAAAAACGAAAACGATTAGAAAGAGAAAAAGAACGAAGAGAACGGGAGCGGGAGCGATCTAATTATCTTGGAGATGGTTATGATTCACCTGATCTACGTTCTCTATTTGATTTCATGTCTGGATTACAACCAGATCGGTGGACTGGTGTACCAGGGGGCATGACAAGAGAACAGGATGCGGTATCGGCACAAATCAGAGGATTGATGCGTACATCATATAAAGGAGATGAGGGTTTTAAACAACGGCAGGAAAAAATAGATTCCCTTACCGCGACACTGCGAGCATTGCAAGGCGTAAGTGGTGAACCTGTTAAAAAGCGCAAACTCGACATTTCGGAATATCAAAATAAATATGAGTTTGATTTTATCGGAAAGGATAAAAAGGGGAATTATATCTACACTGCTCCCGATATAGATATCATTTCTAATTTATCATTAAAAGAAAAGAATCTCTTAAATCAATATTTGCGGGATAATGTATCTCCTGATCCCTCTCACATAGTCCTATCCGATCCTCTTCCTCAACATCTACTCAATTCAATGAGAGAAAAATCTAAATTGAGCGCAAAAGAAGCGTTCAATAAGGGTTTATTTGATACCATCAAGAGTAGTCTTTCCGCCGGAATTATGCCTCAAATGACACAGCAAGGACCATCATTTGCACAGGGTAGATCGCCTCAAATGGACAGGGAACGCTTCAGGAGCGCGGAGTACATGAGGGAAATAGGAGAATTGGGAGATTTGTTGGGTGAGGAGTCGAGAATGGAGCGTGAAAAATTTAGACAAGGCAAAATTGGACAAAGAGCCACAGAGAGAATGGAGAAGCCTCCAACGCCAAAGCCGCCGTCCTATTATTATAATTTAGCAAAAGGAGATCGTGAAACGGCAGAAGCGTTACAATTAATGGATGAAACGGGGATAATTTTGCCTGAAAAAATTGATATGCCGGACCACGAAGCGAATATTAGGAGCAAAAACGCGGCGATTGAAGGGGAAGGTATATATCAATCTATTAAAAAGCAATTTGGAAAAATGCTACAACAGGGAATGCCGCCGGATGAAGTTGAAAAACTATTGCTTTCGGCTGCTCCGCAATTCATCGAAGCAAAGCGCAGTAGCGGACTCAAATTTAAATATAATTCTTCGGAGTATTTGCGAAAATTGATTTCCAGAGCGAAGTATGAAATTTTATATGCAATCGCAAAAGGGAAGGCAAGTGAACCCAGACAATAACAATATATGGGAAAGTATTTTAAATAATTCCGCGCCTCCAGGCGCGACACAAACAGCTTCATCTTTATTTACGGACGATGATATTTGGAATAAAATACTTAACGGAGGAGAAGGGGGTGCCAGGGATGCTCCTGAAGCGATTCCGTCCTGGATTTTACCTGAGCGCGAAAAGCAACATCCAGATTGGGAGGATAGTATAGGTGAATTGTTGAGTGATTTGGGGGGAGTCGCATTAGACAAAGTGGGTGGGGTAGCATCAAAATTATTAGACCCGATAAAATACGGATTAGAGCTAACGGGAGCCGAAAACTTACCAAAAGACATAGGCAATCTCGGGGTTGAATTTCTTCGTGGTGCATTGGGTGGATTAGGATCAACCATTGAGGGCACGGGAGAAATGCTCAAAAAAGTCCTCCCTGCCGGAAATCTCGATTTTCCCCTTGGACCGTTAATGGATCAATTACAGAGAACACAACCTCCTCTTGGCAGACCGTCTCAATGGGGAGAAGCCATTCCTGAAACATCGCTTCCTGATTTACCAAAGAAAATCGCTGGATCCTTGGGGCAAGCGGGTGAATTTGTTGGAGAAATTGTTTTAACTGGTGCAATTCTAAAAGCATTTGGGGTAACTGGTGCTCTTAAATTTGAGAAACATTTCGATAAAATACGAAACATAATGAAAAATCCCAAATATGCTTCTCGTATTCAAAATGTGTTACCAACCACAGCTACATTTATCGCTCACGATTTGGCCACAAATCCCGAACCGTCATTAGATAGTTTAACAACATCAGCTACATATGGATCGGTTTTTCCATTAACGCATGTCGCGGGATTCGCGGGTATCCCCACAATGGGAGCAACATTTTTTTCTCTACATAAAATGAGTCAAGGCATAATGCCCTGGCAAAAAGAATTTTTAGAGATGGATGATGATTCGATAGCTGCTGGGTTTACCGGATCATTACTCGCTGCATTGGGAGCGCCAAATGACGTGAGGAGAAATAAAGTTTTGCGTGAAATGACACGCACAAAAGAAGATGTTCAAGCATTAAACGGGTATCTCGCCGAAATCGAACGTGAGCGTCCAGAGTTAAAAGAACACGGCAAAAAAATATGGGAATTTTTTCAGGATGAATACAAAGTTCAACTTAAACATAGGCGCATGTTTAAACAAATAACAAAAAGCACGAAAGGGGGCAAATCGGATGCCGAAAAAATTAGAGAAAAAATTGCGCCAACAGGCGAACAAACACCCGAATTGGTCGGCGCAAAGGAAGGACAGGTACGTGTACGGGGGCTTGAGGAAAACAGGTTGGAAACCGAAGAAAAAATAGCTCCAATTCCACCTACGGTAAAACCGGAGAGCGCGATAGAAAGAATACAGCGTATAGCTAGAGAGGAGGGGGTTGGCGAACGGCGGCTTGGTAAAAAACCGGAAGAAATAGAAGCAAAAACCGTGTTCCAACTTGGAGTCCCAACCAAAGAAGAAATCCCACCACAAGGAAAACCTCTTGATATATTTGAGACGGGGGCGGGTTTGGAAGAGGGGAAAAAACTTGAAAAAGCAAGAATGTTAAAAGAACAAACCTCTCCAGAAGAACTCGCTCCGTCTAAACAATATTTAGGGAAAAAGGAAGTTCGGGTAGAAGAAAAATCTTTTTTGACACAAGAAGATGTATATAACGTTACATCGAAAGAATATGTGGAGGGTGCGCCTGAAAATATTAAGAAGGGATTGTTAGAGGAGCATCGTATAATCACAAAGGACGCTATCGAAAGTAAAAAAGATGTTCCTTTAAAAACCGTTATCGAGTACGCGGAAAGCGGCGAAAAATGGGCGAAGGATTACATTCTTCCGTTTGTGAAAAAAACAAAACAACAAATTGCTCGTGAAGAGATTCAAAAATTATTGGGAACCACTGTAAATGATAAGCAGATTGATCGTTTATTGACAGAAGGCAATACTGAAAATGTTGTGAGAGAATTATGGAAATCAACCGGGTTTGATTTAGGCAAGCTGAATATGTCGGCTTACAGTCCAGATAAACAATATATTGGCGTTAAACATACCGAAATATTCGATAAAGCTGTTGGGGAAATAAAATCTGTCATTAAAAATCTTGAAGAGAAAATATATCCCGAACATAAAAAAATGGTTGGTTGGACTATCGGGAGCGGTATATTACAGACCCATCCTGATTATCCCAATATCCAAAAACCACGGACTCCAGCCGTACCGTGGAAAACAAAAGCGGAAGGAGAGGCGCGTGAACCAGATACGGTAATTCATGCTCTAATAAAAGCGGGGGGATTGCAAGGGAAAGCGGAATGGCATAAAAGGCATGGGCGTTTTTATGTTCGTGGACCCGGAGAGTTTCGAGACATATTAGATACTTACGCGAAAGGCACTAATTTAGTGAGAGAGGAGGGGATGAAAGCCGACTCTCTCGCGGAATGGGTTGAAAAAAATTATTTTGAAATTGTCGGTCCAAGCCGTTCACCACAAGAAAGAATTGAAAAGGCCCTCGATTTCATCTCTGCTTGTCTAGAGGATGAAACGTACTCTAAAGCTGCACAAAAAGGACCAGAATTTGTCATGGAGCTGGAAGAGAAAAATTGGAAGCGTTTACAAATTGAGGAGGATGAACGATTAAGCCAATTAGAAAAAGAAGGGAAAACAGAGGATGAGCTTGCTTCTGTCGAAACGAAAAGGGGTTTACTGAATAGAATTTTGGGGCCGGAGAAAAAAACAAAATCCCGCGTTGAGTTAATAGAGACTATCGAAAATCTCTTCGACACACGTATCAGGAAAAAATATTTCAGACGGCGTGGAGCTGCCGCAATTTACAAAACCAAACCACAACTCATAAGAACAAAAATAGGTTACAATTTAGATGTTTTGGCGCATGAAATCGGACACCATATCCGTAAATACTATATGGATAATGGCGAGTTATTTGAATTGGGCGCATACATGAAAGAACTTGAGACGTTTCCGAACGCCACGTTGTATAAATCGTCAAAACTGATTAAGGAGGAGGGATGGGCGGATTATATTCATTATTGGCTTGCCAGTCCAGAGCTGGCTATGCGAAAGGCTCCGCGCTTATCTAAATACTTCGCAAAAATCCTAACGGATATACCGCAGTTAAAGGAAAAATTATTTAAATTTCGAGAAGAAATTGCCAGTTATGCATCCGCTGACCCAATAACACAAATCAAATCAATGATATCTTATGATTACAAACCGCCATCGAAGGGATTTAGACCCAAACAATGGTTTAACCAGCTATTTACCGATAGAAATACGGGAATAAAGCTCTTTGAAGATGCTTTAACAAAGGGTAAGGGGGCGCCGTTTACAGAATCTCCTTATATTTTGTCGCGGTTACTCCCAGGGACATCGGGTAAAGCCGAGACGTTCCTCAATTTTGAAACGTTCTCGGCGATGACAATGCGTAAAACTGGAGAATCGTTGGAAAACATCTTATCGCGCATAAAGGGACGAGAAAAAGATTTTGACGCATTTTTGATCTGTAAGGGATGCGAAGATTATTATCGCCGGGGTAAAAATCCTGGCTTTCAAGGCGAGACGGTATTAGCTGCCGGGAAACTCTTGACATCGAAACATTTAGATTTCCCAGATTTACAGAAACGTATAGTCACGTATAACCAAAATTTATTGGATTACATTACAGAAATGGGGATCGTATCGGATAAAACGGCTAGATATTGGAAATTTCTGAATCAAAACTATGTTCCGTTTTATCGTTTATGGGAAGAATCCCATTCGGGTAGATTTTCTGGATTTGGGAAAAGCGTTGTCGATGTATTGGTTCCTATCTATTCGCGCAAGGGCGGTGAATATCCTGTAATTTCCCCACTCCAGAATATTATTAAAAATACATACACATTGATCGAGGTTGCGGAACGGAACAAGGTGGGGGAAGCAATCGCTAATTTGGTTGATAGCGATCCGAAAGCAGCGCGAGATTTTGCGGAAAAAATAGAATTACCAGTAAAACCCACATCATTTACCTTGAAGGAGATCGAACATCAATTAATACAAAAGGGGCTGGATTTAAAAGAATTGTCGGAAATAATGAGAGATGAGGGGATCGAGCCTGGGATTACCGATGCTATAGAGTCGACACTCAATGAAGTATTTAATATTTTCCGTCCATTTAGACCAAAGGACTCCAGATTATTTTCCGTGCTTCGCAAAGACAAAAGCGGGAATACATATACGAGCCATTATCAGCTCCAGGATTCGATGTTGGCGGATAGCGTTCGGGCAATGATGCCGATCACAATCAATTCTCCATTGTTGAGAGGATTGTATAACGCATTAAAATTCCCATCGGTAACATTACGGGCAGGATCAATCCTGACTCCTGAGTTTATGATGCGGAATCCAATGAAGGACGTATTCACTGCATTTATTTATACCGAACATGGAATTCGCTTCCCGGTCAATCTACCACAATCGCTATTTCACGTATTGGGGAAACCTAATTTATATAAGGAATGGTTAAAAAGCGGCGGACCAATGGCGCACCTGGTATCGGTTGACCAAAAAGAGATGAGCCGAACAGTAAATGATTTGGTTCAATCAAAAAACCTTATTCGCAAAGGAGTTAAAACCATAACTCACCCACTTGAGGCATTGCGAGTATTATCTCAAATTAGTGAGGAGATAACTCGTGTCGCTGAATTTAAATCGGTATTGGATGCGGAAATGAAAAAAGGGACTCCTTATCCAGAAGCATTAAAGAAATCTGGATATGCGAGCCGTGAAATAACGCTGGATTTCAATAAAGCCGGAACTTTGGGACGTATTATGAATGAATTTTGTGCTTTTTGGAATCCAGGTGTGCAGGGGGTTGATAAGCTGCTAAGGGAATTAAAAAACAACCCCAAACGAGTAGTACCTAAAATCATTGCGTCAATTACCATCCCTTCAATGTTGTTGTCGATATTGAATAAGGACAATGGGAGATTGGATGATTTTCCCGCATGGACAAAAATGTTCTGGTTGTTTGATTTTTATCCTGTCCAAAGAGATAAATGGAATGAAATGGCATCAGATGAAAAAGCGCGGTATTCGGCTAAATATCCGATATTTCGAATCTCAAAACCATTTGAGGTTGGTTTGATAGCCGCTGGCATAGGTGAATCTGTTATTGATTATATTTATAAAAAAGAGCCTGATACTGTCAAACAATATTTAAGCCAAATCACAAAATCCTCCCCATTTGATTTTTCAACAAATCTCCCAACCGTTCTCAAACCGTTTATTGAATTAATGGTAAACAAGGACTTGTTTTTTGATTATTCTATTGTGCCATCAACGGATAAAGCTATGAAGGGCGAAATGCGAAAATATCAATACCGTCCAAATACCAGCGAGACAGCAATATTGATGAGTCGCTTATCTGACGGGCTATTCTCTCCATTGGAATTTGAACACCTTACACAATCATGGTTTTCGGGTTTAGGGCGTTATGGATCAGAAGCACTGGATATGATTTCGAAGGAATTTATACCAGAAGAAATGAGGGGCAAAAAAATACATAGAAAATTTATAGGTAGAATCCCCGGCATAAAGGGAATGTTAATAGAGGGGCCTTACCAGAATGCTCCACCGATAGAGAAATTTTACAAAATATATGAGGAGTTAAAATCAGTTGAGGCTGGATTAAAAAAAGAAATACCCCTACAGGAAAAAGTGGCGATCCAAAGGAAGTTTTATAAGTATATAAAACACAAAAGCGAAATAGATAGATTGGCGCGGTATTTGTCAGAAAATCGGAAACTGATAAAACTTAAAATGGTCGGGGAATTTAACCCAGAAACACTAGAGATATATATTAAGCGACTGCGATATGATGCTATTGAAGAGTGTAAAAAATTCCTGGAAAAATGGTGATACCATGGAAGAAGAACTCCGTAAAATAAATGACGAATTATCTATTTTGAGACGCGCCATTTTGGGAGAAGAAAACGGGAGCACCCCTGGATTGTCTGAGCGCATACGTGACAATGAGTTTAGGATTAAACAAGTGGAGGGTTTTTGTCGATACCTTAAAAATATAAATTTGACTTTTGTTTTAGCTATGGTAGGAATAGCCTTGAGACTGATCTTTGGGGATTGATAACCAATCGGATGCTCACAATGTCATCGGTTTCAATATCGAGTTCGCGCCCCACCGCAGGTGATAAATCTATAATTCTTTCGTTTATCCCAGGCCCCCAATCCACAATATCGCATATTACTAGTTTATTATTTTGTGGATTTGTTATTTCAACCGCGAGGCAATTCTGAAAAACCTTTTTCCCCTCCCGATATTGCATATCCCGCATCAACTCATATTTCATCCGTATTGCACAATAATACTCTTCGGGATTTAACTTCCGGCAAAAATGTTTTGGATATAACGCTAACCGCTCTTCCTCGGAGACAAAAGAATCGTCAGGCCCACCAAAAAAACTAACTTTTCCTTTCATGTCTTTCCTTTTTATCGGGCGTCAATATTTTTACTTCAGATGTAAGGGATGGTAATTGACGCATAGTATTATCTTCAGAAAAATCTAAGTCATATAACAATAAAATGCTGTCCGGGTAAGGCGTATAGCCCCGTTTAGATAGGTATTCGGAAATGGCCTCTTTTATTTCAGCTTCATTCAGCCTAATTTTTAATTCCCGTTCCATTTTACATCGCCCCTAATTAAGTTTCCAAGAAGTCGTTACCATCTCTACGGGTTCTTTTGGGTTTTCCTGCTGCTCTATGAATGTTTGATTTACATCCACAATACCAACCATCGGTTTATTTGGGTCGATCACTATCATAATATCTCCCTTGCTCACGTTCATGGCGCGTTCGCCCAAGTTTATTTTACAATCACATTTCGCGGTTCCTTTAATCATTGAACTCAATACCATATTAACATCATCGAAATTTTTCGGTTGTGCTATTTTCAATACCACTTCTATCGTTTTCTTATTTACCCGCATAGTTGCAAACATCAACATTTCTCCTACCTCCACCGCTAAAAAAAATCTTCATACAGCTCTTTCTTTTCTGTTTTTCCTATCTCCTTTTGATAATATTTTTCTTGATAGAAATCGAGTCCCCACAGCGCAATTAAAATACTGTCTGCTTTCCCCGAATGCGCCACACTGCACCGATCTGTTTTTGTCAAGGAGAGTGTGGGAAATAGTGATTTAACAAATGAGATGCTCTTTGTTTTCGTATCGTCTCCCCGCATGTTTTGGAGCCATTTCGCTTGCCATGTTTTTGGATGCACGATATAGTGTGATATTTCTAAACCCGATATAATTCCTTCCCATAATCCAAACCCATACATTGTTGATCCCGTGGATACAATTCCTTGCCCTGGGAACGCCCATTGTTTCTCTATCACACAAAAATCAGGATTTAGATTTTTTACTAATTGGACCATCCCCCCTACATCATAATCTCGTTTTTGAGATTTCTTTGATATTCGAAGAGTGGGAGTGGAATGGCAGATCGGCAAATCTGTTTTGTTTTCGACGATAGATAGATAGCCGTCTTTTCCGCAATCTATTCCCAGGATTCGACACATATTTCCGACTCCGTTATTGAGTTATATTTGTCCTGACATATACATTGCCATTATATGTAATTTTGATTGGATATGTTACTGTGGCGATTGATCCCGAATTAATGTTTATCGTTGCTGCCGATACATACGGTTGACCATTAACAGTGAGATTGATTCCACTTATTTCAGTCCCATCCGATAAAACCGTCTTTACTATCAACTCCTCTGTGGCTAGTGTATAAATAATGCGTACAGTTTTAGGACCATCCATTAACACAATGACAGAATCCGTTGTCGGTTCAGTGGTGGGGACTGGGAACATCCCAATTTTAACAACTCTTGGCTCAGGTGGAAATGTATATTCCTCTATCATTTGAGATGTTCCCAAGACTTGATAATTATATGTGGATTCATTGTCGAATAGTGACGGCAAATTAACAGTCCGAGATGTGTATTGTGTGTCATAATATGTCCATCCGGTAATTGGTGTTCCCGACATTCCCATGACACCATAATCCATTGGTTGCCACGTCACTGGTATTTTTTCATACACTGTCCTGGTTAACGCAATCTCAGAAAATGTGCATAAAACCAGAGTCAGCGCGATTGTGGCGACCATAGACACAATTAGGGATGCTTTGTTTTTTCTCATTTTTATTTCTCCTTTTATATTTTAATCATCTTTATATGGTAATCGTGATTCTTTTATCTCTTTTTCTTCTTCTATTTCTCCCAATATCTCTCGGCGGTACTGTTCGAGCGTCATGTGTCGCCGGCTACCCCAATTATATGCGATTGTACGCTCACCACATTCGCCCTCGTTCGCCTTTAGGACTGAAAACCGGAGGTAATAATCCTTTCCGTGTGGCTCTGGCAGGTTTAGCTCTCCGAGTTGCTTATCTGTGTACGGTGAGAGCGCGATTATAAATTTTGCCGATCCCGCTATTGCACCTGACCCTTTAATTCCCCCAAGCCCCAAGGTTTTCTCAAATAGATTTTTGGGTGGATGTGCCAATGCTAATACCGCCACATGGTATTTTCTCGCGATGTATGATAGATCATTTGAGATTTCTTCTTGCTCCTCATTTTTTGATTTATACCGTGTTCGTGGGGATAGAACATGATAATGGTCAACCACAATTATGTCCGGCGTAACTCCGACATTTGTTAAATATGATAATTGCATATCAATGTCATGTACGGTTAAAACTGGCTCGTGATATACATAACATCTATTCAGTTTATTTTTTGCCATTTTGGTGAATTGCACAAACCGCTCTCGATCTGAATCGCTCTCAATACCATCAAGCCCGGTGTAGAGTTTTAGTAATCGTAAAAATACTCTAATATCGGATAATTCAACGGAAAACAAAACCGCGCACAACCCATGATATGATGTGTTTGTAACCTCTTCGATTGCGTATGTGGTTTTCCCAACTCCGGGTTGTCCTAACAAAACCTGCAGTTCGCCCCTAATATAGCCCTTATTGAAATAATTGGTATGCGTTAAAAAACTCGCTACATAATCTCTCTCAAACTCTTTACGCTCTAATCGTTCCGCCATTTTCTCCAAAAATTCTTCATCCCCGATTTTTATCATCATTCTGTTTTTTTGAGGATTTATTGCGTTAGCCGATTCGGTGATTTTGTTTTGATGCTCCTCCAAGAGCTTGAAAAATTCTTCTATATCCACGTTTACCAGTTTTGCCGGAAGATTTAGCAGGTGTAATAATAAATTTCGCTGAATTGAAATCTCTTTGATTTTTTTGATATATCTCGGAAATAGTTCATGGAAACACGCGCCATCCATTAGACCAGCGATTTCTTGGGGTTTTATCCCCATATCCTGGTTATTTTGATATTTCTGGATTTCCCCCCAAATCAAAGTCAGGTCAAATGTCCCTCCCTCTGTTGCGCCAAGACTGATTATCGTATCGTATATTAATTGATTTCGTGCCGAGTAAAAATCTTTTGCCACTAAACCAGAATACAACTCCTTCCACTTGCCCGGATTGAGAATGATATAACCCAAAACACTATTCTCGTACTCTGTGTTGTATGGTAATTGTATCATATTTCTAATTCCGCTTTCTCTTTTTCGGTAAATGTTTTTTGCGTTCCCTTCGAAAGCCAAAAATCTAATTTATTAACTTTCTTGATCGTACCGAATATATATACAACGTCACTGTATTTTTTCCGGTCCTCCCAATCATCAGACGTAAATGCATCTATCGCGGCGTTCATTTGCTCAACGGTATAATTTTCTTTTAGCCGCTTTCGTATAACGCTTTTGCGCTCTTCAGAGAGTTTATGCTTGTTCCCCGTTTTAAGCAGGTAATAAGCAAAAACATCATTTATTTTTCTATTCAATTCGACGGTTATGGGATTTTCTTTCCGTTCCGGTGGGGGTAATTTGGGTTCTGGCTCGCTCTCTGTTTTTTTCCGTTGCGAATACGTATCTCTGATTTTTAGAACCGATGGCATTGTAATGGTTATTCTATCTTCATTATTTACTACTTCTATTTTTTGTTCATTTTCCAGTAAGTTAAGATAAAAATCGAATTTTTTGCGCGCCGCGTGGGTGTCTATGAGCCATTTTTTTTTCGTGTATTTTACAGAGCACACGTCAGAATTTTGTTTGACTTGGTTGGCGACAATTTCCACTAATCGCCAATAGAAACCATAAAACTCCAAGCCATATTTTTCGAACGCATATGCGATAAATTCATCATTCGTTGCGTCCGTATAGTGCTGAAACCATTTCATATTTTTCACTCATCAAGTAGATAACTACCCAAAAAAGCCTCTTCGTATGGAGTTTTTTGCCGCTTGAGAAAAAGCAATAACGAGTTTAGTAATTTTGCTAGTTCTAGATTGTTCATGTCCTGCAATTTTGCCTTACCGCTCGATACTTGAATCATTTTTTGTATGGCGGGGATGTTGGGATTTTTGTTTTCGTCCTGGACGCTGTTGATTAGTTTCTCTCGCAAATAAACTCTCATTTCTTGTCTTGCTTTATTTATACACTCCATATCTACTTCCGCTCTCTCCTCTGGAGTCTCTTTGGGTTGCTCTTGCTCCAGGGGTTCGTGTGGTTCTTGGGGGAGTTCTGTTTTTGGGGGTTCTGTTTTGGGGGGTTCTGTTTTGGGGGGTTCTGTTTTGGGGGGTGGAGATTTTTTGGTCGGTTGTGGAGGCCCCTTCTTTGTTTGGGTCTTATCTTCTTTTGTGGGATTTTCTGTTTTGCTTTCCAGTCGTACCCATCGAGATTTATAGCTTTCCATTTTTTTGGGATCGAGTCCCTCTGCCCCCAATTTTTTATCCTGTATCCATGCGTTCATAACGGGTTGCGGGAGAAGAGTCGCTATTGCGTTTCTACAGACTTTTGAGAGACAAATTTGATATGCAAAATCATTTAAATAAAAAGAGCCGTCGCGCCTTTTCTTTTCCAGCGGTTCGATGTACAGCATTTCCTGCAAATTTCCCGTCATTACGTCTTTTGCGCTGACTTTTGTTTCAAAAAATTTCCTGCCCTCAATCTCTATAATTTTGGGTTTTTGGACGATTTTCAATTCGATGTGTCCATACAGTCTCCGAGCTTCTTTTACCCCTGTGTAAGCAAGCCCTATTGCGTGGGTATGATTTATTTTATCTTTTTTTAACTCACAATCAGCCACATCGCATTTAAATGTATTGCCGCCCCTATATGGGATGTCGTAGATGTAGTTTTTTGCGAACTGCCCCGATATCTCTCCGATAATTTGCTCATTGTCGAGAGCATCCATGCGCTTAAATGCCTCTTGACGTTCGACTTGCAAATCAACAATTTCCTGTGCTCCCCCAACAATTGATTCCCCGTCCCGCAATTGCAATTGTACTGACATAATATTCTCCTATCTTGTATATTTGCACTGATCCCCAAAGTATCCACAGAATCGAGCACTACACCACCAGGATTCTGGAGGCGTAGGCATATATACATCATGTTTTATTAATTTTAAACACGCCATTACGCGCTCTAAAAATTGTCGTGTTTGTTGTTCCCCCCGTGTCGTAGGAAGCGTAACCACTTTGGGGGTTTTTGTTTTTACGAGAGCATCATAAAAAAGACGTGGCTCGTGTTTGTTTTCTTGTTGGTACGCAATATTATACGTAGTTAATTGAAGGGACGTGTCGGCGGTGTCTTGATTTGGTGTTTTGCCAGTGGTTTTTGTTTCCCGGATACATTTCGTTTTTTCGGTATCTGTTCTTTCGTAAGATATCTCATCCAAAATACATTTTATTTCTGGAAAATCTCCCTCAAATTTTATTGATAATTCCGTTTCTACTGTTATCGGTTGCGTTTGGGGTGACAGCTCCGTCATGTATAATTTAGTAACGGAACATCCCGAATCCTTATTTTCACCCTGGACTTTTTCACGCCCTCTTTCGATCTCTTCGGGGTTCCACATAATCCCCATCGCGATATTTTTATCAAACTGAGAAGAGAAATAATCGACAACAACATTGAAGGGTAAATCCTCACAGGATGAAACTTTTTGCCCTCCATTAAACGCCTTAGCCTCATGGAACGACTTTCCCAGCACCAATGCTATCCCTGGAGGAATTTTTAATCCTTCAACATACCGCAGGTACCACTGCATTGGACATTTCGTTAACATATTGATTTGGGTCGGCGATAAATGTTCGGGCCATTTCATTTTTTTGTCCTGTCCTTCCCTGTAAAAGATTTGGGAGCATTGGCGAGCGGAGTAACCAATGCTCCCCTGCTGTCGCTTAGAGTGGGAGGTAAGTATATCAACGGGAAATTGTAGATGGGGTCCCGCCGTTTTTATTTACTTAAAGATGCCGGAAAAGGAATGCTTTTAAATTGAATGATGGTGATTGTGATTTCAGAAATGATAGTACATATTCAATTATCATTGAGATAACCGCATTTACAATACCATCCCACCGTTTTTGAGTTAAAAGCATACTTAGGATTCCTCCCAGAATCCCATTTGCTTTTATAATCCGCCGCAAAATTTCAAAAACACTAACCATTGTGTTTTTGTAAATCTCTTTCAGCCCATAAATCTCGATGACCTTTTTTACCAGCGCAATGGCGAGCTCTTTTTTTTCGGCCCCTTTCAGCATGTGGATGTTTCGCGCATCCTCTACTAATTTTACGGCTATAGCTGCCATTAAACCAATATCAGCCAACTGTATCCCATCGCCTAAAGCATATCCGAGTTCGTCAGCATATTGCTTAAATGACGCTATATACAATGTTGCTAAATCAGATGTGCTCCCCCGTATTGCGCGTACGGTTTTGGCATCCCCATTAAATTTCATTTCCCCAGCTCCTTATTTAAAAATCGAAACAACGAGCTCGATGACCGCGCCGACAACCCCGCCAATCGAGATTCCCATTTCTGTTGTTTCTGTGGTGACTGGTTGCTCGAAATGCGTTGCGACTAATAGCGATTCTGTGGTTGCGGCATCATCGGCGAATCCAGACAACCCGATATATAGAATGTTTTGTTGATGGTATAGTTGCTCGCCGGAATCGCCAGGTGGAAAAAAAACTTTGTTTTCGCGGGAATAAATAGCGCATCCTACAATCGCTATTATCGTCACGGAAATTAAGATTAACCCTATGGTTGCGTTCTTTTTCATTTTTTTTTCTCCTTGTAATTTATCTTACAGATCAGCTATATTATAATTTTACTTGACAATTTAATCTAAACTCTATTTATACGTATCTTGTTTTCAATGTATCGGGCAATGCTTTCTGAGATAATTCGTGTTTTTTGTTGATCCGAGACAATCTCTATGTAGTCATTTATAGGATCAATGGGGTTTGATAAGCGTCGATAAAACGTAGAGCTCGATATACCAAGCATTTGAGCGGCTTCTTTAATTTTCATCAACATTATAAAAGCTCTTTATAGGTAACTCATGTAAATTTAGGGCAAGAATTAGTGCAATAAAATGTTCAAAGCGCGGATTGTTATTTTTGTGTAAAATTAAATGGAGGGACTGCCGTGAGTTGAGATGTTGGCGACCTAAAATTTCTTTAACTCTCAATCTGAGTGAGGCTGAAGTAAATTTTTGTTTCTCCATCGCATTTATTATAATCTCTGGATTGAGTGTTATTTTCATTTTTGTGTTTTTCGCCTTTTATAACGATAAATTAAGAATGTTTTATATCAGTTTGATTTAACCATGTCAAGAAAAAAATACATATAATATAATCAAACATATATGTATGAAAATAAAAGACTAATAGACGGGGAGAGAGTGAGAATGCTAAAAAGCGGAAACAGAAAATTTGCTTTGAGTGTGCCGGAAATTATTCTCGCGGCGAAGGAAAATTCTGGACTTAGGACCCAGCGAGCGTTAGCGTCGCATTTAGATGTGACTGTGCCAACTGTTAGCGCATGGGTATGTGGACGGTCTATCCCGGAGTGGAACCGGTTACGAGAATTACTTGCTCTCGCTGAAATGAAATTGGTGAATCGCGACATGGTGAGAATTGATATAAAACGCACAATACCCATTATAAACATTCCACCACAAGGCGATCCCCCGGTAAATTATAAAAATATCTCGCATAGCAAAATCTGTGTTGATGATATTATGTTTGATGTTGATTTTGCGATAAAATATGGTTTAGATTTAATGAATCCAACCATTCCTCAAAATAGTGTTGTTTTGTGTAAGAAGATGAGAAATATAGATTTCCTGGACGGGAGAATTGTGTTTTTGTATCTAAAAGACAAAAAAGAGCATACTGTAGTTAGGGTATATAGAAGCGGAAAATCATTTATGCTTGTGAATGATAATTCCAAATCCGTTCCACTTCCCACCCCTGTAAAAAATGTGTTGTTTTTGGGAAATTGTGTTCATTGTATTATTCCGCTTTTAGAGTAAATATTTTTAAAAATAAAAAAAGATTCCTGGAAAAAAAAATAAAAGAGCTTAGAATTTAGAATTTTCTTCTGTATTCTTATTTATTGTATTGTATGTATTGTATTGTATTAATTTCGAACACCCTTCAAAGATTGTTCGAAGATTGTTTGAAGTATTTGATATAAATGTATTGATT
>Ga0307377_10001138_pt1 | contig 34860 bp, 34 predicted proteins | sample TR3MG_FD_202535 | JGI IMG/M metagenome (GOLD analysis project Ga0307377, IMG submission 202535) | Soil microbial communities from Risofladan, Vaasa, Finland - TR-3 | ecosystem: Environmental > Terrestrial > Soil > Coastal area > Acid sulfate soil | place: Finland: Risofladan, Vaasa | collected... | reverse complement strand
CGACGGCGCAATGCATCTGCCCACGCCCCAGCCATGGCAGCTGGACATCAAAACCGGAGAGGTCACGTTTCAACCCTAGGAGGTACATCATGGCATCAGCCAACTCCGAACTGGCAGCACTCTTCCTCGCCTTCTCGCGCAACAAACTTCTAGGCCAGTACTGGCCGCGCCTCAAGACCTGCGTAGAACCCATGACCGTCGAGCAAATCTGGGCCCGGCCCAACGAAGCCTCAAACAGTGTCGGCAATCTGATCCTGCATTTGAATGGCAACGTCACGCAGTGGCTCGTGGCCTCATTCAACCGCGACGAAGACAACCGCGATCGCCCCACCGAGTTCTCAACCACCGGCGGCCTCACTGCAGCCGAGCTTCTCGATCGCCTCGGCGTCACCATCGCCGAAGCAGAAAAAGTTCTCAACCGCTTGACTGTCGACGAACTCCTCGCCCCCTATGAAATTCAGGGCCATCACGTCCACGGCCTCGACGCCGTCTATCAGGTCGTCGAGCACTTCGGCCTCCACTACGGCCAAATCGCCTACATCTCCAAAAGCCTCTCCGGCCAGGACCTCGGCTTCTACCGCGAGTTATCCCAGTCCGGCAAGGCTCCGCAGACTAAGTCGAATCCATAGCTGATAAGATTCCACCATCGCATTCTGGCAGGGGTACATATCCCCCGGTAAGGAGAAGCAACTGATGCGAATGGATCTGAGGTACTTCCTATTCACATTCGTTCTGGCCCTGCTGCTTTCCGCGAGTGCAGCGGCGCAAATGCAGGTGGTGCTCTGGCCCGACGCCGATCATCCCGTCCTGCGCTTCACCTTTGACCAGTTCAGAGGCCTCGTTGGATCGGTGGGCAGCCAACGGCCCTACGCCATCGATACAACCGCCCAAAATCTCTCGGACAAACAAATTGGAAGCGAACAATTTGTCGTCGATGTCTTCGACGATAAACATATTCGCATTGCCGATGGATCTATGGACGTCACGAATCTCGGCCCCGGCCAGTCAGTGAAATTTCAAATAAAAATCATGGCTACGGGGATCCCCGCATCGCTTAGGATAATGAGCCAGGCTGAATCACAAAAGCCAATAACGCTTACAGTGAATTCTTCTCCGCAGGGTGCGCTGCTCAAGTTGGACGGCGTGGACGCTGGAACCACGCCAGCACTCATTGAGGTCGCCCCCGGAAAACATCAGCTTACGTTCGGCAAGGATGGATTCAAGGTTGGACTGTTTTCACTTGAGATCGGCAAGAACGACGTCTCCGGCGGCGCCATCAACTTCGAGCTCGGCAAAGTGCAATTCGACACAATCGAGCTGCGCGACGGGACCGTGCTCAGCGGCGATCTCGATTCAATCCAAGGGATGGATGTGGTCGTACGCATCGGCGGTACTCTTCAACGCATCGACCGCAACAAAGTAAAGCGGATTATCCTGATTGAGCGCGAACCACTGACGCCCTCGGATCTTCCTCCGGTTCAGACAAAGCAATAGTCAGACCTGCAGAAATTCGATTCAAATCCAGATGCCCCGCCAATGCATCACCGGCGGGGCGTCTGGTTTTTACTTCAACGAACTCATATCGATCACAAACCGGTACTTCACATCCTGCTTCAACAACCGCGCAAACGCCTCGTTGATCTTCTGGATCGGAATCACTTCCACATCCGACGTAATGTTGTGTTTGCCGCAGTAGTCCAGCATCTCCTGCGTCTCCACCATGCCGCCGATCATCGATCCCGCGATCGACGCGCGCCGCGTGATCAGGTTGAATATGCCGAAAGACGGCGGCGTGTCCGGCAGTCCCACCAGCGTCAGCGTTGCGTCCTGCTTCAGCAGTTCAAGATAGGCGTCGAGTGAGTGCGGCGCGGAAACGGCATCCAGAATAAAGTCAAACGAATTCGCGTGCGCCTTCATCGCCTCGGCGTCCGTCGAAACTACCACTTCGTTGGCCCCCAACCGCAGTGCGTCTTCCCTTTTCTTCGGTGACGTGGTGAACTGCACCACATGCGCGCCAAACGAGTGCGCAAACTTCAGCGCCATGTGCCCCAGTCCGCCCAGGCCCACAATCCCAACCTTCTTGCCAGGCCCAACCTTCCAGTGGCGCAGCGGCGAGTAGGTCGTAATCCCCGCGCACAGCAGCGGCGCCACTGCACTCAGGTCCAGATTCGCCGGCACCGTATGCGCAAAGCGCTCGTCCACTACATAGTTATTGGAATAGCCGCCCATCGTCGTCGAACCGTCCACGCGATCCTTCGCCGCATAGGTCAGCGTCGACCCTTCATGGCAAAAGTGCTCCTCGCCCCGTCCGCACGGTGCGCACTTCCGGCACGAATCCACAATGACCCCAATGGCCGCAATGTCGCCGGCCTTGAACTTCTTCACCGCGCCGCCCACTCCCGTCACGCGGCCCACAATTTCGTGCCCCGGAACCATCGGATAAACCGACTGACCCCACTCGTTGCGCGCCATGTGCAGGTCGGAGTGGCACACGCCACAGTAGAGAATCTCGACCACAATCTCCGTCGCGCCCGGTTCACGGCGACTGAAGCTGAAGGGAGCAAGCGGCGATTGTGCGTTCTGTGTTGCGTAGCCTTTAGACAATGGCATGATGTGTTTCCTTTCCGTTAGATGCTATTAAAAGAATATTCGATCGAATCACTGCTCGAAGTGTGAATTGAGTTGCGTACCACTCGCCGGCCTCAACCCCGTCTTGCCGAAACCACCCGCAAAATCCCCTGCAAATCCGTGGTAAATTCAATCTCCCCATAACTTGCATCCGCAAGCAGTCCACCCACGGCCGAGTCCTGCCCGCAGCCAATCTCCATCGCCAGAATCCCGCCCGCCGCAAGCACCCTGCGCGCGTCGGGAATCAGACGTCGATAAACATCGAGACCCTCACCGGCAAATAGCGCCAGAGCCGGTTCGTAGTACCGTACCTCGACAGCCAGCGACTCACGGTCGCTCTCAGCCACGTAAGGTGGATTGGAAAAAACAATCTCAAACTCTTCGCCCGCAACCGGAGTCAGCAGGTCGCCCTCAAAAAAACGGATGCGCCCCGCCACCCCATTCAGCTCCGCGTTCCCGCGCGCCACATCGAGCGCCGCCGCCGAAACATCAATCGCCGTAATCTGAGCGCCAGGCAGTTGATGAGCCAGTGCCACGGCAATCGCACCGGACCCCGTCCCTACATCCACAATCCGCGGATTCTTAAAATTCACCGCCAGCGCAAGCACCTTCTCCACTAGGTGCTCGGTCTCTGGCCGCGGAATCAGCACAGCGCGATTCACCTCAAGCGGCAACCCATAAAACTCCGTCTCGCCCGTGATGTATTGAATCGGCTCGCCGCCCAGGCGACGCTCAATCAGCGCATAGTAGCGCACCACTCCTTCGGCGCTTAGCTTGGTCTCAGGATGCGTAATCAGAAATACCCTATCGCGTTGAAGCAGATGCAGCAGCAACACCTCGGCATCGCGCCGCGCCCGTTCAGGATGCGGCCCGCCGCGCAGTCGCGCTTCGCCATTCTGAACCCAGCTATCGAGCGTCACGCGGCCTGGCTCTGAGCCTTCAGCTGCTCCGCCTGGTAGTGTGCAATCAGTGCGTCCACAATCGGCTGCAAGCGCCCTTCCATAATCAGATCAAGCTGGTGAAGGGTCAGCCCAATGCGATGGTCCGTCAGCCGGTTCTGCGGAAAGTTATACGTGCGAATCTTCTCGCTTCGGTCGCCGCTGCCCACCTGCTGCTTGCGCTCCTTGGCCAGCTCCGCATTCTGACGGTCCATCTCCTGCTCATACAGCCGCGAACGCAGCACACGCATGCCCTTCTCGCGATTCTTGATCTGCGACTTCTCATCCTGGCAGCTGACTACTGTATTCGTAGGCAGGTGTGTAATGCGCACCGCAGAATAGGTGGTATTCACCGACTGCCCGCCCGGCCCCGACGAACAAAAAGTATCGATGCGAATATCCTTGGCCTCAATCTTGATGTCCACATCCTCGGCCTCGGGCAGCACCGCCACCGTCACCGCAGATGTATGCACGCGTCCCTGCGTCTCCGTTGCCGGAACCCGTTGAACGCGGTGCACTCCGCTCTCCCACTTCAGTTGCGAGTAAACCCGCTCGCCTTCAATAATCGCAATCACTTCCTTGTACCCGCCCACGCCCGATTCGGACATCGACAGCAGCTCAATCTTCCACCGATGCTGCTCGGCGAACCGCGTATACATCCTGAAGATCTCCGCCGCAAACAGCGATGCTTCGTCGCCGCCCGTTCCTGCGCGAATTTCCAGTATCACGTTCTTCTCATCGTTCCGATCCTTCGGCAGCAGCATGACCTTCAACTCTTCTTCAAGTGCCGTTTCGCGCGGCACAAGCGAAGCTATCTCTTCCTCGGCCATCGCGCGCATCTCCGCGTCGCTCTCGCCCAGCATCGCCCGCGAGTCGGCCAGCCCCTGCTGCACCTGCTTCAGCTCGCGGTACTTCTCCACCGGCGTTTCAATCTCGCTCAGCAGCTTCGCCGTCTTCTGGTATTTCTCGTGGTCGTTGATGACTTCCGGCAGCGTAAACTGCGCCTGCAGATCGTTATAGCGCTGCTCCATCTGTTCCAAACGGTCAATCATCTCGCGTCCCCTCCGGGGCTTTAGGTCTTGGTGTCGTAAATCGCAAAAGGGAAGTATGAGCGGAGAACAAGTATCGGCGGCGGGCGCCGCTAAAGCAGGGCCGGAATGGGCTCGTGGAGGGTCACTTCGTCTTCTATTCTACCGCGAAACGGGACATGTGCGCTTCCGCCCCGGCAGACCCTCTCACCTTGCACCAAAAACTCCCGCCGCAAGCCAGCCGCAATGCCCCGGTGTCTCCGCGGATTTTCTTGATTGACTCATTATGAGCAACCAAATACGATGTGCAAACACGAAGGAGAAAGGCACGATGCATCAGGAAGTTATGGCGGTCATGCACGAGTGCGCAAGACTCTCTGACCACGGAAAAATCTCTTTTCCCGAGGTCGTTCGCAAACTGACCCAGGCAGGCGTCGAGCGCTACCACACCGATCTGTGCTGTCAGGAACACGTCTTCTACATGCCCAACGGCGAAACCCACGTGGAGCCCATGGATTTGCCCGGCTGGTCCATTGCCGAGGACTTCAACGACACCTGGATTGGCCTGGCCCTCAAGGCTGTTCAAGCCGGCGAAATTCTCTACATGGAGTTCCTGCGCCGCATCATGCTGGCCGGATGCGTCGGCTACTTCGTGCTCCTCGCCGGCCGCAAAGTGGAGTACTTCGGCCGCAAGGGCGAAATCCATATCGAGCCATTTCCTGAGCCAAAATCCAGCTAGCTCGACGACGCTCGGCCCGCCATCACGGATTCATCACCGGCATCTCCACGCTCGACGCGTGCCCCGGCCCTGAGTAAATCGTGATCGTCGCCGGTTTGTAGTCCTCCGGCTTCGCCTTCATGATGTTCGCTACAAACGTCTGCGGGTTCCGGTCGTAGAGCGGAAACCACGTGCTCTGAACCTCCACCATCACCGTGTGTCCGGCTTTGAAAACGTGGTCCACATCGTGCAGCGAAAATTTGTACTCGCGAATTCCGTTCGCCGCGAGCGGCGCCGGCTTTTCAAAGCTGTCCAGATAACGCCCTCGAAAAATCTCCGCATTCGTCATCAGTTGGTAGCCACGCATCTTCGCGTCCGCATCGTCGTCCGGATACTGGTCGATCAGCTTCACCAACATGTCGTTATCCGTGCCCGTCGTCGCGGCAAAAATATCCGCAACCACCTCGCCCGTAATCGTCAAATCCTTCGTGAGCACTGGCAGCTTCCACACCGCCACGTCCTTGCGCCCCGTCACAAACCGCTGATCCTCTGTGAGCCAGTTGAACCACTGCGATCCCTCTGAATAAGTCGGCTGGATCGGTCGATGCCGATAAGGAATCGGGTCGGCCGGATTACTCACATAACGTGTCGATCCCTCGCTCGTCGCCCCGCTCCAACTCAGCAGCCCATCTCCCTGCAAATACAAACTCGTTGGCTTTGACTCCCGTGGCGGGAAATGGCTGTAATACTTCCACGTGTTTGAACCCGTTTCAAAACTCGCCGTGTCTTCAAGATCAAACCCACTCGCGTCGCTGCCCGCCGCATCCTTCAGATAATGCGAAAAAAACTTCTCCTCAATCCGCGCGCGAAACTCCATGCCAATCGGTTCCCCGTAGTCCAGGTTACCCAGATGCCGCGACGAAGAAGACCAGTATCCATGCCGCCACGGCCCCAGAACCAGAAAGTTCTCGTGCTTTGCATCGTGCGGCTCCAGCTTCGCGTATTCCTCCTGCGGACCATACATATCTTCCTGGTCGTAATAGCCACCCACGCTGAGTGTCGGCACAGTCACCGCGTTCAGGTTGTACTCCACTCCCCGCGATCGCCAGTAGCTGTCGTACGCGGGATGGTTGAGAAACAGCTTCCACGTCGGCAAAACCTTCGCACCCGATTCCTTCACATCCTCTGCAAACGATCCGCGTTTCAAAAAGTAGTCGAAGCCATCGGTGCGCTTGCCGTCCTTGTCCCTGCCGTAACTCACGCCCAGCTCTTCCTTGCTCGACTCCATCGAAAGCACGTAGTCATACCCGTAGCTCTGCCGAAAGGCTCCGTTGTGAAAGAAATCGTCGCCTAGCCACACATCGATCATCGGCGCCTGCGGAGAAATTGCCTTCACCGCCGGGTGCGGATCGATCCCCGCCATCATGGCCAGAAACCCCGGATAACTCGTCCCCACAAACCCCACGCGTCCGTTGTTGCCATGCACATGTTTCAGCAGCCAGGCCACCGTGTCGTACGCATCTGTACTTTCGTCAATTGCTTTGGCGTCGTGATGATCGGCCAGCGGCCTCATCATCACAAACTTGCCCTCGCTCTTGTAGCGTCCGCGAATGTCCTCGCAAACATAGATGTAGCCGGCGCGCGCCAACTCCGGCCGCTGCGCAAAGAACGAAGCGCGGTTCGTCCCGTCCACTCCATAAGGAGTTCGCTGAATCAGAAACGGCAGCGGCGCTGCAATGTCAGCAGGCTTCAGAATCACAACGTGCAGCTTCACGCCGTCTCGCATGGGAATCATCGCCTCAGTCCGCTGATAGTCGTGAAAGACGTGCCGCACCGCTGGACCAGTGCGACTATACACGTCATCCGGATCGGTGGATTGAACAACGCTGATGCCGCGTCCGAATACATCGATGGAAAAGCGGAAGGTCTTCTGCGAATGGGGAAAGCCGAATTCCAACGCCGAAAGCGTCGTGAATTCTTCAGGAATATTGCGTTCAGACTCGACCCAAAGCTTGCCGTCCTGAACATAAAAACTCAGCGGCACATCGGGCTCCGCAGTGTCCGTGTACTCACCCGCAAGAGCTTCAAGCTGATGCGTCGAGGCCCCAGCTGCCTGTGCATCCGCAGAAAACGCCTGTGCGAATCCATGCAACGCTAGAACCTGAGCAAGGCAGAAAACAGCAAACGCGCCACGGCTGCATATCATGCGGAAAATCTCCTGCGGCTCGCCTAATGCGCGTGCCCGTGATGGTGTTGGCCGCCTGCCATCTCCTCAGGTGGCACCACGCAACCTTCCACCTCTTCACAGCAGATGTGCTCGAACTGAATGGTGGTATGGCTGATGTGAAAGTGCTCCTTGAGCACGTGATTCAGCTTCACCAGAATACATGCGCTCTCGGATGGCGGAATGTCCGCGATCGTCACGTGGCAAGACAGCGCCCGCGACTGTGAGCCCAGACTCCACACATGAAGGTCGTGTACGTCCACCACACCCTCCACTTCTTCCATCCCGGAGCGAATCTCCGCCAGCGAAACACCGCGCGGTGTCCCTTCAAGCAGAATATTCAGCGTCTCGCGAACAATCCCGATGCTCGACCATAGAATCAGCCCCGCAATCATCAGCGACAGCACCGGGTCAATCCAGTTCTGTCCCGTCAGCAGAATCCCCGCGCCTCCGGCAATCACCGCAGCCGTCGAAAGCGTATCCCCTGCCATGTGAATAAAGGCCGAGCGCATATTCACGTCGCTGGCTACGCGCCAAAGCAGTGCTGCGATCACGCCGTTCATCACCACGCCGGCCGCGGCCACTACCATCATCAGCCTGGGATGCACGACTACCGGGCTCGAAAGCCTCTCCACAGCCTCCACCCCAATCCACAGTGCAATCAGAACCAGCGTGGCGGAGTTGACGAAGGCAGCCAAAACCCCCGCTCGATGATAACCAAAGGTCTTCGAGGGGTCCGCGGGGCGGGACTGAAAGTAAACCGCGGCAAAACTTAGCAATAACGCCAGAAAGTCCGACATGTTGTGCCCGGACTCGGAAAGCAGTGCCAGCGAATGGGCGCGCAGTCCCGCAACAAACGTCACCACAACATAGGCAAGCGTCGCCGCCAGCGAAAATCGCAGTACCGATGTCGTCCTTTTTGCGTCCGCACCCGTGGGCGCCGCGTGGACATGCATAGCTCTAGTGTAACCGGGGATGGGTATACCCCGCCATCCCCGTCCTCACCCGCGCCACGGACGCAAATGGCTCACATCGATCGGGTCGGGATCGTCGAACGAGGGCAGAACCGGAAGCCCCGCGCGCAGCCCGGTCCACTCCTCCGCAATCACAATGCTGTTTTGCGGATTCCCAGGCTGGTAGCGCACCGTGCAGGGAAACCCCGCCCGCACCTGCGCTGCATCCACCACCTCAGACAAATTGGTAACGTCCTGTGAACACTGGTATTCCGCGCCCGCAATCCGATAACTGAACAGCAGCATCGTCAGGGTGCGCGGAACCGGGTCCTTCTTCTTTTCCTGGATCGGTGCCTCTACCTCGCAAACATCCAGCAACATGCCGTCCACAAGGCGCCCGGATTTCACCAGAAACACGCGCCGCGCCCGCTCCAGCTCCTCTACCGTGGGGCGCTTGCGAAACACCAGCCAGAGAACAACCGCGCTTACCCCGATAATCAAGGCCAGCCCAGCTGCAATCTCCCAGTCGTTTGCGGTGAAGTGCGTCATCTCAGTTGGGACTCCACCCCAGGCGTCCCAACTCAAGAATAGCGCAGAAGCACACTCGTCTCCCGAGACCCGTCGCCTGCGCCGTTCTTCTCAATTCAATATGGGAATCGGACGCAAATGGGGAATCCTGAAAGGGCCTCTCGCTCTGCGCGCCATCTTCTTGTGTTACGGGCTCAACCAAGGTCAATCCAGGCAAATGACCTATACTCAAGGTTGTAACAGGCGGCGATTCCAGACCTCCGGAACGCCTGTCTGCGGAGGTTCATTTTTTGGTTTCGGATCAAAGCATGACCGCGGCTAAGCCCGCCCGAATTCGTTCCACCACCGTCATTTGCGTCCGCCGCAACGGCCAGGTCGTCATGGCTGCAGACGGTCAGGTCACTCTCGGCGATCACGTCCTCAAGCACTCCGCCAAAAAGATCCGCCGCCTCTATCAGGACAAGATTCTCGCCGGATTCGCCGGCTCAACCGCCGACGCCTTCTCCCTGTTTTCCCGCTTCGAGTCCAAGCTGGAGCAGTACGCCGGCAACCTCAATCGCGCCGCCGTCGAGCTCGCCAAAGACTGGCGCACCGACAAAATGCTCCGCAATCTCGAAGCCCTGCTGCTGGTTGCCGACTTCGGCCAAACCTTCCTCATCTCCGGCTCCGGCGACGTCATCGACCCCGACGAAGCTCTGGCCGCCATCGGTTCCGGCGGCAGCTATGCCACCGCCGCCGCCCGCGCCCTCATTGAAAACACCGACCTCTCCGCCCGCGAAATCGCCGAAAAAGCGATGAAAATTGCCGGCGAAATCTGCATCTACACTAACGACCACGTCACCATCGAGGAGTTGAAAGGCTAGCGGAAACGCTCCGCCCGCACAAGCATTCATGGCCATCTATCTACCCGCATCCGCCGAAGAACAAGACCTCTCGCTCGATGAGCTCACCCCGCGCGAGATCGTCGCCGAGCTCGATAAACACGTCGTCGGCCAAAAGGCCGCCAAGCGTGCCGTGGCTATCGCTCTCCGCAACCGCCAGCGCCGCCAAAAACTGCCCCCCGACCTCGCCGACGACATCATGCCCAAGAACATCATCATGATCGGCCCCACCGGCGTCGGCAAAACCGAGATCGCACGCCGCCTGGCCAAGCTCACCAACTCCCCGTTTCTCAAAGTCGAAGCTTCCAAATTCACCGAGGTCGGCTACGTAGGCCGCGACGTCGAGTCCATGATTCGCGACCTGGTCGAGATCGCCATCGACATGGTCCGCGAAGAGCGCCTGGAAGAAGTCGAAGACCGCGCCGAAATGAACGCCGAGGAGCGCCTGCTCGACGTACTGCTCCCGCCTCCTCCGCCCGCGCCACCCGCCCAGGAAGGCCAGCTCACACTGCCCGGCACTGAAAGCTACCAGCGCTCCCGCGAAAAGCTCCGCACGCAGTTCCGCGAGGGCAAGCTCGACGACCGCATGGTCGAGCTCGACGTCCGCGATCGCGGCACGCCACAGTTCGGCATCATCTCCAACCAGAATCTTGAAGACATGGAGATGAACCTCAAGGACATGCTGCCCAACATCTTCGGCGGCACCTCCAAGAAGCGCAAGATGAAGGTGGGCGACGCTTTCGACTATCTCGTACAGGAAGAAGAAGGCCGCCTCATAGACATGGACTCCGTCAACCGCGCCGCTGTAGAGCGGGTCGAGTCCAACGGCATCATCTTCCTCGACGAAATCGACAAAATCGCCGGCCGCGAAGGCGGTCACGGCCCCGACGTCTCGCGCGAAGGCGTGCAGCGCGACATCCTCCCCATCGTCGAAGGAACCACCGTCAACACGCGCTACGGCATGGTGCGCACCGACCACATTCTCTTCATCGCCGCCGGCGCGTTCCATGTTTCCAAGCCCAGTGACCTCATCCCCGAGTTGCAGGGGCGCTTCCCGCTCCGCGTCGAACTGCAATCGCTCACCGTCGACGATTTTCTCCGCATCCTCACCGAGCCCAAGTCCTCGCTCACCAAGCAATATACCGCCCTGCTTGAGACCGAAGGCGTACGCCTCGAATTTGCTCCGGAAGCCCTGCGCGAGATGGCTCAGTTCGCCTTCAAGGTCAATGAGCAGACGGAAAACATCGGCGCGCGCCGCCTCCACACCATCATGGAGCGCGTGCTGGAAGATGTCAGCTTCCTCGCCCCCGACGTAGTCCGCCGCCCGCCCACGGAAGAAGCCGCCGCCGCCCTCGCAGAAACCATCAAGAGCGAATCCAGCACCCCGCTCCCCTATCAGGAACGCATGACCGCCTCAGGCCCCGAAAAAGTCTTCCTCATCGACGACGCCTATGTAAAGCAAATGGTCGCCGCCATCGTCAAAGACCAGGACCTCTCCCGCTACATCCTCTAGAGAGCCTGCGAACGCGCCGCAGCTTTGACAGGGCACGGCTTTAGCCGTGCCGCAACTCCCGCAAAATGGATGTGGACTTTAGCCCCTGAGGGATGCCGTGCCCCATCTGGGAGCATTCTGAGCAAACCTTTTTCCGCGGAATGGTTGCGATACAGCGAACCTTCACTGGCTTTGCTCTCTAACCCCGATCCAAGCAGCCTTCACCGCGTCGACCGCGCCTCCAGCCTCCGAATCGCCTTCAGCATCTCGTTCATCGCAGTCTTCCCAATCTCGTCCTCAAACCCCTTCTGCAACTTGTCAAACGCCGCAATCACGCGCAGCGCGCACCTCTTCCCCGGCGGCTTCAGCGTCAGCAGATAAGCCCGCGCATCCTCTGGATCAATCTTCCGCTGCAGCAGCCCCTTGCCCTCAAGCGACGAAACACAGTGGCTCACGTTCCCCCGCGTAGTCCCAAACGTCTCCGCCAACTGCGAAGGCTTGATCGCTCGCGGCGCCTCAAAAAACATCGCCGCCAGTATCAGCCCCTCCAGAAATCCCAAGTCGTCCGCCGCCAGAACCTGCGCCGTCAGCGCTTCAAACCGCCGCGCCGCACGGTTCACCGCAAACATCGGGCTCTCCCGCAAAAATGCATCGATCCGCATGGCGTTATTCTAATGGTTTACCGTCTAAACTATTCAAGACAATATCAAATCTTCATTGAATACCGTCCTCTTAACGCCGAAAATCAAACCCGAAACCAACGTATGCCTTCATCCAAACTCACGCGCATCGCAACCTTCCTCGTCCTCGCCTCCAGCCTCCCAACCTCCCCAGCCCAAAACCCCTCAACCCCGCAATCCACCCCCATTCCCGCCCGCACAGACACCATGGTGGTTCTCGGCTCTGCGGCTCCCGTCCCGCTCGCCGAGTCGCCCCGCTCCGTCGTCGTTCTCCCCCTCAAAGGACAGAAGCTCGCAGCCGAAACCCCGCTCGATTTCCTCCGCCAGGACTCCGCCATATTTCTGGAACAGCGCGGCGCCGGTGGCGCGCAATCAGACATCGTTCTGCGCGGCGGCAGCTTCGAGCAAACACTGGTACTCGTCAACGGCTTCCGCATCAACGACAGCCAGACCTCGCATCACAACCTCGACCTCCCCATCCCGCTCGAAGCCATGGACTCCATCCAGATCCTCGAAGGCGCTGGCTCCACGCTGCACGGCGTCGATGCGCTCTCCGGCGTCGTCGACTTCCTCACCGCAGCCCCCGAGCACGCATCGCTCTCTCTCCGCGCCGCCCAGGGCAGCTTTCAATCAAACGAAGAGTCCCTGCTCGTCGGCGCCACACGAGGTCGCTGGAGCGGACGCCTCGCCACCAGCCGCAACTTCTCTGAGGGCTTCATGCCCGGTCGCGACTACCGCAACGAAAACGTCTCTGCGGAAAACTGGCTCGGCTCACGCCTCGGCATCACCGACCTGCTCGTTGCTGCGAGCGATCGCTCCTTCGGCGCCAATCAGTTCTACGGGCCCTACAACTCGTGGGAGCGCACCAAAAGCTGGTTCGCCTCCGCGCGTCAGGAACTCGGCGCCCGCACCGTCGCCGCCTTCGGCTATCGCCGCCACACCGACGAGTTCGTCCTGCTGCGCGACAACCCATCCGTCTACGAGAACAACCACATCGACGGCTCCTGGCAGGCATCGCTACGCCACACCGTCCCTATCGCAAGCCCGTCGCTGCTTCTCTTAGGAATCGAGGCCGACGGCGACAGCATCAACAGCTATAACTTTTCCGGCGGAGTCACTTCGTTCGCGCTCGGCGTGCACGCCCGTAATCGCGGTGCAGGCTACATCGACCTCGATCTTCGCCCCGCAAAATCACGCTGGAGTCTCTCCGCCGGCGCGCGCAAAGAAATCTTCTCCGGAGGCGAGCAAGCCTTTGCCCCGCAGCTCTCCGGCAGCCTGCGCCTCACAAACCAACTCAAGCTCCGCGCCAGCTCCGGCTACGGCTTCCGCATTCCCACCTACACTGACCTCTACTACTCTGACCCCACCACCAACGGCAACCCCAACCTCAAGCCCGAGTCCGCCTGGTCCGGCGACGGCGGCGCAGACTGGTCGCCCTCCACCCGCCTCACTCTCTCCCTCACCGGCTTCTACTCCCGCCAGCACAACGCCATCGACTACGTCCGCGCCAACCCCGCGCAAAAGTGGCAAGCAGTCAATCTCAGCGGCCTCCACTTCGCTGGCGTCGAGTCCGCCTTCACTTGGCTTCCCACGCGCGCGCAAACCGTCCGCATCTCCTGGACCGGCCTCCACGGTGCGCAATCCGCCCTCAACGGCCTCCAGTCCGAGTACATCTTCAACTACCCGGTCCAGAACATCCACGCCGCATGGACCATCGCCTTCCGCCGCGCCTTCGCCCTCACCAACTCAGTCCAGCTCGCCCAGCGCTACCAGCAAACCGTCTATCCGGTCTGGAACGCCGCCTTCACGCACGACTACGGCAAGATCCGCCCCTATCTCCGCTTCAACAATCTCTCCAACACCGGCTACCAGGAGATCACCGGCGTCGCCATGCCCGGCCGCTCCATCACCGGCGGCTTCGCCCTCCAGCTTGGCCGTTGACGCGCACAAAATTCCACCGCACCCCACACGGAATTCTGCTAACCTGTCCCCGTACCTCGCGAGCCCGCGCGCAGCAATCAATCAGCGGACTCTACCTGCTTTCTCCCGCTTCTGAGGGATTGTGGATGGAGGCGCTCTCAGAAGCACGCCGGGAAAGGTGTGCCAGCGCCTCAAAATCCGCGCCGCCTTGCCCTCCATTCCACGCAGCAAAAACGCACAGGAGAACAGCCATGAGCAATCCAGGACTGCACAACAAGATCAGCTACATTGAATTCACCACCACCGACATCGCCCACACAAAAAAGTTCTACTCGGCAGTCTTCGGTTGGAGTTATCAGGATTGGGGCCCCGACTACATCGGCATTCAGGGTGCCGGCATCGATGGCGGCTTCAGCAAATCCGAGCCACACGCTGCCTCAGCCAAATCCGCGCCCCTCGTCATCCTCTATTCAGCCGATCTCAAAGCCACAGAAGCCGCGGTCATCGCTGCGGGTGGCAGCATCGTCGTGACCACATTCGAGTTTCCCGGAGGCCGCCGCTTCCACTTCTCCGACGGAGCCGGCAACATCCTCGCCGTCTGGTCAGAGTAGGTCACTGACCTTCCGTCGCTGAACCAACTTCCGGTGCCCCAGGTCTCGCCTTTGAGACCTGGGATTTCTTAGAGCCCAATCGCGGCACACGACTAAGGTGAATGAATTTCAGTTCACCTGCGGCGGCAGCATCAATGGCTGCCGCAGCCCCAGATCCTCACGCACCAGTGTCAGCCCCAGAATGCACCGCTCAAACCCGTCTGACAGCCGCGCAAACAGAGGCGCTTCCTTTTCATACTCGAAGAGGTTGAACTGGCTCACAATGTAGTAGCTTTCCTTGCCCGCATGGATCAGCTCGCCCAAACTCGGCTGGTGCCGCCGCATGCGACGGCTCGATCCCATCGCCTCCGGATACATCCCCGCCACAAACAGCGCATAGTCGCCGATGTGTTTGCGCAGCGCCCGCTCGACATCGAACGAAGCCGCCGAGCCATGCACCGGGTCCGCGGCCTCCACCATCTCCGTCAGCTCCTCGATGGGCCTGCCCAACTCATCGCGCACCTTGTAGAGATTGTCTGCCTCTGAAAATTCGCACAGCAGCCGCGCCACATACGCCGTCACGTCGGGATCGTTCAATCCCAGCTTGCCCTCATAGCTATTGCGAACCGCCTGCTGAAAGAAGGGTTCGAGTGGATGAGTCTGAGCCTGCATACACACCTCCCATGGGCTGCTTGTGCACAACCGTTGCACTTTCTGGCACGGCTGGCTGCTCGCTGCGCATACATGGGGAAGAAGCCGGCCAATGCCTGTTCATCCTGCTGTAACACTGAGCTTATCGGATTTGTTGTGTTTGCCAAGAGGGGAAAGCGAAATTTGTTAGCAGTTAGGCCGCTCGATTGCAAATCAACTCGAATTCTCTCTTAAATAAAAAGAGGGCAGCCATCGCTGGCCGCCCTCGTCCCATTGCAAATTCACGATCAAAGCTAAACCGCAGCCGCCGCCCGCGATTCCAGAACCGCCAAACGCCCGGCCAGCAGTGTTTCCAGCTTCACAAGCGCCGCAGAGAAGCCCTCGATCCCTTCCTTCAGCTTGTCCGTCGCCATGCGATCCGCCGCATGCATCCGGTCAAACGCCGCCTTGTCCACAACAATCTTTTCAATCGAGAGTTTCTGCGCCGCCTCCGGGTCCAGCTTGCGCGGCAAGTCTCCCGTCGTCGCTTCCAGCTCGGCCAGCAGTTGCGGAGAGATCGTCAACAGATCGCACCCCGCCAGCTCTTTTAGCTCGCCGATATTGCGGAAGCTCGCGCCCATCACCTGCGTCTTGTAGCCGAACTTCTTGTAATAGTTGTAGACGGTCGTCACCGACTGCACACCTGGATCGTCGGCCCCGTGAAAATCCTTGCCCGTGTCCTTCTTGTACCAGTCCAGAATCCGTCCCACAAACGGAGAAACCAGCGTCGCGCCAGCCTCGGCCGCGGCAATCGCCTGGTGCAGACCGAAAAGCAGAGTCAGATTGCAGTGAATGCCTTCCTTCTCCAGCACCTCCGCCGCGCGAATGCCTTCCCACGTTGACGCAATCTTCACCAGGATGCGTGCGCGCAAGATACCCATCGCATCGTATTGCGCAATGATGCTGCGCGCCTGCTTGATCGTGCCTTCTGTGTTGTACGAAAGCCGCGCGTCCACCTCGGTCGAAACCCGTCCCGGCACGATCTCCAGAATCTTTTCCCCGAACGCAATCGCCAGCCGCTGGAACGCCAGATTCGCCACCGCCAGGTCGCTCTCGCCTTCGCCCAGCTCCTTGCGCGCATTCATCAGTACGCCGTCCACAATCGACTGGTACTGCGGCATCTGCGCAGCCGCCGTAATCAGCGAGGGGTTAGTCGTCGCATCCTGCGGGCGAAACTTCTCCATCGCCTCAATATCGCCGGTATCGGCAACGACTACTGTGTACTTGCGCAACTGTTCAAGCAGATTCTGCGACATATTTCCTCCTGGGAAGGGGACGCCCGTCCATCAGCGTGCCGGACTCTAGCGTAACCCTAATCAAGTTTAGATGCCCCAATGCGCTCGGGGGTAGTCCGTGCGAATGTTCACATCACTCCATGTCCGTTTCCACACTATGCGTCAGCGTACCCAGTCCCGAAATGGATACCTCCACCTGATCTCCAGCTTTCAAAGGCCCCACCCCGGCCGGCGTACCGGTCAGAATCACATCGCCCGGCTCCAGCGTAAACGCCTCTGTAATAAAGCTCAGAAGCGCAGGAATCGAAAAAATGAAATCCACAGTCGAAGCCTGTTGGCGCACCTCGCCATTCACCCGCGTCTCAATCGTCACGCCCGCCATCGGGTCCACTTCGTCGCTTACCAGCGGCCCCAGCGGGCAAAACGTGTCGAACCCCTTGGCCCGCGTCCACTGCACATCCTTCTTCTGCAGGTCGCGCGCCGACACATCGTCCGCCAGCGTATAGCCCCGAATCACGCCGCGCAAATCCGCATCCGCCTTCAGCTTGTGCACGCGCCGCCCAATCACCAGCGCCAGCTCGCCTTCAAAATCCACGCGTGTTGAAGCCGCAGGCAGCCTCACCACACCCCCCGGCTCCAGCAGCGACGACGGCGGCTTGAAAAAAATCAGCGGCTCCGCCGGCACCTCGTTACCCAGTTCCTTTGCATGGTCGCGATAGTTCCGACCCACGCAAATAATCTTCGACGGCGTCACTGGAGCCAGCAGCTGTGCCGAGCTCATCGGCATCGGCTCAAAGTCAAAGCTCTCTGCCGCGGCTTTCTCCAGCGCCAGCTTGAACGCAAGATCCTCGTCCGGCGCCGGCGCAGGCCCGGTAATCCAGAGTTCGCCCTTGCGCTCTTCCAGAGCGCCATAATGAATCTGATCGTCAAGCAAAAATCTGCAATACTTCATCGCAAAACTCTCCCCTTACGCGGCAATTCCACTCAAGGCCCCGGAACCGTCTCTTCCGCCTCGCCCGACCGACCGCTCTCGTGCCCGGTCTGGTCAATCGCGCTCACCGCATAGCTGTAACTGTGTCCCGCCTCAACATGCGCATCGTGGAATGCCGGCCCAACCACAAGCTGCGCGGGCGAAATCCGCAACCAATCCCCGTTTCCCTCGCGCCGGTAAACAATATAGCCCGCCAGATCCGTTTCCGTATCCGGCTGCCAGCTCAGGTCGATCGCTGCTCCCCCACCGCTTTCGCTCCCGTCAACCGCCACCGCCGCCAGGCCAGTAGGCACAGCCGGAGGAAACACATCCCGCACCTCAACCCGCAGCGGCTCGCTCAGCGCCCCGTCCAGTTCCAGCGTCTCGCCGTCCACCTCCACGCGCGCCACGCGTTGCGCACGGTATTCATACGCCTCCCCAAACTGGATATCCTTGTCCAGCGCGCGATCTGGAGTCTTTCCTTCCGCCTCTACCAGCAGATTCTGCTCCACCGCCTCAGGCGCGGGCGCCAGCACACCTCCCATCGCCTCATTTTTCCCCACGCCTTTCTTCTCGGCTTGCGGAGTCAACAATCTTCGACGCAGACGAACCGCCGTCGCAGCCGAACCTTGGTCCACCGCACTCCAGCGCAGAACCACCCCAGCCTTGCGCACCTCAGCCTCGAGTCCCGTCACTGGTCCGGGAGCCTCGCCCGCCAGCACATCCGCCGCATTAGAAAGTCCCGCCGACCGACCGCTGCTGTTCCTCAGCTCAACATAATAGCTAAGCGGCCGCGCCACGCCCTGCCTCAGCCCTTCCGGCAGCGTCTCGCTAAAGCTGCCCGCAGCGCCCGGCGCCACTTCCAGTTCGCCTGCCTCCGCGCACTGCCCCGCCGCGCCTTCCCTCCGGCACACGCGCACCTCAACCTTGTCCTTCAGCAACAGCTTGTCGGTGTTGTTTTTGGGCATCGTCCAGGTCAGCCGAATCTGGTCTCCCGTCCGGCTTGCCACAAGATCCGTCACCGGGTTTGGCAGATTCAGCGACGGCGGCAGCGGCGCGCCCGGCATCCCGCAACCGGCCACAGCCAGTCCGCCTCCAAGCACCAAACCCGCACATCTTCGCACCCAATTCATAGCCTTCCCAGTCTACTGGACCAACTCGCCAATCGATAAGCAACAACGATCGACGGACGCACAACCAGCTTCGAAAACCCAACCACTCCTCGCGTTCGCCAGTCCCCGCTCCCGCACAGTACAATTCGGACGCGCTCCGCCGCAATCCTCAAGCCTCATCCGCCGCCGCGCCCGAGCCCGCTCTCTGGAAAGGAACCTGCCCGCGTGTTGATCTTCGCCGCCGTTCTCGCCATCTTCGTCTACGGAATGATCGCCGCCATGCTCGGCACCATTCTCCCCGACCGCTTCCATCTCACCCCCGCCCAGAACGGCGCAATCGCCTTCTCACAAGCTCTCGGCCTCATCGTCGCCTCGCTCGCCGTCGGTCCCTTGCTCGACTCGCAGGGAGACAAAATCGGCCTCATCCTCGGCCTCGCTTTCATCGCCGTCGCGCTCTTTGCTCTGCCGCGCTCCAAAGGTTTCCGCAGCATCGCCGGCCTGCTCTTTCTGCTCGGCATCGGCGGCGGAATCGTCGTCACTGGCGCCAACGCCCTCGTCAGCGCTGTCAGCTCCGACCATCGCGCCACCGCACTCAACCTGCTCAATCTCTTCTTCGGACTCGGCGGACTCGCAACGCCCTTCATCTCCGCCAATCTCTTCAAGCGCAACTGGGTCCGCCTCTGCTACACCGTCGCCTCGCTCACCGTCCTCGCGCTCGTCATTCACTCGGTCACCCAAATGCCCGCGCCCACCCCGGCCTCCAGCTTTGTCCTCGCCCAGGCTGGCCCCGTTCTCGGCCGCCCCCTGCTCTTTCTCCTCGGAGCCTTCCTCTTCCTCTACATCTCCTGCGAGGTCGGCGTCTGGAACTGGCTGCCCCGCCATCTCATCGCCCAGGGCATTCCCGAGGCCCGCGCCCTCAACATCCTCTCGCTCGGATTCGCCCTCGGCCTTCTTCTCGGCCGCATCGGCGTCGCACCCATCCTCATCGGTGTCCCCGCCATCCAGGTTCTTCTCGCCGCCTCCATCGCCATGGCCATCACCACCTTCCTCATGCTCCGCACCGTCAAGCCCGCCCTCGCCGCAGCCCTTGTCTTCCTCGCCGGACTCTCCATGGCCCCCGTCTTCCCCACTACACTCGCCATCACCGCCACCGCCTTCCCCCGCATGACCGGAACCGCCATCGGCTTCGTCATCACCTGCGGATGGGTCGGCCTCGCCGTCAGCTCCCGCCTCATCGGAGCCATCGCCGGCAACGATCCACTCCGACTCAAGAAAGCCCTCCTCATCCTCCCCGCCTTCTCCGTCCTCATGGTTGCTCTCAACCTCATCATCTGGCCCGCCATCCGATAAGAACTCTCGCAGCGCCCTCTCTGTGTACGCCCCTCGTCCAGGCGCGTTAGACTGATCTACGCAATTTCAATCAGTGGCCTGGGTCAGCCCTACAGCGGTTTCGATTCTGCTCTTTACAGAAACGTAGATGCCAAGTGGCATTTTTCTTAAGAAAATGCCACCTCGTATGATCTTCAAATGGCGATACTTGAATCGAAACCGCCGTAAGCCCTCCCAGCCAGGAGCGCACAGTGATCAATCGCCGCGAATTCATCGCAGGCACAGGCATGGCCTTCGCCGGCGCAGTCACCCGCCGGGCCCACGCCGCAGGCATCAACACAGACCAAACCGCCGCCTCCGATATCGAAATCGATTTTGGAAAAGTCCGCGGTTCCCTTCCACATTTTTGGGAGAAAGCCGCCGGATCGGACCGCACCGTCGTCGGCCTGCGCGACCAATGGCGCAAAGATCTAATCCGCGCCCATCGCGACACCGGAATGCAATCGGTCCGCTGCCACGGCCTCTTCGATGACGAGATGGGCATTGCCGCCGCCGGCGCTGGCCACTTCAATTTCCTCTACGTCGATCAAATCTACGACTTCATGCTCGATCATGGCGTCCGCCCTTTCGTCGAGCTCAGCTTCATGCCAGAAGCCTTCGCCTCGAGCGCCAACAGCATCTTTGCCTACAAAGGCAACGTCTCCCCGCCCCGCAACTGGCAGGATTGGTACGACATGGTCCACGCCTTCACCCGGCACTGTGTCAGCCGCTACGGTGTCACCGAAGTCGCCACCTGGAAGTTCGAAGTCTGGAACGAACCCAACATCTCCTTCTGGGCCGGCACACAGGCGCAATACTTCGAGCTCTACCGCCAATCCGCCCTCGCCGTCAAAGCCGTCGACAAGCGCCTCCAGGTCGGCGGCCCCTCCACCGCGCAACTAGGTTGGATTCCAGACCTCATCCGCTACTGCGTCAGCCAGTCCGTGCCGCTCGACTTTGTCAGCACCCACGTCTACCCCAACGATCCGCAGGGCTACATCTTCGGCAAGGACAACCTCTACACCTTCGAACAGGTCATTCCTCGCGGCGTCGAGCTGGTCAAAAATCAAGTCGCGGCATCCTCCATGCCCCATCTGCCCCTCTGGATCACCGAGTGGAGCTCGCAGAATCCCGCCTTCATCGCCGACACGCTCGCCAACTGCATCGGACTCGCCGAGGCCATGTCCTACTGGACCTTCAGCAACGTCTTCGAGGAGGGCGGCGTGCCCAGCGGCATCTTCAACAACACTTTCGGCATGCTCGATCAATGGGGAATCGCCCGCCCATCCCTCCACGCCTTCGCCCTGCTGCACAAGCTCGGCGAAACCCAACTGCACTCCGCCGACGGTCCCGTCCTCGCCACGCAAAAGTCCGACGGCTCTCTCTCCGTCCTCGTCTGGAATCTCATCCCCGCCGCGGAGGCAAATGCCGTTGCCAATGGCAATCCCACCGCCGCCGGCGGCGGCCAGGCCCATACAGCAGGCGCCAGTCGCACGCTCTCCCTGCGCCTCAACGGCCTCGCCGGCCGCAGGCATGCATCGGTCAGCCGCGTCGGAGCCGACATCGGCACCGCCGTCCCCGCATGGAAGGCAATGGGCAGTCCACGCTACCCCTCGCCCGATCAGATCAAGCAACTCGTCGCCGCCGCCGAACTGCCCGCTCCGCAAATCCAACCGATCCAACCAGGCGAGCCCTCGCGCTTCACCATCACTCTGCCTCCCAACGGGGTGGCGCTTCTCGAATTCGAAAAATAAGCTGAGGGAGACCAATCATGACAAGCATGCGTTTCACAAAGGTCGGCACATTCATCGCCTTCGCACTCGCCGCCGCACTCACACTCGCCGTCCCCGCCCCTGCCGCCGCCCAAAGCACTGACCTCAGCGGCACATGGAAACTCAATCTCCAGAAAAGCTTCCTCGCCGGCGATCATCCCTATAAGGACTACGCACTCACCACAACCATCGTGCAGAAACCCGGCCTAATCCAAAAAACCGAAGTCGCCGTCCACGTCAGCGTCGTCAACATCCCCCTGCCCGATTCAAAATCCACCGTAGAGTTCGCAACCGACGGCAAGGAACACGACGTCACCAACCCACCATCCTTTCCAGGCATGCCCCCCGCCCACATGCAGGTCACTGCCGAGTGGCAGGCAGCAACGCTCCTCATCACAGAAACCGCGCCAACCACTGCCACTGCCTCCACCACCCAGCGCCGTTACTTTCTCTCTCCCAGCGGCTCCGAGCTCGTCGAGTTGGTTCAAGCCCACAACATCTATGGCGACACCTCGCAGCGCCTCGTCTTCGACAAACAGCCCTGAGCCATCGCGCTATCCACCCGCAGCCGATCGCTTTCACCGCGCGTACAACAGCGGCAGATCAAAGCGCATCCTAGTGTGTATAGGGTTTCTATCACCGTGACTCAAATCGAAGCCGAGTTATAACTTTAAACGAAAGGAAACAAAGATTATGCCAGCAGAATTAGTAGAAAAGCCCACATTGGTCGATGAAGCTCTTCGCGAGGTCTCCAGAATCAGGTCAACCGTCACAGAGGCTGTGGATGACGGCGTCCGCTCGGCAACCCGGGCCATCAAGCGCGGCAGCCACGCTGCCGAAGACATGATCGACGAAACCAAACACACCATCAAGCAGAAGCCCTTCCAGGCCGTCGGCATCGTCTTTGCTGTCGGAGTCCTGCTGGGCAGTGTTTTCACTTGGCTTAGTGGATCGCGCCGTACGGCGTAGTCGTCGCAGTCGCACGGCGTAGTTGAGCAGCGGGTCTTGTCCCAACCCATCCGCCGCGGCGGATGGGCCTTGGGAAACTCCGATCTAATCCCGAACTAACCTCAAACCAATTAGAACCGCATCGATAGTTGCGGGTTATCTGATCGTTGCGGCTTCTCTCCACGCAACCGGTGCTACCCCTGCGGCGGAGCTGGCGTTAGCCCGTGGCGCAGCATAATCTCCACCATCTTGGCCCGGTCGGGCGGGCCACCGGCAGTCGCGTTCATAACCTCGGCAGCCTCGCGGAAATACGCCGGACCAATCGCGGCTGGCGTGATCGCGCACAGTGCCTTCACGTCCTGAGTCCCGTTGTTATCGAATCGGTGAATGGCCCCGCGCGGAATGCACAGCGCTTGCCCCGGCCCAACCTCAATTTGTTTTCCGTCCACCGTCCAGGTCAACACTCCATCAATCCCGTAGATCGTCTCCTCATAATGGTCGTGGCTATGCGCCGGAGCCGTCAGGCGTCCCGCGCCCGGTACAGTCAGCTCAAAAGCCGCGATACTGCCCGTCGAGTCCTCCGCTGTAATCAGAAAGCGCACCGCGAGCTGCCCCACGCGGATCGTTTCCTCGGCAGGATTAATGTGCAGGTCAATCATCGGCTTTAGCATGGCGCCCTCCTTCGTGGTAAACTATGTTTACCGTAGGATCATAGTAAACACAGTTTACAGGTGGTGTCAATGCCCGCATTGAGAGAAAAATCGCCGCTCAAAGTCGAAGATATGCTCATCGGCGCGCTGCTGCGCGTTCCCGCCCAGGCAATCCATCGGCGCATCATCAGCGATCTCAATGCCTCCGGTTTTCGCGGGCTAACCTTGCCGCATATTGCGGTGCTGCAATATCCAGGTCCGGATGGAGTGCGCCCCGGTATCCTCGCCGAACGTGCCGGCATCAGCAAGCAAGCCATGAACCGCCTGCTCGGCAGCCTTGAGGATCTCGGTTATGTCATCAGGTCCGACGCGCCAAACGAGACCGGTGCGCGCGTTGTCCGCCTCACTAAACGCGGACGAGCCGCCTACGCAAAAATCAGCGAGATCCTCCGCAACGTGGAGCGCGAATGGAGCGCCGAACTCGGACCCAGGGATTTCGCTCAGCTTAAAAAACTCCTCTCCCGCGTCTGGGAGAGCCCGTTAAATAGCGAACCGGTAACGCGAAGAAAGTCCATTGAAGTTTAGATCGTGCCCCGAAACGCAAGGTTCCGCCCCGTGACACAAATTACCCGAAGGGCGTAGATTGGATTCTCGTGGAAGAAAGCGAGATGCCGCAATGAAATCAACCCTGCTTCTTGCACTCGTCCTCCTGCCCACTCTGGCCTTCGCACAGAAACACGGCAAGAAAAAGCACACCGTTCCAGCCGTCTTCAACAGCGCCCGCTACGTCTGGGTGCAGTCGATGGATGGCGACCTCTTTACGCCCGGCCTGCTGCCTGCGGACCGCCAAGCCATCGTCGACGTGCAGAACGCGCTGCAAGACTGGGGACGCTATGTTCTTACAGCCAGACGATCGGATGCGGACCTCATTTTCGTGGTTCGCACCGGGCGCCTGGCGGATGCCAAAGTTGGCGGCAGCGTTGGCACGCCCAATGCCGGTCCAATGGGCAACCCCAATGCCGGACCGCAACAGCACCCAATGGGAACCGGCGTCATGTATGGCGGCGACGTTGGTCCTCCCGACGACATGCTCAAGGTCGTCTCAACCAACTCCGATGGAAACGGAATGCAGGTGTGGTTGCGCTCCGAGGAAGGCGGCCTCGCCAGCCCGTTTGTTCCGCTCTTCCGGCAACTCAAAACGGCCGTTGATCACGACTATCCGCGCTAAGATCTGCATGTGCTCCTGATTTGCCCACGTCAGATCAAGCCGAATCATGGTGACAGAGAGCGGCTCGCCTGTCCTGCCAGTTCTTTTTGATAACTCATTCACTCCAGCACTGAGGGCGCTTCACCGGGCGCAGAGCGCAATCGAACTTGTCATGATTTCGCTTGCAGATTTTTATCGGACTGTGATTTAATTCGTCCCGGCAATCGGAGAGAGGTCTTGATAATCGTGCCGGCATCCCCAGCCGTTCAGATCCATTTTCCGGCAATTCCTCTCCGGTGACCGCTAGACAAACTGCCAAAATCGCAGAACATGAGCAGCAGCGCTGCACCTCCATCGCTGCCACCATTTTGAAGGGGACCCTTGGCGTTTGAAGGCGACGGTGATAGTTCGATAACAGAGAATGTGCGCCGGGCAACGGCAAGAACTTCAGACATTGAAAGGAAATCATTATGGCAACCGAAGTCACGGAATTGACTGGCGGCAAGAGCCCCTTTGCATTCAGTAGAGGGCGGAGTTCCCTCGAACAGTCGGTTTGGTACAGTGGCTGGTTGCTGACGTTCCTGGCAACCGGTGAAGACACTCAAGGGCAGTTCGCGTTACAGGAGCAGGTCGGAAGAAAAGGCAATGTTCCGCCCCCGCACATCCACCATCGGGAAGACGAAACTTTCTATGTGCAAGAGGGCGAGATGACTTTTTCCATTGGCGATCAGACGATCAAGGCCACCCCTGGGACCATGGTCTTCGCGCCACGCCATGTCGTGCACTCATTTACGATCGATTCGGAGCAGGTGCGGATACTCGTAATGAACACTCCCGCCGGAATTGAAGGATTCTTCAAAGAATTCAGTGTACCGGCGCCGTCCATGACCCTGCCGCCTCCAGCCGAACTCAACTACAGTGAGATACAGAAGATGTTGGCCGCTGCGCCCAGGTACGGCTTCGAGTTCGTTTTACCAAAGCACTGAAAGGCCGCGCCCACTGTTAGGCGGGGTCAAGACCAAACCCGGACGATGGTTCAGCAAGCCGAGCGGCAGCGGCACCGTCCTTTTCACTGATCCCGCTTTGGCAGACCTTTCCGACAGTTTCTAACGCATCCGCGCAATCCTAGAGCTTCCTAAGCCGCGCGCAGGCGTCATCCAGCTCAGCATCTTTTTTCGCAAAGCAGAACCGCAGCAAATCCTCGCCGCGACCCGCCCGGAAGAACGCCGATCCGGCAACCGCCGCAACGCCCGTCGCCGCCAGCAAATGCCGCGCCTTCTCCGTTGCCTTCTTGCCCGGCAGCCGCGCCGCCCGCGCCAGCACGTAGTAAGCCCCCGGCGGAACCGCCGCTTCCATGCCCGCCGCCTCCAGCGCGCTCAGCAACCGTCCGCGTTTGTCCTGGTGGTCCGCCGCCAGCTGCTTGTAGAAGCTCGCCGGCAGCTGCTCCAGTCCCGCCGCCGCTCCGTGCTGAAACGGCGCCGGTGCGCAAACATACGTCAGGTCGTGGAAGTGGGCCATCGTCGCCATCCACTTCGCATCCGCCGTCGCATAGCCCAGCCGCCAGCCCGTCACCGAGAACGTCTTTGAGAAACCGGAAAGCACAATCGTCCGCTCCCGCATTCCCGGCAGCGTCGCCGGCGAAATGTGTTCCGCGCCGTCGTACACAAAATACTCGTAGATCTCATCGGTAATCAGAAACAGATCGTGCTCAAGGCAAACCGCCGCCACGGCCTCAGTCTCTGCGCGCGTAAAAATCTTTCCGCTCGGGTTGGCCGGCGTATTCAGCAGAATCGCCCGCGTCCGCGGCGTCACCGCTGCCTTCAGCGCATCCACATCCAGACTCCAGTCCGGCTCCGCCAGCGGAACCAGCACCGGATTCACGCGCATCGACTGCAACGTCACCGCATGGTAGCCGTAGAAAGGCTCAAACAGCAGCACGTCGTCCTGCGGATTCAGAAGCGCCATCGCCGCCGCGTGCAAGCCTCCCGTCGCGCCCGAGGCAACCATCACCTCGCGCTCCGGGTCGTAGCTCAGCCCGTAGTCGCGCAGTTGCTTGGCCGCAATCGCCTCCCGCAGCCGCGCAATCCCATCGCAGCGCGTATAAATGTTGTCCCCACGCTGGATCGCCTCAATCGCCCCAGCCTCCACCACCGCCGGAACTGGCGTATCGCACACGCCCTGCGCAAGGTTGATTCCGCCGATGCGGTCGCACTCGGTCGTCATGGCGCGAATCTCCGACTGGAGCGCGCCCGGGGCAAGTTGGCTCAGCGTTAGGCGTGACACGGCTTGAACTGTAGACATCGGGGAAGATCCTTATCCTGACATCTTACATTTTGAAGGCGTCGGTGTGGCGCCCACCGCAAAATCAAACGGCGCATCCTCAAAAAGGATGCGCCGTTCTCCATAATGATTTGCCTGCGGACTTACCTTCCGCGCGTGTCGTCAATCGCCTGGTCAATAATCTGGTACAGCTTGCTCGTGTTCGTCACTTCGATATAAGGCGCCCCTCGGCTGCCCGAGGTCACCACCCAGATCGTCGGCGTATGGTCAATCCCGATCCGCTGGCCAATCGCATAATCGGCCTTCACCTCGGCCGCCAGCTTCCCCTGCGGATCGACAGAAAAGGGCAGCGCAAGTCCGCGGCTCTTGGCGAACGTCTCCGTATATTGCGTCAGATCGCCCGGATTGTTGATCATCATCTGGTTCGCGAAGATGTAGTCCCGGTAATCGTCGCCAATCTTCTTGCTCTTGGTGTCGAACCAGCGCGCATACACCGCCGCGTTGAAGCTCCAATTGTGCATCGGCAGTGGAAAATCGTGGCGAATCCAGGGAATATGGTATTTTTCTACGGCTGCCTTCACCACTGGATTCGCCTGCCCGCATGCCGGGCACTCCATATCTGCAAATTCAACAATCGCCACCTTCGCGCCGGCCGGCGGATGAAGCGCAGAAGGATCGTGAACCGGGGTTGTCTGCGGAGCGTCATACTGGGCATGCGCGGTCGCTGCCCCCAGCAATAGAGTTGCGGCGAGGCCAAAAAACAGCCCAGTGCGGCTGCGGCGATTCCGGGGGGAAGGGGCAAAGAAAAGGATACGAGACATATCGATTGGACGACTCCCTGTCTTCATTGTAACGGCAGAAATGAGGGAATAGTTGCGGTTACTCGCGTTCACGCCGCCGTTCCGCCATCCACCGCCGCCATTTATAGTCCGCAAACAGCGACCCGGCCAAAATAACCAGCGCGATAATGCCGAGGATGATCTTCATCGCTCCTTCAGAATCGCATAACTTGCCCCATATGCAGTCAAGAAAGCATCTTCAACAGGTACGTCCCGCCTCAAACAGCCCGCAACCCGCGCAATGCGCTGAAGAACCGCCCCGGATGCGCTCCATGCATTACCCTAATCGCTGCGGGCCTTTCTCACGGCCCCTGGGGAAATCTGCGTGCGTATTGTCCTTTCCAATATCGGCACCCTTGGCGACATCAATCCGCTCATCGCCATCGCACTCGAACTCAAGCGCCGCGGCCACGTCCCCGTCATGGCTCTGCCCGCGGTCTATGAGCCCAGAATCAAGCCCCTCGGCCTCGAGTTCCACCCCGTCCGCCCCGATATCGACCCCAACAACTCCCTCCTCGTCGAAATGATCTACGACGTAAAAAAAGGCACGGAGACCGGCCTCCGCCAATTCCTTTTTCCAGCCCTCCGCCAGACCTACGACGACCTTCTCCACGCAGCCACCCAGCCCCAGCGCGCCGACCTGCTCCTGCTCGGCGAGCTTAACTACGCCGGCCCCCTCGTCGCAGAAGTCACCGGAATCCCCTGGGCCAGCTACGTCCTCGCTCCCCTCTCCTTCTTCTCCGCATTCGATCCGCCCGTCCTGCCCCCCTATCCGCGCCTCGCGCATGCTGACCAGGTCATCCCCGGCTTTGGCCGCGTCATCAAGCGCGTCGCCCGTTTCGCAAGCCGCAAGTGGCCCCAACCCGTCTACGACCTCCGCCGCGAACTAGGCCTACCTCCCGGCTCCAATCCCCTCTTCGACGCCAAACACTCCCCCAACCTGGTCTTGGCCTTGTTTTCAAAAGTCCTCGGCCAAGAGCAAAAGGACTGGCCCCACCACACCCTCATCACCGGCTTCTGTTTCTACGACGCCGACGCCGGCAACGCCGCCCTACCTCCCAATCTCGAAAAATTCTTAGCCGCAGGCCCACCGCCCGTCGTCTTTACCCTCGGCTCAGCCGCCGTCCTCGCCGCCGGCAACTTCTACGACGTCTCCGCCCGGGTCGCAGTGCGCATGGGCGTCCGCGCTGTGCTCCTCATCGGCACAGACCCGCGCAACCGCCCGCAAGCCGCGCTGCCAGATTCAATCTGCCTCGCGGAGTACGCGCCCTACTCCGCGCTCTTTTCCAAAGCATCTATGGTCGTCCATCAAGGCGGCGTCGGCACCACCGCCCAGTGCCTCCGCGCCGGCAAGCCCATGCTCATCATGCCCTACTCACACGACCAGCCCGACAACGCCCGCCGCATGAGGCGTCTAAAAATCTCGCGCACCATTCAGAAGGCGAACTACACCCCGGCCCGCGTAGCCCGCAAGCTCACCGCCATGCTCGCCGAGCCCAGCTATGCCGAGAAGGCCGCGCAGGTAGCCGCGCAGTTGCAAACCGAGAATGGAGTTAAGACCGCCTGCGACGCGCTCATCAACCTCTACGAGCGTACGCGCCGCTCAATCGCCTAGCCGCAATCAGTGCGACCGCAGCACGAGCTTGTTATACAAGCCGCCCTCAATCACGCCCACGATCACCGCAGCCAGAACAAGGTAACCCGCTTCAATCGCAAGCAATGCATGAGGCAGTCTCACGATGCCCCACCAACTCGCCGCGACCACGGCCCCGCAAAGCAGCACGGACATCAGCATTCCCTGAAGAATGCCCTTGCGATGAAACACGGCAAGCAGCATCGCCACTCCATACGCAAAGAGGAAGCAGACAGCGATCGTAAGCACATGCAGCGAGTTCGACCACATAAGCTGCTTCACTTGCGGATTCGTGAGTCTGAGAGAATCCATCCACTCCGTGCGGAACAAAAAGCGCGAATGCCACACCGCTCCCAGGACCCACGCAGCAAACGCCGCCAGAAGAATAGGCAGATGGTAGATCGGTTTCGATCCCACCTTCCCTTCACCCGGAGTGTAGGGTCCTGCTTCTAGCGCCTGGGACATGCACGCCTGATTGCAAAGCGCGCGCTCAGGCCAGCGCGTACAGTGGCACAAGCGCAAATCCGCACCGCCATTCGCCATTTCTGTCTCCGCCGCATGGAGGGCGTCAATGTTTACAGTGGCCGATTGCTTGTTTTCAGGGCATTGCACGAGCCGGCCGTCGGCATAGCGCTTGTAAAGTTCACGCAGCCGCAGTCCCAGGGGAAGCAGCATCATGGTGGCAGCGACCACGAAGATCGCGAGCCAGATCAGGAAGAGCATGGCGCACCTCCTACTTGCCCGCAGTCTGCCCCCTTTTCGAGCCCCATTCAGTGATCTCCATCACATGTGCCGGAATTGGCATCCCCGCGCAGGAGCTTGGCCGCAGCCGGATTGGCCCTGTTCCTGCAAACATGTAGGGGGCGGTTACGAAGTTACGTCCGGCATGACGGTGATTCAGGGGTTATCGCCAGTCGGCAGCGAACCAGGCAATCATTCTGCTATCCGTATGCTCAGGTCGCAACCCCAACGATGCCCTCCTTTGAAGAGAACACAACCACACCGCCTGTGGCCAGAACCGCAATTCGATCCGATTTGGTCTCGTCCAATTTTGTGGCTCTCCGGGGAGACGCGCAAGTCCGTTTGAATCCAGCTCCCATAAAGATTTCCCTCTTGGACCGCGCATTCCGAAGGTCACTTGCTCCGTTTGCCGCGTTACCATGCCATCAGTCTTGCCTCCTTGTATCATTACCCTGCTAAAGGTTCGTTGCATCCCCTTCCGCAAGATGCCCTTCGGAGGCTCTTATGACCATAGAAAAATTCGCCTGCCTGCTCTTCGCTCTTGTGCTGGCTGCTCCCGCGAGCGCCCCTGCCCAGAACTCGATGCCCTCTCAGGGCATCAGCGTCGCCGTTGCCGTCGACACAAAGTCCGGTCAACCCGTCACCGGCCTCGCAAAGCACGACTTCACTATTCTCGATAACAAAACCCCAAGGCCCATTACGTCCTTCAAAGTCGTCAGCGCAGCCAACATATCCATCCACGTCATCCTGCTCGTCGACGCTGTCAACATGCCTTTTCAGGCGCTTGCCTACGCCCGGCAGAGCATCGAAGAATACCTGAAATCCAACGAAGGAAAGCTTGCTTATCCCACCACCCTCGCCATCCTCACTGATAAAGGAGCGCAAATCGTCGAAGGTTTCTTCACCGACGGCAATGCACTGAATGACATCTTCAAACACCAGCAAATCGGCTTGCGCGAAATCAATCGCTCTTCCCAGCGGGGTGGACTCGAGCGCCAGCAGATCTCCCTTCAAGCCTTCCACCAGCTTGCCGGCTTTGCCTCTGGGATTCCCGGCCGAAAAGTTGTCATATGGATCTCGCCCGGATGGCCCCTGATCGCAGGCCCTAACATCGACCTCAGCAGGCAGGATTCGCAGCAAATCTTCAACGACGTCATCGCAATCTCAAATCAACTTAGACAGGGCAACCTCACGCTCTATAACGTCAACCCGTGGGGCGTCGGCGAGCCGCTTGAACGCGAAGACTATTATGAATCATTCCTAAAGGCCCCTGTCAGTCCCAACGGCATTGAACCCGCAGCCCTGAGCCTCCAGGTTCTCGCCATCCACAGCGGTGGACTCATCGAGTCCAGCACCGACGTGGTGGGCAGCATTGAAAAATGTCTCAAGGAACTCCGCTCCTGGTACCAAATCGCCTTCGATCCCCTATCCGCCGACAAGCCCAATGAGTACCACCACATCGAGATCCGGCTTGACCAGCGCGCATTGACCGCCCACACAACCGACGGCTACTACGCCAACCCGAAGTTCCTCCAGCCGCAGCGCTAGCCGGGTGGCCCGGATCTGACCCTCTCGAAAAATTCTGGGTGGACCAGGGCTCGCTTTTGAGACCTGGGAGACAGCAAACTTCGCTCCGCGCGAATGCGTAGTGCCTGCAGACGATCAAGACCTCGCAGCACCTTCCCGCCCAAACCACCCCCAAACCCCACCCCGCCACCACACGAAAAAAACACCTTTCCGTCAAACCGATGAAATCAAATCACTTGCCAACCCAGGCCAGAACCCAGAAAACCGCCATTCTGCGCCAGAAAAACTACCAAACTCAGGAGATAACCACCAGATACAAAACAACTTAGGTGCACATTCACCGCAAAAACCCCATGCGCAATTTCGCATGCTTTTTGCCCAAAAACAGCCCAAATTGCCACTTTTCAGCCCGATTTTGAAATCCCGCCGTCCTGATCGGATCACCAATCCCCAGTCCCTGGTCCCTCAGTCCCTTAGTCCCTGCTTTTGCATACAATTACCCCCGACCAGCGCATACTATCCCTATCAGGCCCTCATCGGGCTCAATCTGACCCCCAAAAACCGCCTACCCCCACCCCCCCTCCCCGTCAATTGCACCGATTATGGTGCAGTCAAAAAATAAACCATTCATAATCAATACAATACAGACGCATCTAAGTGCACAAGTAGTAACGAGGTCGTTGTTTTTCGACGTTTTTCGACGTTTTTTAGGCCTAAAAATGCCCCCAAAAGACCATTTGGGGGCATTTTTGAGCGAACCAATTCAGCCGTCCCAGGCGAAGCCCTGTTTGCTCCGCTCGGGATCGCCAACCTGAATCAGGTATGCACTAACAATTCGCTCCGGCTTTTTTCAACGCTTCCTTCAGGCCCTTCATGCTGATCCGTGAAGAAGCTTCTCCCACGCTCATGTCGCTGCCCGCAGGAGGCTTTCCGCCGTGCCAGTGAGTCTCAAGGCTCACAGCATAGTGATAGCCGTCGCGCTCAAACGCCTTGAACTGGCCAACCCAATCCACAATGCCGCCGCCGACCGGTGCCCACTCGAATTTACCGTCCGGCTTTCGTATCGTGTCCTTGCAGTGACAGTGACCAATGCGGTGCTTGGGAAGCATGTTGTAGTCGTCCGGGTAAGGCACATCGCCCGCAAAGGTCGCGGAGTTGCCTGGGTCCCAGTTCAGCATGAAGTTCGGCTCGCGAATCTCGTGCAGCACCGCCGCCGCTTCTTTGCCGCTTCCGGTATTACAGGCCATCTCGTTCTCAAGCAGAAGAATCAGATCGTGCTTGGCGCAGGTGCGGGCCGCCTCGCGTAGCTTGTCGTTCATGGCGGCGCGGTAAGGTTTCGGGTCTTCCAGGCGCCAGAAGTCGAAGCAGCGGATACGATCCGTTTTGAAGACTTTGCAAAGCTCAATGCAGCGTGCCAGAACTTTATCCTGCTGCTTGAAGTCGAAGTCGGCGTGAAACTCGTCGCGTTTCGGGGCTTCCTTCGACTGCGGCGCGCCCGGCCAGTTCACCTTGAACAGCGGGCTGGCGATATCGGTAACCCGCAGATTGTGCTTCTCCAGGATTTGCCGGGACTTTTCGACCTCATCGTCGTTCAAGTCCGTAACATTCTTCCTCCACATGCTCCGCAGTTCAATCCACTGCAGGCCAAAGTCATTGGCCGCGACAGAACAGGCATGGTCGAAATCCGGCGAAATCTCGTCGTTGATGACGGATAGACGAAATGGACAAGTTGTACTTGCTTGAGCCATGCGAGGAACAGCGGTTAGTACACCCGCAGCTCCCAGGCCCGCGATAAACTCACGGCGCGATGAGGACATAGGATTCTCCTTAAGATTTCAGTGCGCTGCAAACAGGCGCTCAGCGTGCGCAAGCGATTATAGTCCGCTCGGTGCGGAAGATTCCAAACTGCGCAGTCGCATGCATGCCCAACATCGACCTATTTTTGCGGATACTCTTTCGTCTTCCCCGTGCGCGAGTTGGTAACAGAGAAACTGCCGCTGGGCAAAGCAATCACTTTGAAGTATGCGCCATCGGTCGCGCTCCCTTTCGGGTTCGCGATCAGCGCTTCGGGGCTGTTGTGGGCAGCATCCGAGCCCTCCGCCGTGTGAAGCATATACAGATCTTCCATTCCAGGACTGTCATGAACCGTCTGCCATGCCGCGGGCATTCCCGCTTTGTGCGCGCCGTTGTTCATAATTGCCACCCGCGGATGAATAGCATCGACGAGCGCGCGCGAGTTCGAGAGATCCATCCCATGATGGTCCACTAGGTAAAGATTAATCGGTGGAATGGGGTTGTTAGGACAAACAAGCGCAACCTCTTTTGCCCCCGTCAGGTCACCCAGGTCAAGAAATCTGAATTTACCAAAAGTCACCAGGATCCCTGCAGAGCGCGCATTCTCGCTCACGTCAACCGGCCACTTCCGCTCCGTGGAGCAGTATGGATTGGGGCTGGGCTTGATGCCCGGAATAGCCGTCAGGTGTTCGCCGTCCGCGGTAAGCACCACAACACTGAGCCCCGCAATCTTGATCGTGTCTCCAGGGTGAACAATTCGCCTGGGCTTGCCCTGAATCGCCTTCAGGTAAGCGGCGAAATCGTGGCGCGTAATGTCAGAGTCCTCCCGGTTCGGCCCGTGGTCAAGAAATTCCCCAACACTCACCCGCTTCACCAGCTCCGGCACCCCCCCCACATGATCCGTATGAAAGTGCGTAATCAACACGTGGTCAAGGCGCGTAATGCCCGCATCCTTCATCGCTGCCTGAATACGCGCGGCATCGCGTCCGTCATGATCGGGCCACCCCGTATCCACAAGCAGGGCGGCGCCGGACGGTGCAACGAGCAGCGTAGACTGCCCGCCTTCTACATCGATTGAGTAAATGAGTAGACGCGCTGGCGTTTTGGCTTGTGCCTGGCTGTGTTTCGATGAGAGGAGCAAAAGAAGGGCGAGTACACAGGCGGAGAGCATTGCTAGTGAAACAAAAGGGGAAGCGACGGAGCGAGCAGCAACAGAGATTCGCATTTGCCGGAAATTGTAATCGATCAAGCATTAGGCGCGAAACCTATCCTGTGCGAACTCTCACGGCAACACCAAGACAGCACATGGCATCGAATCAAACATTGTCGGCATCCAAGCTGGAAGACAGAAGCAAAACTAGGCTGTGAGACAGACAATTGCAACGATTGGCAGGAAGAGGGGTGCGCGACACAGAAATGGCAATTGGCTTGGATTCTCTTTTTTATCTCCTGTTTCTGAGTGTTGATATACACTCAGTCAATGGAGGCTACTTTCATGCCAAACTCATTGCCGG
>Ga0307377_10001137_pt1 | contig 34891 bp, 33 predicted proteins | sample TR3MG_FD_202535 | JGI IMG/M metagenome (GOLD analysis project Ga0307377, IMG submission 202535) | Soil microbial communities from Risofladan, Vaasa, Finland - TR-3 | ecosystem: Environmental > Terrestrial > Soil > Coastal area > Acid sulfate soil | place: Finland: Risofladan, Vaasa | collected... | reverse complement strand
TAGGGAAGTAGTTTTAGCGCTAGCGACACCAGCTGTTCCTAATAGTAGACCGAACATTGTAATGAGTGCGATTCCGACTTTGATCCGTTTCATTAGCTCATCTCAGGACACAAATAACCCAAAAAAACCATTGTCCAAGCGGACTGCCAATTCTCCAAACGGTAAGTCTTACGCGGAGTCGCTACGTACAATTTATGTGCAAATCGAAAGGAAGGGATTTATCCCTTCCTTTTTGGTCACTTCTTGTCATCACGGCACCTTGCCATCAATTGCGGTACTCTAATCTCAAACGTTCTGTTCAAGTACTTGACCAGCGGTCCACTAAGGATTGAAAATGGACAAGCCAAATGCATATTCCGAAGGTCTCCCCCATAAGGTAAGACGGAATAGATTGGGGGAGGCTGATGGGAATGAGACCAATCTGGGTTGTAAGTATGAAACGACGTAATGGAGTTATTATGGGCATCGTACTTGCACTTATTGTGACGTTAGCCCTAGAATGGGGATTTCGTGGACAGGGTAAAAAAATATGGAGTTGGACCTTAGGGAATAGAGTCGTAGTTATCGATGCTGGTCACGGGGGAGTAGACCCAGGTGCTGTGGGCAAAGACAAGGTATTAGAGAAAGATGTGACCTTAGCCGTGTCTAAGCGCTTGCAAGCACTGGTACAACAAAGTGGGGCCAAGGCAATTATGGTCCGTGAGGATGACAGTGATTTAGGAACCTCACAGGGACTCTTAAAACGGAAACGGGAAGATCTGGCACAGCGCATCCAGCTAGCTTTGGACACCCAAGCTGAAGTTTATATAAGCATTCACGCCAATAGTTTTCCTGACGCAAAACTAACTGGTGCACAGACGTTTTATCATTTAGATTCGCCGGAAGGAAAGTTATTGGCTCAGTCGATTCAGCAGGAGCTGAATAGTATGACGAATGGTAAAAGAGTAATTAAAGGAAATCAAGATATTTATGTCTTGAAAAAGGCTCACCAAGCGGCTGTAACTGTTGAACTAGGTTTCCTTTCAAACCTTGCTGAAGAACAGTTATTGGCGACACCAGAATATCAACAAAAGCTGGCGCTTGCCATTTATCAGGGCTTAGGTGTCTATTTCAGTAAACAGTAAGGGACTTGTGTGACACAGCGCTCGGTGCTTACGACGCAGAGCAAACTAACCGTGTAAGCTCTTTAGGGGGGAGCGGAGTGCCCGCCAAATGCGCCGTCCTTCGCGCAATGGCGGCAGCGCACGTCCTTGTGCGCTGCCCCGTATCTGGGGTCGCTTACACGGAAGTTTGCTTTTCTGCTTACGTAAAGACGTCGCGCTCGTGTCACACTGCGTCCCGGGCTGGAAACGGGAAACGGTGAGGTTATCTGGGGAGACGGCACATTTCATGTGCGCCGTCCTGCTTCATTCGCATTTGCTTTTCTGCTTTCGTAAAGACGTTTCGCTCGTGTCACACTGGGTCCAGGGCTGAGAACGGGGAAGGTGCAAGTCAGGGGCGGTTGACATGGATACACAGGTTACGTAGGGGCAATTTCATGAATTGCCCTTTCAGGGGTACTAGGTGCAAGTTTGGGGATGGCACATTCCATGCGTGCCATCTTGTCTCTGGGGTGAACAATATGAGGAAAAGAGATTGTTGAAAGCTGATGCTTTTTGCAGGAAAACCATTTCTTTTCGCGAATGTTCTAATTATATCTAAATAAATACAGATGAAGAACTATGCAAACGTTCCCTGTTTTGTAGGAAGGAAAGGAGATGGTTTTGTGGGTAATTTGCCGATCATTTTATTTCTACTAGGAGTTGTGTTTTTGTTCTTGGGTTGGCGTTGGCAGAATCCACCCAACGAAGAAGCTATGACTGCCTTAAAGGGACTAGCGTATTTGAAAAGAGAAATTCTTCGGGTTCAAGATCAGGTTTATATTCTCGAAGACAAAATACAAACAGTGCAGCAAATCGAACTTAGAGAATCTGCCCATAGAGAAGTAGAACATAGAGAAGTAGAACATAAGGAAAAAAGTAAACTTTATTCATTGAAGACTAAAGAACAGAGAGAAAGAATTAGTGGGGGTGAAGTCGAACCAAAACGCAATATCTCACCGAAATACCAAGAAGTATTAGAACTAGCGGCCATGGGGCATCGTATACCCGAAATAGCTCAGCTCTTATTGTTAAGCCAAGATGCCGTGATGATGGTATTGCAGACTCAATCAAAAGGAGCAGCTGCGCGATGAAAGTAACGCGTTCCTATTGGCTCGGTTTGGGTTCCGGGCTTATTTTGAGTGCAATGCTGACTCTGGTCATATCCACACAACAGGGACAAGCTGTAATGCCACAAGAACCGTCCTCTGTCCCACCAGTTAAGCAACAAGCGACCGCTCAACCCTCTATAGCGACTCAACTCTCTCAAGGGCAACCGCCTAATACCCAAAGCTCTACTCAAACTGAGCAGAATTTTATCATTCCGGCGGGAGCCAGCGCGGAACGGATCGCGGACTTGTTGGTCGCTCAGGGCTTGATAAAGGATAAAGCGTCTTTCTTAGTAGGCGCACATCAAATGGGGGTAGAGCGACAGTTTAGAGCAGGGACGTTTACTTTGTCGCTGGGTCTTACCTCGGAGGAAGTAATTCAACGATTATTGAAGTGAGGGAGGCTAAATTGCTGTGTAAAGACAAGACTCCTGACTAAGCACAGTCAGGAGTCTTAGTGTAATGCAATAATTTAGTTTTCAATATCATGTAAAGGGATGCAGGGGGTAAAGGGAACTGACTGAGCGAGCATTGTGTGGAAGAGTCGTGTAAACGAATTGAAAAATTGTCTGTTGGAGCAGGAATCATTACTTGTTAAGTTTGTTATACGCTACCGTTGAAAGTCAAGTAAAGCAGAACTGCATTTAAACCTACGATAAGACTTGTAATAATCCAACCAGCTATTTTAGTTGAACGTTTGTTGACTAAACTACCCATTAAGTCTTTGCGACTGGTGATCAGCATCATCGGCACAATGGCAAATGGGAGGGCGAAGCTCAAGGCAACTTGGCTCATTACTAGTGCATTCATGGGGTTAACACCTAAGGCAATAATTATCAATGCCGGGGTCATAGTAATCATTCTACGTATATTGATGGGGATATTTAAGCCAACAAAGCCTTTCATGATGGTTTGCCCAGCCATGGTACCTACTGCAGAGGATGATAAGCCTGATGCCAATAAAGCAATACCAAAAGCTCCGCTAGAGAGTGTTCCAAGAAGAGGCTCTAATGATTTGTGGGCTTGTTCAATCGTATCCACAACCATACCATTTCTGAAAAATACTGCAGCAGCTACAATCACCATGGCGGCATTGACGAGAAACGCAATATTCATTGCGATGGCAATGTCGATACGTTCCATACGTAAATGTTTGCGTTTTTGCTCTTCAGTATCATTTCTGTTATTTCTGGCTTGAACCAGTTGCGAGTGAAGATATATTACGTGAGGCATTACGGTCGCCCCAAGCATTCCGACCGCTATTAGTACTGCTTCGCCATTGGAAAGTGATGGAATTAGTGTGTGGATTCCCACCTGTGCCCAATCTGGCTTAGCTAGAAATAATTCAATAGTGTAAGCAATGGTTATGACCGCCACTAATGAGCCAATAATCCATTCAACAACATTTTGACCATATTTCTCCATGTATACGATCAAGAACGTAAGTACGCCTGTGAGGAGTCCAGCGTAAATCATGGGGATTCTAAATAGCAAGTACAATCCTAGTGTTCCGCCCAGAAACTCAGCTAAATCGGTAGCCATAGCGGCGAGTTCAGCCTCAATCCAGAAGAACCAGTTAGTTTTACGGGAGAATGTTATTGCGCACATCTCCGGTAAATTATGGCCTGTAGCGATCCCTAATTTCGCAGACATACTTTGTAAAAAAACTGCCATAATGTTACTCCAAAGAATAACCCAAACTAGATTGTAATTAAAAACTGAACCTCCACTAATATTTGTGGCAAAGTTGCCGGGGTCAATGTACGCTACACTTACTATAAACGCAGGACCTAAAAATCTAAGCAAACTTTTTGTTCTTACCTTCCAAGTATCTTTTGGCAAAGGTAATGTCAGTGATGTTTGGGATATGTTTAAACCTTCACTCATTTTTAAATACCTCCAGTTTTACTTTCATTAAAATAGAGTTATAGAACATACTGATATAACTGATCAGCATACTTATAGGGTGAGAAAGGTTTTAGCTCTTAATGCTTCCAGCTAAGCAATTCTAAGTGCAAATGGACATATGGTAACTAAGGTGAAGCAAGGGAAGTGACGTACATGCTAACACCCAGCTTGGAGGACTATTTAGAGGAAATATATCGGTTTTCGTTATCTCTTGATACTGTTCGGGTAACGGACATCAGTAAAAGGCTTAAAGTTGCTTTGCCATCTGTAACCAAAGCCCTCTATAAATTGAGAGACGAGAGTTACATAAAATACGAACGATATGGAGAGATCAAGCTTACCGATAAAGGAAAAGAATTTGGAGACTACTTAGTAACGAGAAACCAATTGTTGCAGGAATTTCTTGCCCTAATATGTAGCAAATGTAACTTTGCTGCTGAGGCCGAAGCTATGGAACATTACCTTTCAACTGCAACGATCGATGCCATCAAAACTCTGGTTGAGTTCATGCAAGGCAATCCCTTTTGGCAACAAGCCTTTAAAGACTTCATGGATTTAAAAGATTAAGAAGAATTGTCTATGGATTGAGATGTGGTGGTAAAGAATGCAATCTATCTCCTTATAATCTTCGGATCGGGTTAGCCGTAGCTAACTTCAAGGGGTGATTCTGAAATAGAATACGTGAGAAGATAGGAATTGTTACTAACCTTCGTCTGACAATAAAATCCAATAATTTTAAATGAAGCCAAACGAGGCAAAGGATACCCTCTATCTAAAAAGCTGAAATTGGATTAAACTGTAATCGAGGCGGTATTAGTGAACATTGGATCACCAGAGTAACTAGATCAAGAAGAGAAGAAGAGAAGAAGAGAAGAGAGATGGGATACACCATGGATGCGACAAAGGAGTTTTTCAGGGACCAGGCACAGTATCTATTCAAAGAAGTCTGGGAAGTTGCACGCCAGATTGGTGAACATCCGGAACTTGGATACAAGGAATATTTTGCGTCCGAGGTGTTATGCTGTTATCTTCAGAAACAGGGATTTGAGGTAAAACGTGGGATCGCCGGGGTGGAAACCGCCTTTTTAGCTCGATTCTTAGGTACACGTCCGGGCCCGAAAATTGCTTACCTGGCGGAATATGATGCCTTACCGGGTGTTGGGCATGGTTGTGGTCACAACTTAATAGGTGCGGCCAGTGCTGGTGCAGCGGTGGTTTTGAGTAAGAGTTTGGAACTGGCGGGTGAAATTTTAGTTATCGGTAGCCCGGCTGAAGAAACCAGTGGTGCGAAAGTGACTTTAGTTAAAGAAGGGATCTTTAAGGATGTTGATGCTGCAATAATGTTTCATCCGGGCAGTCAAAATGTCCCTGTAATTTCCAGTCTGGCTTTGGATGCGTTGGAATTTACTTTTCATGGTCGAGCTGCCCATGCCGTCGCAGCCACCAATTTCGGAATTAATGCGTTAGATGCTCTAATTAATTTCTTTGTTGGCATAAACGCGCTAAAAAAACAGATTCCACAAGATATGAAAGTTAATGGGATTATCACGGAGGGAGGAACAGCCCCAAATATTATCCCGGAACGAGCGGTTGCACGTTTTTATCTTCGGGCTAGAAAACGTAAAGACTTGGATGAATTGAGAGAGCAAGTGGTTCGTTGTGCTGAAGGGGCGGCCACCATGGTCTCAGCAAAGATGACTTGGCAGAAATTCGAGTTTTCTTATGATGAAATGCATACGAATCTGGCCTTGGCGGCGTGTTTTACGAAAAACCTTCAAGAGTTGGGGATCTATCAAATTGCTTCTCCGCAAACCGCAATGGGCTCTGTGGACATGGGAAACGTCAGCCGGGCTGTTCCAGCTATTCATCCCTATTTAACGTTAGGAACGGGCACAGAGATCCCACATACCCGGGATTTTGCCCAAGCGGCGCTTTCGCCTGAAGGGGAAAGTTTAGTTATGTTGGCAATGCTCACACTCGCCTTAACTGGTTGGGACGTTGTAAGTGATAAAAAACTTTTGCAACAAATAAAAAGGGAGTTTCGAACAGTAAAGTGATTTCTGTGGGCTCATAATTAATTCGTTCAAAAATGGGAAACATAGATAAACTATTATTAAAAAAAAGAGGGAGATGAACCCTCTTTTTTTAACTGTAGAGTATTGAATGTTTATACAAATATATGTATAATTATAAATAAATCTTATTCTAGGCATCTTATTCATCCATGGTGCTAGTCAAGATTTCTTTATCTGAAGGTCAATCGTCAAGAATGCAAGTCGAGATCCGTCCCTGACTTGCATCGAAAGAGAGTTAATCCGGGGAGTGGAGGGTCAAGATATGAAGGTTGGTGTTCTTGGGGCTACGGGATATGCAGGACAGGAATTGGTTCGTTTATTGAAACGCCATGAGGAAGTGAAGGACTTGTATCTTGCTTCGTCCAGTGTGGTCGGGGAGGATTATGAGTCAGTATATCCACATTGGAGTGGTCAAAAGGTGGGGATCTTGCAGGACGAAAACGTACCAGATCTTGATGTGCTTTTTTGTGCCCTCCCTCATGGGTTGACGGCCGTAAGAACGGGTGATTTTTTAGCGCGTAATATTAAAGTCATTGATCTGGGAGCAGACTTTCGGCTGAATTCTGCTGACGTTTATGAGCAATGGTATAAAATTAAGCATCCTGCAGAGGACCTTCTCACAAGTGCCACTTATGGTTTGCCGGAACTATATCGTAAGCAAATACGGGGACAGTCCTTAATAGCAAATCCAGGCTGCTATCCAACGGCAACCTTACTTGCTCTAGTTCCCTTCCTTCGCAATAAATTGCTTCAAACAAACTATTTAATTATTGATGCCAAGTCTGGTGTATCCGGGGCCGGCCGCGGGGTCTCAATAGGTACGCACTATGCTGAAATTAATGAAAACTTTAAGGCTTATGGGGTAGCAAATCATCGTCATATTCCGGAAATAGAACAAGAATTGTCTCGGGCTGCAGGGCTACCGCTAACCGTGAATTTTACTCCTCATTTAGTTCCCATGACGCGGGGGATGCTGGTCACGATTTATGCTGCGGTTCAGGCAGGGGTCCAAGAGGAGGATCTTCGTGAGTGCTGGCTGGGGCAGTATGAGCAAGAGGAATTCGTCCATGTTTTGCCTCCAGGGACTTGGCCGCAGACTAAGTTTGCCAGTGGAAGCAACAATGCGTTTTTACAATTGACTGTGGATCAGAGAACTGGCAATGCCATCATAGTGGCAACGATCGATAATTTGATTAAGGGGGCAGCAGGCCAGGCGATACAAAATATGAATCTGACGATGGGATGCCCCGAGGGCCAAGGAATTACAGGAATGGCCCTTTGGCCCTGATTAGTGAAGGAGAGTGTGAATTAGTGGATAACGCTGATAAGGCTTGGAAGTTTATTAACGGCGGTATAGCTGCCCCAAAGGGATTTTATGCCGCTGGTGTCCAAGCGGGTATTAAATATAAGGACAAGTATGATGTAGCGCTTATTTTTTCAGATGTGCAAGCGCAAGCGGCTGGTGTATACACTCGAAACTTGGTCAAAGCCCACCCTCTATATTTAACACAGCGTCATTTGGAGAATGGTCTGGCCCGAGCAATCGTTGTTAATAGTGGGAATGCCAATGCATGTGTTGGGGAATTCGGCGACAAGGCAGCGTTTGCCATGGCTGAAATTGCAGGCATGTATTTGGCAGTACAGCCTGAGGATGTACTGGTGGCATCAACAGGTGTGATCGGGGTTGAAATGCCACTTGATCGAGTTTTGAATGGAATTCGGGTGGCGAGTTCGGAACTTCTTAACGACGTGGTCAAGGGTATCCGTGGGCAGAAGGAAACTTCTGATGACGGAGCGCATCGGGCAGCCCAAGCGATTATGACCACGGATACGATGGTCAAAGAATATGCGTATGAACTTCCCTGCTCTCAGGGAGTGATCCATCTGGGAGCGATCGCAAAAGGATCAGGAATGATTCACCCAAATATGGGAACCATGTTGGGCTTTTTGACGACTGATGCGTATATTCCTTCAGAAGATTTGCAGTGTATTCTGCGTGAGGCTGTCGATGAAAGCTTCAATATGGTGACCATCGATGGAGACACGAGTACCAATGATATGGTTCTCTTACTGGCAAATGGGGCTTCTGGAATCACGCCAAGCGGGGAAGACTGGTCCAACTTTGAGAAAATGGTTAAGTCGATGTGCGTCCAGCTGGCCAAAGATATTGCCCGAGATGGAGAGGGCGCCAGCAAGTTTATGGAAGTCGCGGTATCTGGAGCTAAAACAAAAGACGATGCCCAAAAAATTGCCCGGAGTATTTGTGGCTCCAGCTTGGTAAAAACTGCACTCTTCGGAGAAGATGCCAATTGGGGTCGGATTATTACGGCAGCAGGATATGCCGGAGCGGAGTTTAACCCAAACAAAGTGGATATCTTACTAGGGGACTTAATCGTCGCCCAAGCGGGAAGAGGGGTAGCGTTTTTGGAAGAAAAGGCAAAGGAAATTCTTAGGCTTAAAGATGTTCATATTATCTTGAACCTTCACGTCGGGGAAGAACACGCAACTGCTTGGGGTTGTGATCTAACCCACGAGTACGTAACGATAAATGGAAGTTATAGAACTTGATAGTGAGAGTTGTAGGCTGTGAATTATGGATTAAGAATTAAGAGATTAATGTTGTAGTTGGAGGTGGAAGAGTTGACACCGATGGAACAGGGATTAGGAAAAGCTCGGGTTTTAGTGGAAGCACTTCCGTATATCCAGAAATTTGCAGGAAAGACCGTCGTGATTAAGTATGGCGGGCACGCCATGATTGATCCAGTCTTGAAAGAATCTGTCATAATGGATGTCTTGCTCTTGCATTCTGTGGGGATTCGGCCCGTAGTAGTTCACGGCGGTGGACCGGAGATCAATGCCATGCTGAAGAAAGTGGGGATTGAAAGCCAATTTGTACGGGGCTTAAGAGTCACTGATGCGCAAACCATGGAGATTGCGCAAATGGTTTTGTTAGGGAAGTTGAACACAGAGATGGTATCTCTCCTCAATCGCTTTGGTGGGAAGGGTGTCGGTTTATCCGGGAAAGATGCGCAACTGATCATAGCAACTAAGAAGCCCATGCAGATGGCAAATAGCCAAGGGGAGATGGAAGACGTTGATTTGGGGTGCGTTGGAGAAATCCAGAGTGTTACGCCCGATATTTTGAACACTTTACTGGGACATGGATATATCCCCGTCATTTCACCAGTTGCCAGTGGAGAAAATGGGGAAACGTATAATGTGAATGCAGACACGGTTGCGGGAAAAATAGCTGAGGCACTGCAGGCAGATAAGTTGCTTCTTTTAACGGATGTGCGAGGGATACTGCGTGATATTACGGATCCGGACTCTCTCATTTCTACGATTTCCAGAGGAGAAGTGGTTACACTGGTGGATCAAGGGATTTTAAATGGTGGAATGCTACCCAAAGTGGAATGTGCGGTCTTGGCTTTAGAGGGTGGTGTTGGAAGTGTACATATCCTAGACGGTCGATTAAGCCATGCTATTTTGCTGGAGTTGTTTACAGATGGTGGAATCGGAACGATGTTCAAAGGCGACGGCTGAGCGCCTGACAGAAGTCAGTGATCAGAGGCCAGGTTAGAGATTAGAGATTAGAGATTAGAGATTAGAGATTAGAGATTAGAGATTAGAGGTTAGAGATTAGAGGTTAGAGGTTAGAGGTTAGAGGTTAGAGGTTAGAGGTTAGAGGTTAGAGGTTAGAGGTTAGAGGTTAGAGGTTAGAGGTTAGAGATTAGAGATTAGAGGTTCAAGATTAGAGGTTCAAGATTAGAGGTTCAAGATTAGAGGTTCAAGATTAGAGATTCGTGGTTCGATATTCGAACTTCGAACCTCGAATATCGAAAGATGGGGGGATGAAACATGATACAGTTTGAAGGCTTAACCAGCGAGGCAATTATAGAGCGTGGGAAAAATGTCGTCATGAATACTTATGGCCGCCTACCCATGGCAATCGTTAAAGGGGACGGGGCCTGGGTTTGGGATACGGAAGGAAAGCGTTATTTGGATTTTCTCACAGGGCTAGCGGTCAACTCACTGGGGCATAATCACCCCGCGATTGTTCGTGCCGTTCAAGAACAGGCCAAAGAGATTATGCACACGTCAAACTTGTACTGGATACCGAACCAAGTCGCCTTGGCAGAGCGCTTGGTGGAACATTCTTTTGCAGATAAAGTGTTCTTTTGCAACAGCGGAGCGGAGGCGAATGAAGCGGCCTTCAAGCTGGCACGGAAATATGCTAAGAAAAACTTTGGAGAGCAGAAATACGAGGTAGTTACGCTGGAGAATTCGTTTCACGGGCGGACCTTAGCAACCCTCACACTCACAGGACAGACTAAATATCAAGAAGGGTATGATCCGCTTCCAGCAGGATGTTCTTATGCAAAATTGAACGATCTTGAGGATCTTAAGGCTAAAATCAATAAAAACACGGCAGCAGTCTTCATTGAGCCCATTCAAGGGGAAGGGGGAGTGCTTCAAGCGTCCATAGAGTTCTTACAAGGAGCGCGTGCACTGTGCGATCAATTTGGGGCCTTGTTGATTTTTGATGAAGTGCAGTGCGGCATCGGACGGACAGGAAAACTCTTTGCCTATGAGTGGAGCGGTGTGACTCCGGATGTCATGACCATAGCTAAGGCTTTGGGCGGTGGAGTGCCGATTGGAGCAATGTTGGCCATTGATGAAGTAGCAAAAGCCTTTCAGCCCGGAGATCACGCTTCAACCTTCGGGGGAAACCCTTTAGCGACTGCCGTAGGGTGCGCTGTCTTGGATGTGATGCTCGAGGATGGATTTATGGAAGGGGTTCAGGAACGTTCAGAATATTTTCAAAAGGGACTCGAAGAATTGGCTGAGAAGTATCAGACCGGGGATCCTGTCCGAGGACAAGGGTTTATTTTAGGCTGGCCTGTTTCTAAGTTGGGACCGGAGATTGTAGAGGCTTGCCGATTAAACGGGCTTCTGATCAACTGTGTTGGCGGTAAGATCTTGCGTTTCCTTCCCCCTCTAATTGTTGAAAAACAGGAAATGGATAAGGCCTTGGGGATTTTGGATGAAGTATTCACGGAACTTTGGAAGTGATTCCAGAGGTCAGAAATCGGAAGCCAGAAGCCAGAAATCGAGGAGGGATGGAATGAAAGCAGCGCTTGTACTTGAGACAGGGAAAGTTTTAACGGGGGAATCTTACGGGGCAATCGGAGAGGCCTTTGGAGAAGTCGTTTTTAACACGGGCATGACAGGCTACCAAGAGGTACTGACCGACCCCTCTTATGCGGGACAAATGGTGTGCATGACCTATCCTCTCATTGGAAATTATGGCATAAATAGGCTGGATGACCAATCGGAGAAGGCCCAAGTTCAGGGATTTATCGTGAAAGAGGCCGCCCGCAATCCCAGTCATTGGCAGATGGAGAAAAACCTTTCCCGGTCGTTGGCACAAGCTGGAGTTGTGGGCATTAAAGGGATTGATACTCGTGCTTTGACGCGGATTATCCGAGAACACGGAGTTTTGCGTGGGGTGATTACAACAGAAGTTGAGCACCTAAGTGAGTTGGTCCCAAGAGTGAAAGCATGGCTAGTTCCGGCAGATGTTGTGGCTATGGTCAGTACCTCAGAAATCTACACCTTACCCACAACTCAAACCGAGAAGGAATCGTTTCATGTCGTAGTCGTTGATTTCGGAATTAAGAAAAATATCTTGCACACGATGCAAGAGAGGGGGTTTCTGCTGACGGTAGTTCCCCATACCACTTCAGCGGAGCAGATCTTAGACCTGCAACCGGATGGCGTCTTTCTGTCCAATGGGCCGGGAGACCCTAAGAGCGTCGAAGTGGGAATCGAAACGATTCGAGGACTTTTGGGTAAACGACCCATCTTCGGTATCTGCCTAGGGCATCAACTATTGTCACTCGCTTTGGGAGGGGACACCTATAAGATGAAATTTGGGCATCGTGGTGGAAATCAACCGGTGCAAGATCTCAATACAAAACGAGTGACCATTACCTCACAAAATCATGGGTATGCCATCGCAGAAGAAAGCCTGGAGCAAACCCTACTATACGTAACACACCGCAACCTTAATGATCAAAGCGTTGAAGGGGTCAAACATCGGGATTTGCCCGTCTTTTCGGTTCAATACCATCCGGAGGCGGGGCCAGGACCGAGTGAATCCCTTTATCTTTTTGATGAGTTTGCGCAACTAATGCAGGAATGGAGGGCTCAACATGCCACTTAACCCGGCGTGGAAAAAAGTCCTGGTCATCGGGTCTGGCCCGATTGTGATTGGGCAAGCTGCAGAATTTGATTATGCCGGGACCCAAGCGTGCAAAGCCCTTCGTGAAGTGGGAATAGTAGTTGTACTGGTGAACAGTAATCCGGCAACCATCATGACGGATGTTAAAACAGCGGATATTACTTATATCGAACCTCTATTGCCTGAGCGTTTAGAGGAGATTATCAGGAAAGAAAGGCCAGATGCTTTGCTTCCCACACTCGGTGGTCAAACGGGGCTTAATCTAGCGATGGAACTAGAACGCTGTGGGATTTTAAAGCGTTATGACGTGGATCTGATTGGCTGTGATGCTAAAACAATTTACAAAGCGGAAGATCGGGATGCCTTTAAGGAAACAATGCTTTCACTGGGTGAACCGGTGGCCGAAAGTGAGATCGTGACGACACTGGAAGAGGGGGAGGAGTTCGCCAGGAAGCAGGGATTTCCGTTAATTGTACGCCCGGCTTATACCCTAGGAGGGACAGGTGGCGGGATTGTCAAAAACGCCAAACACTTGGAAGAGATCTTACAGAGAGGGCTACAGGCGAGCCCGATAGGGCAATGCCTCGTGGAGCGGAGTGTGGCTGGGTGGAAGGAAATTGAGTATGAAGTTATGCGAGATGATGCGGATAACTGTATCACGATATGCAACATGGAAAATATCGATCCTGTAGGAATACATACTGGGGATAGTATCGTGGTAGCGCCTTCGCAAACTCTGAGCGATGTTGAATATCAGATGTTACGGGCGTCATCGTTAAAGATCATTCGAGCTTTGGAGGTTAACGGTGGGTGCAATGTTCAATTTGCCTTGAATCCGATGAGTAGAGAATACGTTGTAATTGAGGTTAATCCTCGGGTAAGTCGTTCTAGTGCGCTCGCTTCGAAAGCAACTGGATATCCTATTGCCAAGATGGCGGCATTGTTATCGGTAGGATTTACTCTGCCGGAATTGACCAATCCGGTGACAGGCAATACCAGTGCCTGTTTTGAACCAACCTTAGACTATGTGGTGGTCAAGTTTCCTCGTTGGCCTTTTGATAAGTTCCCTGCTGCAGATCATCGTCTGGGTACGCAAATGAAAGCGACCGGAGAAGTGATGGCCATGGAGAGGACCTTAGAAGGAGCCTTGTTGAAAGCGACGCGCTCTTTGGAGATTGGTACAGTGGGACTTCGAATTGATGATTCCGGTCGCTGGACTGAGATGGAAATTGAAGACAAGCTTGCCCGAGCGGACCATGAACGTTTTTTTGCAATGGCTGAAGCATTTCGGCGGGATTGGACCATTGTTGAAATGCATTTGCTGACGCAAATAGATCCCTTTTATTTGCATAAAATCAGAGACCTAGTTCTACTTGAACAGCGGTTGCAAACTGAGCCGTTAACGACGGAGTTATTGCGTTTCGCTAAAATTCAGGGATTTTCTGACTTAGCCATTGCTAAGCTTACGGGACGCTCGGAAGAAACAGTTCGTTCCATGCGCCTGGCAGCCTTAATTGTTCCAGTTTATAAGACAGTTGACACGTGTGCAGCAGAGTTTGCCTCGGCAACGCCTTATTACTATTCTTGTTATGAAGAAGAAGACGAAGTTTCGATAAGCTCCGGCCCCAAAGTCGTTGTCTTAGGTTCAGGACCTATCCGGATCGGTCAAGGGATTGAATTCGACTATTGCTCCGTCCATGCACTTTCGGCTTTGCAAGAAATGGGTGTGGAAGCTATTATGATTAACAATAATCCAGAAACGGTCTCGACGGATTTTGATACCGCTGACAAATTATATTTTGAGCCGTTGACCTTGGAAGATGTGCGTAATGTCTTGCATAAGGAAAAAGCGGATGGGGTTTTGGTCCAATTTGGAGGACAGACGCCCATTAATTTGGCAGGGCGACTGAACCTGGCCGGAATTAGAATTTTAGGTACACAGGTTGAAGCGATTGATATGGCAGAAGATCGGGAACGTTTTGCAGAGCTTTTAAGTCAATTAGGAATTCCCCAATCCGAAGGGAGAAGCGTTACTTCTGTCGATCAGGCCAAAGGAATTGCGGAGGAACTCGGATTTCCTGTTATCGTTCGTCCTTCATATGTCATAGGAGGGCGCGCTATGCAAGTGGTGGAAACAATCGCTGAACTTGAAGACTATCTACGAAGGGCGATCCACCTATCTTCCGAATATCCGATTCTGGTGGATAGGTACTTAGAAGGAAAAGAAGTTGAAATAGATGCAGTCTCAGACGGAGAAACCACTGTGATAGCGGGTATTATGGAGCATATTGAACGCGCGGGAGTCCACTCAGGGGATAGCTTGGCAGTCTATCCACCCCAAAGTTTATCGCCTGCTGAAATTGAACAGATTCAGGATTTCACGTGTCGTCTCGCAGAAGGAATCGGCATTAAAGGACTAATAAATATTCAATTCGTTGTTGTTCGAGGCAAAGTGTTTGTGCTTGAAGTGAACCCCAGGGCCAGCCGTACTGTGCCTATTCTTTCTAAAGTTACGGGAATACCCTTAGTAAACTTGGCAGTTCAAGTTTCCTTAGGGAAAACATTAAAGGATATGGGTTATGCGCATGGTCTGGCACCAGAGGCACCGTTCGTCGTGGTTAAAGCCCCCGTTTTTTCCTTTGAAAAGTTGACCAAAGTCGAAACTTCACTGGGGCCGGAAATGAAATCGACCGGTGAGGTCTTAGGGATGGACACTCAATTTGGACATGCTTTGGCGAAAGCCTTTGCGGCCTCTCATATTCCACTTCCGAAAGATGGTGACATTTTGGTTTCTGTGGCGGAAAAGGATCGCCCAGAGGCTATCACATTGGCTCTTCAACTGGCTCAACTCGGATTCGGAGTCAAGGGAACGGGCGATACGGCCAAGGCCCTTGCCCTGTGTGGGGTAGCGGTCGAAGAGGTGAGTGAATCCAGTGAGGCTCTTCGGGAGGCCATTCGACAACGGGAATTTTCCTTTATCCTCAGTACTCCCACCAAAGGAACACCGGAGAGAACCGGTTATTTGCTGAGGCGGTTAGCAGCAGAACATGGGGTTCCCTGCTTTACGTCCATGGATACTGCGAAAGCGGTTGTCCGTGCGCTACAAGAAATACGGAGCAAGACGACGCCAGAGGTGCTTTCGTTGCAGGAGTATTTGGCGATGTGAGGAAGTTTCTTGGCCCGTTCGGAGGAAGTTACTTAGCCCGTTCGCACACGTTCCATTGCTATTCGCTTGAAGATAAATCTAAAACGCAAAACCTCTTGGCTTTCTGCAAGTGCGTCGCTTCTTGCCATCCTTGGCACCGCGACATCAGTCCATCCATGGACAAGCCAGTTGCGTTTCTTAACGCTTTATCGTCTGCGCTCATTGACGCAATTCCTCTCTCCGTGCTCTCTCAGCTAAGAAACTTCCTCTGGCTTTGGTCGCCGGGGTTTGGAACGACCGAGAATCCCGTGGCACTGTTTGCGTTTTTGACGCAAATGCGCTTTATGAGCTCTTGGAAAGAAAGCTTTCATTAGCCTAGTTTATGTTTTATGATCAGTATAGAAAAAACTCCTGCTGGACGATTCGTCGAGCAGGAGTTTTTGTAATACTAGTCAGAAAGTATAACTTTCAGTTGTATACTTTCTGGAAGCATAAGTGCAACTAAGGCAATCGCCTGGACCTGAGGGCTTGGCGCAAGCCAAGTTTTCTTTATACGTTGATCAGGTTAGAGCTTTGTCCCACATTGGGGGCAATACGCTGTCCCGGTATTGGCTTTTCCACAGGAAGGGCAATAATTGGGATTATCATCAGGAAGAGGGGGCCAAGGCGTTGCCTTTTGAAAGTCTATCTTGGGTCCTTCGGATTCAGGAGCTACCAATTCAGATATATGATGTTCGGGGGATGGGGGATCAATGGCCAGTGAGTCAGAGGACGGTGGGCTAACGATGGGTGCCTGGGCTTCAAAATTAGGTTCAGCAGAAGAGGCGGTTGGATTTAGTTGCGGTTCTACATCCTTTTTAGGCTCGTCTTCTTCAATGGACAGTACCCAAACAATTGCTAAGACAGCGATAAAGGGGCTAACTACGAGGGTTGCTAATCCTGCGATTCCATGTGAAATCTTGCTAAGAACTTGAATGGCGATTTCAATTAAAATAACGGTTCCGATGTATCCCCAAAGTATCCCCATGTGTCTTCGGAAAAATCTCCAACTACCGCAAAGCGCATCCTGGAATCCTTCTTTACGGTGAGCTAAGAGGTAAATCCCAGACGTAGTAAGCCAAGGCAAAGCAAAGATTGCGACACCAATAATAAAGAAACCGTAAACAATAAAGAAAGCTACGAGCGCACCCTGAGAGTGTTTTAAGGTAAAGACGCCAATTAGCGCGATGATCAAGAGGATTAACTTGATCAAAAGGAGAATCACTTGCCAGCTGAGGATGCGGAAAAAACCCGAAAAACTAAAATCTTTAAAGGTTACTTTTCCACTACAAGCTTTTGCTGTTAAGTTGAATAGACCGGTATAAAATGCAGATCCGATTAACCAGCCGACAACAAGAATCAGCAAAAGAGTTCCAGCTACGCTTCCAAGAGCCGATAGAAGCATCGAGAAATTACTCAATGGTCCACCAGAGGAGCCGAACGGATTTTGATTTAGTGATCCAAACGGGCCGGCAAAGGGGGACATACCGGCAAAAGGGTTCATACCTGGTGTAGGAGGCATCCCAGGGACAGGCATTCCGGATGAAAAAGATCCTCCATATGACTGGGGAAAGGCCCAGTGCAATTGGGCTAATACTCCCATTACTGTGGCAACCACAAAAATTACGCTGATCCCTATGAAAATAAGGGTCCAGGCATACAAGGGGAGAGCTTCTCTTTTAAATATTGTCCAAGCCAATTTAATACGTTCAGACCAGGTCATGTGCAATCCTCCCATAATTTAGACTACAATTCATCTGAAGTGAGTTGAACTTTCAAGGGACTAAGTGAAAACAGAAAGAAGAAACTAGAAAACTAGAACTAGTTTACCTTCGCTATACTAACTTATTTATCCTGCTGAAAACTATACTAGTAACGGAGCATTTTAAAAAAGTTATTAGCTAAACAGTAGAATAGGCATTTTTGGTATTGTATTAATATACATATAAAAGTATAATAATGCATACGAGGAGGTGCGTGACAGATGAAAACAATAGACTATTCAATATTTAAAGGGCGGGACTTTATATCGCTTCATGATTTTTCTCAAGATGAATTAAGTTGCATTTTAAACGTAGCTAAAGAACTTAAAGATGAGCAAAAAGCTGGAAGTCCTCACACGATTCTTCAAGGCAAGACCCTGGGAATGATTTTTACGAAGTCTTCTACACGAACCCGGGTGTCCTTTGAAGTAGGTATGTACCAACTTGGGGGCCATGCACTCTTTCTGAGTGGTCGAGATATCCAGCTAGGAAGAGGAGAAACGATCGTTGATACGGCGCGCGTCCTTTCCCGGATGATAGATGGAATCATGATTCGAACCTATAGCCATAAAGAAGTCTTAGACTTAGCGGAATTTGCCACTGTTCCGATCATTAATGGACTCACAGATCTGTTGCACCCCTGTCAGGTTCTGGCAGATCTCATGACTATTCAGGAGCATAAAGGCCGATTAGCTGGCTTGAAGCTAGCATACATCGGTGATGGGAATAACATGGCTCATTCTCTGATGTTTGGTGGAGCAAAGATGGGATTACATGTCGTTATCGCTTCGCCGCCGGGATATAAGCCGGATCCGTTGGTTGTTGCTATGGCTCAGGCTGATGCTAAAGAGAATGGTGGGAGTGTAGAGGTTATTGATGATCCTTTAGAAGCCGTAAGAGGTGCTGATGCGCTTTATACGGACGTTTGGGCAAGCATGGGTCAAGAAGCAGAGGCAAACGAGCGTAAGGACGCATTTGAAGGATATCAGATCAATGCAGACGTGCTGAAACGGGCGAACCGATCCGCGATCGTACTGCATTGTCTACCGGCTCATCGTGGGGAGGAAATTACAGATGATGTGATGGAAGGGATTCAGTCGGTTGTCTTTGACGAAGCAGAAAATCGTTTGCACGTTCAAAAGGCAATTATGGCATTAGTTATCTAGGAAAGATGGATGAATGCAAATGAAATTTATATGAGTGCAAGCCATGCAAGCCAAGAACCGTCCCCAACTTGCATGAAAACCGCCTCCAATTTTCATGATTGAAAAATAGATAGTTATTAGCGAAGACTGTTATAATATAGACAACACATTGAATTTTAAAAAGAGGGAGAACAGTTATGAAAAAGGTTGTTTTAGCATATTCCGGTGGGTTGGACACTTCCATTATTATTCCCTGGCTTAAGGAAACGTACGGGTATGAAGTGATTGCAATGGCGGCAGACCTAGGGCAGGGAGAAGAGTTGGCTCCACTTCAGGAGAAGGCGATCAAAAGCGGTGCAAGTAAACTGTATATTGAAGATCTGAGAGAGGAATTTCTCACGGAATTTATCTTTCCCACGTTAAAGGCTGGGGCAGTCTATGAAGGAAACTATCTTTTGGGGACTTCGTTTGCTCGTCCTCTTATTGCCCGTCGTTTAGTGGAAATCGCTGAGAAAGAAGGGGCAGTGGCGATTGCCCATGGCGCAACTGGTAAGGGAAATGATCAAGTACGCTTCGAGCTGAGTGTTAAAGCGCTTAATCCAGACTTAGAGATCATAGCTCCCTGGAGGATTTGGGATCTGAAGTCTAGGGAAGATTGCATCGACTATGCAGAAGCGCGTGGAATCCCAGTTCCTGTAACGAAAGATCGTCCCTACAGTATGGATCGTAACCTTTGGCATTTAAGCCATGAGGGCGGGGACTTAGAAGATCCTTGGAATGAACCCAAACGTGACCTCTATTTACTGGGTGTTTCTCCAGAGGATGCTCCCGATGAGGCAACATACCTCGAACTTGGGTATGAACAAGGGGTTCCTACTAAGTTAAATGGCGAGAAAATTGCTCCAGTAGCTTTATTGGAAACCCTCAATGAAATGGGTGGGAAAAACGGGATCGGAATTGTCGATATGGTTGAAAACCGCCTCGTCGGGATGAAATCGCGTGGTGTGTATGAGACTCCGGGTGGAACAATCCTTTATAGGGCACATCAGGCGCTGGAACATCTCACGCTTGATCGCCTTACACTCCATTATAAAGAACAATTAGCCTTAAAGTATGCAGAAATCGTTTATGACGGAGTATGGTATTCTCCGCTTCGCGAAGCATTAGATGCCTTTGTCAATGTAACCCAGAAAAATGTCACAGGCACAGTACGCGTGAAATTATACAAAGGAAATTGCACTTTAGCGGGTGTAAAATCCCCATATTCCCTCTATAACGAAGCGTTTGCAACGTTCGGCGAGGACGGTGTGTACGATCAAAAGGATGCTGGCGGATTTATTAACCTTTTTGGCTTGCCGTTAAAGGTAAGAGCGTTAATGGAGAAAGAATCAGGATTGCGTAAATAAGAGCTAAGAGTAGCGCCGGACCCGGCGCTACTCTTCATACTAATAAAAGTAGGGGCAATTCATGAATTGCCCCTACAGGGACCCCTTTTACTTGTGGATTCTGACAGATGGATGACATTATGGTTTATATGTTAAGATAACACTCAAGGAATAAGAAAAGTGTTATCAACGATGAAAGGAAGATGAGACGTGAAGCTCTGGGGCGGACGTTTTGAAAAGACTACAGATGGTTTGGTAGAAGATTTTCATTCCTCAATTAGCTTCGACCAACGCCTTTACAAACAGGATATCTTAGGGAGTGTAGCCCACGCGAGAATGCTTGGAAGTGTTGGGGTTATTTCTCAGGAGGAAGCAAACCTTTTGATTAAGGGATTAGAAGAGATCCTCGGAGAGATTCAGGCGGGAAAAGTGGAATTCGAGATTGGCGCTGAAGACATCCATATGAATGTCGAGAAGCTATTAACCGAACGAATTGGATCGGTGGGGAAAAAACTACATACCGGGCGCAGTCGGAATGACCAAGTAACCTTGGATTTAAGGCTTTATCTGAGAAGCGAGATTGACCAAACTAAAAACCTAGTGGAGACGTTGATCCAGACTCTTCTCCATCTATCTGAGGAGCATCTTGAAACCTGGATGCCCGGATACACACATATGCAAAAAGCACAGCCGATCACGTTTGCCCATCATATGATGGCCTACGTGCAAATGTTTTTACGTGACCTTGGTAGGCTTAAAGATACTCGGAAGCGTTTAAATATTTCTCCTCTCGGATCAGGGGCGATGGCTGGAACGACGTTCCCGCTTGACCGAGCGAAAGTGGCCATGGAACTTGGATTTGACGGAGTCACCTTAAACAGCTTAGATGGGGTGAGTGACCGAGATTTTGCCTTGGAATTTTTAGCATCCGCCTCCATCCTCATGATGCACCTGAGCCGACTGTGTGAGGAACTCGTTCTTTGGTCCACTGGGGAGTTTCAATTTATTACGATAGATGATGGATATTCCACAGGGTCAAGCATCATGCCTCAAAAGAAAAACCCAGATGTGGCAGAATTAGTGAGAGGGAAAACTGGGCGAGTATATGGTGATTTAGTGGCCCTCTTAACCGTCATGAAAGGTCTTCCGCTCGCTTATAACAAAGACATGCAAGAGGACAAGGAACAGGTTTTTGATGCAGTGGACACGATTCAAAAGTGCTTGCTGGTTGTCGAACCGATGCTGAGGACTATGGTTGTACACCGGGAGGCAATGGCTTGGGGAGCAAAGGGAGGGTTTACCAATGCAACGGATTTGGCAGATTACATGGCCAAGAAAGGGGTTCCTTTTCGGGAGGCGCATGAGTTAGTCGGACGAATTGTACTGCACTGCAGTAAAAAAGGGATTGGGCTAGAAGAGCTAAGTTTAAGCGATTATCAGGAGCTCTCTCCAATTTTCGAAGCGGATCTGTTTGGTGCTATCGGGATTGAGTATTGTGTGCGCGCGCGAAAGATAACGGGAGGTCCTTCGCCGGAAACGGTTGCTGAAGGGATTCGAGTCTGTCGTGAGGGACTTGTGTGACACAGCGCTCGGTGCATACGACGCAGAGAGGGACTTGCGTGACACAGCGCTCGGTACATACGACGCAGAGAGGGACTTGCGTGACACAGCGCTCGGTACATACGACGCAGAGCAAACTAACCGTGTAAGCTCCTAAAGGGGGAACGGGGTACCCGCCATAAGCGCCGTCCTTGGCGCTATGGCGGCAGCGCACGTCCTTGTGCGCTGCCCCGTATCTGGGGTCGCTTACACGGAAGTTTGCTATTCTGCTTACGTAAAGACGTCGCGCTCGTGTCACACTGCGTCCCGGGCTTGGAACGGGGAACGAAGAAAGAAGAAAGAAGAAAGAAGAACGAAGAACGAAGAAAGAAGAACGAAGCATGGGGACGGTTCTTAAAGGGCGCAATCGTAAGTTTTACGCGTCAAAAAGGCTCAACTTTCAGGTTTACTGATAGTTGAGCCATAAAACTAACTACGTGTAATGCACAGCAAAATTTTAATTGCCCCAGAAGAATGAAGTCGCGGGTTGTATAACACTATGGAAAAGTCGGAGGGTTGGGGAGACGGCACATTTCATGTGCACCGTCTTGTCTCTGGGGTCGCTTACACGGAGTTTGCTAATCTTGCACGTAAAGACGTCGTGTTCGTGTGACACTGCGTAGTGGGCTAGGAACTAGGGAAATACACGATGCCGATGCACGAACCTCGAACCTCGAATCACATTAGGGGGGACGGCACATTTCATGTGCACCGTCTGTATGCAAGTTAGTGGCGGTTCTTGACTTGCATTCTCTGGTAGAGTGAACAGAAAAAATTAGCCCAGATATTGTCGAAAGAAAGGGACGAATAGGCAGTTAATGACGTACGCAAACGGAAAAATAGGTATAGGATGGAATCATACAATAAAAAGGAGTTCTAATACCCGTATAGGGTTTGGGATGACTGTGAAACATGCTTCATTACTGGGTTTTTACGCCTTCGTTCTCCCAAATTTCAGAAAAAATCTGTGTATAGTGTGGATAACTCTGTGGATAATATCAAAATATAGCAGATTTTAACGTGGATAAGCCTTTAATAACGGGGGATAAACGAACTGAACCTGTGGATAAGTCCTTAGCACATTTCGTCGAAATGCGACAATTTAGACCCTTTAAGCCTAGAGGAATTATCCTTTAGGTTTTTATTTAAGGCTTAAAGCAGGATATCTTGGGTGTAAGGTCGAAATTCTCACGCATGATTTGCATCAAGATATCGTAAGCTATAGATTATACAGCAATCAAAACTGATTTTGGATGAGAGTGGCGAGACAATTGTCAATGGAAAATCTAACAATGTTAACCGACCTTTATCAATTAACAATGATGCAGGGTTATTTAATGAACGGATGTCGTAATAAGGAAGCTGTATTTGACGTCTTCTTTCGAACGCTTCCGTTTAAAGGTGGGTATGTTCTGGCTGCAGGACTCGAACAAGTCGTGGAATATATTGAAAACCTCACCTTTGGAGAAGAGGATTTAGCGTATTTGAGAAGCCTAAACCTTTTCAAGGAGGATTTTATCGAAGAACTGTGCACCTTCCATTTTACAGGTGACATTGACGCGGTTCCGGAAGGGACTCCTGTTTTCCCATATGAACCACTCATACGGGTTAAAGGGCGCATTATGGAAACACAGCTCCTTGAGACAGCTATTCTAAACTTAGTTAATTTTGAGAGCTTGATTGCTACCAAAGCGTCACGGGTGGTGGCAGCCGCACACGGGGGGGCTGTTATGGAATTTGGCTTGCGCAGAGCGCAGGGGCCGGATGCTGGAGTTCTGGGAGCACGGGCAGCTTTTATCGGGGGGTGTCTATCTACGTCAAATATCCTAGCCGGAAAACGGTACGGTATCCCCGTTTCAGGAACCCAGGCGCACAGTTGGATCCAGTGTTTCCCATCGGAATTGGAGGCGTTCCGAGCCTATGCACGTACTTTTCCGGATAAATGCTTGTTGCTTGTGGATACGTATAGTGTCCTAGAATCAGGGGTCCCCAATGCAATTAAGGTTGGGCTTGAACTGGAAGCAAAAGGTCACCATTTTCAAGGAATACGTTTAGATAGCGGGGATTTAACGTATTTGTCGAGGGCAGCCCGTCGCATGCTCGATGAAGCGGGACTGAAAAGTGCGATTATCGTAGGGTCCAATGATTTAGACGAGGAAACTATTTTCGCCATTAAGACCCAGGGGGCAGCAATTGATGCCTGGGGTGTCGGAACGAGTCTCATTACTTCCAAAGATAGCCCATCTTTGGGGGGGGTTTACAAACTGGCCGCTGAAGGAGAGCGAGATGTTTTTCATCCTCGGCTAAAAGTCTCTGAGAACATAGCCAAGATCACAAACCCGGGAATTAAAAAAGTAGTGCGCTTTTACGACCGAGCGGGAAAAGCGATGGCAGATCTTATTGCTTTAGAAAATGAAGTTTTCGCAGAAGGAAAACCCCTTACGATCTTTGATCCTGTTCAGACGTGGAAACGAAAAACCTTAAAGAATTTTCGGACCAAAGAACTCTTAATTCCTGTGTTCAGAGGCGGAAAAAGGGTTTATGATTTGCCAAAGCTCAAAGAGGTTCAGTCCTATGCCAGATTGGAATTAGACACCTTCTGGGATGAAGTTAAACGATTGACTAACCCGCACAGCTACATTGTTGATTTGTCGACCAATCTCTTTGAATTAAAACAGCAATTACTATTAACGATCCATCAGGATATTAAAGCAAATAATCAAAATCAGGGGGTAGAACAAGATGTGGACAGATGAAGAATTAGCAGGCCGTATCGACCAAGCGGTGGACTGGTTGCGTGAAAGGGTGTCTGAGGCCAAGGCAAAAGGACTGGTGGTGGGAATCTCAGGGGGGGTTGATTCCGCGGTGGTCGCAGGGCTTTGTAGTCGAGCGTTTCCTGATAATTGTATCGGAGTGGTTATGCCTAGTCATTCTGATCCGGAAGACAAAGAGGATGCATTATGGATTGCAGAGGGCTTTGAATTAAAAGCGATTGAAGTGAACCTAGGTGGTGCCCATACGCAGATCATGGGACAAGTCAAGAAGAGTTTGGAAAGTCAAGGATGTAAGTTAGAAGGAGAAAAACTAAGCCAGGGAAATTTGAAGGCCCGTTTACGTATGTCCACGCTGTATGCTGTGGCAAATGCCCTGAATTATATGGTGGTGGGGACGGATAATGCTCCTGAGAGTTATACCGGGTATTTCACGAAATATGGCGATGGCGGTGTAGATATCTTGCCGATTAGTTCGCTCACAAAAGCAGAAGTGCGCGCTTGGGCGAAGATGTTGGGACTTCCCATGAGAATTGCCACTCGAGTACCGACTGCAGGGCTCTGGCCCGGGCAGACGGATGAATCTGAAATGGGTCTAACCTACGACCTAATTGATCGGTATTTACTTGGGGAGAAGGTCTTACCAGAGGTACAAGAACGCATTGAAACCCTCCATCGTCAGAGTGAACATAAACGCCATCTTCCTCCTAGTCTGGAACTGCCTAAACTAAAGGGGTTAGACTAACGTGCGTATTGGAGTAGATATCGACGGTGTCGTTTCCGATAGTTACCCATTTTGGTTAACGGAATTGAATCTGCACTTTGGCAAGAATGTAACGGTCATTGACGATTATGAAATGCATTTGGTTTTTGATGTATCGAGAGATGCTATGAATGACTACTTTGTTTGTAATTCGGAACGTTTGCTGATGACTCCCAAACCTATAACGGGAGCCAAAGAAGGGATTGAAACCCTTCTCAGGGAGGGGCATGAAGTGATTTATATTACTGCTCGCACACCTGAAGAAAGGGATGTCACAGTGCGCTGGCTCACGAGGTGTGGAATTCCGCATGAGCATGAACGAGTTCTCTTCACGGGCTTTAGCAGCAAATTAGATTTAGTCAAGCTTTGGGGAATCGAGGCTTTTATCGAGGATTATCAGGTGAATGCCAAATTGATTGCGGAAAGCGGAGTGCCAGTATTTTTACTGAATGCCAGTTATAATCAGGAGGAGCTCCCATCGGGTATAACGCGCTGTCACAGCTGGGATGAAATTATAGAAGGTATCCAGGCAGTAGATTGTATTAATAACACCAAAAAGGGTTAGCCACAAATAAATGGCTAACCCTTTGGTTATCGTCATAACTTAGCTGACAATACCTACCCCAACTTTATAAATATCCCCTGCCCCTAAAGTAAGAACGAGATCCTCTGGGGCGAGTGTATCGGAAAGATACACTCCAATATCTTCTAATGGTCCAATGTAACGGGCTTGAATCCCTTCTTTCAGGATTAACTCGGCCAAGGTTAAGGAAGAAACGGTGTAATGTTCCTGTTCCCGTGCCGAGGCGAAAATGTCAGCGACAATAACTTCATCCGCCCCTTGAAAAGCTTGTGAGAATTCAGATAAGAGCTTTTCAGTTCGACTAAAGGTATGAGGTTGAAAAATGGCACGGATGCGGCGACCTGGGAAGGACAGGCGGGCCCCTTCTAGCGTCGTGCGGATTTCTGTCGGATGATGTGCATAGTCATCGACAATCAAGGCGCCATTTTTGTTACTTCCTATATGCTCAAATCGGCGTTTTGTTCCATTGAACAGGCTAAGGCTGAATAAGATGACTTCGAGGGGTATGCCAATTCCATGGCATAAGGCAATGGTTGCCAAGGCATTGATAATGTTATGTCTCCCTGCCACGTGGAGATTAAGATCCCCTACATATTGCCCTTCTAGCATGATTTTCATCGAACTTCGTTCGTCTTGGAATACAATTTCTGTTGCACGAACATCCGCGGACTCAGAGAGCCCAAAGGTCATGATTGGCGCGTCTGATATGAGGGATTTCCGATTTGGGTCTTCGTCCCAAACGTAAATATGACCGTGCACTGGTATCTTTTTTGCTAGTTCTGCGAACGCCAAAATAACATCATCGAGGTCATGAAAATAATCTGGATGGTCAAATTCTATGTTGGTAATTACTAAATGTTCTGGAGAGTAATTGAGGAAATGGCGCCGATATTCACAAGACTCTGCTAAGAAAAATTCCCCTTTTCCGGAATGCGCATTTCCGCCAATGCTCGGGACATCGCTTCCAACAACAATGGATGGATCTAATCCGGCTTGGAGCATTACGAGGCCTATCATGGCGGTTGTCGTAGTTTTACCGTGCGTTCCGGATACAGAAATTCCGCGTTTTTTGGAAAGTAAGCGTCCTAGATATTGAGGATAAGTCATGACCGGGATATCAAGCTCCCTAGCACGGGAAATTTCTGGATGTAGATGCGTATAAGCTGCAGAGGCGACCACTAAATCGGCGTTTTCTACATTTTTAGGAGAAAAACCCAAAACGGGAATATGGGCACGTTCCAAGACACTGTCTGTATAAAAACTTTCTTCTACATCAGACCCTGAAATGGTTGCACCTTCAATTTGAGAGCTGATTTGGGCTAAAGCGCTCATCCCGGTTCCTTTTATTCCAACAAAATGAATATGTAATGCCAAAGCTTATCGTCCCTTTCGTGTTTAACTCTACCCCCCATTATACCCAAACTGAAACTAAAAAGTATCATTTTATACTAGGAAAATTTTAACTAACGGTTATTGGGCGGTTTCCGTTCATAACCAGTGACCATCGCCTGAAGACGGCTGATATCTTCGGTTAAACTAAGATAAATGTGAAGGGGATCGTCGCAAGCAAATAGATGCTAATCGTAAACTTGATCCAGCGAATGACTTGTAAACCTCCCACCAACCGCCAAACCCAAATAAGATGCTCCCCTTGCCAATAAGAGGTTAAACCGAGGAGACTGGCAACTAGGAAAAGTAGGATCCACGAGGATGAAATCAACAATTGTCCGCTATCATATTTTTTGCTTGGCGGGTGAGAAGAACGAAGGAAAAAGTAACCCTAAAGAGCCACGCATGGCTTCATGGAGCCCGATTCCTACCCCGGAATCCTGACCTATTTTTGTATCAAGTGTTTCCGACCCAGGTTCAAGACGATTGAGCCATTCTAGAGCGGTTTTAGCTATTTTCTTGAGTTCCATTGTATGCGCCCATGTCCGGGCAAGGGCTCCCTGACCGATGACCTCTTCTTTGTTGATAATAGCCTGTGCTAAAGGCCCCACTTCTACAGGTTGACCGCGGTAACGAGGAGATTTAACCCAGGTATATCCTTTGGGTTGGCTACGGTCGGGGATCGTATCCTCTTCCATGGGATGTAGAGGACCGTGAGGTTTATACCAAGCACTTGTTACATCTTCCGTCACTTGTTTTTCATCATAGCTTTCCCGTTTTCCCTGAAGGATTACGCCTTGGGGAAAAAGTGTACTTCCCTCAAGAGTCGGAAACCCTCCGACTGACATATAATTCCCGATCCCTTTTCCAAGGTCGATGTATTCGGGATAGCGCTCCTTAATCAGGGCAACATCAGGAAGCAGGACATTGTCAATAAAGCTAATGACTTCCATTATATACCCGCGATAACGGTCCACCCTATCGGCATCAACTTCCATACTGGCGCCACCGGGAACAATCCCATGGCCATGAGGGGCCTTGCCTCCGAAAACTGCAAAGGCAGCATGGGCAACACGAGAAATCTAAGGCCTTGAAATAGTGTTTAGTCATCGTTGTATTTTCTTTACTGGATAAACGCAAGTCTGATTCTGAATGGGGAATAAACGGAGCAATATCCGGGCCACGGAAATAATCCGGCATGGTATACAAGTAAAGGTGACGAATGTGGTTCTGGATAAAATCACTGGCCAGAATCATATTGCGTACTAATAGCCCGTTAGGGGGGACGTGCATCTCTAAAGCCTGCTCCACAGCCAGTGCCGCAGTAATGGCGTGGGCGGAAGAACAAATACCACAGATGCGTTGGGTGTAATAAGGCATATCCATGGCGGAGCGACCTATAAGAATTTGTTCGAACCCTCGATAGAGAGTATCGGAAATAAAGGCGTCTTTGATTTCCCCATTTTCGAGCCAAGCCTCTACTAACATGGGGTTGTGAATCCGGGTCATCGGAAAGATCGTTTTCTTCTCCAGAATGGTCACTCCTCGTTATTAGTTTTCTTTAACGTATACTGATGGAAGGTTTTCACTTTTTTAACGGAAGGTTGATGCTTGCCCTTGACAGAGGTCTTAAGTAGATTTTTCTGGATCCGGCCCTTATAGAGAGAAGTGGTAGCATGTCCTAAAATAGCTACGGAGGTTAACCCTAAAACTCCAAGCCCAATCGTGTCAGTGGCAACCTTTGTTCCGCCTGGGAAGGGAATATCGGGTAAGTGAGCGGTAAACGGAGACATCAAATCTGGGAAGCCTGGTTCTGTACATCCGATGCATGGCGTGTTACACCCAATCGGCCAATTGAACCGGTCGTTCCAACGGCGAATCGGGCAGTCAGCATAGGTGACTGGACCTTTACAGCCAACACGAAAAAGGCATTTTTTCATACGTTTCCTGAAGAATTTGGTAGAATGCATCTCCATGAACCTGATTCATGCTCCAATCGTAGCGCCAATCGGTAATGTTTGAGAGGATATCAAAAAAGGTTGGTGTCCAGATATTGTCAAGGGATATGCTATCCCCGGTACAAGTACCTGTCTCAATCATCACCACAGGAAGTTTATTAACCTCACCTGATGTAACCGCTTGTGCTAGAGGAGGGGAGATGAGTTGATAAAAGTTACCCAGAATAGCCCCTTCAATGACTAATTTCAAGAATTCACGGCGGCTTAGCATGTAACTCCACCTTGAGAGGGTATTATTTCCAGAAAGACAAAGTTAAACACATAAATTCTTATCTTTTAACCACTTGGAACAATAGGTTCTGTAGTTTCATCGTTTCGGCAGGATTTCATTTAGAATTATATAAAGGTAGTTCTATTACAGAAGGCCATAAGAATATTTAAAGGATTGTCCTTAATTATGTAGAAGTAATAATTTGGTTATGGAAATAGTTAGAGGTAAAGGTTATTACCTGAGCAAACTCGCTTCGCTAAGGTGTTCAGTGTGGGTCTCTACCCTCTCCCACTAAATTAGGAGGTATTATAATGAATTGTGCCGAATTCAGCTCTACTTATCGAAGTGGGAGACTTCTTCTGGCACTTGTTAAAGATCATCAGAAGGAACTCAACCTTCAAATCCTGAACTCAGTTAGACCCTGGTATCTGGCAAAGATTAACCACCTTATGGTACAAGAGGATTGTATTGTGACGGAATGGAGTTTTACATGATTACATTAAAATTCAATAGTATTGAAGATTGGGAAAGCTTTGTAGATATGAAAAGTGAATTGACAGAGTTGAAGACACAAAGACTTAACCTTCGAGGAATGATTGATGATAGAACAAAGGAACTGAAGCAAGAGTTCGAGAAAAGGGTATGTATTGAAGGTAAATTAACCATGCTAGAACATGAAGTAGCTAAACTAGAACGGTTTAACATCATCGGCCAATTGGCAGCTGGTCTTGGACACGAAGTTCGAAATCCAATGACTACAATAAGAGGCTTTCTCCAAATGCTTCAGAACAAAACTGATTTGCTTACATACAAGAGCTATTTTGACCTGATGATAGAGGAACTAGATAGAACCAACTCGATAATTACCAATTTCTTATCTCTAGCCAAGAATAAACCGACAGAGTTGAAACGACAGTGCTTAAACAAGTTGTTAGATAACCTATTTCCCTTACTACTAGCAGATGCCTATAGCCAAGGTAAGAAGTGTATCTTTGAACCAGGAGATTTAGCTGATCTGGATATTGACACAAATGAAATTACTCAATTGGTGTTAAACTTTGCTCGTAACGGTCTAGAGGCAATGCCCCCAGATGGGTGCCTTACTATTAACACATTTATGGATGGGCAAGACATAGTCCTAAGTGTTAGAGATGAAGGAACGGGTATTAATACAGAGCATATATCAAAACTTGGGACTCCATTTTTCACGACTAAAGAAAATGGTACGGGTTTGGGCTTGCCGATGTGTTACCGTATTGCTGATAGGCATAATGCACTAATAGAAGTTAAGACTGGTCCAGCTGGAACTACCTTTTTAGTCCGATTCCCCCAACCGATGGGAGTGAACTTATCTAGTCACCTGTAATCACAACCAGGGGGCCTATCTCTTAACTCTAGAAAATATAACTTACGTTGGTAGCTTGGATGATCCGTGTGACCTCAACAAAACTTCCCAAGTACTTAATAAAGATTCAACGGGAGGGCTTGGACCATCTGCCCAAAACAAATAGGTTATTTTTTTATCATAAATTTCGTTAATTTTTCCTTAACAAACTGATTGATTTATGTTATACTACCAAAGTCAAATGAACTGGTCTATTTAGCAGTACAATGAACTGCTGCGAACGGAAACAGGTTTAGAATCAAGGTTTACACATGCCGATGTGGCTCAGAGGTAGAGCAGCTCACTCGTAATGAGCAGGTCGTCGGTTCGATTCCGACCATCGGCTCCAGTAAAATCAAGGGTTGTAGGGTTTGGTGGTTAACACTAAATACTTAAAATACACCTACCGTACACCTACCGACAAAAAAGCATAAAAACAACCGTCAAAACTGATCCTTTTGACGGTTGGTAATGACAGCTTGATTTTTAAAGTCCTTCTTGAGTGGAGGGCTTTTTTTCTTGGAATAGAAAATCTATTTTGTCAGCAGCGCCTTGCTTTGTTTCTGGTAAAACATGAGAATATAAGTCAAGTGTTACAACGATGCTTGAGTAGCCGAGCATTTCTTGAACTGTCTTTGGGTGCTCATTCGCTTCAAGTAAACGGGTGGCAAACGTGTGTCGTCCAGCTGCATGGAATTTCAAGTGTTCCAGTTCTACATTCTTTAATAATTGATAATATCGTCTAATAAAATTTCTTGGTTCAATGACTTTACCGAGTTCAGTTGTAAAGACAAGACCAGACTTCTCCCAGAGTTCTCCGGCGGCTAGCTGTTCAGTTAGCTGTCTTTTTTTGTGCGCTTTTAGTTCTGTAAGATTGGACCGTCATCCCTAATCTTTGGGGAGGAATCATCGCGCGACCGTCAATGCTAAAAAGTCCGACACTTGCTGAGGCAATGAAACCATTGGGGAGGCTAGAATCTGAAGCAAAAGCGCAATACGAGGAAGATACGGTTTTCTTTGAGGCCGAACTGGAAGCGTTTAAGGCTCATAAAGAGGCGTTAAAATCTGATATGCAGGGCGTGGCCAAAGGTAAGCATAAAGACAAGACACTGAACATGGAGGTGCTGAAGGATAATCTTAGAAATTTGGATGAACCAGAAGCGCCGATACGGAAGCGTTATAGGACGAACGACTCCATGATTGAAAAATTGGGGGAACTGCTCAATGAAAACCCAAGAGGAATTGTAGTTTTCCGTGATGAGTTGATTGGGCTTTTGTGCTCATGGGATCGGGAGGACCGAAAGCAAGACAGGAGTTTTTATCTTGAGTCCTGGAATGGATCCGAGGGGTTTACCGCTGATCGGATCGGGCGCGGAACAGTCGATATTAAAAATTGTTGTCTCTCAATCTTAGGAGGCATTCAGCCTTCGAAGCTTATGGGATACCTACAGCAGGCCAAGAATGATGTATCTAACGATGGTATGATCCAGCGGTTTCAACTCCTAGACCAATTGATCGACAATGGTGGTTTTCTGTTAGAAAAACAAGTTATGGAGTTGGATTCTGCAATTAAATTATGGAAAGAGTATTATGATATGTCAGAACAGCAAATTAAATTACTTAATTTAGTTTATGAGCGTAAGATTGCTAATCCTTCGGATATATTAATTCTTTCAACAAATGAAATAGTCATGATAGGTATTAACAACCAAGAAGGATTAAATGAGAGTAAAGTTTCCTTTAAAGAAATAAATATTGAGTGGGAAGATTATAAGTAATTTTATAATTCCAAATTACATTCGGAGAGCCGATCGCCTATAAACGGTCGGCTTTTTCTACGCTGAGGGAGTAAATTTACGACGGTTTATCAGATACAGGTAAATTAGAGAACAGTTAATCAAGTGGATGAGACTTAAATAAAAATTAAAAACAAAGGTGGCGGTACTTCCGACAGTGGTGGCGGCAGTTACGGAGGTAATAATGGAGGAGGCAGTTATACTCCCCCACCACCACCGCCACCCGAAGGTGGAAGTACTCCGCTGCCTGATGTGCTAAATGATAGTAGTGATTTTACGCCGGTTTCATTGAATATAACACCTCAGGGGACGAGTAATGCTGGAAGTAATCCGACAATCGAAAAGCTTAAAACAGCGCTAGATGTAGCAGTAAATGTCGGGTTTATTGTTGGGTCGGGACTTGAAAAAGGTCCAGCTGCAGTCGAAGAAGGACTTCCTGCACTAGAGGCAGATATTCCGGCTTTGGAGCCAGCTTTAAATAAGGCTGGACAAGAGTTTGAGAATATTGTTAGTAAGTTAAGGGGGGCGGGTGAAGCTATAAAAGACGGTGAGTTCTCAATAATCAATTGGGAGAACTACCCCGAAAAGCTTCCGCAACCAGAAGGAACATTTAGATTGATTCAAGGTGATGAATATGATGCTGCACGTGCTGCTGCAAATCGAGCTAATCAATCAATTCATGCGGCTGACCCTTCTTTAAAGGGGATGCAAATACACGAGATTCAACCCATTAAATTTGATGGAAGCCCCACAGATATAGCAAACAAAATACCATTATCGCCGGAACATGCTGGGACGACAACTTGGTGGAGAATGCTACAAAGAGGTTTGGAAAAGTAGTCAGAAAATGGAGGAATTTGCGCATGATGGACGAAAATATTAGGAGTCTCCTCGTAGGAATGGAGTCTGGCCTACCTACAACAAGAGAAGTAATGGAAAAGGCCGAAGCAGAGCTACGAATTAAGCTTCCAGATCAGTATATAGACTTCATGCTGGAATCTAACGGAGCGGAAGGAAACGTTGGGGCTAAGTCCTATCTTGCGATTTGGTCTGCCGAACAGATAGTACAATTAAATGAAGCGTATGCAGTAAATGACTTTACTCCTGGCCTAGTCTATTTCGGTTCTGACGGCGGAGGTATGGCTTACGCATTCGACAATAGGGTGGAGGGTATTCCTCCAATAGTAGAATTCCCGTTTGAATCAATACATGTCGAGGACGCGAAACTATGTGGGAATACTTTTATTGAGTTTCTTCAAAACTTATATAACCGTAATTGAGTCAATTTCATAATGTTTAGTTTGCAAAGGTTAGAACTCCAGAATTTCGTTAAGGTTTGATAGTAAAGTTATTTGCCAGAATAAAATAGGCATGAGTAGCCAAGCTCCAGGGGCCAAGTTGACACTCATGCCCTTTCCCGAATCCAGTGGGAAATTTTCATCGTACTGTGTTCTCCGTCTGGTTTATTTGGGATGGTGGATATTGACAACCACAAAATTTTTGAAGGGCTTGACTAAAGAGACGGATATGAACTTTTTCATCCAATATGATTCGCTGGAGTATTGCTTGTACATGAAAATCTCCAATGTAGTAAATATGTTTTTGGTATTCTGCAATTGCTTTATATTCTGCAACAATGTCTGCTTTTAATTGCTTACAAATATTAGTTCCATAATAAATGTATTTTCCCGACCAAAAATTGCCATGTAAAGTACTATTGGAGCCTCTTATTACTGGATTTCCCCCAAGTTTTTTTATTGTGTCTGCCAGGATCTCCATGTGTAGCATTTCAGTTATTGCTACATTTTCTAGTAACTCTCCAAGCTCCTTATCAATTTGTTTGAATAAGAAATGATGATAAAGATATTGACTAATGGCAGTAAACTCACTGACCACGCCCGCATAGTCATCCATTAATATTTCAGCATAATTGAGATTAGGGCTAAGAACTTTCACCTCAGGGTAGGGAGATGGGTCAGAGTATTTGCCTCTTTTATGCCTTTCATGATTGGTTTCGCTCATCACAATTACCTCCAGCAAAAAGAATTCTTTTTGCTATATATTCTGGAGGGATTGGAAAATGTCTGATGGTTTTAAAGCGAAACCAAACTTTCTTGGAACCTGGCGTAATCAAAGGACGAAGCGTGACATTTTGCAACAGGATTGCTGGCAGTAGGGCAAGGCATAGTAAAGAAGAGTAGTTATTCAAAAATGTCCTCCACACTGCCAGTTCGCTATATTCTACTCCCACTAGTCCGTAGCTTAAGCCTCTTGCGCCCCTAACTCTCGAACCGTGCTCAATGTACATATCTAGGCGAACCACGCCGGGGTAACCTCTAAGCGGTGTTCATGTAATGAAAATGAATTGTCCTTGTCGTGTTGGACATGAATTAATGCGTATTCTAACGAAAAACACCCCTCCCAA
>Ga0307377_10001136_pt1 | contig 34897 bp, 31 predicted proteins | sample TR3MG_FD_202535 | JGI IMG/M metagenome (GOLD analysis project Ga0307377, IMG submission 202535) | Soil microbial communities from Risofladan, Vaasa, Finland - TR-3 | ecosystem: Environmental > Terrestrial > Soil > Coastal area > Acid sulfate soil | place: Finland: Risofladan, Vaasa | collected... | reverse complement strand
ACATATTTCCAGCAACCATGTGTAATGTATGTCCAGGACTTGCAATTCCTATACCTATTCTATTATTTACAGCATCTATGGTAAATAAATCATAAGGTCCATTTAAAGAATTGAACAACAACTTATCCGTTGCGGCCATTGTAACAGTTGTGTCTCCTACTTGAAGTGTACCACTTCCGCCATAAATACCTGAGCCTAACCCAGCTAAATCAAGCATTGTAGCAAAGACATTAGATGCTGAAGGGCTATTAGCTCCTACAATAGCATTGTATGAATCTCTTGGTAATAATTGTTTTATATCTGTTAATGCCATAATTAAGTTATTGTTGTTATTACTAAATCTCCTGTTGCTATTGTTACATAAGCTATTGCTCCTAATGTATCTCCTTGTCCACCTGCATCAAAAGAAATTGATTCTCCTTGTTTAAGTGTACCTCCTGCTACAGTGGCATCAGTTGGTCCCGCGTTGAAGAAGGATGCTGATCTTGCACCCGCAGCTATGCTTGCAACAGCTACTCCTGATATTCTTTGTAAAGAAGGAGTTCTTACTACTGAAGTTAATTTTGTATTTACAGCAGCTAAAGTAACTTCAGATGCTCTTGTAGAAAGTGCTACATCGAGATTGGCAGTGTCTAATTTAACTGTATCAATAGCTGTTTCAACGTCTAACAAGGTAGCTTCAGTAGCTAATGTAGTTAATACAGTATTGAGAGTAGCTTCTGTTGCAAAATCTTCTGCATTAAATGCAGTAAGTAAATTCCCAAGTACTACATTGCCTAATTGTACATTAGTGTTTATAGTACTAAGATTAGTATTAACAACTCCTAATGTAGATTCCGTTGCAAAATCTTCAGCTGTAAATGTAGCTTCAGTTAATAACTGACCACCTGCATTTAATACTTGTAATTGTGTAAGCATTAAATTCAATACTGCAGAAGGGTCTAAATACTCTAAAGGACCAACAGGAACCACAATGTTTCCATTTACATCTTTATATACAGTTGTATTATTTATATAGTCTGTAATTTGCTGTAATACTTTATCACTATCTCCAGTATCTCTTACCAATAAAACTTCAATATCTTGACCTGAAGCTACAATAGCATTTAAAATGTTTAAAGCTGTAGCTTCTGTAGCTAATCCTGTTGTTGGTCCAGTAGCTGTTGTTATCCATCCACAAATATCAGTAACAGCCTGAATTACACCTGCCAAATTAAGCGTCCATCCAGGTTGGTTAGATATTTCTTCTAAATCAAACTTTATAGATGGGTTCGAGGTTTCATCATGAAATGTTATCGTGATAGTTTTTCTATCTTTAAAAGGATAAGTTCCTTTGTCTGTGTTTATGCCATTAATACCTACGTTTTCCTGAAAAGTTGGTATAACAGATTTTATAGCTTGAAGAGCATAGCACTCAGGAGCGTTTGGTGACACAGGATTTATAGTTAATATTTCTATCGTACTACCTGATAAACTTATTTCTTTTTGTTTAAATGACATTGCTATACTTTTTTAATTTAAAAGAATACCACCTCCTATTAAGCCGTAAATGAATACTGCTGGAGTGGATAATAATATGTTTTTAGTTTTACTTTTCTTATTATCAACAATAACGTTATTTACATACGTTACTTTAGTGTAAGGATTAAATGACTTAAGTTCAACAACAGGCTCTTTTTTTCTTAGCCAACTAAAATTCTTTTCAGACTTCTTATAACCTATTATAGCATCAAACTTATTAAACATACCTAATGAATCTATAATTGTTGATTTTTTATTAACTGTACCATTAATAGATAACCACTCATCTTTATACTCAAAAGGAGCAGGTATTCTTAAAAAGTTTTTCTCTACATCTTTTTTACTAATATATCCACCGTCTTCTATTTTTATTCCATCAAACTCATTTTTAGGAGTTGAGTTATATTTAGTTTCTAAATTCTTTATGCTACTAATAACCTCAGTCTTCATGTATGAATTTATCTTTTTATATCCTTCAAATTCTTTTTTGAATTGACTTAAAGCTACATCTTGGCTTATTATATGTTGTTGCATAACTCTTGAATCTTCCACCTTTAAATCAAGGCTATTCTTTAGTTGCGACTTCTCTGTTTCTTTGAATTTAATAACAGACTCATAACTATCCTCCATATCTTTCATTGAAAAATAGTGGTTGATCTGAATCCCTCCTATGCAAATTAAAAGAAGGACTATTATGGATATAAGTATGTTTCTATTAATTTTCATTAAATTCTATTACTTTATGTAATGTTTTATTATAAGATAAGAAAGCATCGTGAATTTCAATCGTTCCCTTGCCTCCTGCATCTTTTACCAATTTAGTAATCATTTTTTCTGCTGTCCCCCATATTTTCTTATAATCAGTATTATAAGCAACTAATGGACAACCATGAGTATCTTTTGCTTTATTGCCACCATGTATTCTTATCCCAGAAAACATAGGAACATCTTTTATAAGTATCATTTCTCTTTTAAACCTATTAGACATTGTTACTTCAATCTCATAAAGACCAGGAGCAATACATGTCTCACCATAAACCTTAACTCCATCAGCTCTTCTTTGATCTTCGAGCGTATAACAAAGAAATTCTTCCTTATTAAGCATGTCCCCAATAACAGATTTATCGCCCTCAGTATTAAATGTATGACGATATAAGTCTAAATGTATTTTATCAGATTTCTGCATTAATTTTCATTATTTTCTATAGATGGTCTATAACCATCAGAACCTATAAACATAGTTGTTATTGTAAGTATTCCACCCACACATATAGAGGCAACATCACTCATTCCTCTCTCTATAGCAAGAATAGCTAATATACCTAAGAAAATACAGGTGTATATAGCCATCTTAAATCTTTTCTTTTTTATGTTGTCAATCTTACTCATTAGCCAATAAGGGGGATAACAACATTAGTATCTTCAACAATACATCCATTTGCATCTGTAACCTCTACTTGATAGGTGCCATTAGCAAGTCCTGTTGCAGTTCTTGAGTACTGGCCTATCTCTATCCCTAAATTATCTTTCCATACATAAGAATAAGGTAACACTCCTCCTGTTGGATTTGCTGTTGCTTTTCCGTTTGTTTCTGGAGCAATAACACCAACGACATCCACTGTTACAGCTAAGGCATCTGGCTCTACTATCGTAAAAGCATAAGCAGAACTATCACTGTTTGCATCTGTTACAGTTACAACATAACTACCTGCTGCTAATGCTGAAGGATTAGCTCCTCCACTATAAGAAACAGTAAATGGTGCAACACCTCCTATAATTTGAACATTAGCCGTTCCGTTACTTTCTCCATTACATTTTACATTTGAAGTTGTAACGTTAAGTGTAATTACTGGTGTTAATGATGCTATTAATGATGCTACATCAGCAGGTGCTACGCATCCAACGTAGTCACCTGTAACAGGGTGTTCTACTTTAACGTAACCTACAGCACATTCTTTTTTAGTATTATTGTAATCTTTTGCTTCTTGAGGCGTTACGCATCCAGCAAATTTACCACATTCGTCATAAATGCCAACATATCCAACAGGACAGCATTCGCATTCATTTATTTCATTACAGCAATCAGACATAGTATATTTTTTTAACAAGTTGAACAAATTGATTGTACTTTCTTTGATAAAGCACATAATTCTTCCTCTGATACACAATTTATTTCTTCTTCTGATAATGTAGCTCTCTGGCTATTAGAAATCAAAGGTAAGTAATTATTATTACAAATAATAGTGTAGTCACTAAATATTCTTATTACACCCTTTAGAAAAACGAGCTTTCCAAAAAACTCATTAGCCTTATCTTTATAGCCATAACGAACAGCATTAATATATTTTAATGATAATGAAGCTGAACATTGTTTAGCTCTGAATAATTCTTTATTTATATCGCATTGAGTTATCATCTATCCTAATTTATAAGCTGAAAAAGCAAAATCTAAAACATCAAGAGATACTGCTCCGTCTTCAGTAAACACCTCTATGCTATCACCATCAATTACTGGCAAAACAACAAGTCTACTATATTGATAATATCTACCACCTGTATTACCTGCTGAATCTATAGATACATCGTCAACAACAATCCCTGCTACTTTTATTTTTATGTAGTCTGGTATTCCATTGTCAAATAAAATATTATAAGACACCATGTAATTACCATCACCCTGTCCTGCAGTAAGTGACATTCCAGTTATTAATGTTTCTGCTGCAGGTATTGCTTGAGCAGGTGTTCCTAATGCTTGGCTATTAAAAAATATACCTGAAGGTCCAGTTGCACCAGTTGCACCAGTTGCACCAGTTGCTCCTATTGCTCCATCAAGACCAGGAAGCCCTTGTGGGCCTTGAATACCTTGTGGACCCTGTGGACCTTCAGCACCAGGATCTCCAGGATCTCCCTGAATACCCTGAACACCTTGAATACCTTGAGGACCTTGAGGTCCAGGAACTACAGAGTCTGCTCCTGCAGGACCTTGTATCCCTTGAATACCCTGAGCTCCGTCATTTCCAGGGTCTCCTTTATCACCTTTTGGACCTACTGGTATTGTTATCCCTGAAAAGCAAGAATCACAACTACCACATTCATTATTTTGACAAGTACAACTCATAATTTAATTTATTTTTTTAAAGCAAATAAAATACTATCTGACCATAAGCATTAAAAGCATCTCCAGCGTAATTTTTATTTAAAACTGATGGTGTTATATATAAAGCCCTCAAAGCTCCAGCTTGAGCTACAGAGGCATGGATTAAATCTGTTACTGAAGACCTGTATGCCCCCATTGAATATCCGTTTAAAGCTATATTAGTTGGAAGTATGGAATCTAAATCAAGAGTTAAGTCTATTGTATCTCCAATATTTCCTGTTAGTGTTGCTAATACCCTATAGTTTACTATCATTGTTTTGCCTGATATAGCATAGTCAACATTAGCTGAACCAAGCACCGCACCAGCCCCTGCCACACCTCCATATACAGCAGGTACAACACTTCCGCTCCAAGTAAAATCAGGTCCAGGGTCTCCCTGAATTCCTTGTATTCCTTGTATTCCTTGAGGTCCTTGAATACCATCAGCACCAGGTACACCTTGAGCACCAGGAGGTCCAACAACTCCTTGTTCTCCCTTTTCTCCTCTTTTAGTTATAACCTCTCTACATCCGCATGAGTTATTACAATTACTATTATTACAGCACATATTTATTATTTTTAACAGCCATTACAGCATTTACAATGTAAGTTAATATGATTAGCTATTGTTTGGGCTGTAGCTAAATCCCCTTGACGTGCAGCCCATCGAGCACTCAGAAGTAGAATCTCCATTTCAATCTTTGTTTTATTACTTCCTGACATTATATTATTAAAATCAGCATTAACAATCATTTTATCAACACAGCAAGCAATTACTTCATCGAAATATTTACTAATAGAAAATTGCTGTTCAAAGTTTTGAGATGTGCTACCAACTCTATATATAAACTTCCATACACCACTTGTGATTTCTGTAAGACCTAAATCTTCAGCAAGTATTTCGAAGCCTGTTCCATCTTCATTTGGAAGAGCAGGGAATACATCTATAACAACCCCTGTAGTTGATTCAGGCATAAAAACTTCCACTGTAGCAGTATCTATTTCAGAAACTTCTATATTTGGAAAACCCCAACCACCAGTATTGCAATTAGCATTGTATGAGCCTGTTGCACCATATACAAAGATGGCTTGCTTATCAGATTCTACTTTTAATTTTATAACTTCAGCCATATAGCAAATGTATTAAAAATAATTTATATATTGAACTACTTGGTAAATAATTCGTATCTCGCCTCTTCTTTTGAAAGGGACCATAGTTCTCCTATTTGTTTCTGAACTAATGTCTGATCCTTTCCTCTTACTTTTAGTTTTATCTCTTCCTTTTCTTCCAGCCCACCTTCAGACATGTAGCTTGTAAGTTTATCTGAGAATTTTTTTCCTGATAATTTAACGTAATCATAAAGCTCATCACTTTCAAGAGGTCTCTTTTCGAAAAAACCATCTTCCCCTATCACAGAAACATCTTGATATGCATTTATACCTGAAGGAATGGCATCATACCTTATTAACGTCTTCCATCTTTTGTCTTCACCTTTAATTCCAAGCCAATGAGTATAAGGCATCATACGTTCTCCTGGATATGTTTTTATAGGCTCCCCAAGTACATCTAAGCTTTCTTTGTTTGTCCACCTATGGATCCCAAGTCCATACATTATTATATCTTCAATATTTCTTTGAGAGTAAGATGTTGGGTCGTATATTTTCTCTATTTGGTCAACAAGATTGAAGTTAAGTGGGTTTGGTTTTGTGTAGAATAAAAAGTATTGCTTTAAAACATCCCTACCTGCTCGTTTAACTTTGCCTTCTTCACCAGATGTTAAATCAGTAATTATATTGAATAAATCTTGAGTACCTTTAAGCACACTCATTTCGTTTATCATTGCTATAGTATTTAGCCCTGCAGCAAAAGACCTATCTAATAAATCCTCTTCTTTATCTCCCATATTAATTCTATCATTGTAGTTTCCTATAAAAGCTAATGGTATAGCAAGCCCGGGTATGTTTAGGTAAGGTATTTCCACGCCTTTGACAACAAGCGTGTATTTTGGAGTAACGTTCTCTCTGCCTCTTTTAAATTTGTCTGGTGCATAACCTCCTGTAATATAAACTTCATCATCCTCATCAGTATTAATAAGCAAAGCTCCTAATAGGGATGCGGCAGCAGTTCCCATCCAAGCCCTTCCCATTTGCTCCTCATACTCTCTTGTTTCTGGAATACCCATCTGAGATGTCTTGAAATTATTAGCTTTACTTAATGCTGATGTAAAGCTAAACCCATTAGACCTTAATTGACCTATTAATGGAATTGTGTCTATCATAAACTCCTGTAGATTTGCTACTACTTTTGTAAAGGGAATCCAAGGTTTTAATACTATAGCCGTCCCTTCTGTCGAGTTTGCTATCCTACCCATTGCATTTATAGTATTAGCGAATGTGCCGCCTCTATCATCTGTAAAAATTCTTGACCTACCTATATTTTTTGCTGACCCAAGAATATCTTGATCCATATTTTTTTCAAGAATTTCTCTAAGCATTATCTTTCTTTGATTATTGCTTATCTTTTTCCCTGTATCTAATTCGTATTTGGAAATTTTATTATTTAAATCTTCGTTAACAGATTTTATATCTACATTTCTTTGGGTATATTCATCAATAACAGCCTTTCTTAATTCTTTACCTCTAAGTCCTTTGTCAAGCATTTTTTCTCTTACTATAGACACCAATTCAAGATCTCTCGAAGCTCTAAATATTAATCTATCTTGTGCAAATAGATTTCTACCTGAATACTTGTAGTAGTTAAATGGATTTAAACTTATTTTTTTACTTCCAATTTTGATATTTAATGGTATGAAAGCATTGTTTCCATAAGTACTTCTTTCTAGTGGATTTATTTTTGTTGCTTTTTTATTAGCTACTTGCTCTATATATTTACTATCGTACCCTCCGTTTTTCCATACATCTCTAAACTCTCTAACTCCTAATGCAGAAGCGTGGGTTATAGCCATTGGAGTATATAGCATATCATTAAATGGAGCATAAGCTAAAAAGTCTTTAATACTTCCGGACTGAACACCTTTTCTTGCTGCTTTCACCCATTTAGTTAGGTTTAACATATCCTGAACAGGCTTTAATACAATATTACTTCCTCCAGAAACAAGATTTAATATACTTGTTGTTGGACCTGCAAGTAAAGAGCCATAAACAAGAGATATAAATGTTCCAAATCTATCACTTTTTGGGTACAGCCCATCCATATATCTTAACAACTCTGTAGTTGCATCGTTGAATAGGTATGATCCTGGGTCTTGTTTTTGAACTATCTCGGCTAATCTTTTTAATTCTGCGGCTTGTTCAGTTGTCATTGGTTTTGCTAATCCGAATTTATCTGCAAATAATGTATTGTAAAAATCAGAATCAACCGCCCCAAGATTTATTTTTTCAATAAGGTCATCAGCAAGTTTTTTAGCTTCTCTCTTTTGAGATAATCTTGTAACGCCTAAAGCTTTTGTTAATTGCTTTCTTGCTTCAGCTTCAATCTTAGATTTAAATTCATTCTGAATTAACTTAGACATTGATTCAGCTTCATTTTTTGGTATTCCTGCTTCCTCTATTAGCTTCTCTGCTAAAGTCCTACCTAAAGCTTCTTTTTTAGTGTAGTGCTGTTTTACAACATCTTTGATATTCTCGTTAAGATCGATTAAAGCTTTATCTATTTCTTTTGCAACTTCAATGTCACTATCAAGAGATTTTTTCTCTTCTGCAAATTGAGCTCTGAAAGCAGTCTCTCCAAAATCTTCGTCCTTACCAATATTTTCTTTAATATATAAAACAGCTTTATCTATTGCTGAGGCCATAGTTTCACCAGCTTGAATAGATTTTTTAATAACTTCAATAGAGCCATTCCATACAGCAGGAAGCATGTTTATACCTGGAGGTAATGCAAAAAGTTTATCACCACCTATTTTTAATGAATCAAGTCGACTTACAACACTATCGACTTTTTGTTTTCTTTTTCTTAACTTCTCATTTAATTCATTTCTTAAAGCAGGTCCATTTTTAGCGACTATTTTGTCTATTATTGATTTTCCTTTTTTAGATTCTAATATCTCATTTATTTGCCCTGTTGTTAATGTTTCAATAAAACTTTGAAAATTATCAATCTTATCTCCTACTGTTTCTGATTCATTTCTTTCGATACGTTTTCTCGCTGTCTCGTTGTATTCTTTTATTTTTCTATTCATAAACTCTACAGTTCCATCAGGACGCAGGGCTTTCCATAATTGAAGCATAGAGTTTGCTTGACCAGCTCTTAAAGCATCTCTAGATGTTACTTCCATTAATACTTTTGTTTTCTCGTAAGCTATGTCGGCATCTTTTTTTCTGCCATCTTTTACTGCAGCATCAAGTTCTTTACCATAAAAATCCATAGCCAATTGTCTTTCTACTTGTAGCAATGGTAAATCATTTAAGTTTACTTTTTCAGTAGAGAGTCTATTAAATGCTTTATCAAACCCACCCTCTTTCTCTATCTTTTTAGAAGCTTCTTTTACTGAATCAGCAATATTCATTACCTTATAAAACTCCTTATTCTCTTCAACGACACGCTTAACTTGTTCTTTAGCAGAGTCGCCTTCAGCGGTCTCTAAAGTTCTTTTTTGAAAACCTAACTGCTTCTCTTCTGGCCCTTTTTTAGCTTTCTCTTTTTTTGGTTCAGCCTTTGGTTTTGCTTCACCCTCCGTCTTAACCTCTTTTACCGCACCTTTATCTTCTGTCTTTTTAAAAGACTTTGCATGATCAGTTATTTCTCCTGCTATTTCATCAATATCTTCCTCCTGGAATTTATCTCCAAGAGAAGCTTTAAGCCTCTTTTTAACCTCAGCAATAAGCTTCTGCCCCTGAAGACCTGTTTCTTCTACAATTCCTTCTGTAATCTTTTTTAAAGCATTGAAAGCTGATGGTTGGTTAAACATGTTTGGAGCAATATTAGCTTTACCTCCAATAGCCTGTAGTAGTTCTTCAAATCCTTCAGCTATCTTTGCTTTGCCGATTATTGGTTTTGGTTCGGTTAATGTTTTATCCTTTATAACATACTGTTCCTGCTTATTGCTTTTACCTTTCAACGGACCGTCAATGGTTATAAGTTTTACAACTTGAGCATCAGATTCGTTTATAGCTTTAATTTCAGCTTCACGATACTGTTTAGGAGTTAATCCTTTAGGGTTTATCTCTACAGTTTCTACTGTAGTTCCTTTAGGAATATTAAACTCTGCAACCCCATCTCCTTTATCAAACTTATCTGCAATAGTTTTATCTGTAGACCCGAATATACCTTCGGCTCCCTTATGAACATTTATCTCTTCACCAGATGGGCCTTTCTTTCCTCCTTGTCCTTTGAATATTTTTATGTCCTCAGTTGTTGTTTCTGCTTTAGGTTTTTTAGTCTCTTTTGTTTCTAATACGGTTTCTTCACCTTTGGTTTCTTTGGCTTTTGTTTCTTCGACATTTTCTTCAGTTTTTATAGCCTCTATCTCAGGCTTTGTTAATAAACCACTTGTTTCTAACGCTACAGAAACTTCAGGGGTCGGATTGTTTACATTAAGATTAACCTCGCCATCTTTTACAGATTTTACAAAGGCATCATCATTTAATCTATCGATAATTTCTGTTTCAGAAAAAAATTGGTCATTAACTTTATATTCAACACTACCTTCTTTTTCCTGTATAGAAACATTGTCAAGTTTAGTATCTAAATTTGTATCTTTCTGCTCTTCGAATACCATAGATATCTGACCATTAATAGCATCTATTTGAGTTTGTATTTCATCTCCTGCTTTTTGTGTAACAACATCATCAACAATAACATCCTTCTTGCTATCCATTAATTTCTTCTTATTGTAGACAAGATCAGCAAGTTCAATTCTTTTATCTTCGCTTATGTTTTTAGGTAATCCATCTACAACTTTCTTATATTCCGCTACCTTTTCAGTTACAGCTTCAAGCTCTCCTGGTTTCATTTTTTCAACAACCTCCGGCTTCGTTATGAATTCCTTGAATTTGTCTACATTGTTAGCAGCATTATATAAAGATTCAGACTCTAATCTATTTCCGCTTCTTATGCCTTTTGTAGAACCTATTCCAGACACTATAGATGTAAGTAATACCTGCTCTAATATCTCGTCCTGAGTAACCTCTAAATCGAAAGTGTCATCTTGATTCTTTTTATTAAACAAGTATTTCACACCCAAATCACCAGCAGTTTGCATTCCTTCCTGTATGTTTTCAGCAAGAACCTCTTTTGCCATAAACTTAGTCCCTTCTTTTATAGCTTTCTTCATGCTAACGCCATCTTTAACAGCTTCTACTACAAACTTAGTAAGTCCTTTTTTAGCTCCCTCACCGAAAATATAAGATTGTGGATTTATTAACTCTAAAGCTGAGGTTACTAATGAAGCTGAATTTGCAAAATTATTTGCTTCATCGTTAGACAACCCCAAAGATTTTGCTTCTTGATAATAATCATTTTGAGATAACGCAAATGAACTTGCTATCAATCCAGCTCCCTGAGATATTTTCTGAGATAATCCTGCTGATTCTAAAACAGAGCCTGCCGCACCTCCACCCCCAAGTAATGCATACATTTGAAATAATGTTTCTGATACTTTAGGGACAAGCTTCTCGGCTTTCAACTCTCCATTCTCTATTAACCCACCTTTTAAGTCTGTAGGAACCTTATATATGCTTCCTGCTTTCTCTGTATCAAAGAATCCTGTGGCCCAATCGGAAACAATTTCAGCCCCTCTTTCTGTTGCGTCATCATTAGATAACTGTTTAGCTTCGTTTGCTGCGAAATTTATAAGGTTTCCAACCATATTAACAGAAGCTTTCCCTATAGGAGATACTACTTGATGGTATAATACATTTGCTCTTGCAGCGTCACCCTCAAATCCAAGAAGTAATGCTTTTGCTTTTGCTTGTTTATAATCTTCATCAACAGCTTCTTGAGCAAGTTTTTCATCGATAAGTTTTTTTCTGATTTCAGGATAATCATTAATAACATTTTTAAGCCTATTATCAAGTCTTGATTTTTGACTCTCTAAAGCTTCTATATTGGATATGTCTTGGTCAGTTATATTATCAACACCTTTCGATATTATAGCATTCATTTTTGTATCTATAATCTCACCCTGATGCAATAAAGCATCTTTCATGAAACTCATAGAGTTCTCACCTTTAAATGTAGTTGATTTTACCTGTAATTGTAAGTCTTTAAATTTTTCAGGATCATTGTTGTATAAAAATGTAAGATAATCTTTTTTTACCTTGTCTGTATTTATGCCGAGTTCTACTGATTTTTGAAAGTCTTGCTCAGGAAATAATATTTTAGAATCAACATCAGCCTCCTCTTCGGTTTTACCACCTTGAATTAGCTCGTTTTTATACATATCTGCATTTGCAGTTTGTAAATTTTGAAGTATTCTTGGCGTATTAAAATCAGGAGTTACATCGAGTGGTTGTTGAGTCTCTGATTGCAATAGTAATTCACCCCTTGTTGGAGGAGGAACGATAGGAACTTCGCCACCTGTTTTAACAGCTAAATCTTCTCCTGAAATAGCAAATGGAGTTTCAGTCTTTTGTAGTGCATCCGAAGTAGAACCTGCCAATTCTGATGTAGAACCAGCCGAATCCAACTGTGAAGGAGTATTCATAGTTGTAGATTCTACGCTTTGATTCAGTTGTGTCTGGTCTTTTTTTTTTAATAAAAAAGGATTGCCACCTTCTGAAATTTCAGTGGTAGATTCTATATTTGTTGTTTCGGTTGCTGGAGTAGAAACTATAGTTGCATCTTTTTTTGCTCCTAATACAAATGGATTGTTTTCGTTGTTTTCTGCCATGATTTATTACCTCTTTCTTTGTGCTGATTCTTTTTTTCTTTTTGCTGACCCTAAAAATTGTTCTGAATTTATTATATCTCTGGCTTCATCATTAAGCACTATATCATTTCCTTCTTTAGATAACTCGTTAACAAACTCGTCAACATCTTCAAGTCCTGACTGATTAAATGCATCAAGGAATTGACCTCTTACGTTTGAATTATCAACCAATAGCTTGTTTCTTTTAACTCCAGAAGACACATTATCAAAAGCATCAACTGAAAGCTTAGCATCTTTTGATAAACCTCCTATAGACCCTTTAACATTATCGTAGTCAACAGTAACATCCTCGACAGACTCAACATCTTTACCTGTTGGTCCTTTTGTTTTTGTTGTTATTTGACCTCTTCCTACATTTCTTGTTATACCGTCAGCTCCTGTTATCGTACTGAATTCGACAACAGTAAAATCTGATATCCCTTTTCTGGTAGTAAGCTTACCATCGTCCCCTAAGACAATTAAACCATCAATTTTAACAGGTTTGTCTTGTGTTGCTTTTGACACAGGTACTGATATTGATGTCTGGTATTGGTTTCCTCCAACATTCAAAATCTTTGGTTCTTTTGACACAGGAACATCTTCTATCTTGTTGTAGCCATCTCCTTGTTTAGGTTTGTTTTTAACGGTAGCCGTTCTTTTATCAACTTTACCTTTAAGAGCCATTATTCTATCGAATATTTGGTCTTCAGTTATTTCTCTATTTCTAAATGAAGCATTTTGCTTAATAGCCTTAGCTTGTGCTCTTGCCCCTTTAGAAAAGTCTTCTTGATACCTTGTAGTCTGTAAATAGTTGTCACCCCTATCTATTGCACCTGCTGTTTGAAGTATTTCTCCTTCTATATTTTTTAAAGTCTCGTTGTCTTTAAAATACTGGTCAACAGATTGAGATGTTTGAAGTTCGTTTAATTTATCTCTAAAACTTGCAGCCCCGAAAGCATCACCTCCTGTAAATTTACCGCTAAGGTTTTTAAATTCACTATGAAGCTTTAAGGTATCATCAGACACATATTGGTCTCCCTCTTCAATAGCTTTTTCTACTTCAGCATTTAAATCTACAACTTGGTCAACCTCTCCTGCTAATATTTCAAGATTGTCCATTTGCTGAGCAAATTCCCTACCTATTTTTGTAGATGGGCTCGTTAATGCAGCCATTGCAGCTTCCCTACTACCATATTGCTCTTCAGCTCTTTTTATAAAAATATCTGTAAAATCATTAGCTGTGCTAACTAAGTTTTGATTAAATCTTGGATCCTTCGATAATGCAGGTTTTTTTAATTTGAATCTACCTAAGTCTTCAGCTCTTTTTAATGCTGCTTTTTGCTGTGCCTCTCTACGTCTTTCAAGTGCTGCAAATGGAATGTAACCACCACCACCAACGTAAATACCTCTTGAACCTGTTAATTGACCTGAAGTACTACCTACCTGAAGAGGCTGGTTATATCCTGGCATAAACATTTCATTAGTAGCACCTGCAATAGCCGGATCTTGACCTCCAAGAGGATTTATTTGATTTTGAATAAATTGAACGTCAGAATCTGGAGTCATACTGCCTGCTGGGGAATACTGACCTATAGTTGCATTGTCTATATTGTTTTCTACAGCATTTCCATTACTGTTTGGAGGCAAGATAAATTCATTAGGATTCAGCACTTCATCATTATTAGATGGTGCTGCAACATATTGATTCTCATTAATTAATGTCTCGTCTTGTAATGCCATTTCCTAATTGTTATAATTGAAACCCATTTCCTAATTGCTGAAAACCTGGGTTGCCTCCGTTTGATATTCCTTGTTGAAATTGTCCTCCCATATCTCCTACTTGCAAAGGGGGAGCTACAGGTAATTGTGTTTGTCCAAGGCTATTCATTCCATCTATAGGAGATTGACCTACTCCAGGAACAGAACTTGCCCCATCGCCAACTTGACTATTACCACCACCACCAATTAAAGCAGGCAGTGTAGCTATTGTTCCTGATATAGCTGTGTTTAACAACTTGTCTGACTGAGCATTTTTTGCTCTTGCAGTATCTTGAGTATTAATTCCAAGCTCTAATTTTCTTTGTGCTATTCTATTTCCTAACTGAGATTGTAAGTTCTCAAAGAAAGGTAATCTTTGTTGAGATTGAGCAAAAGCACTGTTTATATTTTTGCCTGTATTCCTTTGTGCTCTTAAGAATCCAGAAAGTGTTGCACCAACATCACCACCAGTGAATTTACCAAGCTGTCCTTTTGTTGTTTCTCCTGTTTTCTTTATTTCAGATATGTTCATCTGAGTTAAAGGGTCTCTACCTTGTGATATTTGATCTCTTGTTTGCTGAATCTCTTTCATTCTTGCCACTTGAGCAGGGTCTGCCATTGGAACTTCAGGCTCACTCTGTCTTGCTTTCCCTATTAATCCACCAGCTATACCTCCAAGTCCAGCTCCAAGCTGAGCTCCTAATGGACCGCCTACAGCCATTCCTATGCCTGTTCCTGCTAATGATCCTATTTGTGATTCTAAAGCCATAATTTATTCTGTTAGATTAGCAAATATAACTATTTTTTTTATTACTTAATAATCTTATATTGTATAGTTGTTGTTACAACCTTAAAATCTTCTGGTTTGTTATGTACAACTCTTACTATTAAGCATCTTTCTTGAACTCTATCTCTATTAGGTGATACAATAGCATCTTTTCTTCCTATGAATTGCTCCCATCCATCGTATTGCTTTAAGAATAGTGTTCCTTGTGTAAACTGACTAAGAGAGCATAATAAAGTCATGTCTTGATCATAAAACTCTATTGATGTTGGTTTCATCTCCCCTCTAACTCCTGATTGAACTCCAATTCTTATAAACTCCTTTTCAAGAGATATATTACCTGGAGAAAAAGCTGTCGTTAATTCATAAATTATATTTGCATTATTTATTACATAACCCTTGTCAAGCTCAAAAGTCTGAAGATCTCTTGCTCCGAAAATTTTATTTTCAGACATGTAATACTTGTCAAATCTATAATCAAAAGACCCTTCCCATAAGGCATTCTCAGAGCCATAAACAAAAAGCTCTCTTGATTTATTGTTTGAATCCTCTATATCAATCCAGTATTCATTATTGTTTGGATTTATAAATCCAGAAAGCTTACCTCCGTAGCCAGGAGCTAATCCTTTTAAAAATGGACTCAATCTGCTTAGATATTTATTTCTACCAATATCTTTTATTTGATTGTCAGATAGTGAATATACAGATTGCCTATTTGGGAAGTATAAAACTTCAACTTCGACAGACCCTGTTTCTGTAGGCATACTTATAGTTCCTTCACCCATACCTCTCCACATCTCATCTGTAGAACCAATATTCTTACTCAACCAATACTCTCCTGAAATAAACTCATCTACATTTGTTGTGGTTAAGTCATTTGCATCTATATTTGAAAGTATAGCTTTTTTAGTAAGCAATAAGCATACTCCTTTATTTGTTATAGCATATAGATTTTCACCTTTACCTCCAGTTGTAGCGTCCCAAGCCTTTTTTATAGCTCCTTGGTCATCAGCAATGTCTATCCTATTTGTACTTGTGAATGTTTTTAATCCAGGAGAATCTTGCACATTTACAGCTCTTGGTAAGCTCCACACAACTGCAGTACAAAAATCATTATTTTCAGTAAACCCAAATTCAGGCTTACTAAAATATTGAATAGGACCATCGTAAGAATAATCAATATTCATATTTTGCTTGAACCTAAAACCACCATAATTGAATATTGAAGACTCTCCAATGCCATAATCTTCAAAATATTCTGGATATACTGTTGTAGGTGGGTACCTATGAGGCCTCATTACGTAGTTTATCGTTGGGTATGATTGATTATCTGGGTTTTGATTTGAGTTTTTAGCATAATTAACAGCGAGCCTTGTCTCTCCTGCAAACATAATAAGCAACTGTCTTATGTAGCTTAGCCTCATTGATGAATCTTGACCAACACCATTAAATCCTGAAGAAAAGTCTAATTTATTTACAGGCTCATAATATCTTGGGTTTGTATTGTATCTATCGAATGGGAAACCTGTATTTAATATGAATTGATTTGCAGGATTGAAATCATCAGGATCATCTGTAGTTCTATCTATTGGACAGAAAACATTCTCAGCAACAACACTATCGCCTCCAAAAACCTGAATAGGTCTTCTATCATCATATCTTACAGTTATAAAATCATCTGCTGTCGGATAATAAGAAGGCACATTAAATTCTAATGTGAAATTCCTATTATTTGTATTTGTATGAGTGTATAATCCGACAACTTGAACTCCTGGTTCTGGAACATAAAATCCATTTGAAATAATATCATTAGTTATATTTGTTATTTCCAAAGGTGTTTTATAGGTTACATTCATCCATGTTTTAGAAACACCTAAAGAGTCAACCATATAAACATAAGAAAAGAATCCAGCAAAAGATCCTGATGGCGACAAATCAGGAATACAATCTTCCCATCTCTCATCAACAAGTTCAAATGATTGGTCTGGAGTTGAATCTCCAATACCTATTATGCTCTCTATTTTTTGAAAATGACCTGTAGATTTATAATTTTCTACATTTTTATCTCTTATTTCAGCACCTGTGTTTATTATATTTATAATATAAAATGGTTCATGCCACTGTCTTGTATTTGGATCATCAAAATCTTTTGTAATTGCCGTATCTCTAATATAAACATCCTCATCAAGCTCTAAATCTATAACGCTACTTCTTCCCTCTCCTCTTATTAGTGCTGATTTTAACTTTATCTCTTTGTTTCCGTTACCACCAAAAACACCACCTGAAGCAGGGTCTGCATTTCTATATTTATTATGTGCAACATAATTTTTACCTCCAGAAGGAACTCCCATGCCGGCCCACTCACCACAATTAATCTGCCCCTCATCATGAAGCACCCTTGCATAGGTTATCATATCCAAGCTCCTGTCGTCTGTTAATCCTTTTTCAAAGCTATACACATTAGAAAAGAACCCTAATGGAGATACAAGCTGAACACTATAATCTTCTGGATTTGCAACTATGTCATTTATTAATGAAGAATCTTGAAAAGCTAAATCTCCAGTATAAAACCAAAACTTATTCTTAGCTTTTGTCGGTAGTGCTGTTGTTATACCTAAACCTCCAACAACCGGTGTTATTGCTCCAGGAGTTAATGAATAAACACCTATACCTTGAGCAAGAACTCTTTTTGCAGGATCTGTTCTTACTACTGAAAAACCTTTAGACCATGTTGGTAGATTTTTAACACCACCGACAGCAAGCCCCATAGTATAGTAATTTGGTGCGTAAGCAAGTGGGTCATAATTGTCAAAAGCACCACTACGATAAGCACCTATATTTATTCTGTACTCCTGCCCTCTTAAGTCTGTATCAGATTTTGATACTGGACGCATAGGCAAATACCCAAGCTCATTACATTGAACCTGAGACCCAAATATAGGAGGTAGAGGGCAGAATGGTAGTGTAACTGCAGAAAGGGTCTTATTACCCTGTATAATTATATTTTTAAATGCACATAGGTCTGTTTTTCTTGTTGCATTCTCATTATCAAAAACCTCGAATGTTTGGTCTACAGAACCTGTAACTGTTGCTGTAGTTGGGGCACCTAAGTAAGAATATGTTTTTGAATCAGTAGAAAGTGGGTCTCTTCTGTTTGGAAATTCATAATTCTTAAATCCAGGTATAGCTTTTGAAAAACTTGTATCAGCACCAGACCCAAATACAGTAACTGCAAACCCATATCTTTCTCCACCAATATATCTTTTATTATATGCGTGATTATAAGGGTCTTTAAATCCTGATTTAAATAGTTTTTTAACAACAGGGATAGCGTTTTCTGTACCTATTTTTTCGAAAGTTATGTTATCAATATTTCTTGATTCGAAACCAACATTCATTAAAACAAGTCTTTTATCATGATATCTTATTGCTTTAGCTCTATTTATTATAGCTAAATCATTTATTTCATCCTCCTCAGTTATTGCATCGTCAACATTTGAATCTACAGGGTCTATAAATTCTCTTACAGATATCTCTCCATCCGATATATCTATTTTAGCAATAATAAAAGAATCTGGAGTTATTACGTTTGAAAGCTCTTGATTATAAGATTGCCTTCTTATTTCTAAGAAGTCAAAATTAGAAGAATTGTTTACTCTAAATTTTAACTTTATACCATAGTTAGATCCTGATAGAACATTAGAGTCACCACCAATAGTCATCGAGCCAGGATATACATTTCCTGATAAATCAAGGTTTTCCACAACAGGAATAGGAGGCGTGGAAGGAGTCCAGTTTGTTCTATCTCCGTCAACAGTTACATATCTTAAAGAATAAACGTATGAGCCTATTGGTAGTCCATTACTACCACCAACATTAACAAGACTATCAAATACCGGTATATTTAAAGGGTTATCTAAATTTACAGTGTATAATGAAGGATTATAGTTTGAAAAATATTTATCAGGATTCGTAACCAACGAATCAATCATGTCTTGAATATTATAAATCAATGGAGGTGTGTTGTTGTCTGTTATAAAAACTTCACCACCAACACAACTTTCATTTTTATCTATTTGTAAAGGGAAATCAACTAAAAATGGTAATTTGTCAGACTTTGAAACTATTACTCCGTCAATAGTAATAATAGGATCCTCAACACCTGTTTTTTCAACCCAAACCTCAAATTTCTTATTATTTACAGATGCTGTCCCTATGCATTCATATATTCCTGTAGCTACATTGGAATGTACTAATTGCTCTCCTTTTATCTTTTCTGCAGCAGCTCTCTCGCTTTTTATTGAAGAAACTCTTAAATTACGCCCATCAAGATACTCGCCACTCTTAGAGCTTGCTCCAAGAATTTCTTTATCTACATCTTGATTCGCACCTCTATCATTAGAGCGTACTTCTTTTGGGTGGTTTTCTTGTTTCATTTTTTAATAATCTAATCTACCTAAATATTCTTTCATATCTTCTCTCGCTTTCGAGTCCATCGATTTAGCTCTTAACTCAGCTTCAGCCCAAAGCCCTGTGTAAGGTCTTCTTAACTCTGAATTATTCATAGAATACAGTGTTTGCCACTTGTTAAATTCTGCCCCTTCAGACATAGCCATTTTAACTTTAAGAGCAGAGTCTAACACCCATGACTTTATGGCTTCCCTATAAAGCATTGGTATAAACGGAGTATCTCCTATGTTTCCTCCTGTTCCATTATAAACTATAGCTACATTTTCAAAAGAAGGACAATTTGAACTAAGCATTATTAATCCATTCTGAATATTATAATAGTACAAATTATTTAAAGATGAATTTACATTAGCTCTTCTTAATGAGTTATCTGGCATTCCATTTGAACCTAACAAAGTTCTGCTATCATAAAATGGATCCGTATTTTTCCATCTATCTCTTGCTAAATACCCATTACCTCTTGTAAAGTAGTTTCTTTTCCAGTAGACATTTACAGCATTCGATATATCACATACAGGACCACTAAACAAATACATTTGTCTTATATTAAACATACCTAAAGGCATTTCTAAGCATAAGTTTTTTGGTACAGGAAATGTTTCTGTTTTTTCGTCAAAGAAAGTGTCAAAAGCAAGCTCTTGAAGTGCTTGCTGAATAAGAGACATATAGTAACCTTCTGAGTTATCTTTGAATGATTCATCACCAACAAATTTTAATACATCTGCTAAAATTTCTTTTGGTGAAACGCTGCTATGTTGAGATATATTCATTATTTATTTGTTGTTTGGTCTTCACTTAATTCATTAACACTTACTAATTTATTTGTTGGTATTGACTTTTGTTGATTATTAACATCGTCATTACCATCATTTAATCTTTCGTTAGGCATTAGTAAAGCCCATCTACCAAGATCAAGAACCTGTCTCTTTAGTATTATCATTAACTCTTCAGGGAAATCAAATGGAGCATCTAAATCTATTTCAGTTACAGGGTCTAATGTAGAGTATATTCCAACCTCCACATTATTAATTTCAACACACTCTATACCTAATAAGTAAATATAATCTCCAACTCTATAAAAATATGGATTTGAAGGACTTGGTGTTTCATATTTAGAAAAATAAAGTCTTCTTGATTTTCCAGGTGTAGTTCTACTGAATGTTACATTTGTAAAAGCAGGAGGACATCCTGGAGGTGCACAATCAATACTGTATGAAATATATTCTATACCGCCATCCTTATCGTAATCGTAGATTGTTTTTGGCAAGAAAAAGAACTTTCTATTCTTTATTTCGTTTGGATTTTTACTGATATTCCTTATCTGAACAGGAATTTCATCAAAAGTGGAAAGAAAAGCACCTGAATCTCTCTTCCCTATATGTTGTGATTTAAGCCTATTCCCTACAAGGATAACCCAAAAGGCTACCTGAGACTTTTGAACCTTTTTATCATCAACTATTTGACCTAAATCAACTAATATATCATCAACTATATGCCTTAAAAGAGTTCCCATATTAAACCATTAATTTTACTAATGTTGATACGTCTTGAGCTGTAACTGAAAATAAATTAGTATTATCACCTTGTTTATAAGAGATAAAATTTAAGGCTTTTTGAAATAATAAATCAAAAATTGTTTCAGGGAACTCGATATTATCACTAATATTAATAATCTTGTTAGGATTTTTAAGTAGTGTTACCGCAACAAATTCACCAGGAACATTAGGCCTTATCTGTATTTCTTCTCCTCCAGCATTATAGTTTGACGAACCGTAATTTCCATGACCAAGATACGCATAACTTTCTAATTGATTGCTTAAAATTTCATTTCCTGCAGCAAAAACATTTTTTCTGTTTTCATTCCACTCTTCAATAGTTAGTCTTTTTGCTGAATAGTAGCTATCAACATAAGATAAATCACCCCTAAAAACAGATGTTTCTGGCGAAGGTAAAACAGGAGGTGTTGTTGTTGGTGTTACTGTTGGTTTTGGGAAAATACCTAATATTGTCCAAATATCATAACCAAGAGCGGTAGTGTTAAAATGTATTCTTGAGAAAGAGTTAGCTTGCCAAATTGTAGTTTTGACAAGCTCTCTTAAATCTTCCTCGGATAACTTATTATCTGAAAATGCTGCATTAAAAACCGCTACAAGCCAATCTATTGATGAATTTATAGCAGGTTTAAAATCCTGGTCAAACAAATACCTTTCAGACCCTTCAGCGTCAAGAACGCTTTTCATTCTGTCTACTACTGTTTGAGCATTTATCATTTCATTTTATTTTTTTTGGGTTAATAAATCTTGTTCTATTATAGATTCTTTAAGTCTTATTTGATTTGCTTGATCTTCCTTAGCCATTTCTTCATCAACCTGCTTGTTTGCTATTGATAATCTAAGCATATTAATATCCTGAGAAGGCTCTATATTATTTTGCTTAGCAATTTGAATTATCCTATGAACATCAGAGCTATTCAAAACAGACATTACTCTTGCTAATTTTGCAGCTTTTCTTGAGTCTGCATTTAATGCATCCATGTGACTAACAAAGAATATAGAACCAAAAGCTCTATGCTTTTTCAACCATTCAACTTCTTTCTTACTATAACTTGTGTATGATGACAAGTTGTGAAGTTTTGTTTCATTTCCAGTTCCTGTTTTTCTTGTTGCTTGGTACACAAATCTAATGACGTTTTTAAATGGCGTTTGTACTGCCATCCCTTGTCTTGTATCGTCAACAATAACATAACCAACTTGATGACAAAAGAATGAATAACCTTCTTCAAGGTAATCTTCAGGGTCTATATCTTCAATTTTAGTGTAAGTGCCTTCTCCACCATACTTCTCTGAATCTGGCTTCTCTTTTAGTCCAGCTACAAGCTCTTTCATTAACGAAAGTGCATCTGTACTACCACTTGCAGGCGATTGTTTCTCTTTTTTTAATTCCTCAAGTTCTTTTTTCATTTGCAAAACTAATTCTGCAGTCTGATCCTTACCTGAGTTTTCGTTCACTTCTTCTATTTCAATACTCATCTTATTTTATTTTTATGTGTTAAAAAAAGGGGCTGAACCTTTACTTGCTCAGCCCCATTATTATTTATTTAATTCTATTGGATGTCCATCCAGAATGATCCAGGAGGATTGTTGAACTCTAAGCTCAAGTTTCCACTTACCCACCAGTCTGTGTAGTTTTCTCTTGATCCTTTACTGCCTCTGTTTAGAGTAGAACCCATTTCAACTGCAGGTATTCCTTTCATTTTAACAGGAGAGATAGATTCTTGGTCTAACACCAACACTTTTCTTCTCCATTCGTCAGGAAAACAAGAAGGCTCTCTAAATAATTCACAAGGAACCAATACAAAGTTCATTCCTCCAAACTCAATTCTTGATAAATTCAAGTTTGCAACTTCATCAGAAGGACTATATCTTAAGCCTGGTTGCTTGTAAATTTTAGAAAACTCATTAAGGATCTCTGCTGTTCCGTAAATGAAACGAGTAGCACCCTCAACTTTAAAGTTTGTTTGGAAAGCTAAAGCTTCAAAAGCAGCTTGTAATCCAGCTACCGTAGGGTTTGCACTTGCAGAACCTGCAGCAACCATTGTAGGATATATACCACCCATTGCTTTTGCAACTCTATTTCCAGATAACGGGAACTCACCTCTTTGACCATTGAAGTATGAGTTAAAGAAATCAACTCTTAATTGATTTAACTTTAACTTTTTATCTTTCGCAAGATAATCAGTAGTTCCAGCATTGATGTATTTCTGCATCTCAACTCTATCCCATCTCTGAGCTCTTAAGAAGAACTGGATATAGTTGTATCTTGTGATTGTTTCCATTCTTCCGTAGTTAGCGAAATAATCCATACCATCAGACTCGATAGTAGATTGGAAAGCAAAAACATCACCAACCGCAACAGCAGGTAAGCCATCACTTGTTTGAGATGTTACAATAATTTGATTACCAGCACCAACTTGTGTAATAACACCTTTACTATTATCTGGATAGATAACAATTAAGTCCTCAGTAACGTGAGCCATTGAAGCTGCTGTTAATGGGATAGTTTGTGTCTGAGAAGCCCCAGCTACAGCAGCTTGAGCTGCAACAATAGCAGTAGCCTCAATAGGGCTTCTACCAAAAGTAGTTTCAAGGTATTCAAACTCGTCAAGAGTTTTCTCTAAATAAGGCTTCATGTTAAGAAGCTTTAGAGCATTATATTGAGCAGGAGCCGCATCAAAGATTTCTCTTCGTACTGCTTTCTGAATTAAAATTGATTCCGCAGGCGAAAATGCTGATTCAACAGCATACTGCGACCCTTCAGGGTTTGTTTGTAAGTTCCCGAAAGGAGCATTACCAACGCCAGGTGTATAAGTAGTTTCACTCATGATATTTTTTTTATTTTAAATTTAACTTTTTTTTAATTAATAAACTTTACTTTGTCCTAAATCTTTAGTTAAATCATCTATTACTCTTAATACTTCTGGTCTTGCTTCTTCTCTTGTTGAACTCGATTTTTTGTTTTGCTTAGGCTTATTAGGAGTTCTTTCTAATATAGCTTGCCTTTCATTCGTTTCGGCTTTATGCTGAATTATATTCTTGTATTGCTTCATGATGTCGTGACCATGTTCTGCGTAACTAAGTTTTAACGCTGCATCTTCCTTGAATGTGCCATCTTCATTAAATAGCATTTCATTGATTTTTTGTATGTTTAGATTAGCCTTAGCTTGTGCTATATAGCCATCATCAATACCTTCAATGTTTTTCTTTAAATACTCTATAGACTTTTCTACAGAACTATTAATCTTTTGAGATCTTTCATTTGCCAACTCAACTTGGTTAGTTCTAAATGAATCCAAGTCTTTTTTATCAGCTTCAAATTTAGATTTAGCAGTACTTATCGCTAAATTAATCGCTTTCTTAATCCCTGGGTCTGCATCTTCAGAACCATAGTCCTCCCATTCTTCTTGAGAAAACTGACCTGGCAAATAATTATCTACAAGGCTCTTTTCATCAATAGTGTCAATATTTTTTGAAAAATCTAAATTAGGTTTACTAATTATTGGTGTTTTCCAATCTTGACCTTTTAAGAATAAGTCTATACTTTGGTATAACTCAGAAGGAATTGATTCGAAAACTTTCTTGTAGTTTTCATTTTCCTTAGACACTTCCTGTATCTGAGTTTCTACCTCTTTAAATTTCAAAGAACTTTCAATCAGTTCGTTTAAGTTGTTATATCCTGTTTTTTCACTTATAACCTTACTTAAAGCTTCTGTATCTTTTAAATCCGCAGTAAAGTCTTCACTTTCCGCATCTTTCTTTTTGTTTACCCCTTGCTTTCCTCCGTAAATAGGGCTTTCAATAAATAAGTCATCTTCATTCGGTTCTTCTTTATTCGATTCGTCTAAAGGCTGTTCCTCTATATTATCTTCTTTATTTTCCTTACTGTTGAGCGTTTCTGCTGCTATTTGCTCAATATTTTCTGGGTCTTTTATTGTTTCTTCTTTGATTGGTTCAACAACTTCATTTTTATTTGTTTCATCTCCCAATTCAGATAGACCTCTCTCTAATTCTTGTGCACCTGATAATCCTGATAATGCTTCTAATGCTGACTGAGCAGCTTCAGACATACCTGATTCTAAATGCTCTTCTGGTGCGTTGTTTTCTTCTGTCATAATAAAACTCTTTTGGCAAATATAAATAAAAATTTAATAATATTCATAATTATTAATTAAAATTCTTATTTGCAGTGGATAATGATTCTTTTAATGCTATTTGTTCCATCTTGTTTGAGTGGTCCTCCATTTTATCTATGGTTCTCTCATTTTTTTGATCCTGTAATATTTTCTCGTTCTTTGCCTCTTGCTGAGCTAAAAGTTGTTGTTCCTGTTCAGCTCTTACTTTATTTTCTTTAGCCTCCTGTCTTTTTAGCTCAAGTTTCTTGCCTGCGTACTCTCTTAATGCCATAGCTACATCAGAAGGAGTTGACCTTGTATATAGGTCTGAATAAATTGTATCATCTATCATTCCTGTCTGAAGGAACACGTTAAGCATTTGATCTCCTTGTGCAAATAACATGTCTTGAGCATTCTCTCTTGTAACGAAAACTCTAAAGTCTTCACCTTTCATATCTTTTGATAGCTCAAGAACTTCAACACCGTCATCACCCACAGCTATAGCTAACTCTCTCTCATTATCTATATACATTCTTTTTCCTACGGTAGCTGTATGCTGGTGTACTTGCAAGAAAGTTTGAGATAATGCGTTATAGAATGGCTCTTGCATTAAAGAACCTCTTTGTATAAGCATTTGCGTAACACCTACAAGTTGGTCTGAACCTGTACTCTCACCTTTTAACCCTTCATTTACTCCAGTATCTTTTTGGATGATACCTTCCATAATTGGGATGATATTGAACAAAGCGTAAGTGCCTTGTTTAGGTGTGGCATCATATACTCCAAGTGAGTTAGGCACACCCCTACCTTTTGTTCTTATTGTTATAGGTTTTCCTTGGTCAACATCTCTATACAGAGCATCTTCCCCTCCTTGTGCATCGATAGAGTCTTTATCTACAACAACATTTGTCCCTCCTGAATTGTTTATTTGTGATTCCGCAACAGATAGTATTCTGTTTATAAATCTCTGAGGATTTATAGCGTCATCTACAGGGCTCATTATTTCTCCATCAACATAACCCCAAGTATAACACTTGAAAGGATATTTTACATTTGACAAGTCATCCCAATCTGTTTCCTGGTAAGGATGTAATCCAAAATCAAGAACAATATCAGATACAACTTCTCCTGATTTAGCTTTTTCTTTTGATACTCCTATAGCTTCATAGGGTATGAATTTACAAAATCTAAGAACATCGATATACATTGATCTTTTCTTTGAACCATTAAACAACTTATCATTTTTAGGTGTTTTAGGTGGTTCGATTAGGTCTTCTTCGGTATATGGTTCTCCTGTCAATGGGTTTTCTGTTTCGCCTAAATAAATAAGGTATGGATATCCATATTCATCCATAACATATCCTGCTGTTTTTTTCTCTTCATCCCTCCAGTAGGCATGACAAACAGGAATTTTAGTAGTTCCAATATTTTGATTAGAATTTTCATCGCTAAAAACTGCATTGTTTTGTGATTGTTGATTATCAGAGACATATTTTTCTATTGCTTTTCTTTCTTCATCCTCTATATTTTGATATGTTTCATATATATCTGTAGGAAGCATTCCTACGAATTTACCCATATAGTCAGCATCTGTAAGATCATATCTTTTTGCAGATCTGTCAAAAAAGAAGTCCTCAGATTGAAGAACCTCATATCTTTGATGTCCAGAATGTTCAAATGCCTCTACCACACAAAGACCAGAAAGACCTAAATTCTGAGATGCCATCACTTGCATTTCCTCAAGATTATTTAGGTTCTTTACATACTGTATAAGTCTATTTATAGTCTTTACGTATGAATCTACGTATAAGTTTTCATGGATTTGTCTTGTTTCACCTTCTGTTTCACCTATAGATTTGTCAGAATCTCTAAGTATTCTTCCTAATGCAGGAAATTCATTAGCAATCCTTGTTTTTAGTAATTTCTTACCAAGAGACTCCTCTCTTCTGTTTATGGCTTTCTTAGAAACACTTTTAGCACTTGCGTTTATAGTCAGCCTTATAGCATTACCTCTGTACTGCTCAATCATTGGGCGTATTAGGTTGTGTACTACTTTAATTCTATTCCTTGCTTGGCTTGTGCTATCTTTTAAGAACGCTTCTAAATCTTCATCTTTAATCCACTGATTTCCCTTATAGAAATTCTTGTTTATTTTTGTTTTTGCAATGAAATCAGCATGTGAGGATGTTGATGAGTCTGCAGCTACAAATTTTGCGTATTGAAGGTGGTAAGACTTGTCTTTATCTTTAGTTTCAAGTCTATTTGGTTTTGTTGTCGCTTCTGTAAGAAAGTAAAACATAATTATTACTGTTGTTTGTGAAATGATTCAATTAACTCTGATGAGCTAATTTCTAATATGTCTGCATCTTCTTTTTCAGATATTCCAAATCCTCCTTCAGATTGTGATATTAGAGCTGGTAATGTTTTTGATATTGTTGAACATGAATCTATATATGCTTTCTTCTTTGTCCAGTCTGTTTCTCCGTCTTTATTCAAAAAATCCATACTTAAATTAACATCTACAAGCTTCTCGTAATTTGACATGATTTTTTCAATCATCATTTTAGATCTTATTCTTGGTCCAATTTCAAAAGTTCTCATTTCAGCTATAGCTGTTTTTACTTTTTCAGAAAAATTTCCTGCTATGTATGTATTTCTTACAGTGTCAGCTTTTTTTCCGAAAGATTGCTCAAGAGACAGTTCTATTTTCTGCTTATCATCTTCTTCGTATTTAAACGGACTTGCTTTACAAGCATAATACCATACAAACAAGGCTTCTGACCTTGATAGGTTTCTAAAAGCATCTCTCTTTGCCAATTCTGGATAATCTAATAAAATACCTTTCTTTGTTTCCGGATAAAACATTGAAAGTCTTTTTACATATTCTACATTATCACTCATTAATATCTTTTTTGTTTTATTGGTCTTCTGTTAAGATTTCCGCCTGAATCCCTATATAATTCGTACTTTATAACATACTTATCATCCTCTGATTTTATCTCATAAGGAGTTAAGTGTTCATAGGATAAGCTACAAATGTAAGAAAAAACAACTGAAAATAAAACGTCATCATGAAATTTCCTTTTATCTGCTGTCCCCCAAGTTTCGTTACCTTTTTCTGATACTGTACATATAAAAGTTCTAAGCTGAAGAAAGAATGTGTCTATCCATATATTATCTCCGTATGCTTGGATAAATTCAAACATCTTATTTATTATAAATCTTGTTCTCGCACCTCTATTGTCTATTCCTTCTGTATTAGACCCTCCTTGCATGTATGGTGGTAATTCAGTTCTATAAACAAGACTGTCGTAAAACCCCTTTGTATCTACATAATCAATATAAGCCATACCTATATTTGATTCTACTAATTCTTTAACTCTTTCTTTTTTACCTTCTGAAGCTCCATAGTAAAGTCCAAGAAGCATTGTTTGAAGGAATGTGTACTTATGATTACTATCTCTATAATTCACTATTGCAGACACTGTTTTAAAGTGTGCGTCAAAAATTGATGCTGACATATTAGAATAACCATTATCTGATGCAATAGGATCGACTCCGCTATAATATCTATTTACCCAATTTCTTTTTGGATGCATAAATATAGTACATGAAGCTCTTGGGTCATCATCAGCAGTGGGTACAAATGTAGCTCCAACTATTTTAAATGGTACATCATCATTTTCACCTGCCTGAACCGAAGTGTCAAACACTGGTTCAAAATAACCTTTCTGTGGTTTTGTTACAGCAGGTACATCTCTTATTCTTTCGAGAGACCTGTTTATATAGTCTATAGAAACAAGAGTTTTTGCTGATGTCAAGAACATGTCCTCTATTATTGAAGGGTATGTCTGTCTAAATTGAACCATTTTCTCCTCTCTGTCTGGGCCTTCAACATTATATACAGCCTTTTCTTTGTCGTAGAACTCTTTAGTTATACCTGGTCTTGTTGTCCAGTCGAAAAATATAGGTATTATTGCACTTTCAAATTCTCTATCGGCCCATTTTTTCATGGCAGCCATAAATTCAAGCTCGTAAGCCTTACCTGCCTTATCCATCTCTCCACCTGTTCCCCATGCTATAATTTGACGTTTAATTTCTATCTTTTTTGTGTCAGGATTCTGCCAGAACATAGTAGGTCTTGCTTCACGCATCATTTTACCTAATATTCCAATATAACCAGCCTCATCTATCATTACAAGTTGTGGTGAACCACCATTAATAGCTGACACAGATGGTGCTACTACCTGAAGCTTTGAGTTTAACCCTCTTTTATCACCTTTTTTACCTTTCTCGCTTAGTCTAAACAGATTATCTCTGTCGTTACTTACTGATGGTTTTAACCATTCCGGAAGCTCACTAAAAGGGTATTTAATTTTATCTTCAAAAATCTCTATACCGGTATCTTTATCTTGTGTTATAAATTTCAGGAAGAAATTAGGGTATAATAGAATCTTTTTTAAAGCACATCCACCGAGAGTAGACGTTGCTGCTATCTGTCTTGGTTTACCAATCATCATTGAGTAACCACAGTCAAAAAGATAACATATAACTTCATGTACAGGTTTTGCATCATAAGTTCTTGCTCCTGATGACATATCACCCTCTTTAAGTACGAGGTATTTATTTAAGAAATACAATGTATTTTCTTTACTCCTCTTCATTTCTCTCAAGCAGAAAGTCTTTTTTTCGTCTATTGTTGCAAAATCATTTACAGATTTGTTTTCAGAATACCACTGTTCAGCTTGCTGAACGTAAAGCATAAACTTTTTATAGTTTGTTTTTTTCTGGAACCCAGTATTTATACTGTCAATCCAATCAATAAAATCTCTTTCGTGGTAAACTGTAGATGTTGGCATCCAGTCTTCTTTCTCGATATCTATACTTCCGTCAAACCTATAAGATGTTCCTTCTGTTATCTTTTTAAAACCTTCTGCAGATTTTATTACTACATGCTTATCTTTATCTGATTTTAATTCTGATTCATCGACAATTTTTATATGCTTGTCTGCATTTATAGCGTTGTCACTCTTTATTCTTGGGTCAGATATGATAGATACCTTTTCTTTTTGTATCTGTTTTATTTTTGGCTGACTTATGTAGCCATTTTTTTTCAGTAAGTCAATATCTTCTTTAGATATTTCGACTCCTGTTTGATATAGTTCGAATAAAAATTCTAATCTATTCTCTCTTACTATTTCATTTTTTATCTTCTGATTATTACTCATTTGTTTATTTTTAAAAGGCCCTATGCTTTCACCTATAGGGCCTTTATAGTTTTTAATGGCAACAAAAAACTATTTTTCTTCTTCTTTAGTAGCTTCTACTTTAGCTTCTACTTCAGCTTCTACTTTAGCAGCTTCTTCTACTTCAGCTTCTGCTTTAGTTTCTACTTTAGTAGTCGTTTCAGTAAGCATGCTTATAGCTTTGTTTAAAGATTCTATAGCTACTGTGTGAGCTGTAAAGTAAGATTTTTTAAGCTCTATAAAAGATAATGATTTTGTAACTATTCTTTGGTACTCACGTTTATTTTCTTCATTATTGAATTTAGACAATAATGCATAGACGCTATTTAATGAGCCAACCATTCTTGATATTGATGTATCATAGTTTTCGTTTTCTTTTATAGAAAGATCTCCTCTATAGAATGTGTTTCCGTCCTTTTCGTTATATTTAACATACTGAACCTTGTATTCTATCTCTTTATAAAGAGAGATAAGCATTTTAGACAGTCCATTAATAGATTTTTCTAATTCATCATTAAATCCTTCTGGTAAATCTTCTTTATTTAATGTTGAGGCTTTTTTTGAAAGCAAGTTTACTCTTGCAACTTCTTTTCTTGCATCTTCTATAGATGCTGCTAACTGTTCTAATTTCATTTTTTTTTATTTTAAGTTATTTTTTTACTTTTTAAATAAGGAGAATGTTACTATACTTCGCATTCTCCTTATCGAGACTAAGCTGCTAAACCAACCGGAGCTGGAGCAAGAATTTCTCTGAATAAATTAATTACTTTTCCTTTTACGGAACATAAGTCACTTTCATGCTTTCGCTTTGTTTACCGTCATCCTGCTATCAAATCCAAGTCATCCCCGTTTGTTTAAAAAATGCAAAAGAAGTGTGCTTCATTGAGAGGCATCCTTTGCTGGCGTGGAGATGGAGGGGTTCGAACCCTCGTGTATACATTCTGCCAATAAACAGACTTACTCAGCAAATCTACAAAAAGTTTTTCAATAAAAAAAGCCTTGATAAATTCAAGGCTTTTATAATTTTTAAGATTTTTTTATCTACTAAGGGATAACAGTAGAAATCAATGCAACTAAAGCATCAAAATCAGTGTTTCTATCTGATTCATTAGCGTATACCCACTTTAAATCTTTAGGAGCAGTTCCTGCGGCGTATGTGATAGTTATTTCATATCTCGTAGCTGTAGCGTTAGCTCTTGGTGGAATATCAAGCTTGTTGAAGTTAATAATAGATTCAGCATTAATTGGCTGTACAGTACCTATAGCTCTTGTGCTATGTACCATTGGTTTTGCAAGTGCACTCATTTTTTTTATTTTTTAAGTTAATGTAAATTACAGGATTCAAATATATGAAAAAAAATTTGTTATATAAAAAAGTTTATTATATTTGTCATCGTAAAAGAGAGATTGTCATGGGTTTCTCGTTGTTTAAAAGGTATTCGTGTTTGCTTGATTTCATTAATGCCTTTTAAACAACACACTTTTTTTAAATCAAGTATATGACCTACTCAGTACATTCAAACTACCACATCATTAACTACTTATCAGATCGAAATCTTATTCGCACTTATGCTTATTTTCTAAAGTTTAAGTACGTGTTTAGTTCTTCACGACTACATAATGGTAATAAAGCAAAGCTTTCTCGTATTACTGGAGTATCTGAAAAGAATGTCCGAATCCAAATCGGAAAAATGAGGGAATTGGGATGGGTAAAAGAAATTGATGGGGATTATATCTTTATTTCAAAGAATGAAATGTATGGTTTATATGATTTAGACCTTAAAAAAAGAACTTTCAAGTGTAAAATATTAACAAGCAGTGATGATAGTATTAAGAATATTATAACAAAGCTATCATCTAAGCTTATAGAGTGGAATATCAAAAAGCAGCAAAACTGCATAAATCTGAAGGAAAAGTACGTCCGTTACTTAATTAATAGCAGGGTCAGCGAATCTGATGATGCTGAAAAGGGTCCTCATGTAAAGAGGAAACCTATTAGCAAAAAGGAAAAAGCTCGTCTCAGAAGCCTACGCAAGTCACATCGCATGGGTTTTGTAAGTGAACAGAAAACAACTTCTTTATCTTCTTATGGATTCTCAAGAGTCCTAAATGTTAGTTTAAGTACTGCTAATAGACTTAAAAGTCAAATGATATCCCTTAACCTTATTTCAGCACAAAGTCGATACAGAAGCAAGGATATCTCTTATGGAGCAATACAGCGAATGTCGGTTTTGAGATCTCAAGGTTTGGCTCCTGTAAATAAATTCTGTAAAAACATGAAAATGTTCACTCGAATTTCGGATGCCATCTCTATTAACTATAATAATAACTATAGCTTAAAGAATATTTAAAGATAGTAGTTCCCATTTTTTACCGTATTAATAAAAAAATCACTAAAAAGATTGTTTTTAAGATAAAATAATCTATATTTGCTTAAATAATTTTAAAAAACAGAAGATATGACATTAATAAAATTTGAATTTAAAAATTCTAAATCATTAAAGATTTACCCTAAAAGCAGAAGAGTATCTGTTAAAAATGCTATTACAGCATCTGAAGCTGACGCATTAAAAGCACTTAGAGAGTCAGAAAAAGAGTTAAAACATGTTATGGGTGTTGCTAACATGGGAATCGAAAAGATAGACCAGATGATCAGAAGAGATGTAGACGATGGTCTACATTTAAGAGTTGAATTATTTATTCCTGAATATCTTGGGTTTAAATTTATAGCTGACCAGGATAAAGATGGGGCTTCTATTCACATATATAGCAAGGATGGTTATAACATATCGAGAATAGATGATACAGAATATCTTGTGCTTTGCCCTAACAGACAAAAGCCTGTTGTCAGAATAAGAAACATGTACGAGGCTATCATGATCCTATCAGCTCTTGGTATGGATTTAAATTTTATTGATTTTATGGCCGGAGAATATACGAAGGAAAAAACTCTTGATGAGATCGCTAAAGATGTTATCGGTGAGGTTATTGAAAACAGAAAAAAAGCACTTCCAAATGAGTAGGGTTATTTTATGGGTATTGTTATCAATACTTGAAGCGGCAGGGCTTGTTTTAGCTGCAAATTACTATATAGAGATAAGAGATGTAAAAGAGGACTACCTTGTAAAGGAGGTGGTCCTATCTCGAAAGATTTCTTACAAGCGTTTTGAATACGCAAGAGACTTAGAAGCTATATGTGACAGCTCAAAAACAAGCAAAGACAGAAAAGAAGCTTATCATATAAGGAATGCTAACTACGATAATTTACAGCAATAGGATTTAGAATTGCATTAATAATAATATTGTAATGAACTAAAATAAATAACGTATGAAAAAAGAAATAGAAAAAGCAATTAGAGAAACATTAGTTGTGGATAACAAACAAAGCATTCATATAGCAGTAGAAAAAATATGGAATTTATTTAATGTTAGCAACTGTTCTTGTATAAGTAGAGACACTTTAACTCCTGAAGCAAGAAAAATGTTTGATGATATTGATAAAGCATTAGAAAGAAAAAAATAGTTGCTAACGGTAAATCTATAATGCGTTTTAATGCATTTATAGATAATGTTATAATTCGTTTATTATGAAGATAAATAAAGAAATAAGAAAAAAGGCTATTAAAAGAATGATAGCGAGGTATGAGAAACTTCAATCAGAAGCAAACCCTTACGGTTTTAATGCTGATGATGGAATGAAATACTACTACTTAATTGATTATTGGGAGGATAGGTTAAATGAATTATAACGTACAGGTATAGGGTTAGTTTTTAGGTGATTTAATAACGAAAATAAACAATATGAAAGTAGTAGAAGAATTTGAATACGAAGGATGGATGAGCCAAGAAGCACAGAAGTTTTTTGAAGGTAAATTGATTAGAGAAGAACGCGATGGATGTGCGATAGTTGGAAGTTTTGTTAAGCTGGCAAACGGAAATACTCATTTACCTTCAAAAAGTGATAAGTTTAAAAAATACGAAAATGGTAGTATAACGGTAACTTCAATTTACCGATAATGTTAGCCTAAAATTAACTATATACCGTGTTAGCAAATCGTTTTAATGTTTGCTAACAACCGAATAAACACAACTAAACTAAACTAAAATGAGTAAAGATATAAAAGAAATAATACAAGAGGATATAGATGAAATTTGCACATTTGGGCATTATTCAGTCGCAACAGCATACAACACTTTAATATCAGCAAGAGATAAGATTAAAGAACTACAAAAAGAGGTTGAGAGGTTAGAAGATAATGAAGTTATATTAGCTGATGAAGTTATAAGGTTAGAACAAGAAAACACTAAGTTAAAAGAACAAGTAAAGGAGTTGAAAGGTGATAGTGATTTAGCCTATAATCTTTTAAATGAAGAAATGCGAAAAAAGATGTTCCCTAATGGAAGGAAAAAATTTAGCTTGTAATTAACCAAATAAACAAACAA
>Ga0307377_10001135_pt1 | contig 34898 bp, 29 predicted proteins | sample TR3MG_FD_202535 | JGI IMG/M metagenome (GOLD analysis project Ga0307377, IMG submission 202535) | Soil microbial communities from Risofladan, Vaasa, Finland - TR-3 | ecosystem: Environmental > Terrestrial > Soil > Coastal area > Acid sulfate soil | place: Finland: Risofladan, Vaasa | collected... | reverse complement strand
CGGTGGTGGTCTCGTGGCTGTAGTGGTCCGAGCTATAGGTGTTGGTAGCCGCAGCGATATTGACGTCGCCCATCGCGGCCACGTTGATGTTGTGTTCCGCGCCGGCGGTGCTGCCCGTGACATTGATGTTTTTGCCGCTGGTAATGCTGATGCTGTCGGCACTCAGGTTGCTGCCGATGTTGTCGGTGCGGCTGCTTTCGTTACTTACATCGAGTGTGGTGTGTGTGAACAGACCGCCTCCGGTAGCATGCGACTCGGTGTAAGCATCGTGATGCTCTGCTGTCGTGCCGATGTTGACGTTGGCATCCGCAGCAACCGTAAGCGCGCCGGTCTTGCTGGCGATGTCCGTGCTTTGCAGGGTGATGTTGCCCTTGCCGTCGCTGCGCCCGGTGGTGGCACCCCCTTCGCCATCTTGTGTCGCGCTGCCTGCATTCAGCTGCGTGGCAACCAGGGAGACATTGCCGCCTGCATTCAGTGTGGAACCGAGTACGGTTTCGTCGTTGAAACGGCCGATCGCCGAACCGGTGTTGTAACCGGTGGAGGTGCTGTTCTTGCCGGCATCGATGGTCAGGTCGCCGCCAGACACCAGCACCGCGTCTTTGCCGGCACCCAGTGCTGCAGAGGTGAGGTGCATGTCGCTACCGGAGGCGAGCGTGAGGTTGCCGCCCGCCTGTATGCTGCTGGTGTGCTGCGTGACACTCGTGTCGTAAGCTGCGTATTGATTTGCAGTGGCCGAATCGGTTGCGGTGAGCACGCCAACCGCAAGGTTACGCCCGGCGTTGATCGTGGCATCACCGCCCGCATTGACCGAGGCCCCGTTGATGGTAATGTCTCGCCCAGCATTCATGCTGAGCGAATTGGTGGCATTGATGCTGGCTGCTGTACCAAGATCGGTACCTTTCACGATGCTGTTGCCAAACGTGCGGGTGACAGCCTGGCCGGTAAGTGCATTGGTAATGTCACGCCCGGCTGTCAGGCTGACATCGGTACCGCTGATGTTGCCGGACAGGTTGAGGATGTCGTTGCCGGCTACCAGCGTGTTGCTGCCACCGCTGCTGATTGTCCCGCCCCGATTGGCAATGTCGTTCGCATTGATCGAGAGTGCGGTGCCGGCGCGGATGGTGCCGCTGTTGTTGACGCCGTTGCTGTTGATGTTGATCACGTTCGCCGCGATCAATGCGCCGCTCGGCTTGAGATCCGCTTCCTGCATGCTGGACAAATAGACCTGCGGAGCCAGAACATGCTCGACCGTGCCGTTCTGCAGCGTCACCTCGCGATCCACCATCCAGACGATGTCGTGCTTGAGCGAATTGATCTGTGCGGCCGACAACGCCACACCGACCGTCAGATTGAAATCCTTTGCAGCATCAATGCCCGAATTCATCAGCGCGATGAACTGCGATTGGGCATCCGTGTAGCCGCCCAGATAGATGCGGCCCGTGTCGGCAATGATCTGTTGCGTGACCAGTTGTTGTTCATAAAATCCGTCGCCCAGGCGCATCTGAATTTGCTGCGGATCGAGCGACAGGCGGCTCAACATGTAGTCGCTGGAAATAAAATTGGCGTAGTTGGTGAAACGCGGATCGGTGACCACCAGATACGGCTGGCCCGGTTGCGGATGGATGGTGAACAGACTGCTGGTGGGAAGCGCGACGGTTGAGCTGCTTTTTGCCGCAAGATACGCGGACGATGAATTTTCCTGTTTGGTGTAATTCGGGCCCGATATCAGGGTGGGTATCTGTGTGGATGTGAAACTCGTCTTGATAAGCGTCCAAGAGACATATGCATGAGTACAGTTATAACTAAATGTACCGCAACTTCCTTGCTGGGGATGATATATCGGCGCCCAATAGTAGGACGTTCCTGACCGGGTCTCGCTTCTCTGGAACTCCGGCCCATAATTGTTTATTGGTGTTTGCGCGGTCAATGTTCCACCCGCGATGATGGAACTGTAGTTGTTATTCAGCGTACTGCCACCTATCCACATGTTGGCGCCCGATAGAAGTTGGGCAGCAGGGGTGGTTGCGGCGGTGAATTGCTGGTCGGCGTAGGTAGGGGTGTAGCTATATACCGTTGGTCCGCCCTGTACCGGCGTGCCCACAACCGGCGTACCCGTCCACGATGGCCCGTACTCCAACCCGACCACGGTGCGCTGGTTGTCTATGGTGTCGGCCGCAAGTCGCAAATTGCCGGTAGCCTCAATGGTGGAAGACTGGTTCAGTATGCTGACCGCATTGCCGGTCAAATACCCGCTGGCCTGGACAGCCAAGTCAGAACCGATATTGATATCGCCCAGACTGTTGATATCTGCCCCGCCGGTATTGGCTAACGCGTTGGCGACAACCAGGTTGGCTGTTTGCGTTGCGCCGATGAATGCTGCGCTGCCGGTGTTGTAGAGGTTGTTCGCCGTCAGGTTGACGATGTTTCCGATAATCGAATAGTTGTTGTAGAGATTGTTGCTCAGGGTATTGACCTGGTTGCCATAGAGGTAACCGTTGTTGGTGATGTCGCCTGTGGCCGTGTTCAACACGATATTGCCGGAACTCAGGGTGGCGCCGTTGCCGTTGAGAATGTTGCCGGTGCTGGCAAGTTGGGCCGTTTGCTGGCTGTAGAGGGTGCCCGTGTTGGTGATGCCGGTGTTGCTGTTGATGCTGATGTTGCCGCTGGCAGTCGTGCTGCCGCCCAGGGTGATCTGGCCCTGGTTGTCCAGGGTGAAGTCGCCGGCCTGGGCGGCGAGCGTTCCCAAGCTGTTAACGCCAACACCGGCTTCGGTACCGATCAATCGAATCTTGTCGGCATACATGCCGCCCAGCAAGGCGACATCGATACTGACCGTGGGTTTGGTTCCCGTGCCCGGTATGAGTTGCACACCCAGCGTGTTGTAGTCGGCCAGGTTTGCGCCGGTGATCACGTTGAGATTTTTCGCCCAAAGCTGGCCGTTCACTTGAACGCTGCGTGCAATCAGGTCGAGCTGGCTCAAGTTGCTGCCGTTCAAGCCGGAACTTCCAATCTGGATATCGCCGCCCGTTACACGGAACGCATCAAGGCTGCCGTTTGCACCCATGACCGGGGTTCCGGTGGTGAGCACACCTCGGCTGGTATTGATGAAGCCGCAGCCGTTACAGGTGATGCCGTTGGGGTTGGCGATGATCACTTCGGCTTGCTGGCCGGCAACTTCGGTATAACCGTTCAATTGGCTGCGATTGGTGCTGGTCACCTCGTTGAGGATGACGCTCGCAGCGCCGTTCGCCAGATTCTGGTTGCCCTGAACATAACCGGCTTGCTGGGTCAGCACGGTGTTCTGGCTGTTGTTCAGGATCACCCCGGCAGGATCGACGTTGTATTGGGTGTACTGGTTGCGGGAGACACCCGCGGCACTCGGGGTTGCGATCTGCACCAGGGGCAGCCCATTGGCAGTGGTGTCGATGACGGGACGATTGTTCGGTGCGGCCGCCGGGTCGGCGATAACCTGTGCGGTAACGATCATCGGCTGGCCGATGAAGGCGATGAGCGTGAGCCATATAACGGCACGACGCAAGGACGACTGACGAATCAGGGAATTTCTGTTCAGGCTCTGCTCAAGGTTCACTTTGTTGCGTGTACACATGGTTGCCCCCAAAAGATAAATCGCGTGCGCTGTTATATAGCTGTCTTATTACAGTTGATACACCAGGCTGAATCCCATTGCAGGTTGGTCGGTTTGGTAGTATTGCGGCTGGTACAGCGACCATCCGGCAAACAGGTCATACATTGTGCTTCGCCCGAGATTGCCCCGGAATCCGGTGGTAAACCCGGCCAGCTTGGTGCCCAGCAGGTTGGCGGTATTGTCACCGAATACTTTGCCGAAATCGAGGCCGAAATAGGCTGATTGCGCGGTACCGGGAATGGGTATGCCGATCTCGTTGCGCATGAAGAAGCCTTTCTCGGCACTCAGCGCATATTCGCCGTCGAAGCCGCGCACCGTCCAGCGGTTGCCGATGGAAAACCATTCGCCGGCATACAGGGCGGTGTTGGTGTTTTGTGCACGGAAAGTGGCGCTGTAACTGAGTTGGCGATCCTTCAGCGTGAACGGCATGATCAGCGAAACATCCAGGGTTTCGAGCGAATAAAGATTGTGCGGACTGGTGCCGGGCAAGTCGGCCGGATCCGTCTGTGCGCCGAACCATGGCGCACCCCGACGATAGGCCAGTGTGGCATCGAGCTGGGCCTGGCCGATATTGTGTTTGTGGACCAGCGCGATCTCGGCAAATGCGGTTTCGCGCTTTTGCACAAATACCTCGGTGTCATCGATGTAGGAGTGGCTGAAGCGTTTGCCGGTGCGGAACTGGACGCTGCTTTTGCTGAACTGGTCGCGATAGAACAGGTAGGCCAGCTTCGCCTCGAGGTTCTGCGATTTGCCGCTGGACAGGAAGCTTGATGCCGTACCGAAGATGCGCTGATGATATTGATACTCGCCGGCGGACAGCGTGCTTGTCCAATAACCGTATGGAATCGAATAGGACACATTGTCGCCGCTCGTCCCGCGCAGGTAGCTGTTGCGATCGGCATCGGTGCTCACGCCGACATTGAGTATATCGTTTGCGCCAAGCAGGTTGTCCCATCCAAACTGCAGTCCCGCCTGGGTCTTGCCGGTTCCTTTTGCGCCGCTGTCGTCCAGGCTTAGGCTGGCTTTCCACGGCTTGCTGCGCTTGACCGAGATAATGATGTCGCTTTCGCCCAGCCCCGCCGCCGGTACGATCTGCATCTCCACATCCTGGCTTGTGACGCGCTTCATCTGTTCCAAGCCCTGCTCGAGGTCGCGCAGGTTGAGCAGTTTCCCGGCAGAGGTCGGGAAGGCATTCTTCCAGGTGCCTGCCGTTTTCGGATCGGCAAATCTCAGCTCATGGATGATTCCGGGAATCAGCGTCAATTTGAGCGTTCCGCTCGACATGTCCTGCTCGGGAATGCCGACCCGCGTGGTTGAATAGCCGCGCTCCAGTATCTTCGCGGTTACACCCTTGACGATCATGTTGATTCCTTCACGCCCGATGCACTTTCCCTTGTACCGCTCCAGGAAATCCTGCGCAAAACGGAACGTGTCCATTGGGAGCGTGCTTGCACCATAACGCCGGGCTGCCGGCGAAAGATTGCCGGGCACTTCCAGCACAAATTTGTTGACGGTAAAACAGGGGGTTTCTGCCGCGGGCAACTGATAGATGCCGACACTCGGGATTGCGCCCTGGAGATTGACGTTGGGCGCCTTCAGCTCGCGCTCGCGTTGAAGCGCTTCCTGTCGGGCACGGTTGCGCAATTCCTGGGTGTCTGTTGTCTCTACCGCCGCACGACTGTTACCCGCGAGCGTGATCATTGCCACGATGAAAGCGAAAGCGTACGTTGAAAATGATTTGTTTTTGGAAACTGCGCTATGCATCTTTCCTTACCAGGCTGTCTGCAATCCATAATCCTGCCCAAAACGGCACAGAACTATTCCCCTGAAGATCACGCCGGAGGAATATAACTGCTCACGGAAATAAAAGATATATGCCAGGATCACTAGCCGTTCAAGCCCTGGCAATGAGATACGCCCCACTGGCAGTTCGATTCATCATGGAAAATGATCGGGATACGGGAGCAACATTTCCAGTAAATGAAACTCGCTTGTTATGCCTTCTGAAAAATCTGGCCACCACATGTCGTTTCGCCATCAGGATGTGCATGAGACTTTATTGCTTGTGCGGCATATTTTGACCATCCGCTTTCGGGAAATTGATATGACCGCTGTGGGCCGGTATTTTCCGGTTGATGGAAAGAAAGACGAGTGGACAAAATTGGCAAGACTTAAGCGGGCCGTTGCATGGTAAATTCCGACAACACCCGGATGCCTGCTTTGTGGTGATTTGGCTGGAGGACACTTGGCGCCATAAGCAACACTTGGACGTTCAGGAACAATTCGTTTTTTATTGCACATTACTGATTGAATACCGACCTCATGAATTGGACAGATGGTTTACGCAAACAGGGCGTGCCTGCGGCACTCGGGGCGGCACTGTTGTTCGGTGCAGGCACACCGTTGGCAAAATGGCTGCTCGACGCCGTTAGTCCTTGGCTGTTGGCGGGCTTGCTCTATCTTGGCTCAGGGCTAGGACTGGCGCTGTACCGTCGACTTGTCAGGTCGCCTGCTGTACACCTGCCACGGAAAGAGGTGTCCTGGTTCGCCGGCGCAATTTTGGCCGGTGGAATCGTTGCACCTGTGCTGCTGATGATCGGGCTGACCGGCTTGCCTGCTTCAGGCGCATCCCTGCTGCTGAATGCCGAAGGCGTATTCACCGCACTGCTGGCCTGGTTTGTTTTCAAGGAAAACTTCGACCGGCGCATTGCACTGGGCATGGGCGCCATCGTGGCCGGTGCGATTATCCTGAGTTGGCCGGGAGAAGCCCGATTCACCGGACTGTGGCCAACGCTGGCCGTGCTTGGTGCCTGCTTTGCCTGGGGTGTCGACAACAACCTGACGCGCAAGATATCACTTGCAGATGCCACCTGGATCGCCTCCATGAAAGGTCTGGTGTCCGGTACCGTCAACTTGATCATTGCATTCTCGTTGGGCGCTGCCATGCCTGGACTGCCGAATCTGGCTGCAGCGATGGTGGTGGGTTTTCTGGCCTATGGCGTAAGTTTGGCGCTATTCGTAATCGGGCTGCGCCATCTTGGCACTGCCCGCACCGGAGCGTACTTCTCGGTCGCACCGTTTTTTGGCGCCATCCTGGCCATTCTGATGGGTGAACCGGCCACGATTCAGCTTCTCATTGCCGGCGCCTTGATGGCGCTTGGCACATGGTTGCATCTGACCGAGCATCATGAGCATGAGCATACCCACAGATTGATGAGGCACGACCATGAACATGTGCACGACGAACACCACCAGCACGACCACGATACATCCGTCACACCCGGCACCAAACATCGCCATCTGCACTGGCACGAACCACTGGATCATACGCACCCGCATTTTCCGGATTCTCACCACCGGCACAATCATTGACGGATGATGAAATTAAAAGTGAATAGCCGGGGTTGAATGGGAAACGGACTGTTGCGTTAGCCAATCCAAATGGGCAATATGCAGCCACTACCGTTCGTGACTGTCCTCCGCGCGGCAAGCAATTTGGCAACAGCGAGGCCGGTTTCGGGTTCACTTCCTGGAAGAATACCAAGGAGATGTCGAAATGCTAGATGGTGTAATGCTTCTTTGGTTCGTCCTGACTGCGATGTCTGTACTGTTTGTAGCAATAGATATCCGCTCTACGCCCGAATCTCCGGTGCTCAAATGGGGCTTCGTATTGCTGACTGCATATACCGGACCATTGGGGGCCTTTCTTTATGTACTTGGCTGCCGCGAACCACTGCCGGGTACGCATGAACGTTACGTGGCAGCGCACTGGCGGCAGGTGCTCGGCTCGACGATGCATTGTGTGGCGGGCGATGGCGTGGGTATTCTGGCGGGTGCCGTAATCGCCAGCTTTTTCCACCTGTCCAAAGTGACGGATATTTCGTTGGAATACCTTTTGGGCTTCGGTTTTGGCTGGACGATTTTTCAGGCTCTTTTCATGCGCGACATGGCAGGTGGTTCATACAGGCGTTCGCTCACCAGTACTTTCATTCCGGAATTGCTGTCCATGAACTGTCTTATGGCGGGCATGGTTCCGACGATGATTTTGGCGATGCACTATGCGCCGGCGAGCAACGATCCCTCAGGACCGGCATTTTGGTTCGTGATGTCCATGGCCCTGCTTGTTGGCTTCATCACCGCCTACCCCATGAATTGGTGGCTGGTATCCCATCATATGAAACACGGAATGATGACGGTGCGTGCATCTGAGCAGTCTGACATCACCCAGGCACATGAACGCATGCAGGAACACCATGTCGAGAACCGTGATACCGAAAATTCGCTAGCCATGAGCGGGGCGACAATGCACGGTGATATTGAGAAGGTCCCACGCAGCAAACTTGTCTGGATGATCATGTTCTCGATTCTGCTGTTTGCATTGGGGTTGGTTGTTGCTACTACATTCGGTGGCGTTTAGGCTGCGCAAATGTTCAGGGGGAGACCAATTGAAATGATTGGTCATAACAAGTATCTGCACTGGTCAACAGGGCGTATCGAATCCCCAATCGTGCCGGGGTGGAAGCGGATGTGCTTCAAGGCAATTCATTTGTTTTATTCTGATTCATGATTGGGAAAATAATCTCGAAACGCGTTACCCCGTTTGCAGAAGAAACCCGGATCGTTCCCCGGTGGGCCTCGACGATGGTTTTCGTGATGGCAAGGCCGAGACCGGCTCCATCGCTGGTTTTTTTGCGTGAAGAATCGGCCCGGTAAAATCGGTCGAACAGACGTGGAAGATGTTCCTTAGGGATGTTCTCACCTTTATTTTCGAAAACAAGCCGGATATTTCCCGACTCCATATCTGGCTTTATTTCTACTTTGACTGTGGCGAGACGGGGGGTATATCTGATGGCATTTGAAAGCAAATTGCTAAATGCGCGACGCAGCATCAGCCTGTCACCCTGAACGACTCCTTCCCCGGCGAGAACCAGGCCAACATTTTGTTCATCGGCGAAAGCTTCATAGAAACCGAATAGTTCACGCACCTCCGTGGCCAAATCCACCGCTTCGCTGTTGGGTATGACCAAACCGTTGTCAGCCTTGGCCAGAAACAGCATATCGGCAACCATGCGTGCCAACCGTTCATATTCTTCAAGGTTGGAATAAAGTACTTCACGGTATTCATCAGCCGTTCTGTCTTTGGATACCGCCACCTGTGTCTGTGTCATCAGGTTGGTGATCGGAGTGCGAATTTCATGGGCCAGATCGGATGAAAAATCGGACAAACGCCGGAATGAGTCTTCAAGGCGGGTCAGCATTCCGTTGAATGCATTTGCAAGGTCAATTAGTTCCGGTGGAACAGCTTCGGAATCAAGGCGGTCTCCCAGGCGGTTGGCCGATATACCTTTTGCCACATTGGTCATTACCCGAAGCGGAGACAATCCACGGCGCGCGGCAATCCAGCCCAGAACAACAGTCAGAAAGATGCCAGCAGCGATTGCCAGCCAGAGGTCCCGGTGAAATGCCTGCAAAAATGCGCGGTGATTCTGAATGTTGATTGCCAGTGCTACCGTGGCCGGCGGCTGGCCGGGAATCTGTGTAACTGCTAATGCGGAGATGCCCCGGTATGCCTCTCCCTCCTGTTGCCACATAGTTAGTTTTGTATTCCCGGAAGCGTTTCGATCTGCCGAATGTTCAAGCAGGTGAATGGCAAATTTTTCATTTTTCGTTGTGAATAACAGGTGTCGGTCTGGTCCAACAACGGCTACTGACAAATCCGGATGTCCGATCAATGCGTCAGCAAGATTTCGTGGCACGGAAGCCAGATCGGACGGAGTACGCACATCAACCAGTGCATGACGTACAAGCTCCAGCTTGCCAATGAGTTCCGTCCGGTCCATTTCTTCGAAGTGTGTTTCAAGCATGGTTCCGACCATCATCCCAATCACGAATAGTACGATGGTCGAAACTGTTGAAAATAGCAGCGTGAGACGAAGGGTGATCGAAATGGGCTTCATTGTAATTCCGGGTTTTCCAGAACGTATCCCATGCCCCTGAGCGTTTGGATCAGTTTTGGCTCGTAATTGTCGTCTATTTTCGCGCGCAAACGTCTTATGGCGACTTCGATCACGTTGGTATCGCTGTCAAAGTTCATGTCCCATACCTGTGACGCAATCAGTGATCGGGGAAGTACTTCTCCCTGGCGTCGCAGCAACAATTCGAGCAGCGCAAATTCCTTTGCCGTCAGTTCTATGCGTTTTCCCGCACGCGTAACCCTGCGCCGCACCAGGTCTAGTTCCAGGTCGGCCACCTGTAACCGCTCCGGCTCCTTGCTCTTGCCGCGGCGCAGCAGGGTGCGCACTCTCGCCAGTAATTCGGAGAATGCGAACGGTTTGACGAGGTAGTCGTCAGCGCCGAGTTCCAGTCCTTTTACCCGGTCTTTGATCTGGTCACGGGCAGTCAGGAACAGTACGGGCATCTGCTTGCCCTCCTGCCGGACTTGCCGGAGCACCTGCCAGCCGTCCAGCCCGGGCAACATCACATCAAGTATTAATAGATCGTAGTCTTCGCTCAATGCCTGATGCAAGCCATCCATGCCGTCACGCATCAAATCCACCGTAAAGCCTGCCTCGGACAAACCCTGCTTCAGATAATCGCCGGTTTTCTGTTCGTCTTCGACTATCAGTATCTTCATCATGCTCTCCTCGGGTATTCGGCCCAACAATGCTTATTGTGCGCCCAGTCAGGGCAGGCCCGGCGAAGATTACAAACATGTAATGTGGCTGTCAGCTTTCAGTAAGGGTCGCAGTCGCAAAATGGCCTCCGTTCCAAGCATGTAACTCATACATTATTTTCTTGCTGACCACTATCAGCACCAAAAGTAATATAAGGAAACTGAATCGTGAACCCAATAATGCGTAACGCAGTAATGGTAATCGGATTTACGCTGATGACAATTGCACTGTCGTTTTTGATGATCCAAAAAACAAGTGCGGCCGGAATGAATCATGGCCCTGCTGGACCAAGCCCGATAACCAGTTTACCAAAAAATCCCAGCGTACCATTTCAATTGGGACTTGGAATGCAGAAATTTCAGGAAAAATGTTCCGCGTGTCATGGCCAGTGGGGGGAGGGAACGGCAGACAAAGGACCTCCCTTGATTCACTCGTTCTATAAACCATCACACCATGATGACGCTTCATTTTTCCGGGCTGCACATTCAGGTGTGACGGCTCATCACTGGCATTTCGGAAACATGCCCCCCGTGGAGGGGATTACTGATCAAGATATCGGGCAGATAGTCCAGTTCATTCGCTGGTGGCAAAGAGAAAATGGCATACGTTGAAGGTTACGACCATGTCTGAAAATAACCAAAATTTGGTGGAAATATGATTAAGAAACTAATTTTGACGGGCATCCTATTGTTATTTGTCAGTGGCTGTAGCAAAAGCAATGGCCAAAATATTGGCATGATGGGGGGCGGCATGATGATGGGGGGAAGTGGCATGATGGGCGAAATTATAATCCCTGGATCACCGCCACCTGAAGAGACCAATGCCAAGTATCAGCAAGGATACCAGCAAGCGAAAATTACTTGCTCGCAGTGTCATGCCTTGCCTAATCCAAATCAGCACTCCAAATCAGAATGGCCGAACGTCATTGCGAGAATGGAAGATCACATCAATACATTTCATAAAATAATGCCGAGCGTAAATTCTCTAAATTCTATAGTTGATTACTACGTTAGCAACTCGAATTAAAGTTTGAATACTCCCGCCGGTAAATTCTTTCAAGCTATATGTTCGCAATGTTATGCCTTGCCCGACCCCAAGCGAAGTAATGGTTAGACTGGAATTATGATGAGCAATACTCCATGAACAAACCATCTTTAATTCACTCGGTGAGGGGGACTACTCAATGAATAGCATTTCAACGATAGGCGTCTTGACGGCCTTTGCGGCTGGCTTCATCTCCTTTCTCTCGCCCTGCGTGCTACCGTTGGTGCCCGGCTACATTTCCTATGTGACAGGTCACTCGGCCAATAAAATAGACCCGTCGGCAAGCGGGCACGCAAGGCTTTCAGAGCTAAGCTTAAGCGCGCTGTTCGTGCTCGGATTTTCCACCGTGTTTATTGCCCTGGGGGCCAGCGCCACAGAGCTGGGGGAACTGCTCCTGGCTTACCGCTATGAGACAAACCTGGTCGGCGGCGCGCTCATCGCACTGTTCGGGCTATTCATGACAGGACTGGTGAAACTCCCCTGGCTGGAGCGGGACCTGCGCTTTCACAGCCACATTCCCGGCGGCCGCCCGCTGGGGGCATACGGGCTCGGCCTCGCGTTCGGAGCCGGCTGGACGCCATGCATCGGACCGGTACTGGGGGTGATCCTTACGTTTAGCGCGGTCTCTTCAAACACCGCAAGCGGAATCGCCCTGCTTTCTGCGTACGCGTTGGGGCTCGGTCTGCCATTTCTGGCGTCGGCGATTTTCACCGGCTCCCTGGTGCGCCGCTTCAAGGGGCTGCGTCGCGCCGGGCGGGTGCTTCAGATCGGTGCGGGCGTGATCATGATCATCATGGGTATCGCCGTCATGACCGGTCTGCTAACGATCTTCTCCTACTGGCTGCTCCAGAACTTTCCCACTCTGGCAAAAATCGGATAGGTTCGGTCGGAATATTCCATCGATACCGTCACGCATCAAATCCACCGTAAATCCTGCCTCGGACAAACCCTGCTTCAGATAATCGCCGGTTTTCTGTTCGTCTTCGACAATCGGAATCTTCATCATGCTTTCCTCTGGTATGGGGCCAACAATGCCTATTCTGCGCCCAGTTAGGTCAGATCCATCGAAGATTACAAACTTGTAATGTGGCTGTCAGCTTCAGGTAAGGGAGGTTGCTGCAAACTGATTCCAGTTCCAAGGATGTAACCCAAGCATTATTTCTTTAATTCAAAACAGGAGTATTGATCATGAAAAATAAAATTGCCCATAAATTAATCAGCATCCTTGCCGTCTGCGGTTTGGGGTTTATCTCCGCTTACGCAATTGCCGGGCAGGATGTATCGCAACAACAGATGATGCAGAGCGTAATGCAATCCCAACACATGCTGCAACAGGCTCAGGCTGCGACAGGACCGGATCGCCAAAAGCTGATGAACAACCATCTGGTCATGATGCAGTCCATCATGGGAAAAATGCAGCAAATGCAACCATCGGCCGGCATGACCCCCGCGGAGCGGGAGGCCTGGATCAATGAGCACCAGAAACTCATGAATGAAATGATGGGGCAGATGATGTCGGAACAAAACATGATGATGAACATGGGAAATATGCCCATGGGCAATGGCGGTGCGATGGGCGGGAATATGGGCGGCGGTATGGGTAGTGGAATGGGTAGTGGAATGGGTAGTGGAATGGGTGGCATGAACACGAAATAGCCGACTATCAAGACATGCTCGACAGCCCATGAACGACCAAATGGGCTGTATTTGCTTTCTATTTCAAGTTGACGGGATATGTTCCGCTTTTTCACAGGACAACAATTTATGAAACGTCATGCTTCAATTTCTTTAGCCATGCCTGATTTACCGCGCCGTCGATTCGTTCAGGGTCTAGCGGCAGGTGGAGTGCTGCTTGGCATGTCGCCGTTTATCAAACCGGCATGGGCGAGCGTCGACAACACGGCTACTGGGCAGACCCACATGCTTGCCGGTACAGAATTCGATCTGGTCATTGCCGAGGCCCCGGTCAACTTCACCGGGAAACCCGCCATCGGCACCACCATCAATGGCCAGTTGCCGGCGCCGACGCTTTACTGGCGAGAGGGCGACACGGTGACCCTCAATGTCACCAACCGGATGAGCGTATCCACCTCGATCCACTGGCACGGCATGATCGTGCCCGCGGACATGGATGGCGTGCCGGGGCTGAGCTACCAGGGTATCGCGCCGGGCAAAACCTTCCAGTACCGCTTCAAGGTGCAGCAGTCTGGCACGTTCTGGTACCACAGCCATACCCGCTTCCAGGAGCAGACCGGGCTGTACGGTGCAATCGTGATCTCGCCACGCGAGCCGGAACGCTTTCCAAGTGATCGCGAACACGTGGTGGTGCTGTCCGACTGGACCGACACCGACCCCGAGCAGGTCTTCACCAACCTGAAGAAGATGGGCAGCTACTACAGCCGCACCGAACCGACCACGCCGGAAATCTTCAGGCAGGCCGGCATGGAAGGTTTTGCAAAAGCGTGGCAGGAGCGGATGGTCTGGAACCGGATGCGCATGAGTCCGCGGGATTTGTCCGACGTGACCGGCTACACCTACACCTACCTGACCAATGGCGTGACCCCCGAAGGTCGTTGGACCGGGTTGTTCAGCCGCGGCGAAAAGGTCCGCCTGCGCTTCGTCAATGCCTCGGCAATGACCTATTTCGACGTACGGATTCCCGGTTTGAAGCTGACCGTGGTGGCCGCCGACGGGCAGGACGTGGAGCCGGTGTCGATCGACGAGTTCCGCCTTGCCGTCGCCGAAACCCTGGATGTCATCGTCAGCCCCGGCGATGATCGTGCCTACACCATTTTTGCCCAGGCCATCGACCGCACCGGCTACGCCGCCGGCACCCTGGCGCCGCGCGAAGGCATGCGTGGCGAGATTCCACCGATGGACCCGGTCCCCAATCTGGGCATGGCTGACATGGGCATGGACATGTCGAAGATGGCCGGCATGACTACCGATAGCGTGAAATCGATGCCCGGTATGGACATGGGTGGCATGGACATGGGCGGCAGCCAGACGGTGCCGATCCATCATCACTATGCGACCGAATACGGACCGATGAATACCAAGTGCATCGAGGTAGCTTCCACGGCGCTGGACGATCCGGGCGCGGGCCTGCGGCACAACGGCAGACGGGTACTGAGCTACGCAGACCTGCATACGATCGGCGGTCCGCTCGATCCGCGCGAACCGACCCGCGAGATCGAATTGCACTTGACCGGCAACATGGAACGCTACCTGTGGTCGTTCAACGGCGTGCCGTATTCCGAGGCCAAGCCGATCCTGTTCCACTACGGCGAGCGGCTGCGCATCGTGCTGGTCAACGACACGATGATGAACCACCCGATCCATCTGCACGGCATGTGGAGCGAAGTGGAAACCGCCCAGGGACAGTTCCAGGTGCGCAAGCACACGGTCAACGTGCGTCCGGCACAGCGCATCAGTTATCTGGTTAATGCCGACGCCCGGGGTCGATGGGCCTACCACTGCCATATGCTTTATCACATGGACGCGGGTATGTTCCGTGCGGTGGTGGTGGCATGAGGACCAAGACCATGAACACGATCACCATTCGCCTCCGCCATGCCTTGCGTCCCGCCGCCCTCGGGCTGGTTCTCCTGGGCTGTTCGCCCTGGGTCCTGGCACAAACCGATGCAGCGGCGACTGCTTCGAGCGCGGCGCCGGCCAGCCCGTCGATGACGATGAAGCACGGCGCCGGCATGGATGGCATGACGCACGACAATGCGATGCCCAAGGCGCCACCGATTGGCAGCCTGCCGACCAGTGACGGTGCGGCACCGAAGGATTATGACGCCTACGGTGTCACCTTGCACATGCATGATGACCCGTTGCTAACCAAGGTGCAGATCGAAAACCTCGAGAGCGTGCACAGCAGCGACGGCGCGAACAGCCAGCAATGGGACGGTCGCTTCTGGGTCGGACACAATCTCGACAAGCTGTGGATCCGCAGCGAGGGGAGTCGCAGCAAGGGGCGTATCGAAGAGGGTGATGTCGAGGCGCTTTGGGGGCATGCCGTCAGTCCATTCTGGAACCTGATGCTTGGCATGCGCCACGACCTGGGAACGGGACCAACCCGAAACTGGGCGGCGTTTGGTTTCCAGGGCATAACACCCTACGAATTCGAGTTCGAGACAACCGCCTATGCGGGGCCTTCGGGGCGCACGGCGTTACGCCTCAAGACCTCGCAGGATTGGCTGTTCACACAAAAGTTGATTCTCACCCCCGGGCTGGATATGAACGCCTACGGTCGTGCCGACCCGCAACGCGATCTGGGTGCGGGGGTGTCCGATGCCTCGCTGAGCTTCCGCTTGCGTTACGAGTTCAGTCGCAAGTTTGCGCCCTATGTCGGATACTCGTGGGTGCACAAGTTCGGCGCGACGGCGAGCATGGCCCGCGCGGCAGGCCGACCGGTATCCGATCGGCAGATACTGATGGGTGTGAGAGTCTGGTTCTGACGGGTGGGGGCCGGACGCGTCGGTGCACAAGCACGCTGCCCCGCGCGCGCCGCCGCCGTAACAATCAGCGCAAGAGGGATATCACGACCGTCACTGATGAAATGGCATGAGAATCTGGCGCGGGACTAAACATCACACCCGGATCATTGAAATTATTTTGGAGAACTCATGAAATACTTAAAAACAACGCTGGTCATATTGCTGGTGTTCACACTCGGTGCAAGCGTATTTTTATGGTCGGGTATATACAATCCGGGAGCCGACAATCCCCACTGGAAAATCACTTACGCTTTAATGCAGGCGACGCGCGAACGTTCAATCGAGCACCATGCTTCAGGAATTACGCTGCCTGCCAATCTCAATGACCCACAGTTGATTCTGAAAGGTGCCGGCCAGTATGCCGCAATGTGTACATCCTGCCATCTGGCGCCCGGAAAGAAGAATTCCGAGCTGCGTCCCGGTCTGTATCCACAACCCCCCAATCTGAGCAAGGTAATCGTCGATCCAGTCGAAGCGTTCTGGGTCATCAAACACGGTCTCAAAATGAGCGCGATGCCAGCCTGGGGAATCAGCCACGACGACGCAACCATCTGGAGCATGGTTGCCTTTTTGCAGAAACTGCCGGACATGACTCCTGCGCAATACAAGGAAATCGTTGCCAAGGCACCGCCTGACGATGACATGGATTCGATGGATAGTGCAGCCATGATCGCTCCCCATGTTCACGCAGATGGCAGCTAGAGGAATACCGGCAATTGATCTGATTAAATATTTGGTCGCGAAAGGAGTTCAAAATGTGGGGATATATGGATAATTACGGACACGGATGGGGCATGGGCTTCGGCATGCTGCTGTTCTGGGGGGTATTGATCGTTGCCCTTGTCGTGCTGGGAAAATATATATGGGGTCCCCGCACAGGTGAAGGTCGCGTTAGTGACAAGAGCGCGCTCGATTTACTCAAGGAGCGTTATGCGCGTGGTGAAATTGAGCGCGATGAATTCGAGCAGAAGAAGCGTGACCTGAAAAGCTGATCAAGCCGGGAAAACCGCCGCCGTGGTTGGAATGATGGCCGGCAATCGGACGAGCGCCCATCGCAGATGTTTCGCTCCTGGCACGGGGCGGATCATGTTGCAATATTGAACGCCGCAAAGCAGGCAGAAACTGGCGGGTAGTGCCCAGTCAACAACCATGGTCGCGAATGGCTGCTGTTTTGTGATTATGTGCAGCCACTCGGTATTTTCAGATCGTGGCCGGGTCAGCCGGTAGTCGTTATGAAAATTTAATCTTGATTGGCCTTAAAGATGCTTTTTGAAGAACGCCATGGTTCTGGTCCAGGCAAGTTCCGCTGCCTTTGCATCGTGTTTCAAATAGGCGAGGTGTTTTGAGTCGGCCTCTTCATTGGCAAAGGCATGCTTGGCGTCGTAGCGGAAAAACTCAAAAGATACCGAAGCAGCGGTTAATTTCTTCTCCAGCTCATCAACACCGCTTATGGCAAAGACATCGTCATGACTGGCCCAGTGTCCCATGAGGGGTGCGCTAATCTTCGTGGCATCGACATAATCCAATGGCGGGTAGCCATACCAAACTACCACAGCATCCAACCCGGGCACAAAAACACTTGAAAGCAGGGTCAGCGCCCCGCCCATACAAAATCCGGTGATGCCGACCTTGCGGCTTCCCAGCCCCTTCAAATATTGGACTGCGCCGCGAATATCCTGGCCGGCGGCATCAGAAAAATCAAGCCCGTTCATCAAATGCTTTGCTTCATTTTCTTCCAGCGCCAATTTCCCGCGATATAAATCAGGCACCAAAGCCTGGTAACCCGCGACTGCCAATTTATCGGCAACGGCCTTGATTTGATCATTCAAGCCCCACCATTCCTGAATGACTACGATTGCCGGCGCATTTTTTATATCCTTTGGTTTGGCAAGATAAGCATTCGCAGTCTGACCATCCGGTCTTTTATAACTAATAATTGAGCCCATCAGATTTCCTTTAAATTGGTTTGGATTGAACTTGCCAGCATGACTATAGCTTGATCATGAATGGTTGAATTGGGGGAACAGTATCCTATGACCGCAATTGGCAACCGAAATCAGAGCCTGGAAGTTATCATCCAGATTGATACGGGTGTCCAAGTTTTATTCTCGGACTTCATGATGAATATAGTTGAAATCCCTGTCAAACAGGGATGCGATGAATGTGGTGCCCCGAACACGAATCGAACGTGTGACCCCACTCTTAGGAGGAGTGTGCTCTATCCACTGAGCTACCGGGGCAATGTTATCTTTACTGGCGCGATCCTACCGGACCCTGGTTACACTCTTTTTCAAAGTTATGCCGCCAAATGGCGAATGAATGGGAGCGATGACGAACCAGATGCATTAATATCAATTGTACGAAAACAACAACTTGCGTTTATAGGGCTATTGACAAGACGCACCTGTAACTGCCTGGAAGACATCGCTTATATCCACTTAACTGCGGGGATAGTCAGCTTGATCAACCAATGATCGCATTTTAGCGCAAACAAAGCCCAACTAAAACGACTATGAAACAAATGACACGATTCAAACTGCCCGCCACCGTGATTGCGATCGGTCTGGTCAGCTTTTTCAACGATCTGGCCTCGGAAATGGTGACGCCATTCATTCCAATACTGATTGCCACGGTTCTCGGCGCCGGACCGGTGATACTCGGGCTGGTTGAAGGTGTGGCGGATGCGGCGGCGAGCCTGCTCAAGCTGTGGGCAGGGTACTATTCCGATGCAAAGTACGGCAGGCGAAAAAGATTGATGGTGTTCGGTTATGGTTTGTCAAATCTGGTGCGCCCGCTGCTGGGCCTGGTGTCGAGCTGGGGAGCATTGCTGTTGCTGCGCAGCCTGGATCGCGCCGGCAAGGGCTTGCGCAATGCGCCCCGCGACGCACTGCTGGCGGACAGCGCCCCGGCACAGATACATGGCCTGGCCTATGGATTTCATCGCGCGATGGACAATGCCGGCGCGCTGGGCGGGACGCTGCTCGCGGTTGCAGCGCTGAGCTGGATGCACTGGCCGGTGAGCGAGGTGATCCTGTGGTCGGCTGTGCCGGGTGTGCTGGTGCTGCTGGTTCTGGCCATCGGTGTGCGCGAGCCTGCGGCCCGCCAATTTCCGGCCAGGGCCAAACCTGCCGGGCAGAAAGCGGAGCAGGGCGGGATGCACCCCCGGCTTTCATGGAGTCTGCTATCGCCCACCATGCGCCGATATCTTGTGGTGCTGGTGCTGTTCACCTTTGCGCGCGTGTCAGAGACATTCATACTGCTGCGCGGCAACGAACTGGGCATGAGTGTGGTGCATGTATTGCTGCTCTGGGCGCTGCTCAATGTGTGCAAATCGGCGGCGTCGCTGCCGGGCGGCCACCTGGCGGATGCGTTCGGCAAGCAGCGCATCACGCTGATCAGTTGGTCGGGCTATGCGCTGAGTTTCGTGCTGCTCGGCATGGTTGGACAAAGCAGTGAATTGTGGTTCGCCACCGTGGTCTATGGTCTGCTGATCGGTATCGGCGAGGGATCGGAGCGCGCATTGATCAGCCTGTATGCCGACGAGCGCGAACGCGGCACGGCGTTTGGCTGGTATCATCTTGCCGTTGGCATCAGCGCGATTCCGGCCGGCGTGCTGTTCGGCATGGTGTGGCATTATCTGAATGCCGGGGATGCATTTTTCTATGCGGCAGCACTGTCGTTGCTGAGTGTGCTGTTGCTGCGCTTCTGGAGTTTCAGGGGCATATCGATCGGAGAGAAATAAAATGAAGTGGTTGGCCATAATTGCAGTATTGATTGTGTTCGCGGCGTTGTTGGTGGCACGCGTGGCGCGTTCCGGCGTTTTGCCTGAAGTGGGCAAACCCGCGCCGGATTTCAACCTGCCGGACCAGCATGACAAACTGCATACCCTGGGCGAATATCGCGGCAAGTGGCTGGTACTGTATTTTTATCCCAAGGACGAAACACCGGGCTGCACACAGGAGGCGTGCGCGTTTCGCGATGACATGAACCAGATCACCGCACTCGGTGCGCAGGTGGTCGGGGTGAGCGTGGACGACACCGCAAGCCATGCCGAATTCGCGAAGAAGTATCATTTGCCGTTTCCATTGCTGGCCGACAAGACCACCGGGACAGCAGATCGATATGGCGCACTGATGAATCTGTATCTGATCAAGTTTGCGCGGCGCTACACCTTTCTGATCGATCCGCAGGGAAATATACGGAAAGAATATCTGAGCGTGGATACCTCGCGCCACTCGCAACAGATCATAAATGACCTGAAAAAGATAACCGCCGGGGAAAAGCTGTAAAATAGCGACCAGGGCGAGCCGGCTGCAATAAAGTTGATGGTTGACTCGCCGCGTGAATTTTCTTAATGCCCGAAAGCGTTGCCAGGGTATATCAACCATCTTTCAGAAAAATAACTTATGCCGTTTATCACTTTGGACAAGGCGAGTCTCGCCTTTGGTCATGTCGCATTGCTGGATCATGCCGATTTTCAGCTCGACGAGGGCGAACGCGTCGGCCTGATCGGACGGAACGGCGGCGGCAAGTCGAGCATGATGCGTGTGCTGGCAGGTCAGGGCACGCTCGATGACGGTCTGGTGTGGCGCGCGCCGACCGCGCGGATCTGCTATGTCAGCCAGGAACCGGTGCTGGATGCCGATGACACGGTGTTCGATGCGGTGGCGAAAGGCCTGGGCAAGTTGCAAAAGCTGCTGCACGATTATCATCATGTGTCCCATCAGCTGGCTGAACCGGACGCAGACTTTGACAAGCTGCTGGAAGAGATGCAGAACTTGCAGACCCAACTGGAGGCACAGGACGGCTGGTCGGTACAGGCGCGCATCGAAACCGCAATCGCCAAACTGGATCTGGATCCGGACAAACGCGTCGGCGACATGTCCGGCGGACAGCGCAAGCGTGTTGCCCTGGCGCAGGCGCTGGTTGCCGAGCCGGACGTGCTGATCCTCGACGAGCCGACCAACCATCTGGATTTTGCGTCGATCGAATGGCTGGAAGGCTTACTGAATAATTTTGTCGGCAGCGTACTGTTCGTCACCCATGACCGGCGTTTTCTGGACAATGTCGCGACCCGTATCGTCGAGCTGGATCGCGGCAATCTGGCGAGTTTTCCCGGCACTTTTTCCGCCTATCTGGCGATCAAGGAGCGCATGCTCAGCGACGAGGCAGTGGTCAATGCCAAGTTCGACAAGGTGCTGGCCCAGGAAGAAGTGTGGATACGCCAGGGCGTGAAAGCCCGCCGCACCCGCAACGAAGGCCGCGTGCTGCGCCTGGAGCAGTTGCGCCGCGACCGCGCGGCACGCCGTGAAAAAGTCGGCAAGGTCGAGATGGCCGTGGATACCGGCGAGCGTTCCGGCAAGCTGGTCGCCGAGCTGGAGCATGTCAGCAAAGCGTATGGCGGGCGAACGTTGATCAACGATTTCTCCTGCCGCATCCAGCGCGGCGACAAGATCGGCCTGCTCGGCCCCAACGGCGCGGGCAAGAGCACGCTGCTGAAAATCATCCTGGGTAACCTGGAGCCGGATAGCGGCAAGGTGAAACTCGGCACCAAGATTTCGGTGGCCTATTTCGACCAGTTGCGCGAACAGCTCGATGACAATGCGACCCTGGCCGACACGATCAGCCAGGGCTCGGATTTTGTCGACATCGGCGGGCAGAAAAAACACGTCATCAGTTATCTGGGTGACTTTCTGTTTCCGCCGGAGCGCGCCCGTTCGCCGGTCAAGAGCTGTTCCGGCGGTGAGCGCAATCGCCTGCTGCTGGCTCGGTTGTTTACCCAGCCTGCCAACGTGCTGGTGCTGGACGAGCCGACCAACGATCTCGATATCGAGACGCTGGAGCTGCTTGAAGAGCTGCTCGCGCAATACGACGGCACCTTGTTTCTGGTCAGCCATGACCGCGCTTTTCTCGACAACGTCGTGACGCAGGTGATCGCCTTCGAGGGTGACGGCAGGCTGATCGAATATGTCGGCGGCTATGAGGATTGGGTGCGGGTGAAGAAATATCAGGCAACGGTTGCGTCGGCAAAACCTGCAGCTGCAACGCCGCCGCGTGCGGTAACCGCGCCGGTTGAGAAAGCCAAACCGGCAAGCAAGCTGAGTTTCAAGGAGGCACGCGAACTTGAAGAGTTGCCCAAACGCATCGAGGTTCTGGAGCGCGAGCAGGGCGACATTGCCGCGCACCTTGCCGATGGCACCATCTTCCGCAACGATGCCAAGCGCGCCAAACAGCTGCAGATACGCAACGAGGAAATCGAGACAGAGGTTGCGGCGGCGATGGCGCGCTGGGAAGAACTGGAAAAGCGGAAGAGCTGAATGCCGGTCTAGGCAGCCAGCCCTACATAGATGTTCTGCACGTCGTCATCGGCATCAAGCGCTTCCAGGAAAGCTTCAACTTCCTCGCGCTCGGCATCGTTCAGCGTCACTGTGTTTTTTGGCCGGTAACCCAACTGCGCAGACTGCACGGTAAACCCGTAAGCCGGCAACGACCTGCATACCGCATCCAGATCGGTGGCATCGCTGACAAACAGCACCGCGCCGTTTTCGCCAGGCTCGAAATCCTGCGCACCGGCCTCGATGGCCGCAAGCTCGGCGTCTGCATCAGCGGAGTCAGGCGTCGCCTCTATCATCCCCTGATGGTTGAAATCCCAGGAGACCGAACCCGCCGCGCCCAGCTGACCCTTGCGAAATAACATGCGGATGTTGGGGTAAGTGCGGTTGGCATTGTCGGTCAGGCACTCGACGATCACCGGTACCCGGTGTGGCGCGAATCCCTCATAAGTCAGGCGTTCCAGGCTCACCCCTCCGTCGAGCAGGCCGGCACCTTTCTTGATCGCGCGTTCCAGGGTCTCGCGGGGCATGGAAGCTTTTTTGGCCTGCTCGACCACCAGGCGCAAGCGCGGATTCATGTCCGGATCGGCACCGGTGCGCGCCGCAATCATGATTTCCTTGCATAACTTGCCGAAAATGCGGCCCTTGGCGTTGGCCGCGATTTCCTTGTGTCTGGCTTTCCATTGGGCACCCATGGCTAGTCTCCGGTTATATCGCGGCGATTTTCATTTCTGCGGTTTCTCTTTTTCAGATCACGCTTGCCCAAGCGCCAAACAAACACGGCGATTACCAGCGCGGCAAGGAATGCCAGAATTTCGATGGACCAGGAAATATCCTGGACGGACTCTCGTTGATTCATGGTCAGGGCGGCCATCGCATTTTCAACCGGTAAAACCATCCCGAACGCTGCAATTAAAACAAAAATGTTTTTTGTCATCTTCATAATTAATATTCGTCCCGCATCCTGATATTTATTCTGACGGCAACTATTTTCCCAATCCGGATATCCGCTCCGCCGACTGCACGGTGTTCGCCACCAGCATGGTGATGGTCATCGGGCCGACTCCGCCGGGCACCGGCGTGATCCAGCCGGCAACCTCCTTGGCTGAATCGAAATCCACGTCGCCGCACAGTTTCCCGTTATCCATGCGGTTGATGCCGACATCGATCACCGCGGCGCCCGGTTTGATCATGTCGCCGGTGATCATCTTTGCCCTGCCGGTTGCGACGACCAGGATGTCGGCATCGCGGGTGAACTTGGCCAGGTCTACGGTCTTCGATGTGCAGATGGTGACGGTGGCGTTGGCCTGCAGCAGCAGTAGCGCCATCGGTTTGCCGACGATGTTGCTGCGCCCGACTACCACGGCATGCTTGCCTTCGACCGAAACGCCGCTCATTTCCAGCAGCTTCATGCAACCATAGGGCGTGCAGGGAGCGAAGCGCATGTTGCCCGTCACCAGCGCGCCGACGTTCACCGGATGAAAGCCGTCCACATCTTTCTCGGGGCTGATCGCTTCCAGCACCTTGCTGCTGCCGATATGTTTCGGCACCGGCAGCTGCACCAGGATGCCGTGTATCTTCGGGTCGTTATTCAGTGCGGCGATCTTCGCCAGTAGCTCATCTTCGGGGGTATCGGCGGACATCACCACATGTTCGGAATGCAAACCGAGTTCGGCGCAGGCCTTCACCTTGTTTGCGACATAAACCCTGGAAGCGGGATCTTCGCCGACGATGATGACCGCGAGTCCCGGCGTGATGCCGCGCGCCTTCAGCGCATCGGCGCGGATTTTCCATTCGGCGCGCACCTGTTGTGCAATGGCTTTTCCGTCGATGATATGTGCGGTCATTCGGGTTCCCCTGCAGTTCAGAATTGTGGCTTGTCGGGAGATTGCTGGAAATTCTCCACACCCAGCATGATCTCCTTGCGGGCTTCTTCTATGCCTTCCCAACCGCCTATCTTCACCCACTTGTTGGGCTCAAGATCCTTGTAGTGCGCGAAGAAATGCTCGATTTGCTGGAGGACGATGGGGGGCAGTTCCTTGTAATCCTTCAGCCCGCGATACAGCGTGGAGAGCTTGTCGACCGGAACAGCCAGCACCTTCGCATCCTGGCCCGACTCGTCTTCCATCTTCAGTACCGCAAGCGGGCGGCAGCGCACCACCACGCCGCTGTTCAGCGGAACCGGGGTAATGACCAGCACATCCACCGGATCGCCGTCGTCGGACAAGGTGTGCGGGATGTAGCCATAGTTGCAGGGGTAGTGCATTGCGGTGTTCATGAAGCGATCCACAAAGATCGCGCCGGAATCCTTGTCCACTTCGTACTTGACCGGTTCGCCGTGTTGCGGGATCTCGATGATCACGTTGAAATCGTCGGGGAGGTTCTGTCCGGATGGAACTCTGTTCAAACTCATTACGCTGCGCCTTCTCGGGTAAAAAATAAAGGCGCGAATTGTAGCATAGAGCCAGTGCCGGACTACCGAACCTTAGCGCTCAACCGGGCGATTGGGGTCGGCGCACCATTCACTCCAACTGCCCGCGTATAACAGAGAGCCTTCGAGCCCGGCCTGTTCCATGGCTAACAGGTTGACACATGCGGTTACCCCGGAGCCGCATGAATGGATCACGTCGGAAGCCCGGGCGTTTCCCATCAATTCCGAATATTCTTTGCGAAGAATTTCCGCAGGTTTGAATTCATTTCCATCCAGATTGTTCTTGAAAAATCGATTCAACGATCCCGGTATATGTCCTGCCACCGGATCCAGTGTTTCATTTTGTCCATGAAAGCGATCGGGCGAGCGCGCATCGATGAGTGTCTTGCGCTGCGATGCAAGATTATCGAAAATCGCATCGACCAAAACCAAACCCTTGTACACCACTGGTTTCGGTTTTTTTTCAAGCGGAGTGGGGACAAATATCGCTGTACTGAGCTGCCCCTTCCAGGATTCCAAACCCCCATCCAGCACCTGCACCTTGTCATGACCGATAGCCCGCAACATCCACCATAAGCGGCTTGCAAAGGCCGAGCCCTGGCTGTCATAGGAAATAACACGGGAATCGGAAGTGATACCCAGGCGCTGCCTTGTCGTAGCCCAATGATCTGGATCGGGCAGCGGGTGGCGTCCATTTGTCCCGGTTTTAATACCGGACAGATCTGTATCCAGATCGACATAGATAGCCCCTGGAATGTGTCCCTTGGCGTAAGCATCCCGTCCGGCCCATATCTGGGCCAGATCAAAACGGCAATCACAAATTAATACATTTGCTCCACTGTTCAGGAGTTCTTGCAACTGGTTTGTTGTGATGAGTGGATTCATATTCAGGAATGTTTGTGAATTCCGCTGTGACACAAGGTTGAACTTCAAAGTATCAAGTTTGATGTCCAAAAGCAGGCATTCGCCAATAGCGGCTTCCGACACGTTGCTGACCTTGGCGAATGTCCGCAATCCGGCAATCAATTCATTCGTTACCCCTAGTAAAAGTTAACCCGCTTACTCAAATTTGAACCGCCCATCACTAAAAAGCTTCAGGCATGCATCGACAACGACTTCATCGTAGGCCGTACCTCTTCCCCTCACGATCTCCTTCAGTGCAACCTCTATTCCCAGGCTTGGTCGATAGGGCCGATGCGACGACATGGCCTCCACGACATCCGCCACTGCCAATATTCGTGCACCAAACAGAATCTCACCGTCTTTGAGTTTCAACGGGTAACCCGAGCCATCCATACGTTCATGATGCTGGTGAACCATGTCCGCAATTGGCCAAGGAAATTTGATGTCTTTCAGGATTTCATAACTGGACGTCACATGTGACTTTACCAGTGAATATTCAATATCATTCAATCTCCTTGGTTTGACCAGTATCTCGGCCGGAACTTGTATTTTTCCGATGTCATGCACGATTGCCGCAAGATATATCCCGTGAACTTCGTCATCGTTCAATCCCAGTTCCTGTGCGAGTACCTTTGCCAGCTCAGCCACACGACGCTGGTGTCCTGAGGTGTAGGGGTCGCGCATCTCAATGGTCAGGGCAATGGCTCTTAACGCATCCTCCAAACCCTCTCTAAGCATTTGTTCATGATGTTCTCCCAGATAAGTGAGTCGAACATTCTCTCCCTTGGTGCGTAACATGTCGATGCCGAACGATGTGTCGGAAGCTGTTTCTTTGAGGTATTCGACCTCAATGCCGGAAAATTCATCCTTGAGGGGGGAGGCAATGATGAGCGCACCGAACGGCTTGCCCGCTAGATGCAGCGGCAGAATGATGACTGAACGATAGTTGAACTTTGTGGCGTGATCGACTAAGTGAGAATGTACTGTTTCATGGTTGATGTCGTTAACGACCCACACCTTGTCCTCATGCACTGCAGCAATCACAGGATCCAGTTCATTCGCTGCGTTTTGCCAGTCATTCCTGGTGGCCTCGTCATTTACTTTTAAATAGGAGGCCGCTGGGTGCAAATATTTGTCAGGCCCCGTGCCGACGAATCCGATCCAGGTCCCAAGATACCCCCCCTTTTCTACGATTTCCTGGCATATTCTGTCCAGTAGTTCCTTTTCGGTTTTGGCAAAAAGTAACGTTTTGTTTCCCGCTGACAGGGTAAGCAATGAACGGTTTACGCGACTAAGTTCATCATTTGCCGCTTTGAGTTTGGCTTCATCAGCCTGAATCGTATCTGCCATTGCATCGAAAGATTGTGCAAGATGACCAAGCTCGTCACCATCAGAAATATGGACTCTGGCCGTCAGAACGCCACCAGCCAGACTCTTGGCTGCATGGTCGATGGACAATATCCTGCGCAAAAAATACTTGTTACTCCCGTAATAAATCAGCACAAATAATATCGAAAATACTAAAAGATTGACTGAGAGATTGATGAATAAGTTGTGATAAGCTGGCTCTAATAAATCTACCTTCGGTATGTCGACTATCACGCGCATGCTACCTGAACCTGTTTGGAATTGATGGACTTGAATGATGCTTGGCACCCCTCCAAAACCCCAATCGCCAAAATTCTGGTTTGCAACAATTCGTTGATAGAATGGGGTGCCAACTAGACTCTTATCAATCCAGTCTGACATGTTGTTAGACCCGGCAATGACGGTTCCAGCGGCATCAACTACTAATAAGTGCCCGCTAGCAGGCAAATGAATCATGCCAACCTCTTCTTTGGTCCAGGAAAAATCCATAGCTACCAGAATCACCTTCAGCACATGCCCATCATCACGCATAGAGCGGGCCATCAAAGCGTGATATTGACCCAGGGTATGGTGTTCCGGTTGGTCGATGAAGCCAATGTCAGCTCGCGTCATCGCTTTTTTGAAATAGTTTTCGTCAGCAACATTTTTGGTGGTTAGCCAGGGAATCGAGTTACACGAAATATTTCCATTAGTGTCGGCAATCGAAAATTGACCAAACTCGGGGTCAAGACCGGGTGTGCCAACAACCCCATGCTGACAATCTTTCGGAGTCAATCCCTTTCGTATCTGGTTCATTGCTATGAATGCAACCATACGCGCTTGTGCCAAATGGCGGTGCTGCTCGCTTTCTATCAAACTGGAAGCAGACTTGAATTCTGCCTGTTGATCCTGCTTTATAGTTTCGAAATTATTGAATGACTTGATCGTTGAAAATCCGATCAATATGGCAAAAGCCAATGTCATCAACAGCAATAATTTCGTGCGGAGTGACGAGGAGGGAAAAGATTTCATTTTGGCCACCTATGGAAGCCTTAATCGGTTTATGAAACCGGATTATCCTACTCCAAAATTCCGAAAAAGAATCAGCTCTCTATTGGTATTTTTAATGTGTTATTCAGCTTACAGAGGGGAGAAAAAGTAATGGCCGATTTTGGCCGGAAGCGTAAGGTCATAACCTTATAGTGCCTTTCCCTAAAGGAGTCAGTCATCGAGGTGTTCCATGAGCCGACATCCAACACAACTGAACTGTTGTTACAGGACTACATTCACTTTCAGTAAACGCCCAATCCGATAGGACAGGCGGTGTATTGCCTGCCCAGCCTACTTTAAATTTTAAAACCGGCCAGCTTCTTCGGTACCGCGACATTTTTCAGGCGGACATACTGCGGCAACCCATCCTTGAACGGCGGATAGTCTTCGCCCTTGATCAGTGGTAACAAATAGGTGCGGCATTTTTCCGTGATGCCGAAACCGTCGGCGGTGATGAAATTGCGCGGCATGAACTTTTCCACATTCGCGACCTTGGAGAGCGGGGCGACACCGATTTTCCATTTGTAGGGTTTGTCGGAGATGCGGTCAACGGTGGGCATTACCGCGTTCTGTCCCTTGAGCGCCAGTTCCACTGCGGCCTTGCCCAGTGCGTAGGCCTGGTCGACATCGGTCTTCGAGGCGATATGGCGCGCGGCGCGTTGCAGGTAATCGGCCACGGCCCAGTGGAATTTGTAGCCGAGCGCGTCCTTGATCATGTTGGCAACAACCGGCGCCGCACCACCGAGCTGGGCATGACCGAAGGCGTCGCGCGTGCCCTGTTCGGCGAGGAATTTCCCGTCCGGGTAATGGCAGCCTTCCGAGACCACCACGCTGCAATAGCCGTGTTTTTTGACCATGGCATCCACTCTGGCGAGGAATTTCTTCTGGTTGAATTCGATCTCGGGGAACAGAATGACAACAGGGATGCCGTGGTCCTCGACCAGTCCGCCCGCCGCCGCGATCCATCCCGCATGGCGGCCCATCACTTCCATGACAAACACCTTGGTCGAGGTCTTGGCCATCGAGGCGACATCGAAGCTGGCTTCCAGCATGGAGACGGCGACGTATTTCGCAACCGAACCGAAACCGGGGCAGCAGTCGGTGATCGGCAGGTCGTTATCGACGGTCTTGGGAACATGGATGGCCTGCACCGGGTAACCCAGTTTTTCGGAAAGCTGCGAGATCTTGTAGCAGGTGTCGGCGGAGTCGCCGCCGCCGTTGTAGAAGAAGTAGCCGATGTTGTGCGCCTTGAACACTTCGATCAGGCGCTCATATTCGCGTTTGTTGGCTTCGAGGCTCTTGAGTTTGTAGCGGCAGGAACCGAACGCGCCGGAGGGCGTGTAACGCAGGGAGGAGATGGCCTTGACTGATTCCTTGGTGGTGTCGATCAGGTCTTCGGTCAGCGCGCCGATGATGCCGTTGCGGCCGGCGTAGACCTTGCCGATCTTGTCCTTGTGCTTGCGCGCGGTTTCGATCACCCCGCAGGCGGAGGCATTGATGACGGCCGTGACACCGCCGGATTGCGCATAAAAAGCATTCTTCTTCGCCATAACCATTCTCCCTGATGTTTGAATACGGTTGATAAATAGCTTGCTTCGTCCTTCATGATTGCTGTGATTTCGCAGATTGAATCTTACGACATTTACAGGAGCAGGGTAGTAGTAAAGCGACCTGTCCGCTACCCGTTACGGCACGATCAGCGGGGTTCCGCTGGTTGCCGAATTGTCCTGGATGGGCTGGTTGTATCGTTCATTTATTTTTTCGTATTCCCAGATTTCCGGTAGCCAGAAAGATTTCACGGAGGAAACACAGCAAACCGGAAATCAACGCAAACATGGCCAAAATGAAAAGCAGTGAAACGGTGCGGGATGGATCGATGTTTGTCACCGCGCCTACAAAAAGTGCCGCGATCACGATACAGACCAGGAGCGCTGACATCGTGCACAGGGTGACCGCCCAGTGGACCCATCGCGACCTGCGCGCAAGCATTGCCATTTCCTGTTTCTGCGCGGGTTTTATTTGATCGTCCAGATTGCCCAGTACCCTGGATCGATCCACGATGCGGGCAAGACGACTGGTGATTACATTGAGTATCGCGCCTATACCTGTCAGCAGAAAAACGGGTGCAACTGCCATCTGTATGACATGGGCAACAGTCGTGACGTCGGTTGCGCTTTGCATTGCAGTACCTCTATTTGGGGCGATAATTATAATGGTACGGATAAAAAAACAGGGTGAATTACCACCCTGTTTTTTATTCTGACAACCCTGCTTAATGCATCAGCAGCGGCACGATCAGCAGCGCGACGATGTTGATGATCTTGATCAGCGGGTTGATCGCCGGACCGGCGGTGTCCTTGTAGGGGTCGCCCACGGTGTCGCCTGTCACTGCCGCCTTGTGCGCTTCCGAACCCTTGCCGCCGAAGTTGCCTTCCTCGATGTATTTCTTGGCGTTATCCCATGCACCACCGCCGGTGGTCATGGAGATTGCGACGAAGATGCCGGTGACGATGGTGCCGACCAGTACACCGCCCAGTGCCTGTGCGCCGAGCGTCAGCCCGACGATCACCGGCACGGCCACGGGCAGCAGCGACGGGACGATCATTTCCTTGATCGCGGCCTTGGTCAGCATGTCCACGCAGGTACCGTATTCCGGCTTGCCGGTACCTTCCATGATGCCGGGTATTTCCTTGAACTGGCGGCGCACTTCGACCACCACCGAACCTGCGGCACGGCCGACCGCTTCCATGCCCATCGCGGCGAACAAATAGGGCACCATGCCGCCGATGAACAGGCCGATGATCACCATGTGATTGGACAGATCGAAGGTCAATCCGGGATGGTTGGTGGAAAGCGCGTGGGTATAGTCGGCGAACAGCACCAGTGCAGCCAGTCCGGCAGAACCGATGGCGTAGCCCTTGGTTACGGCCTTGGTGGTATTGCCCACGGCGTCGAGCGGATCGGTGATGTTGCGCACCGCTTCGGGCAACCCGGCCATTTCGGCAATGCCGCCCGCGTTGTCGGTGATCGGGCCGTAGGCGTCAAGTGCCACGATGATGCCTGCCATGGACAGCATTGAAGTTGCAGCGATGGCAATACCGTACAGGCCGCCCAGTGCGTAGGCGGAATAGATCGCCAGACACACGGCCAGTACCGGCGCCGCGGTGGATTTCATTGACACCCCCAGCCCGGCGATCACGTTGGTACCATGACCGGTAGTCGATGCCTGCGCAATGTGGCGCACCGGGCTGAACTCGGTCGCGGTGTAATACTCGGTGATCCACACCATTGCGCCGGTCAGCGCAAGGCCGATCAGCGAAGCCAGATAGAGGTTCATGGACGACACCAGTTTTCCGCCGATCATCACGCCATCACCCAACAGCCAGGTGGTCACCGGGTAGAACGAGACCACCGCAAGCAGACCTGCCACCAGCAGGCCGCGATAAAGCGCGTTCATGATCTTGCCGCCTGCGCGTGCGTTGACGAAGAAGGTGCCGATGATGGAAGCGATGATGGAGACGCCGCCCAGCACCAGCGGATAGATGACTGCATTGGGGGAACCGGAAATCATCAGTCCGCCCAGTACCATGGTGGCGATGATGGTGACGGCATAGGTTTCGAACAGGTCGGCGGCCATACCCGCGCAGTCGCCCACATTGTCGCCCACGTTGTCGGCGATCACGGCCGGATTGCGGGGGTCGTCTTCCGGAATACCCGCTTCGACTTTACCCACCAGGTCGGCGCCCACGTCCGCGCCCTTGGTGAAGATGCCGCCGCCGAGACGGGCAAAAATGGAAATCAGCGAACTGCCGAATGCCAGTCCGACCAGCGAATGGGTGGCTTCGGTTGGGTTGGCGCCCATCACCATGGTCAGGAATACAAAGTAGCCGGTCACGCCCAGCAGCCCCAGGCCAACGACCAGCAGTCCGGTAATTGCGCCCCCCTTGAAGGCAACGTTGAGCGCGGCGTTCAATCCTTCGGTGGCGGCCTGCGCGGTGCGCACATTGGCGCGTACCGACACGTTCATGCCGATGTAACCGGTCAATCCGGACAGGATCGCGCCGAGGGCGAAGCCGACCGCGGTTGGCCATTTCAGCGCGACCAGGATAACGACAAACAGGATGGCACCGACGATGCCGATGGTGGTGTACTGACGGTTCAGGTAGGCTTGCGCGCCCTCCTGTACTGCAGCGGCAATTTCGCGCATGCGATCATTGCCGGTAGGTTTACCGAGTATCCATTTGATGGAAAAAATGCCGTAAACGATTGCAACAATGGCGCACAACAATGCAAATCCAAGACCACCTGACATGATACCTCCCCTTTAAAGATTGATCAGCCAATTGCCCCGACATCAAAATGCATGCTAGAGCATCCACAAGCAACTACAGGTTAAAGGATACTTCCAATTTATAAATGGTGTCGTGTATTGTTGGTTATAGGGATGTGCCCTGAAGGGCTATAACATTATGCACTTAATGGTTATACGCGGTGTAGTTGATCGGCTAACTTAAGGTGCTGTCTGAAAAATTTAGCCGGGTTATGCGTGCGGATGGGCGCTCTTGTTCAATAATACAATCTGGATGTCCATCACGTTGGTGCCGGTCGGCCCAGTCTTGAGATGGCGCTGAGTGCCTGTCGCAGCATCGAAATGCTGAAAGAACGTGTAGGAGTCGTTATTGTCGAGATAACTGCGCGGATCTATACCCAGGCTGCGTGCCCGCGGCGCCGTTGCGCCGTCAACTAATGCGCCTGCGGCATCATTCGGGCCGTCCGTGCCATCGGTGCCGGCAGAGAGCAGCGTTATGTCCTGATCGCCCTCGATCTCCAGTGAAAATGCCAGCGCGAGTTCCTGGTTTCTGCCGCCCATCCCGGTGCCGCGTACGGTGACGGTGGTTTCGCCGCCGCAGAGCAGGCAGCGTTGTTCATTGGGATTCATATCGGTCATTTCCGCGTGAGCAGACTGGACAAGAAAGTGCGCTGCATCGCGCGCTTCCCCGTGAAGTTTGTCGGAAATAATCTTCGTGACAAATCCGAGTTGGGTGGCTGCTTGCTGTGCCGCGGCCAGCGCCTGGCGGATGCTCGCCACGATCACGTTGCGTGTTCCGGCAAGGCAGGGATCGTTGGCTTTGACGGTTTCCGGCACCTGTGCGGCGCTGCCGCGTTGCAGATAATCCGCGACACGCGGCGGCAGTTTTCCCTGCAAGCCGAATTTCGCGATCACCGCCCACGCGTCCGCGAAAGTCGAGTTATCCGGCGATGTCGGCCCCGAGGCGATCACGTCGAGCGGGTCGCCGATCACGTCGGATACGATCAGCGTCACCAGCTGTGCCGGGAAGGCAGCCTGCGCCAGCCGGCCGCCTTTTACCGCGGAGAGGTGTTTGCGCACCGCGTTCAGTTCGTTGATCGTTGCACCGGCATTCAACAGCAGCCGGGTCGCTTCCTGTTTGTCCTGCAAGGTGACACCTTCGATCGGCGCGACCAGCAGCGCGGAAGCTCCGCCCGAGATCAGGCAGATGACCAGCGTCTTCTCATCGGCGCCGCGCACCATCTCCAGGACGCGCTGCGTGCCCGCAATCCCGGCCTGGTTGGGCACCGGGTGGGCGGCCTCGACCTGCTCAATGATCTTCAGCGGAGCGGTGTGTCCATCCTTGACCACGATCAAACCCGCTGAAATCCGCTTGCCGAACAACGCTTCGACCGCCAATGCCATGCGCGCCGTGGCCTTGCCCGCTCCGACCACGATGATGCGCTGGAAAAGAGAAAGGTCGTAGGTCGCTCCGGCAACCTGCAACTGATTTTGCTCGACGCGGAGCGCTTTTAGAACGGCATTGCAAGGGTCGACAGCGGCAAGTGCTGTGTTGAAGATATCAACCAGATTTTGCCGGTCAGGCAGAACCGCGTCAGAATTAAGCTGCCCCATCCGGGTCGGTCAAGTTGATCGTCATGTTCATAGCTTGCAGGAAGAAAATCCGTTACATTTTGTCCGCATCATTGTTCGGTATTCCTGCGGGTTTTGCGGAAGCTGTATCCCGGTTTCACAGATGGAATAGTGTTATTTTTCTGCCAGGGCGGCCACACCCGCCGCCGCGATTTGACCATCCTGGAACGAGCGCACGCCGCTGATCCCCAACCCGCCCACGACCACCCCGTCGATCTGCAGCGGTACACCGCCTTCGGCGGGGATTACGCCGGGCAGGGCGAGATGGATCAATCTCCCGCTCTGCACCGCATCTTCCGAGGCCTTGGTGGGGCGCTGAAAGGCCACGGCTGCATGGGCTTTCAGAATTGCTGTTTCAACACTGCCAAACTGGGTGTCGTGGCTGCGCTGCAAATAAAGCAGATGACCCCCATCGTCCACCACAGCGATCACCACACGCCAGTCGTTGCTTTTCGCCTCGGCCTCTGCCGCTGCCGCGATGCGCTTGGCCTTTTCCAGAGTGAGAATCGGCTTACTGTCCATGTTTCAAGATAAAAATCATTTTAATGCGGCAAATATCTTGTCGCGGATGGCTTCCACGCTGCCCACACCGGGAATCTTGATGCATTTCGGCGCGTTAGCTTTGCCGGATTTTTCCCAGGAAGCGTAGTAATTCACCAGCGGTTTGGTTTGCTCGTGGTACACCTGCAGACGCTTCTTCACGGTCTCTTCGGTGTCGTCCGCGCGCTGTACCAGGTCTTCGCCGGTAACGTCATCCTTGCCCGCCACCTTGGGCGGATTGAATTTGATGTGGTAGGTGCGGCCCGAGGCAGTATGCACGCGGCGCCCGCTCATGCGTTGCACGATCTCGCTGTCGTCCACATCCACTTCCACCACGTAATCTATTTCCACGCCGGCCTGTTTCATCGCTTCGGCCTGCGGAAGAGTGCGCGGAAAGCCGTCAAACAGAAAGCCGTTGGCGCAGTCGGGTTCCTTGATGCGTTCCTTTACCAGATTGATGATGATTTCGTCAGACACCAGTCCGC